>Ga0097691_1000539_pt1 | contig 32368 bp, 25 predicted proteins | sample NGESurdeep072012_8_FD_72858 | JGI IMG/M metagenome (GOLD analysis project Ga0097691, IMG submission 72858) | Arctic peat soil microbial communities from Barrow, Alaska - NGEE Surface sample 210-1 deep-072012 | ecosystem: Environmental > Terrestrial > Soil > Wetlands > Peat ... | reverse complement strand
GACAGTTCTGGCTGGCTTCGCGGGGCGTAGCGTAGTGGCTAGCGCGCCTGCTTTGGGTGCAGGAGATCGGGAGTTCGAGTCTCCCCGCCCCGACCACCGGCCCCTCGCGGCCGGCGAGCCTCCGGTGCTGCACTGCGCCCGCTCCGACAACCATCTGTCTCACCGGACCAGCCGCACATCCGCCAACCGACCGACCGAGGAGCCGCACCACTGTGAAGAGCGCCGTCGAGACCCTCACTCCGACGCGGGTCCGGTTGACCGTCGAGGTCCCGTTCGACGAGCTGAAGCCCAGCGTCGACGCGGCGTACCGAAAGATGGCCAAGCAGGTCCGGATCCAAGGGTTTCGACCCGGCAAGGTGCCGCCTCGCATCATCGACCAGCGCATCGGCCGCGGCGCGGTGATCGAGGAGGCGGTGCAGGCGGCAATTCCGCGGTTCTACGGCGACGCCGTCCGGGACACCGAGGTGAGCCCGCTCGGTCATCCCGAGGTCGACGTGACGACGTTCGACGACGGGGTCGAGCTGGTCTTCACCGCCGAGGTCGATGTACGCCCGAAAGTGGAGCTGCCGGCGTACGACGGCCTGCCCGTCACTGTGGACGACGCCGAGGTTGACGACGACGCGGTGGACGAGCAGCTGGCCAGCCTGCGGGACCGGTTCTCCACGCTGACCGCGGTAGACCGCCCGACCGAGCAGGGCGATTTCGTCTCGATCGACCTGTCCGCCACCGCAGACGGCGAGCCGGTGCCCGACGGCGAGGCCACCGGCCTGTCCTACGAGGTCGGGTCGGACTCGCTGCTGCCCGGCCTCGACGACGCGCTCGTCGGGATGACCGAGGGCGAGGCCCGCAGCTTCAACAGCGAGCTGGTCGCCGGCGAGTACGCCGGGCGCACGGCCCAGGTGGCCGTTACCGTGCGCTCGGTCAAGGTCAAGCAGCTGCCGGAGCTCGACGACGAGTTCGCTCCGACCGCCAGCGAGTTCGACACCCTCGCCGAGCTGCGGGCCGACGTCCGCGCGCGGTTGCAGCGGGTGCGCCGGATGGAGCAGGGTGTGCAGGCCCGGGACAACATGCTGGCGGCCCTGCTGGCGGCCACCGAGGTCCCGTTGCCCGACTCGATCGTCACGACCGAGCGGGAATGGCGTCGCCGCGCCTTCGCCGACCAGCTGAAGCAGGCCGGCATCAGCCGGGAGGACTACCTGGGCACCGGGGGCCGCACCAGTGACGACCTCGATGCCGAGATCGAGCGCAGCGCCCGCTCTGCCGTACATGCCCAGCTGGTCTTGGATGCGGTCGCGGACGCCGAAGAGGTCGGCATCGACGACGCCGAGCTGACCAACCAGATCGTTCGGCGGGCTCAGCGTGCCGGGGTGCCGGTCGACGACTACGCCCAGCAGCTGGTGCGCGACGGCCAGCTTGGCTCCTTGATGGCCGACATCCGCCGGGGCAAGGCGCTTGTGCTGGTGCTCCAGGCGGCGACCATAACCGATTCGTCTGGCCGTCCGGTTGACCTTGCTGCGCTGGCCGATGACGCACTCGGCGTCGTCGAGGCGATCGGGCAGGACGACGACGAGCTGGACGAGGTCGACATCCTCGACTCCGACGACGAGGAACTGATCGTGGTCGAGGAAGACGTCGTTGGCGCGGACGTGGCCGACGACGCCGATGACACGAGCGAGTCGATTGTCGAGGCGGTGCTTCCGGGCACCGACGAAGACCCGGCTGCCGGCGAGCCGGTCGTGGAGGCCGAGGTGCCGGGCACGGACGGCAGTTCTCGGCAGCCGGGTGACGACGGCCCCGACATCGGTGAGTCGACCGTTGAGGCGGTGCTGCCGGACACCCAGGACGATCCGGGCGCCGTCGATGCGGTGCTCGAGGCCGAGCTTCCCGGCGCCGGATCGACGCCGGCCTGACCAGTCCGCCCGGCGGCCCGGCGCCCACGGCCCATCACGGCCGGACAAGCCTGCGCCGACAGCGAACAGCGACGGCGGTGGGGACGACCTTGTCGGAGGCGCGCGTTAGGGTCGGTTGACGATCGGCGCCGAGCCGGCACTGTTTCGCTCCTCCGCCACACCGCTGGAAAGGCAGCTTCCCGTGACGCTTCCCTTCTCCTCCGCAGCCCAGCTCGCGCTGCCGTCGGACCGCACCCCGGCCGGCAGCGGGATGAACCTTGACGACCAGGTGTTCAACCGGTTGCTCAAGGAGCGGATCGTCTTTCTGGGCAGCCAGGTCGACGACCCGATCGCGAACGCGATCTGCGCCCAGCTGCTGCTGCTGTCCGCGGAGGATCCCGACCGCGACATCTTCCTTTACATCAACTCGCCGGGCGGTTCGGTGACCGCCGGCATGGCGATCTACGACACCATGCAGTATGTCGAGAACGACGTCGCCACGGTCGGGCTCGGCTTGGCCGCATCGATGGGGCAGTTCCTGCTCTGCGCCGGCGCGCCCGGCAAGCGCTATGCCCTCCCGCACGCGCGGATCATGATGCATCAGCCGTCCGGTGGGCTGGGCGGCACCGCCTCCGACATTGCCATCCAGGCCGAGCAGATGCTCTACACCAAGCGGACCATGCAGGAGCGGCTCGCCTTCCACACCGGCCAGACCGTCGAGCAGATCGAGAAGGACTCCGACCGGGACCGCTGGTTCACCGCGGAGGAGGCCCGGGAGTACGGCTTCGTCGACAAGGTCGTGACCGGCGCGAAGCAGATGCCGGCGGGCACCGCTGCGCCCCAGTGACGGGTGCATCGGTTCGCCGGCCGCCGTGTGCACCCTCTCGACCAAGGAGCTCTACCTGATGGACCTCGACCTTCGTCCCGTCGGCCGAGCGGCTGCACCCCTGCCCTCGGCTCGTTACGTCATCCCCAGCGTCATCGAGCAGAGCAGCCGCGGCGAGCGCTCCTGGGACATCTATAGCTACCTGCTCAAAGAGCGGATCATCTTCTTGGGCACGCCGATCGACGACGACGTCGCCAATGTCGTGATGGCCCAGCTGCTGCACCTGGAGTCCTCGGACCCCGACCGGGACATCTCGCTCTACATCAACTCACCCGGCGGCTCGTTCACCGCACTGACCGCCATCTACGACACCATGCAGTTCATCCGGCCGGACATCCAGACCATCTGCATGGGTCAGGCCGCCTCGGCTGCGGCGGTGATCCTGGCGGCGGGGACGAAGGGCAAGCGGTTTGCCCTGGAGCACGCCCGGCTGCTCATCCACCAGCCCTACAGCGAAGGCGGCGGGCAGGGTAGTGACATTGAGATCCAGGCTCGGGAGATCCTGCGGATGCGCGCGCTGCTGGAGGAGATCCTGGCTCGGCACTCCGGGCAGGACCAGGAGCAGATCCGTCGCGACATCGAGCGAGACAAGATCCTGACCGCGCACGAGGCCGTCGACTACGGGCTTATCGACGAGGTGATCACGACACGCAAGCTGTCCGGCTTACCGGCGGGCTGACCCGCAACGCGAGACACTGACCCGCCCGCGGCACTGACCCCGCCCGAGCCGATGGGGCTCCGTCGCGACGGTTGAGGCGGTACCGTCAAGGCCAGCATCGTCGGGGGGCTGCACCATCGAGAGCTGGACCATCGAGAGCTGGACCATCGACAGACCGTCCCCACACGGCACGGTCGTGAGACAGCGCAGGCAGCAGTGCTGGGGATGCCCGGGTGACCGGAGCTCGGCGAAACAGGGAGAGGGTCCGGGTGGCACGCATCGGTGACGGCGGTGACCTGCTGAAGTGCTCCTTCTGCGGTAAGTCGCAGAAACAGGTCAAGAAGCTCATCGCAGGCCCAGGCGTCTACATCTGCGACGAGTGCATCGACCTTTGCAACGAGATCATCGAGGAGGAGCTCTCCGACTCCACCGATCTTAAGTGGGACGAGCTGCCCAAGCCCCGCGAGATCTACGAGTTCCTCGACGGCTACGTCATCGGCCAGGAGATGGCGAAAAAGACGCTATCGGTGGCCGTCTACAACCACTACAAGCGGGTCCAGGCCGGTGGCGTCGAGAAAGACGCCGTCGAGCTGGCCAAGTCCAACATCCTGTTGCTCGGTCCGACCGGTTGCGGCAAGACCCTGTTGGCGCAGACGCTGGCCAAGATGCTCAACGTGCCGTTCGCCATTGCCGACGCGACCGCGTTGACCGAGGCCGGCTACGTCGGCGAGGACGTCGAGAACATCCTGCTCAAGCTGATCCAGGCGGCCGACTACGACGTCAAGAAGGCCGAAACCGGGATCATCTACATCGACGAGGTCGACAAGATTGCCCGTAAGAGCGAGAACCCCTCGATCACCCGGGACGTCTCCGGTGAAGGCGTACAACAGGCACTGCTGAAGATCTTGGAAGGCACCACTGCGAGCGTGCCGCCCCAGGGCGGCCGCAAGCACCCGCACCAGGAGTTCATCCAGATCGACACCACCAACGTGCTGTTCATCGTCGGTGGCGCCTTCGCCGGCCTGGACAAGGTGATCGAGGCTCGAATCGGCAAGAAGGCGGTCGGCTTCGGCGCCATACTGCACTCGAAGAACGAGGTCGACCGCGGCGACGTCTTCGCCGACGTGATGCCGGAGGACCTGCTCAAGTACGGCATGATCCCAGAGTTCGTCGGCCGGCTGCCGGTGATCACGAGTGTGCACAAGCTGGATCGGGAGGCGTTGATCCGCATCCTGACCGAGCCGAAGAACGCCCTGGTCCGCCAGTACCGACGCCTTTTCGAGCTCGATGGCGTGGAGCTGGAGTTCAGTGAGGACGCGCTGGAGGCGATCGCCGACCAGGCCATCCTGCGCGGCACCGGGGCGCGCGGCTTGCGCGCCATCCTGGAGGAGGTCCTGCTCTCGGTGATGTACGACATCCCGAGCCGCAAGGACGTCGCCCGGTGCGTGATCACTCGCGAGGTCGTGCTGGAGCACGTCAACCCGACGCTGGTGCCACGGGAGGCGCCCAAGCGGGAGCGGCGCGAGAAGAGCGCCTGAGCCTCCGGGGGGCCGCCGTTCGGCGAACCTGCCGCCCGCGCTCAGCGCCGCCGCCCCGCAGCTCGCCGCCACCCGCGGCTCACCCCTTGGCAACGCCCCGTCACCTGCCGCTTGCACGTCGGCCACCCGCCGCCGATCGCGGCCATCTGCTTGATCCTTGTGCTGAAATACCGCACTCCGGCGCGGTTTCATGCGGCACCCGCGCACAGTGATCATTGGTGATCATTGGAAGTTGCCACTGGCTGGCCAGGGCGGCGGTAACAAGCTGGCCATCGCGGCCCGCGGAGACGCGGATCGGTCAGCTGCCGCGGCCCAGTTGCGCACGCCGTACCGCCATCGTCTGCAAGGCTTCTCGGCGTGCCGCATCCGGCTCTCGGCGCAGCCGGCGGGAACTGAACCTCAGTGTCAGCCACCCGAGCGTAGCGAGCAGGGCGTCCCGCCGCCGGTCACGCTCTCGAGCCAGCGTGTCGTCGTGGTACGCCGCGCCGTACAGCTCGATGGCGACCATGGTGGCCTCGTCGGCCAGATCCAGATATACGGTACGGCGACCGATGTGCACAGTAAGCTGACGACGCAAGTGGGCGAATCCGGACCGGTGAACACGTGCAGGTGACCCCAGATCTCCAACTCACTGGCACAGCCGACGTCGAGCACACCGACGAGGTCCAGCAGGGCTCGCCGCCCCGGCAGCCGTGGCAGGGTCGCCGCCTCGGCGCGCAGCCGGGCCGGCGTGGTGCGGCGGGACTGGATGGCGCAGATCACGGGTTCCCGCCGCAGGGTCGCCGGCAGTACCGGCCAGCTCTCCACCACACACGCTCGAGCACCGCGGCGACCAGGCCGTCTCGGCGGAGCGCCAGCGGAGGTTCTGGCCGGAAGCCGGTGCGCCGGTGGACGACGAGTCCCCGGCCGCCGCGCAGCTCTCGGTCACCGCCGATGGTGATATGAACCGCCCCCGGGCTCGGTGGCATCAGTCGCCAGAATTGCAGCCCGGTTACGAAAGACAAGGCCGCGCAGTTCCCGGCGTACCTCAAGGCGGCGGCCCACCGCACCCACGGTTCGGTCAACCTCGTCGTGCGGACGTAGGTGCGGGGAAACAAGCGCGTCAGCTCGCCGCGGGCGACAGCGCGGTCCAGAGTCGAGTGTGCGCCGGGGCGGAAGTCTGCACGCAGGAGTACGTCGTTCCGCTTCGCCAGCAGCCAGGGTGCTCAGGGTGCACGGATGCAACGTTTGCGGCGAATAGGGAAGCCGTGCCTGGCTTGGCACAATCTGTGGAGGAGACGCGGTTGGACGGTCGCGATCCGAGCAGGACTCCGGACTCCGCAGTCGCCTTATGATCACTCTCCTGTAGATCGACGTGCCGGAATGCCGCACTTGCTGGCGCAGATCGCGGTCGATCCGCACAATGATCACGAAACGGCCGGCTGGAGTGCAGCGCCTTGTGAAAGAGTCGGTGTCGGATCGCGACTGGAAAGCGAATGCGGCGGATGAGCATCAACGATCACGCTGCGAGGCCCCACGGTGGCGATGACCTGGCGCAGCGCGCAAGCCGGCTCTGGCTGCCCGCGGCCCCCGGTGGGTGCCCGCCGGGCTCCGTAGACTCAAGTCCGTGACCGCCGCCGCCGCCGAGCCGCCCGCCGCCGAGCCCGCCGCCGCCGAGCCGGCATCCGCCCGGGTCGCTCCGTTAGTACTGCCGCCGCAGTACGCGCCGGCCGCGGTGGAAGCAGCGCTCTATGAGCGCTGGGTGGAGCGCGGCGTCTTCGGGGCCGACGCCGACGCGGTTCGCCGCGGCGACCGCCCCGGCTACTGCGTCGTCATCCCGCCGCCGAACGTGACCGGCTTCCTGCACATGGGGCACGCGTTCCAGCACACGCTGATGGACGCCCTCACCCGCCGGCGGCGGATGCAGGGATACGAGAGCCTCTGGCTGCCGGGCATGGACCACGCCGGCATCGCCACCCAGAACGTGGTCGAACGCGAGCTGGCGAAAGAGGGTATGAGCCGGCACGACCTGGGCCGAGAAGCCTTCGCCGCCCGCGTCTGGCGGTGGAAGGCCGAGTACGGCGGCAAGATCCTCGGCCAGATGCGGCGGCTCGGGGAGGGCGTGGACTGGAGCCGGGAGCGGTTCACAATGGACGCCGGCCTGTCCCGGGCGGTCCGGACGATGTTCACCCGGATGTACGCCGACGACCTGATCTACCGCGCCGAGCGGATCATCAACTGGTGCCCGCGCTGCCACACCGCGCTGTCGGACATCGAGGTGGAGCACGTCGAGGAGGACGGCGAGCTGATCTCCATCCGGTACGGCGAGGGCGCGCGCTCCGTCGTCGTCGCCACCACCCGGGTGGAGACGATGCTCGGCGACACCGCGGTTGCCGTGCACCCGGACGACGAGCGCTACCGCCACCTGGTGGATACCACGGTCACCCTGCCGCTGATCGAGCGCCAGATCCCGGTGGTCGCCGACGCGCACGTCGACCCCTCCTTCGGCACCGGCGCAGTCAAGGTCACGCCCGCGCACGACCCGAACGACTTCGCGATCGCCCAGCGGCACGGTCTGCCGATGCCGTCGGTCATGGACGAGCACGCCCGGATCACCGTGCCCGGACCGTACGCCGGAATGGACCGGTTCGAGGCCCGGCCGGCGGTGCGCGCGGCGCTGGCGGCCGACGGGCGCATCGTGGCCGAGCAGCGGCCGTACCGACACGCCGTCGGTCACTGCTCCCGCTGCCAGACCGTCGTGGAGCCCCGGCTGTCCCTGCAGTGGTTCGTGGCGGTGGCACCGCTGGCGCAGGCGGCCGGGGACGCCGTCCGGGACGGGCGCACCGCCATTCACCCGCCCGAGCTTGCCGGCCGCTTCTTCGCCTGGGTCGACGACATGCACGACTGGTGCATCAGCCGGCAGCTGTGGTGGGGGCACCGGATCCCGGTCTGGTACTGCCCGGATGGGCACGTCACCGTGCCCGCCACCGGAACCGTCGAGGACCCCACCGCCTGCGCGACCTGCGGTCGCGCCGACATCACCCAGGACGACGACGTCCTGGACACCTGGTTCTCGTCGGGGCTGTGGCCGTTCTCGACCCTGGGCTGGCCCGAGTCCACCGCCGACCTGGCCGCGTTCTACCCGACCGACGTCCTGGTCACCGGCTACGACATCATCTTCTTCTGGGTGGCCCGGATGATGATGTTCGGGCTCTATGCCATGTCGGACGTTCCGTTCCGCACCGTCGCCCTGACCGGGCTGATCCGCGACGGCGCCGGCAAGAAGATGTCGAAGTCGCGCGGCAACGTGGTCGACCCGCTGGAGTGGATCGACCGCTACGGCGCGGACGCACTGCGGTTTACCCTTGCCCGCGGGGCCAACCCCGGCACCGACGTCCCGGTCACCGAGGACTGGGTGCAGGGCAGCCGCAACTTCGCCAACAAATTGTGGAACGCCAGCCGGTTCGCGCTGATGAACGGCGCCAGCACCGCGACCGGGCTGCCACCGCGGGAGCAGCTGTCAACCCCGGACCGGTGGATCCTGTCTCGACTGGCGGCAGTGACGGCCGAGGTGGACGGCCGCTACGAGGACTTCCAGTTCGCCAAGGTTTGCGACGCACTGTTCCACTTCGCCTGGGACGAGGTCTTCGACTGGTACCTGGAGCTGGCCAAGATCCCACTGGCGGCCGGTGGCGAGCCGGCCGAGCGCACCCGGGCGGTGCTCGGCCACGTGTTCGACCAGCTGCTCCGGCTGCTGCACCCGGTGGTGCCCTTCGTGACCGAGACGCTGTGGACCGCCCTGACCGGTGCCGAGACGATTGTCACCGCGGCTTGGCCGACGGCGGCTGATTCAGCACTGTTCGACCCGGCCGCTGAGGCCGATGTCGCCCGGCTGCAGATCCTCGTCACCGAGGTGCGGCGCTTCCGGGCCGAGCAAGGCCTGCGGCCGCGGCAACGGGTCCCGGCCGTCCTGGTCGTCGACGAGCCGACGGAGGCTGGGCTGACGGCTGGGCTGACGGCTGGGCTGTCGGCTGGGCTGTCGGCTGGGCTGCCCACTGGGTTGACGACGTACGCCGAGAACATCGCCGCCCTGGTCGATGCCCGACCCCTCGACGTTGCGACCGAGGTCCCGGCCGGCTGGGCGGTCGTCTCGGCCGCCGGCGCCCGGCTCGCGCTGGACCTCTCCGACGCGATCGACGTGGGCGCCGAACGAGCCCGGCTGCTCAAGGCGCAGCAGGCCGCGGGCCAGGAGCTGGGCCAGGTCAGCGACAAGCTCGGCCGGGCCGACTTCGTCACCAAGGCGCCCGCCGCCGTGGTGACGAAGATGCGGCTGCGCCAAGGGACCGCCCAGGCCGAGCTGGACCGGCTGCAGGGGCTGCTGGACGCCCTGCCCACCCGGTGACGTCCGCGCCGGCGCCGGAGTTTGCCCGGGTCGAGGCGGCGCTGGCCGCCCGGCAACCCAGCCGGATGGTCCCGGACCTCGACCGGATCACCGACCTGCTCGATCTGATGGGTGCACCGCAGCGGGCCTACCCGTCGATCCACATCACCGGCACCAACGGCAAGACCACCACCGCTCGGCTGATCGACGCTCTGTTGCGGGCGTTCGGGTTGCGGCCCGGCCGCTACACCAGCCCACACCTGGAGTCGCCGACCGAGCGGATCTGCCTCGACGGCGCGCCCATGACCGCCGAGCAGTTCACCCGGACCTACGACGAGGTCGCCCCGTTCCTGACCATGGTGGACCGCCGGCACCCCGAGCCGGTGACCTACTTCGAGGTGCTCACCGCGATGGCGTTCGCCGCCTTCGCCGACGCGCCGGTCGACGTCGCCGTGCTCGAGGTGGGGCTGGGCGGCACCTGGGACGCCACCAACGTGGTCGCCGCTTCGGTCGCGGTCGTGACGCCGATCGCCTTGGACCACACAGCCCTGCTCGGCGACAGCGTCGCCGCCATCGCCACCGAGAAGGCCGGCATCGTGCACCCGGGGGCCACCATGGTCATGGGGCAGCAGCCACTGGCAGCCGCCGAGGTGCTGCTCCGCCGGGCTGGCGAGGTCGGGGCAACGGTGGCCCGGGAGGGGCTGGAGTTCGGCGTGCTCGCCCGCTCGGTCGCTGTCGGCGGCCAGCTGGTGACGTTCCAGGGGCTGGGTGGGACCTATCCCGAGGTCTTCCTGCCGCTGCACGGCGCGCACATGGCGAGCAACGCCGCCGGCGCGCTGGCGGCGGTCGAAGCCTTCCTCGGTGGGGGCCGCGGTGACCTGGCGGACGAGGCGGTGCGGGCCGGAATGGCGGCGGTGGTGTCCCCGGGCCGGCTGGAGACCGTCCGCACCAGTCCCACCGTGGTGCTGGACGCGGCGCACAACCCGGCGGGCGCCGCCGCGCTGGTTGCCACCTTGGTGGAGGCGTTCGCCTTCGACCGGCTGGTCGGGGTGGTCGGCATGCTCGCGGACAAAGACATCGCCGGCGTCTTGGCGGCGCTGGAACCGGTGCTGCACACGGTCGTGGTCACCGCCGTCGACTCACCGCGCGGGTTGCCGGCCGACGACCTGGCCGCCCGGGCAGTGGAGATCTTCGACGCCGACCGGGTCGTGGTGGAGTCGCGGCTGGACGACGCTCTGGACGTCGCGGTGGGCATCGCCGAGGACGACGCCGCGCTGGGCGCCGCCGGCGTCCTGGTCACTGGTTCGGTGGTTGCTGTGGGCGCCGCCCGGTCCCTGCTGCGGCGCCGGTGAGCGACCCGCAGACCAACGCCGGGCCAGGTCCGGCCCCGGGCCCCCGGGACCCGCGGCGGGGGCTGCAGGCGATCGCCGCCATGCTGTTGACGCTCGAGGCGCTGTCCGTCGCACTGGCCCTGGGCGTCGCCGGCGCCCAGGGCCACGGCGGCGCAGTCGCCATCGGCTGTCTGGTTTTGCTGGCCGTCGCGCTGTTGGTAGCGGCGGGGACGCTGCGCCGCCGGTTCGGCCGCCCGTTGGCCACCGTCCTGCAACCGCTGGTGATCGCGGCCGGACTGTTGGCCTGGCCGCTGTTCGTCCTGGGCGCCCTGTTCGGGGCGCTGTGGGTCGGCGTCCTGCGGATGGAGCGCGGCCTGTCCGGCCCCCCACCGGCGGCTCGGTAGGCTCGCCGCCGACCGTCCTGCCATCGCTGCCCGTCAAGACCCTGCCAGTCAAGACCCTGCCAACCAAGAGCTAGGAGATCTACGGTGTCCGAGCGCACTCTCGTTCTCGTCAAGCCCGACGGCGTACGCCGTGGCCTCGCCGGCGAGGTGGTCTCCCGGCTGGAGTGCAAGGGCCTGACGCTGGTGGCGCTGGAGCTGCGCACGTTGGACCGGGCCACGGCCGAGAAGCACTACGCCGAGCACGCCGAGAAGCCGTTCTTCGGCGAGCTGGTCGACTTCATCACCTCCGGACCGCTGGTCGCGATCGTGGTCGAGGGTCCCCGGGCGGTCGACGGGGTGCGCGGGCTGATGGGGGTGACCGACCCGGTGCAGGCGAACCCCGGATCGCTGCGGGGTGACTACGCGCTCGAGATCGGCCAGAACCTGGTGCATGGTTCGGACTCGCCCGCATCGGCCGCCCGCGAGGTCGGGTTGTTCTTCCCGGCACTGGCCGGATAACTGAAACCGATCGTCGTCGAGCGACTACGGCGGGTCGCCAAGCGCCAACGCGATCTGAGTCGGACCGCGGGCTAGCATCGGGCTGCTCCACTGTGGCTACCGGAAAGGCCGCCCGCCGCATGGCCAGTTCGTTCAACCTGTCCTTCCTGGGCCGCGACATGGCAGTCGACCTCGGGACCGCGAACACGCTGGTCTACGTCCGCGGCCGCGGCGTCGTGCTCAATGAGCCGTCCGTGGTGGCTGTCAACACCCGCACCTCCAGCATCCTCGCGGTCGGCACCGAGGCCAAGCGCATGATCGGGCGGACCCCGGGCAACATCGTGGCCATCCGGCCGCTCAAGGACGGCGTCATCGCCGACTTCGACACCACCGAGCGGATGCTGCGCTACTTCATCCAGAAGGTGCACCGGCGCAGCCGCTTCGTCCGCCCGCGGATCGTGGTCTGCGTGCCCTCGGGCATCACCGGGGTGGAGCAGCGGGCAGTGCGGGAGGCGGCGTACTCCGCGGGGGCCCGCCGGGTGTTCATCATCGAAGAGCCGATGGCAGCCGCGATCGGTGCCGGACTGCCGGTGCACGAGCCCACCGGCAACATGGTCGTCGACATCGGCGGCGGCACCACCGAGGTCGCGGTGATCTCGCTCGGCGGCATCGTGACCAGCCAGAGCATCCGCACCGGTGGCGACGAACTCGACGTCGCGATCATCACCTACGTGAAGAAGGAGTATTCGTTGATGCTCGGCGAGCGCACCGCCGAGGAGATCAAGATGGCCATCGGGTCAGCCTTCCCGCTGACCGATGAGCCGCATGCCGAGATTCGCGGGCGCGACCTGGTCAGTGGCCTGCCCAAGACGATCGTCGTCAGTGCGGAGGAGATCCGCAAGGCCATCGAGGAGCCGGTCAACGCGATCGTGGACGCGGTCAAGACGACGCTGGACCAGTGCCCGCCGGAGCTGGCTGGCGACGTGATGGACCGGGGCATCGTGCTCACCGGCGGGGGCGCCCTGCTCCGCGGGCTCGATGAGCGGCTCCGCCACGAAACCGGCATGCCGATCCACATCACCGACAACCCGCTGCACTCGGTCGCCATCGGCTCCGGCAAGTGCGTGGAGGAGTTCGAGGCCTTGCAGCAGGTGCTCATCGCCGAGCCACGCCACTAGCCGGCGCCCGCCCCAGCCTGGTGAACCGCGACGCCCGGCGCACCCGCCTGCTGCTTGCCCTGCTGGTGGCGTTGTCACTGACCCTGGTGACGCTGGACTACCGCGCCGGCGGGGGTGGCCTGGTAGGCAAGCTGCGGTCGACGGCGGCCGCCGTCCTGGGCCCACCGCAGCGGGCAGTGGCTGCGGTGGTGCACCCGGTGGGCACGGTCATCGGCAGCATCCCGCACCTGGCCGGCTACCGCGCCGAGGCGGACCGGCTGCGGCGAGAGAACGACGACCTGCGGGCTCAGCTGCGCTCTACCGGTGCCGACCAGGTCCGCGCGGCCGAGCTCGACAAGCTGCTCGGTACGGCGGGCCGCGGCCAGTACCGCGTCGTCCCGGCCCGGGTGGTCGCGCTGGGCGGCACCGCGGAATTCGAGTGGACGGCCACCATCGACGTGGGCAGCCGCGACGGGGTGGCGCCGGACATGACGGTGCTCAATGGCGACGGACTGGTGGGTCGGGTCAAGACGGTTGGGCCGGTCACCGCGGTCGTGTTGCTGGTCGTCGATCCCACGTCCACCGTGGGCGCCCGCCTGGAGGGCTCGCTGCAGCTGGGCACGGTGACCGGCCACGGCGCCGGACCGATGTCGCTACAGCTGTTCGACCCGAGCGTCAAGGTGGCCCCTGGCGATCGGCTGGTCACCTTCGGCTCGGCCGGGTCCCGGCCGTTCGTGCCCGGGCTGCCGATCGGCACGGTTCGCGCGGTGGAGAACACGCCGGGGGCGCTGACCCGGACCGCGACGGTGACGCCGTACCCGACTTTCTCCGCCCTCGACCTCGTCGGGGTCGCGATCGAGCCACCGCGGACGGACCCCCGTGACTCCGTGCTGCCGCCCAGGCCGTGACCGTCGCCCGCGGCCTGCTCGCCGCCCTGAGCGTGCTGCTCGGCGTGCTGGTGCAGCAGACAGTGCTGTCCCGGCTCGGGCTGCCGGGGGGTCGACCAGACCTCGTCCTGCTTGTCGTCGTCGCCGTCGGCCTGGCCGATGGGCCCGGCGCCGGCACGCTCGTCGGCTTTGGTGCCGGGTTGACCTTGGACTGTCTCGGCGATCACCCGATCGGCCTGCAAGCGCTCGTGCTTTGTCTGGTCGGGTACGCCGTGGGCCGCTACCGGGACGAGGTGGATCGCTCCACCATCGGGCCGCTGCTGGCCGTGGCGGCGGCTGCGGCGGGGTCGACCCTGCTCTTCGCCGCTATCGGCGCGGTGCTCAGTGATCCACGAGTCGGATGGACTGCGCTGGCCCGCGAGCTGCCCGCCTCGGTCGGCTACGACCTGCTCCTGGCGCCGTTCGTGCTGCCCATGGTGACCAGGCTGGTCGCCGGCTCCGGCGGGGCCGACACGAAAGTAGCGCCCCGTTGATGCGCGCGGCGGCGGTGGACCCGGACGTAGGCTCGGCGGCAGGCAGCCGACCGCAACCGCCCATCGGCTGGCTTGTCGACGAGGAGCGCGCCCGCCCATGAACGACCGGTCTCGCCGGCGGCTGTTCGTGTTGCGCATTGTCGTCGTCTCGCTGCTGGCCACGTTGTCCGGCCGACTGTGGTATCTGCAAGTGCTTGCCGGCGGGCAGTACTCGGCCGCCGCCGCGGAGAACGGCGTCCGCGAGGTCATCTCACCAGCCACCCGAGGGCAGATCCTGGATGACAAGGGCGTGCCGCTGGTCCGCAACCGGACCGCGCTGGTGGTCTCGGTGGACCGGGCCGCGCTGCCCCCCGGCTCGGCCGCGCGCGAAACGGTCCTGCGCCGGCTGGCCGGTGTGATCGGCCTGTCCTACGACGATCTCCGCCAGCGCATCCAGATCTGCGGCGGAGCGGTGAAACCGCCGTGCTGGAACGGCTCGCCGTACCAGCCGGTCCCGGTCAAGGACGACGCCACGCCGGTCATCGCCCTGGCGATCGCCGAGCACCGGGAGGACTTTCCCGGTGTGACCGCCGAGCTGGCCGGAGTGCGGGACTACCCGCAAGGCATGCTGGCCGCGCACTCGCTCGGGTACCTGAGCCCGATCAGCGACACCGAGTTGAAGGACCCGCGCTACCGGGACTACCAGCGGACGGACCTGATCGGGCGGTCCGGCTTGGAGCAGACCAACGACGCGACGCTGCGGGGCCAGCCGGGCGTGCGCGCGGTGACGGTGGATCACGTGGGCACGGTCACCGGCGTACGACGCGAGACTCCGGCCGTGCCGGGCGACAACCTGGTGCTCAACCTGGACGCTGGCGTGCAGAAGGTCACCGAGGACGCGCTGGCCGCCGCCATGACCAGTGCTCGGGCGACGACCGACCGGGACGGCTCGCGCTTCCGGGCGCCGACCGGGGCGGCGGTGGTGCTGGCGGCCAAGACCGGGCGGGTGGTGGCCCTGGCCAGCGCCCCGAGCTACGACCCGAGCGTGTTCGTCGGGGGCATCTCCACCGCCGACTTCCAGGCCCTGAACGACCCGGCCGCCAACGTCCCGCTGCTGTCCCGAGCGACCCAGGGCCAGTTCGCCCCCGGGTCTACCTTCAAGATCGTGTCCACCACGGCCGCCGTGACCGACGGCGCCTCGACCAGAGGCATCTACAGCTGCCCATCCTCGTTCGACATCGGTGGTCAGAGCTTCCAGAACTTCGAGGGCGAGACCCTCGGGCCGCTGACGCTGCACACGGCGCTGGTCAAGTCCTGTGACACGATCTTCTATCAGTTCGGCTACAACGAGTGGCTGGCCGACGAGGCCCGGATCAAGGCCAAGCAGCCGCCGACCCAGCCCATGGTCACCATGGCCAAGGCGTTCGGGTTCGGCCAGCCCACCGGCATCGACCTGCCCGGCGAGTCGGCCGGCCAGATGGTCGACCGGGCCTACAAGCTCGCGGACTGGCAGGCTCGTAAGGCCGACTACTGCGCCGGTGCCAAGTCCCGGCCCAAGGGCGACTACCTGCAGCGCATCGATGCGGAGAACTGTGTCGACGGCTACGTCTACCGCGGCGGTGACGCGGTGCTGTTCGCCATCGGTCAGGGCGACGCGCTGGTGACGCCGCTGCAGCTCGCGGTGGCGTACGCCGCGGTGGCCAACGGCGGGACGGTCTTCGCCCCGCAGCTGGCCAAGGCCGTGATGTCCCCGACTGGTCAGGTGCTGCGGACGTTTGAGCCCCGACCGGTGCGGCAGCTGCCGGCCGACCCGTCGACGCTCGCCTTCATCCGGGATGCGCTCGCCGACGTGACTGGGCCGGAGGGCACCGCCGGCGGCGCGTACGCCGGCTTTCCGTTCGACACCCTGAAGGTCGCGGGCAAGACCGGAACCGCCCAGGTGGAGGGCCACCAGGACACTTCGTGGTTCGCCTCCTACGCCCCGGCGAACGACCCGCAGTACGTCGTGGCGGGCATGGTGACCGAGGCCGGTCAGGGCGCCATGGTGTCGGCCCCGATGACGCGGGCCATCTGGGACGGAATCTACGGTCTGGAAGGCCACCCGGCAGCGTTGCCGGGTGGGCGGCCGCCTGACTTGCCCACGATGGCGCCGGACGGGAGCGTCCTACCGGCGCGCCCCGGTCCCGCGCCGTGAGGGTCGCGCCGTGATGGTCGCGCTGTGATGGGTCGCGCATCGTGATTGGGGAGGGTCGCGGCGTGACCGAGTACTCCGCTCTCGGCTCCTCGCCGTACGACGCGGCTCGACGCCGGGGTCGCCTCGGCGCCCGTCCGCTGGCCCGGTCCTCCCCGGTGCGCCGGCTGGACTGGGTGCTGCTGGGGGCGGTGCTGCTGCTGTTGGGGATCGGCACCCTGCTGGTCTGGTCGGCGACCCGGGAGCGGATGCTCGCCGCCGGGCTGGGGCCGCAGACCTACCTCAAGCGGCACCTGCTCAACGCGGTAATCGGGCTGGCCCTGGGCGGGCTAGTGGCCGCGGTGGACTACCGGTCGCTGCGCGCCTACGCGCCGATCGTCTACGTCGCCTCGGCCATCGGGCTGGTCGCTGTGCTGTCGCCGTTGGGCGCAACCATCAACGGCGCCCACTCCTGGCTGGTGCTCGGGGGCGGCTTCGAGCTCCAGCCCGCGGAGTTTGCCAAGGTCGCGCTCGTCGTCGGCACGGCGATGATGCTCGACCACAAGCGCGCCGGGGACGCAGCGTCGCGCGCCGGCCCGCGCGCCGGCGACGTGCTGCTGGTGCTCGCGCTGGCTGCCGTACCGATGGGGCTCATCCTGCTGCAGCCCGACCTGGGCACGATCATGGTGCTGGGCGTGGTGCTGTTCGGGACCCTGGCGGCGTCCGGGGCGCCGACCCGCTGGCTCGCCGGCCTGTTGATCGCCGGCGTTCTGGGCGCCGTCGGCGTGGCCCAGCTGCACGTGCTCAAGGACTACCAGGTCAAGCGGTTCACCGCGTTCGCCAACCCGGCCGCGGACCCGGGTGGCGCCGGCTACAACACGCAGCAGGCCCGAATCGCGATCGGCTCCGGCGGCGTGTTCGGCAAGGGCCTGTTCCACGGCACCCAGACCAAGGGGCGCTTCATTCCCGAGCAGCAGACCGACTTCATCTTCACGGTGGCGGGGGAGGAACTGGGTCTCGTCGGCGCCGGCGCGGTGATCGGGCTGCTCGGCACCGTGCTGTGGCGGGGGCTGCGGATCGCCGGGAACGCCGGCGATGCCTTCGGCACGATCGTGGCGGCCGGGGTGGTGTCGTGGCTGGCGTTCCAGAGCTTCGTTAACATCGGGATGACGCTGGGCATCATGCCGGTGACCGGGCTGCCGCTGCCGTTCGTGTCCTACGGCGGCTCGGCGATGTTCGCCAACATGATCGCGATCGGGCTGCTGCAGAACGTGCACCTGCGCTCCCGCAAGATTTGAGGGCGGCCGAGCGGCCTGACGCGCTCGAGCGGCCCACCGCCCGCGCCGGCCGGGCGCCGACCGATCTAGTACCGGCCGTAGGTGTGGCGCACCTGTTGGTCGAAGCCGATCCGGCCGCCGTCGTCCCGGCAGCGCTCAAGCTGTTCGCCGGCCGCGGCCCGCACTGCGTCCCGGTCCCCGGCCGGCACGTGCTCCCACATGGCCCGCTGGCCAACCGACCAGGTCCACCGGTGCCAGTGATCGGCATCGTCGAAGCGCACCGCAACCGTTGTCGTCCGGGTGCGGACGTCTTGGAAACCGGCTTGGGTCAGGAGCTGCTCGACGCCCGCATCAGAGCCGAACGGTCCGCGTGTCCCCGTCGTGCGGGCATCACGCAGCTGCGGCGGCAGACACGGCTCGAAAACCGCGTCCACCTCTTGCCAGGCGGGCGGGAGGGGGCCGAACGTCGAGACGCCGAGCCGGCCACCGGGGACGAGCAGCCGCCGCCACGCCGCCAGCGCGGCGGCCGGGTCCGGAAGAAAGAACAGCACCAGTGAAGACGCCACGACATCGAAGGACTTCGCCGGAAAGTCCGGCTCCTGGGCGTCGCCCACGCTGACATCGACGGTGAGGCCGGCGGTGGCCGCATCGGTCTGCGCGGCGGCGACCATCTGCGGTGCCAGGTCGATGCCGGCCGCTGTGCCGGTCGGCCCGATGGCGGCGGCGAGCCGGAGCAGCATCGCTCCCCGACCGCAACCGATGTCCAGCGCCCGCTCGCCGGCCTGCGGTGCCAAGGCGCTGACCAGCTCGTCGGCCACCGGTCCGAACAACTCGACGCCGACCCGGTCGTACGTCGATGCTGCCCGATCGAAGATGCCGGCGATCTGCGCTCGCTGATCCATGCGGCCCACCCTGCCGACGGCGCCCACAGCCGTCAATCGGCCTACCAGCTCAGTCCGAGAAGGAGCCCGAGCGCGGCGGATCGAACCAGTTCGTCGCCATGCTCGCCCGCGGCGAGACTGTCTACCCACTCCTGCGTCGCATCGGCGACTGACGAAGCCGCCCAGCTGTCCGTGGGCAGCCGGCAAGGCCAGCGCGCAGAGTTACCCTCAAGCGCGCCGTACACCCTGGCTGCCGGAGGGTTGTCTATGCCGATCGAGTCGCTCTTTCCGCGGTTGGAGCCGTTGCTGCCGCGGGTGCAGAAGCCGATCCAGTACGTCGGGGGAGAGCTGAACTCCACCGTCAAGGACTGGGACGTGGCCGGGCCGGACGGCACCGTCCGCTGGGCGCTGATGTACCCGGACGCCTACGAGGTGGGGCTGCCGAACCAGGGTGTCATGATCCTCTACGAGGTCCTAAACGAACGGCCGGACGTACTGGCCGAGCGCACCTACAGCGTCTGGCCGGACCTCGAGGCGCTGATGCGGGAGTACGACGTCCCGCAGTTCACCGTGGACGGGCACCGGCCGGTGGGCGCCTTCGACGTGCTCGGGGTGTCGTTGCCGACCGAGCTCGGATACACCAACCTGCTCACCGCACTCGACCTGGCCGGCATCCCGATCTTGGCCGCCGAGCGGGGCGATGAGCACCCGATCGTGCTCGCCGGTGGACATGCGGCGTTCAACCCCGAGCCGGTCGCCGACTTCATCGACGCCGCGGTGCTCGGCGATGGCGAGCAGGCCGTGCTGGAGATCAGCGACCTGGTCGGGGACTGGAAGCAGGCCGGGCGGCCCGGTGGCCGCGCGCAGCTGCTGCTGCGGCTCGCTCGGGCCGGCGGGGTCTACGTGCCGCGGTTCTACGACGTCGACTACCTGCCGGACGGCCGGATCCGACGGGTCGCGCCGAACCGGTCAGGGGTGCCGTTCCGGGTGGACAAGCGGACCGTCTCGGGCCTGGACGACTGGCCGTACCCGAAGACTCCGCTGGTCCCGCTGGCGGAGACCGTGCACGAGCGGATGAGCGTGGAGATCTTCCGCGGCTGCACCCGCGGCTGCCGGTTCTGTCAGGCTGGCATGATCACCCGGCCGGTGCGGGAGCGGTCGATCACCGGCATCGGCGAGATGGTGGCGGCGGGGCTGGCCGCCAGCGGCTACCAGGAGGTGGGGCTGCTGAGTCTGAGCAGCGCCGACCACTCCGAGATCGCCGAGATCGCCACCGGGCTGGCCGACCGGTACGCGGGCACGAACACCTCGCTGTCGCTACCGAGCACCCGGGTGGACGCCTTCAACGTGACCCTGGCCAACGAGTTCTCCCGCAACGGCCGCCGCTCCGGTCTGACGTTCGCACCCGAGGGCGGCTCCGAGCGCATCCGGCAGGTGATCAACAAGATGGTCACCAAGGAGGACTTGATCCGCACCGTCACCACGGCGTACGGCGCTGGCTGGCGACAGGTGAAGCTCTACTTCATGTGTGGGCTGCCAACCGAGACCGACGCCGACGTGCTGGAGATCGCCGAGCTGGCCATGGAGGTCATCCGGATCGGGCGCCAGGTGGCCGGCACCAAGGACATCCGCTGCACGGTGTCCATCGGTGGGTTCATCCCCAAGCCGCACACCCCGTTCCAGTGGGCGCCCCAGCTCGACCACGAAGCCACCGACGCCCGGCTGCGGCTGTTGCGCGAGGCGATCAACTCCGACCGGTCGCTCGGTCGGGCGATCGGGTTCCGCTACCACGACGGCCGGCCGGGGATCGTCGAGGGACTGCTGTCGCGCGGCGATCGGCGGGTGGGAGCGGTGATCCGCCGGGCCTGGGAGGACGGCGGCCGGTTCGACGGCTGGAGCGAGTACTTCTCCTTCGACCGCTGGATAACGGCCGCCGAGGTGGCGCTGGCCGGTGCCGGCGTGGACGTCGACTGGTACACCACCCGGGAGCGCGGCGAGCACGAAGTTCTGCCGTGGGACCACCTCGACGCCGGCCTGGACCGGCGCTGGCTGTGGGCGGACTGGCAGGAGTCGCTCACCGGACGCGAGGTCGACGACTGCCGTTGGTGGGGTTGTTATGACTGCGGCGTCTGCCCCAGCCAGGGGACCCAGATCCAGATCGGCCCCACCGGCCGCACCCTGCTGCCGCTGCCCGGCCTGCGCCCGGTCTTGGCGCCCCCTGCTGCGTCGGCGTCGGCGCCGGTCGGCTAGTGGCCAAACGGACCCCGGACGGCCCGCCGCCGGAGCCGGTCGTGGCCCGGATCCGGCTGCGGTACGCCCGGCGCGGCCGGTTGCGCTTCACCTCGCACCGCGACTTTGCTCGCGCCTTCGAGCGGGCGCTGCGCCGGGCCGGCGTACCGATGGCGTTGTCCGCCGGCTTCTCGCCGCACCCCCGGATCTCTTACGTGGGCGCCGCGCCGACCGGCATGGCCAGCGAGGCGGAGTACGTCGAGATTGCGCTCACCGAGCGCCTCGATGCCGAGACGGTGCGCGCTGCCGTAGACGCCTCGCTGCCTCCGGGGCTGGACGTGGTCGACGCCGTGGTCGCCCGCGGGGGGTCGCTGCCCGACCGGATCGACGCCTCGGTATGGCAGATCCGGCTGCCGGGCCTTGAGGTCGACGCTGTGGCCGCGGCCGTCGTCACACTGTTGGCCGCGGAGTCGGTGCCGGTGCAGCGGCTGACCAAGGAGGGGCGGCGCACCGTCGACGCCCGGGCTGCCATCGTGAGCGCCACCGCGCGCGTCGACGACCTACCTGATCAGCCGTGTGCGATACTCGACGTGGTTGTTCGGCACGTGACGCCGGCCGTACGACCCGACGACATCCTGACCGCACTTCGCACGGTGGCCGACCTGGTGCCGCCGGTGCCGCCCCTGGCGACCCGGCTGGCGCAGGGGTTGCTGGCCGAGGACGGTCAGATCTCGGATCCGCTGGCGCCGGATCGTGAGCGGCTCCCCGCTGCCGAGGGGGATGCGCCCGATGCGGCCCCGCTGACCGGGAGCGCCGTCGCCAGCGACCGGTGATACCCGCCGGTGGCGGGATCCGAGACTTCGGGGGCGGCCGACCGGCCCGCCTCCGCACCACTGCCAGCCCAGCTCCTGAGCGGACGCGTCGCACGCGCCCGGGAGCGTGATGGGAGATCTACCGGATGCTCGACGACGAGCTTCCCGGTCAGCAGCCGCCGACCGGAACCCAACACGAGACCATTTCTGCCGAGTCCGCGCCGCCGCGCCGCCGGGCGCCGCGCCGTCGGGCGACCGCCGCCGAGGGTGCACCAAGCAGCTCGGACTCGGCAACGCTCACGGATGAGGCGGCCGGCACCGGGCGCCCCACGTCCGGCGCTGCCGAAATCGAGCCGGCGGTCACCGACGAGGTGGCCGGCATCGGTCGCCCGCGACCGACGCGGCGGAGCTCTCGACGCAAGCCGGCGATTCCCCAGTTCGCCGACGAGGTGGCGCACGAGGTCGCGCCCGAGGTGGCGCACGAGGTCGGGCCCGAGGTCGCGCCCGAGGTCGCGCCCGAGGTCGCCAGTGCCGAGCTCGCCGCGGCCGACGTACTGCCCGTCATCGTGGCTGAGCCGAGGGGTGCCGCTGAGCCGAGCGGTGCCCTTAAGCCCGGCGGTGCCGCTGAGCCGAGCCTCGACGGCCCGGTTGCAGACGTCCCTGACGGGGATGGACTGGGGCAGTCACCGTTCCTCGCACCACCGGTGCCGCCCCGGCGGCGCCGGTCGACTCCGGCGGTGGCCATCCAGCCGCCATCGGTGGCGTTCCAGCCGCCGGAGCTGCCGGCTGACGAACCGTCGGCGCGCCGGCCCCGCCGGACCGCGTCCAAACCGGCTGGGCCGCCCGAGAACCTGGTTGCCGGAGCCGACCCGGACTCCGACGGTCTCGCCGTCGTCGCTGAGCCGGTGCCCGGTGATGTCGACCCTGCCGGCACTGATGAGCACGCGGACGAGGATGACCTCGGCGAAACTGGGATCGGGGCCGATGACGACGCCGAGACAACGCCGTCCCGCTCGCGCCGGCGGCGCGGTCGCCGTGGCCGCGGCCGTCCGCGCGGGGATGATGACAGCGTCGCTGTGGAGGTCGGTGCGGCCGAGGGCGAGGGCTCCGTCGAGGAGCCGGCCGTCGAGGCCGCTTCGCCGGAAGACGACGAGTCCGAGGCGACGGCTGAAGACACGGAGTCCGAGACCGGCACCACCCGCCGCCGCCGCCGCCGGCGGCGGCGCGGCAGCACGGGGGAGGACGGCGAGGGCGCGGTCGAGGAGGCACCTGCCACGCGCCCGCGCCGACCTGCTCGCGACCGCGATGCCGGCCGCGACCGCGATGCCGGCCGGGACCGCGATGCCGGCCGGGACCGCGCCGACGAGGGCGTCCGCGGTGTCTCCGGCTCCACGCGGCTGGAGGCCAAGCGCCAGCGCCGGCGGGACGGCCGGGACACCAGCCGACGTCGGACGCCGATCGTCACCGAAGCCGAGTTCCTGGCTCGCCGCGAGTCGGTCGAGCGAGTCATGCTCGTTCGGCAGACCGGGGAGCGGACCCAGATCGCCGTACTCGAAGATGGCGTGCTGGTCGAGCACTACGTGACCAAGGCGACGATCACCTCCTACGCCGGCAACGTCTACCTCGGCAAGGTGCAGAACGTGTTGCCCTCGATGGAGGCCGCGTTCGTCGATATCGGCAAGGGTCGCAACGCCGTGCTCTACGCCGGGGAGGTCAACTACGACGCCACCGGGCTGGAGGGCAAGCCGCGCAAGATCGAGCAGGCGCTGAAGTCAGGCCAGAACGTGCTGGTCCAGGTCACCAAGGACCCGATGGGGCACAAGGGAGCGCGGCTGACCAGTCAGATCAGCCTGGCCGGCCGCTACCTGGTGTACGTGCCCGAGGGCTCGATGACCGGCATCAGCCGCAAGCTGCCCGACATCGAGCGCAGCCGGCTCAAGGCCATCTTGAAGAAGGTCGTGCCGGAGAACGCCGGGGTGATCATCCGCACCGCCGCCGAAGGGGCGAGCGAGGAGGAGCTCTCCCGCGACGTCGCCCGGCTCGAGGCGCAGTGGCAGGACATCCGGCGTCGCGCCGCCAAGGTGCCCGCCAGCGGCGCCCCGGTCGTGCTCTACACCGAGCCGGATCTGGTGGTTCGCGTGGTTCGGGACGTCTTCAACGAGGACTTCGCGCAGCTGGTCGTGCAGGGCGAGGACGACCTGGAGACGATCGAGGCGTACGTCGCGCACGTCGCGCCGGACCTGGCGCCTCGGGTGTCGGCGTACTCGGGAGAGCGGGACATCTTCGCGACGTACCGGGTGGACGAGCAGCTGGCCAAGGCGCTGGACCGCAAGGTGTGGCTGCCCAGCGGTGGCTCGCTGGTGATCGACCGCACCGAGGCGATGATCGTCATCGACGTCAACACCGGCAAGTTCACCGGCAAGGGCGGCAACCTGGAAGAGACCGTCACCAAGAACAACCTGGAAGCGGCCGAGGAGATCGTCCGGCAACTGCGGCTGCGCGACCTCGGCGGCATCATCGTGATCGACTTCATCGACATGGTGCTGGAGAGCAACCGCGACCTCGTGTTGCGTCGGCTGACTGAGTGCCTGGGTCGGGACCGGACCAAGCACCAGGTAGCCGAGGTCACCTCGCTGGGGCTCGTGCAGATGACCCGCAAGCGGGTCGGCCAGGGGCTGCTCGAGGCGTTCTCGGTGCCATGCGAGGCGTGCAACGGCCGCGGCGTCAGGGTCACTAGCGAGCCGGTCGACCAGTCGGACCAGCGCAGCGGTGACGGCGGGGGCGGCGAGCGCGGTGGTGGTCGCGAACGGGCCGCCGCGCCACCATTGCCCGGGCCGCCGCCCGGGTCGCCGGGGTCGCCGCCGGGGTCGCCGCCGGGGTCGCCGCCGGCGCCAGCCCGGTCGGAGCGCGCGCTCGAAGCAGTTGCGTTGCCGGCCGACGTGGCCGACGTGGCAGCCGCTGCGGAGCTCGACGCGGTGGACGACGATCTCGGGCTTCCGGTTGCCGCCGCCGTCTTAACCGATCCGGCTGCCCCGCTGATGGACGTCGACGTCGAGCCGGGTGCCGAGCAGGCAACTCCGCCGCCGGCGTCCGGACGCCGTCGCCGAGGGTCGGCTCGTCGGCCAGCGGGACCTCCCGTGGTGGCTGCCGCCGCGTCGACGTAGTGCCAATGCAGGAAACTTTCGCCCCGTTGCCCGACCCGCCGATCAAGGTCGGGGACCTTCGCTTGCGGTAACCGCATCCTCGTCCGCTTCTTCGGACTTCCCCCCGGAGGAGCCGATCGCCGATCGGGTGCAGGTGCGGGAGATCAGTTCCGAGGAGGGCAGCCGGCTGCTGCGGATCGTGCCGCCGGGACTCCCGGTCGGTGGGGAGCCGGCGGCGGGCGCAGATCGTGGCTGCTGTCCGCCCAGGGCATGCCGGTGCCGCATCGCCGAGGTGACCTGCACCAGCCCCGGACCGGGTCCGCGACGTGATCCACAACTTCGACGCCGACGGGTTCGACGCGCTCTACCCGCGCTACCGGGGCGGCCGCCCGGCGACCTTCAGCGCCGACCAACGCGCCGAGATCACCAAGGTCGCCCGGGGTCGGCCCACCGACCACGGGCTGCCGGTTTCGACGCTGGAGCCGGCCGAAGCTGGCCGAGCACCTGGTCGCCAAGGGGGTGGTCGCCAAGGGGTGGTCGACGATTATCAGCCACCAAGGACTGGGCCTGCTGCTGGGCCAGGAGGGCGGGTCCGTTCAACGGGTGCAGAGCGCCGAAGACCTCGACCGACCCGAACGACGAGACCAAGAAGAACCGGGTGCTCGAGCTGTCTGCGATCGCCGACGCCCCAGCGGCGGCCCGGTCCCGGTGACCCCACGGTCATCGTCAGCCTGGACGAGTTCGGGCCGCTGAACCCGGCCTCGCCCGAAGAGCAGGCCGGCATGATCCGCCGCTACCTCGGCTGGCGTAATCGCCATGCGGACGACGAGCAGCTACCGGAGATCGTGGCCAGGGCGAAGGTTGGCTAAAGCGGCACTAGAAACGCCCGAACCGGCCATGCGCCAAAAGTTGTGCGGCAGAACGAGCCGCCGGCGGCTCGTTCTGCCGCACAGGTCGCGGGTGCCATGTCGACCGCCGCGCTGTCGACCGCCGCGCTGGCCAAGGAGCTCGCCGGCCCGGGCGCTGGTGCGGTCATGGGCACCAGGCCACCCTGTTCATGGGGAAAGTCCCCGTTTGGTCGGATGTATCCCGACGTCTGGGTGCCAGACTGACCTACGGCGGCTTCGGCCTAGCCTAGAGGCGTGGGCGAAGAGTGACTTCGCCGCGGAGGTCCGAGGCAACCCGACGCCTGTCCAGGTCATTGTCGGTGAACACGATCCGGCGCTGTCGCCGGTCCTGATGGAACAGACCTGGCTGCAGTTCTATCCGCAGGCGCGGCTGGAGGTACTGGCCTGCGGGCACTACCCGATGTCGGAGACGCCGGTGGCGCTGGCTACCAGCATCGAGAGCTTCCTCGATAGCTGAGCGAGCCGGGTGGGTGACTGTGCCGACGTCCGGCGACGTCGCATCCGACTCGGCGCGCGATGCTGCGGCATCTTCGATCCGCGGACCTACATCGAGGACGTGCCGTTCGCGGCGCTGGCCCGGTTCCGGCGACAGCACGGTGTGGTGTGTGGGTCGACGAGCCGGCCGTGCTGAGCTGGCCGGCCAGCCCGGGCTTCTGGCTGGTACTGCGGCACGCCGACGTCCAGGCGGTGCTGCGCAACCCGCGAGGGTGCTCGTACTGGCTCGGCGGCACACAGATTCGCCACCCCGCGACGCCGGCGGCCTGGACTTCGTCCGCCGGATGATGCTCAACATGGACCAACCGGAGCACACCCGGCTGCGGGGCCTGCTCGGGCGGGCGTTCACGCCGCGGGCGGTCGCCCGGCTGGAGGACCGGATCTTCGCGACGGCGCACCACCTCGTCGAGCCAGCGCTCGGCCACCTTCGACGGAGCGGGCGGCAGCGCAATGGCCCGCGAGGCGCTGCGGCTGCGACCCGGGCCGGGACCGGACGGCCGACTGCCCGACCCGCGCACCCGGGCGGGGATGGCCGACCTCTACGCCTACGCGCACCTGCTGGCTGAGCGCAAGCGCCGCGCCCCTGGCCGGGACGACGTCATGTCGATCCTGCTGACCGAGATCGACTTCGCCGGCGGCCGGGTGTCGCCCGAGGAGTTCCGAGAACCTGTTCTGGCTCTTCGCCGTCGCCGGCAATGAGACGCTGCGCAACGTCCTACCCGGAGCCATGGTGGCGTTGTTGGCGCACCCGGAGGGCCAGCAGCGGCTGCGCGCCCATCCCCCGTTGCTGGCCACGGCGGTAGACGAACTGCTGCGGTGGTGGACGCCGGTGATGACCTTCCGCCGAACGGCCACGGCGGAGGCCACGCTGGCTGGTGTGCAAGGGCGGGCGGGGGACAAAGGTCGTCGTCTCGTCCACGTCCGCCAACCGGGACGATAGGTCATCTCAGCCCTCAGGGCACGCCGGCCGACCCCGAGGCAGTTGCCCGCGCCGTCGCGCAGCCGCGAGCCCGCTACATCGCTATCGAGAGAAGATGCCGTCCTGGCTGTTAGTTAGGGCTTCCCCTGAGGAGCGGAACCGGGCTAACTGTCCGCGACGGGCTCCGAGAAGGGCCCTCAGTCCCGCGGGGTGACGGCCGAAGGTCCCTTCGCCGCCCACATGCCGAGCGGGATCGTAGGTCTGAGGTCCACGGAATCGGAGCGGGGTAGACGAGATGACTTTCTTATGGGCGGTTGTCATTCTGGCCGTTGTCGCGGCCGCGGCGCTGGCACTGGCAACCTCGGTGCACACCGTCCGACAGTACGAGCGTGGGGTGGTGTTGCGGTACGGCCGGCTCCTCACCAGGGTCCGCCAGCCCGGCCTGACCTTCCTCCTGCCGTTCCGGATCGACCGGCTGACCCTGGTCAACACCCAGATCGTCACCATGTCGGTCCCCGCTCAGGACGGCATCACCCGGGACAACGTGTCCGTGACCGTGGACGCCGTCGTCTACTTCCGGGTCGTCGACCCGGTGAAGGCCGTGGTCAACGTCCAGAGATACCTCTTCGCGGTGTCCCAGGTGGCGCAGACCTCGCTGCGGTCGGTCATCGGGCAGCGTGACCTCGACGACTTGCTCGCCGCGCGCGACCGGGTCAACGCCGACCTGCGGCGCATCATTGACGAACCGACCGAGGAACCGTGGGGCATCAAGATCGAGCGGGTCGAGGTCAAGGACGTTTCTTTGCCCGAGGGCATGAAGCGCTCCATGTCCCGGCAGGCGGAAGCAGAGCGGGAACGGCGGGCCCGGGTCATCACCGCCGAGGGCGAGTACCAGGCATCGGAGAAGCTCGCGCAGGCAGCCCACGTCCTGGCCAGGGAACCGGCCGCCCTGCAGCTGCGGCTGCTGCAGACCATGGTCGAGGTGGCCGCTGAGAAGAACAACAGTCTCGTCCTTCCGGTGCCGATCGAGCTCTTCCGGTTCTTCCCGGGGGGTGCCCCGACGGCCCTCCCGCTGCCCGACCAGCAGGGTGTCCGGGTGAAGGAGAGTTCCCCCTCACCTGCATGAGCCGGGATTCCGGCGCCGGCCCTGGGGGCCGCCGACGGGCGGAGCCAGACGGCGGTGTCGCCCGGCAGCTGACCGCCGGGCAGCTCGTTGCTGGCCGGCTACGACCTGTCCACCGACCGGCTCTACGGGCACGTCAAGACCCGCAAGGGCCGGGTCGAGTTCCCCGCCTTCATTCGTTGCCTGCGCTCGCCGCACCCACCGCAGGTGCGGATCGGGGTCGTACTGGACAACTTCGGCCCGCACCCTGTCGACCACAACCGACCCGGGTCGGCGAGTGGGCCGCGGCGAACAACGTCGAGCTGGGAGCTGCGCCGCCGCCTGGACGGTCTGCTGGTGGTGTCGGACGGTTCCCGCTGGTCGGAGCTGGACCGGTTGCGGCGGGCGCCGGCGCGAGCGTCGGGTCCGGGGATGGTGCGGGCGCTGGACCGGGCGGCGGAGGTCGCCGGCCTGGGGGCTGGCCGCGTGGCCGTGGGTGAGATCCCGCCGGCACGGCTGGAAGGCCTGGCCCGCCAGGGGTTGACAGCGAACGCGGCGATGCTGCGCCGGCTGCCCGAGGCGCCGTGTACCGCGACGCTGCTGGCAACCACCCGGGCGCTGCAGGTGACCGCGGTCGATGACGCGCTGGACCTGTTCGCGGTGCTGATCGCCACCAAGCTGATCGGGGCGGCGGAGCGGGCCTCGGTCCAGGACCGGCTGCGGTCGCTGCCGCGGCTGAGGCAGGCCTCGGCCACGCTCCCGACCTGCGCGTCTTCCATCCCCTGCTCGGTGACCTCCGGCCGCACTGCTGGATGGGTCGCGTGTCACCGGCGTCCGTGGTCGGTACCCCTAGACCTGCCCTGCAGGTCAGCGTGAGCGGGCGTCCTCGCGCAGTGGGCCTTTCAAGATCTTGCCGATCGTGTTCTTCGGCAGCGTGTCCAGCACGTAGAGGTCGCGGGGGACCTTGAACCTGGCGAGGGACGCCTTGCAGTGCTCGGCCAGGTCGTCCGACGACGCCTGCATTCCCGGCCGTAGCGAGACGTAGGCGACGGATTGCTCGCCGTACACCGGGTCGGGGCGACCGACGACGGCGGCCTCCTGCACAGCGGGGTGCTGGTAGAGGACGCCCTCAATCTCCTTCGGGTAGATGTTCTCGCCGCCCCAGATGATCATGTCCTTCTTGCGATCGACGAGCACCAGGTAGCCGTCGGGGTCGAGGTGGCCGACGTCGCCGGTGTACAGCCAGCCATCGCGGAGCGCCTCGGTCGTCGCCTCGGGCTTGCCCAGGTAGCCGCGCATGACGTTCCGTCCGCGGATCACGACCTCGCCGACCGCGCCCTGCGGCCGGTGCCGGCCTTCGTCGTCGACGATCGCAACCTCCTGCCCGGGGAGCGCCAGCCCAACCGTCCCGGGCTTGCGCGTGCCGTGCAACGGGTTGATCGTCGACGCGACCGTCCCCTCGGACAGGCCGTAGCCCTCCACGACGGGGATGCCGTAACGCCGCTCGAACTCGACAATCGCGTCGGCGGGCATCGGTGCTGCGCCGCACACGACGAACTGCAGAGACGACAGGTCGGGCTTCACCTCCGGCGGCAGCGAGTTCAGGACGAGATAGATCGTCGGCACCGCGGAGAAGTAGGTGGGACGATGCCGCTCGACCTGCTGCCAAAACGCCTTCGGGTCGAAGCCGGCGAGAATCACCGTTGAGCCGCCCGCGGCGAGCGGCGACACGACGCTCGCCATGATTCCGTTGACGTGGAACAGCGGCAGGACGAGCAGGCACCGGGTCGTGGGACCGATCTCGAGCACCGTGATGATCTGCTCGGTCATCGCCGCGAGGTTGGCGTGGTCGAGCATGACGCCCTTCGGCCGTCCGGTCGTGCCGCTCGTGTACACGAGCAGGGCGAGGTCGGCGGGCTCGGTCCGCAACGGTGGCACGGGACCGCCGAGCGTCCTCCGCACGTCGTCCACCGGCACGATGCGCACGTCCGCCCCAGACAGCTTCTGGGACGAGGCCGAGTCAGCGATCACGACCTTCGCCCGCGAGTCCCGCAGCTGGTAGCCGGCCTCGTCGGCGGTCAGCACGGGGTTGACCGGCGTCACCGCCGCACCCATGCGCCACGCGGCGAACAGCGCGAGCACCATCTCGACGCAGTTCGGCAGCATCGTCGCGACGACGTCGCCGGCACCGATGCCGAGCGAGGCGAACCCGCCAGACAGACGTTCGACGGCGGCGGCGAACTCGCCGGACGTGAGCCGTACCCGCTCGTCCGCGACGCACGGGTCGTGGGGCGCTTTCTCCGCGCGCAGCCTCGGGATCTCGCCAACGTGCACTGCGGCGCCTCAGCCCGCGGCGGGCGCCGGTCGCCCCAAGAAGTCGGCGTAGAAGGTGTCGATGTCGGGCTCGAAGTCGAACACAGCCGGGTACCCGGGCGGAACGGCCTCGACCTCGAGCAGCGACCAGCAGCCAGGGCAGTAGAACTCGTGCAGCTCCTGCCCCCTCTCGCCGCGACGTCCCAACAGTGCGTACGACAGCGAAGCCAACACCCAGCGGGCGTTCGTCACAAGGTGTTGAGCCAAGTCCTCAGGAGGCCATGTCACCCAGGTCCCAGATCGGAGAAGTCGTCAATAGTTGCGGGCGGTGTGCTTCTGAATGATCGCGCGGCGACCTCCCTGGAGGACCCGCTCAGGCCGCTCCACCAGCACCCCCTTCTAGATGGGTGCGGCTCTTCTGGAAGGGGCCGACTTCGCCCATCAGCGGCCTCAGATCGCCGCGTGAGCGCCACCGGGTATCAGGGATTTCGCAGCGCGCTCGACTGCGGGGCAGCGGCCCGATCAAGCACCGATCGCCTCGCCTGGCTGAGCAGCGCCGGCGACGACAAGCCCGCAACGGCCACGATCTCCGCCTCCACGATCACTGCGTCGACCACCAACTGCGTCGATCACCCGGCGACCGCCCAGCCCTGGCACCGAGGTGCTGCCGACGTGCTCCATCTGCGGCGCGGGCACCAACCTACGGACCTGCTCGACGTGCTGGTCGAAGACGGCCGGGTAGCGAGGGTCGTAACGGCCGGTCACGGCGGCGCTCTGCAAGGATGCCCGCCTGAGCCGTCGCGGCAAGTCCGGTGAGAGTCCGGGGCAGTCGCGCTACTGACGTCGACCCTCAGCACCTCGGGGGCGGTCGCGAGCCAGAAAACCGGCGGTTCGGGCGCTTCTCCCACTGTTCCTCCGCGCCTGAGGAGAGTTGGCATGCTCACCGCTGCCGCGCTAACCACCACCCTGTCCTCGCTGTCCTGGCCAATCCTCGGGGTCGCCGGCACCGGCTTCGTGTTGGGCTGCCGCCACGGCCTGGACTGGGACCACATAGCCGCGATCACCGACCTCACCACCGCCAGCAGTTCCGAACAGGACCAGCGTCACAGCCCCGCCCTGCACGGTCACCGGCAGCGGGCAAAGCACCCGCGCAGCCTTGGGCTCGCGGTCTGGTACTGCATCGGGCACGGCATGGTCATCGCGCTGCTCGGCGCCGCCGTCGGCATCCTGGGCCTGGGCCTGCCGCCTGGCCTGGACCGGGTCTTCGAGTCCGTCGTCGGCGCCACCCTGGTCGGGCTGGGCGTGGTCGTGCTCTGGCAGCTCGGCCGAGACCGCGCCAACTACCAGTACGCCGGTCGGATTCGGCTGATCATAGGGATGACCCGCCGCGCCTGGGCACGGGCTCGTCGACGCGGTGCCGGGCCCGCGCAGCCACTCGACGACCTCAACCGCCGAACCGCGTTCGGCGTCGGGGTGCTGCACGGCACCGGCGCGGAGACCCCCACACAGGTCGTGCTGTTCGCCTCCGCCGGCGCCGCCGGGTCACCAGCAGGTGCTGCGGTGATCCTGCTCGCTTTCCTGACCGGCCTGATCCTTTCCGACGTCGGCGTCGCCGCCGCCTGGCTCACCGGCCTGCTCGGCGTCCGCCGGCTCCCCGCCATCCAGATCGCCCTCGGCGCGCTCACCGGCCTGTCCTCGCTGGCCGTCGGCGGACTGTTCATCGCCGGACACGCCGCCGTCCTACCAGCACTGTTCGGCGGCTGACACACACCCAAACACACCGTGACTCGCGACGAGCCGGACGGCCGGAGTGGAGCCAGGCCGGGACGACACCCTCAGCGCTTCGCCGCACATCGGCTGTTGGCGGCTTTCAGACCTACATCCGCGAGTTAGGCCGGTCTGGGTCGGCGACACGCGGCCTCGGAGACGACAGATGCCTTTCGTGGCAAGGAGAATCGGGGTTCGGAAACCATCCGAGTCCGCCACGTCGGTTGCCGGCGGTGACCGGCAAGGCGAGTTG
>Ga0097691_1000538_pt1 | contig 32370 bp, 38 predicted proteins | sample NGESurdeep072012_8_FD_72858 | JGI IMG/M metagenome (GOLD analysis project Ga0097691, IMG submission 72858) | Arctic peat soil microbial communities from Barrow, Alaska - NGEE Surface sample 210-1 deep-072012 | ecosystem: Environmental > Terrestrial > Soil > Wetlands > Peat ... | reverse complement strand
CTCCCAAGGTGAAATCTCCCAAGGCGTGCGCTGGGAATACATCAACCGCAGATGACGGGAGGGGCTTTCGGGGGCTGGTTTAGAAGGTCTCGTTTTGGAGACCCTAGAAATGCGGCGTTTTAGCCGGAATTCGACATCACGCCGCTGGTCAAATCGCTAAAGGTTCTTGACCTCCAAGACGAATACGCCGCTGTCCAAAGCCCACTGTATGACCGCCGTCCCTGAGGCTCACATTTCGACCTAGACATCGGGTTTGGTCGTAGAGCAATGCCCTTTTAAGACCCCTTCTGATTGCAAAATCAACCACTTACAGAGTCACGGGAACACTAGCAAACACAGGCGGGAACGCATGGGAATAGCAACTGTTCCCTGATTGTTCCCAGACTTCTTACTGTGCTGATTCATGCCGTTTGCAGGCATCAATCGGTCACAGCGGGACGTGATAAACCAAGGACAACGGGAGTTGGGGTCTGCGACTTAGCAGAGGGCTGGGATTCAAGTCCCGGCCCTTTGCTTTTTCAGTTCAGCGAGTCCGCTCTAACTTGACACGCTGTGGTGTAATTTCGGCCATGAACACACCTACTCAAGCGCCCGTGCCCGCCCAAGCGCCCGCGCCGAAGGAGCAAATAACAATCGGGGCGTGGCTTGGATTCTTATTCGGCACAGTTTTGTGTTGGCTGTACGCGTGGAGTGACACGCGCAGTGTGACGCACAATGACTCGCTGATTTCGGGCGGCATCCTTGTAGAAGCACTTGGCTTTGCTTTCATTTTCTTCGTAATTGCCTCTGTCATCCGTGGGAGAGGGAAAAAGAAAAGCTGGAATGCAGTTGCGCAGTGGTACTTCTGGATTTGCCTGATTGGTGCGGGCCTGATGTTCAGCAGCCGCCACGCCCGTTGAGATGACTTCCCTGCCCGTCTTGCCGCTCTAGCCGCTCGATTCGTGCCATGAGGTTCGCCCGCTGACGATGGTATTCGCCGTCACTCACCAAGTCAGACAGCCAAAGTTCTGTGATGGCGTCGAGGCGCTCGTTCAGTTTCTCGATTAGCCGCGAGTCCATCACTGCTCCCGCGTCGGTTCAACGCGGCCCTCGTAGCCTTTCGCGGCGAAGTCTTTCAGGGTTTCGATGTTGATGAACACGCGGTTTGAGATTTTGACGTGCGCTAGAGCGCCACTGCGGATGAGTCCGTCCAACGTGGACGTGCTCACACCCAGTGATGCCGCAGCTTCGCGGCGGGAGAACAACAGACGCGGGATTACATTTCGATTGCTCATGATAAATTTCCTTCTTTTCGGGAGTTGGGTGGTACTGGCCGTTCGAGTGCGACAGTGCCACACCCTCTAGCCAACTTTGGACAAGTGCGAAATAATGGGGCCAATCGGAGGCGAAATGAAAGTCCTCAAGCAAGGACAAGTGGACTGGTCAGTCGAGCGCAATTGCCTAAGCTGCCACGCGGTTCTGGAAGTTCGCGCGGAGGACGTGCATTATCAGGTATATATAGGCGACTGTCTTTATTATTTCTACTGTCCAGAATGTGGCATCGTGAACAGGTTGACGCCGGAGGATGAACTCCCAATTCATGTCAGACGAGCGGCGGAGAAGCTTGGTAAGTAGTGTTCTGGTCGAAATACTCGACCCCACGAAGGACACAAACGGAACATGGGCATTATTGGGATACACCATGATTACGCCGCCAGAGGCGTTGTCCTGTTCGCCTACGTGCGAATTGGTTTCGGCTTCGTTCTCTCCGCCCATTCCGCAGGTTGCCGGAGCACAGTACGCAATAGCGGTTTACCCCGGCTATGTAGTTCACACGTGGTACGGAAGCACTGGGTCAATTCGCTATACAGGGGGCGGGACGTATGTTCGCGGGCCATCATGGGTGAATGTGAGTCTCTTATATTCGGGGCTGCCTAGCTGGGAGCAAGTTACCAGCTTTTACTTTCAGACCTACGTTAAGCCCAGCCACAAAAAGAATCAGTAAGAATTGGGCAGGGCCGATGCACCTGACTCATCGTTGACACCATTTAAGCCGCTGAGGGCTGTGGGGCCACTTGATGGGCGTGCTCAGGCGCTGTATAACGTCGCCGTGCTCGGAATTGTCTTCCTCACGACGCAGGCACCGTCCCAATTTGCGGACGACCTGTTGCGTGCCGGATACCGCGTCTGGGAGGCTCTCGCAGTTTCAGAGGTTCTACACCTTTGTGAGCACGAGGACGTTGATGCGGTCGTGATTGCGCCAGACGTGAAGGACGCCGATATCATCGAGGTGCAGACGCGAAGGGTGACCTTAGCCCTGAAACCGGGTTCCACGCCTACGGAAGTGGCGTGGGAGTTGAGTCTCCTATTTCCTTCTGCGTGCCATTCGCAGGTTCAGTAGCGCGTTCGTCGTAACCGTGTGCGACAATGCGCCGGACACTCCCATGAAAAGACTTCTTTTCATCATCGCCACCGCTGTTCTATTCCCCATCGTCTGCTCGGGCTGGGGTCGAGATGGGCACCAAATCATCGCCGCCATAGCTGAAGACCATCTGAATGAGACGACAAAGGTCATGGTTCAGTCGCTCATCGGCAACAACCACCTGTACTCGATTGCGACATGGGCGGACGATATTCGGCAGGAGCGCCGGGACACCGGGCCGTGGCACTACGTCAACATTCCGCTCGGCGGGAAGTACGACGCCAACCGGGACTGTGCCCCGCCGCGAAGTTGCGTGGTGGCCAAGATTGGCGAATTCGCGAAAGTACTAATGGACAAGAGTGCACCCCGCGAAGAACGGGTGGACGCTTTGAAATTCCTTGTGCATTTCGTCGGCGACGTCCACCAGCCGATGCACGCGGCTAAGGAAGGCGCTGGCGGGAACGGCGTACACGTCTCGTTCCTGAGCAACAATCAATGCGGCCCGTATGAATGCAACCTGCACGGCGTGTGGGACACCAGCATGATTATGCATGCCGGGATGGGCCGCGCCGATTACGTGCAGTATCTGGAGCACCTAATCACGACTGAGACACTGGATGCGCAGGCTGGGGGTACGCCCGACCAGTGGGCGAACGAATCCGTGCGACTGGCAAAAGCTGCGTGGGTGCAGGACGGAACGAATTTGGATGAGCGGTACTATCAACAGCAGATTGCCGTCGTGGACAAGCAGATGGCGATTGCTGGGTTACGGCTGGCAAAGCTGCTGAACGACACGATTGGCAAGATGACGCCGAGGGATTTCCGCTAACACACGTAGCGGCTCCTTCCGCGAGGAATCGCGGATTGGTCGGCGCGGCGACCAGAGGCATGGTCTTCGTAAACTTTGACCACCGTCCATCGCTGGCGTTCGGCGAACTGGCGAAGCTGGAGCAGTTGATTCTCGGTGTCCTGCCCCTTGTCCCTCGTGCTCACCCGGCAATAAAGCGCGACTCGCATTGCACTTATAACCTACGGACGGGCACAAGATTTTGGGTACCAAAAACGCTCGTTTTTCGGACGGGCGAAGTCACGGTCTGTAAGTTGTTGATTCTCGGTGAGGAGCAGTTGCAGTTTTTCCAACCGTTTTTAGGACGGCGGGAGTGGCACCCTAAAGGACTCTCTGAGAAACGCTCTGGCCAAATCGGACGAGGTGTGCTGGAATCGTGTTCATGGGAACCGCAACCATTGAAGCTGTTCACCGAGAGACGGCTCAGCAGCAGCAGCGAACTCTCGAAGTCCGGAACGTCCGAGTCGATTCCATCCGCGTTGGGGAGCGACTACGCCCTCTCGGGGACACTTCATCGCTGGTCGAGAGCATCCGTGAGGTCGGATTGCTGAACCCTATTTCGATAACTCGTAACAGACATCTGATATCTGGCTTGCATAGGCTGGAGGCATTCAGGTTCCTTGGACGGAAACACATCCCCGCTATCGTTCTCAACGTCAGCCAGCAGGAAGCGCGGCTTCGCGAGATTGACGAAAACCTTGCCCGGAACGACCTCACGCTCCTCGAACGCGCCAAGCATCTCGCCGCCTACTTGGACGAAATGACGTTCCGGTTCAATCGCCGGAACCGCCGCGACATTTTCGTTGATACGCTGCGCCATATGGTTACTGCTGACCCGCTGACGTTTGAGAAACTAACGGCTTGAGCTGAAGTCTAAGACGAGCAGGAGTCTTCAACGTCTGCACCAGTTTCAGAAAGTTGACAAAATTGCTTAGCGTTTCATCATCTGTCTGGCTTTGAGCAATTATCTGCGAACGGCAGTTTGGGCACTGATAAGCAGCACTCGAAAACTTTGCCAGCGTGTGTGCCACAGCAGTTCCACAGGCCGGGCATGTCAGTTCCAAGCCAATGATGTCGTTGAAATCAGCGTAGTATTTTGTTTCGAGAGTCATTGGTGTTTGTCACACTCTTTCATTTGGTGCACGGGAAGGCATCGACTAAAGAAAAAATGAGCAAATCTCCTGCCCTATCGTGCAATCTCTCGGGATGTGCGCGTAGATACTTAACAAAAATTCTTGCCACTTGCTCTGCGGGTAGATTGCTGGGAGGGACTGGAGAGCAAAACACGCCGGTAGCCTTAGGGGAGATGACTGTCATCGCATCAAGAGCATCGAGAAATCCTCCCACGTAAGCTATACAAGTTGTAGCGTGTGACAACTGTGCCTCATCGAGCTTCGCTCCATCGCCTCTAGAGACAGCAGCAGTGCAATAGGGCAGCATAAGATTACCATCTCGTTCAGCGAAGGCACTGATAGATAGTAAGGCGAAAACTGCAATCAGCATAGCTCTCATAAGAAAACACCTCCATCGTCAATTCCTAACTTACCGCCCAAAGCTACTTCGGAAGACGGCCATTGAGCGAAATTCCCAAGTCGGATAGCAATTTGGTTATTCGCGCTCTCTCGTCCTTGTCGGCTTGGTGCTTGGCCCGTTCCAGAACAATGCTGGTTCTGAACTCCTCAAATTTTTTCTCGACAGCAGCGTCGGTCGCATCGAAATCGGCCATCGTGGTGTAAAGCTCCTCCGCTCCCTCGTGAAATTCCTCAGCAAATTTCTCCTTTTCAGCAATGTCGAAGATTCCTATCTCACTTATAGTGCCAGCTTTTGTCACTATTACGAACTGGCTGTATCCGCCGCAATTCGCATCGTAGGACTTGATGCGCTGCAAGGCGGTTGCAACTGCGATGGCGTGGGACACCCTCGCGGTCGATTTGGTCAAGAGCCTCCTCGACGTGTTTTTCCGATGGCGAACTCACGCCGCCGATGTTAGCGCTTTCCCATCTAGGGGCGCAACCGGCGCGAATGCTGTGGCCTTTCCCCACCCCGGCGGGTTCACGAGGCCGACGGTTGGATTTCGATTATGTCGATAATCTCCTTTTCCCAGCCATCGTAGAGCCACAAACTGCTGAAAGGACTATTCTGGAGTTCGCGCATAATTGCCTGCTGCCCTTGTGAGACTTCAGCCCGAAGCAGTGCCGAGTGCGGGACTTGGTGGCCCACGGAGTAGTGCAGCAGCAAGTGCACTGGACGCCCATTCGTATCGTAGGTCTTGGCACACTTCCGCTGAAAAATCCGAATCAGCGGCGCGAGCTGCGAGAATTGTCCGGCAAATACGTCTTGTCCTTGCTTTGCCGCAATTCCTGCCGCGCGAGCAAGCGCTTGGTCAGTCACTTCCCCAAGCTCGAAGTAGTGCTCCTTGCTTGAAATCAAGCAATGAACGTCCGGCTCTGGTGGCTCTCGGTTGTCGATAGTCCGGGGGTCGATATCCAGTGGTGCCACGTTGGCGAAATCTCGAAAAGTGCGCCATTCCGTGTAGAGCTTCTTTTGGTCCGAGCGTAGCTCATCCCAAACCTGCGCTCGCTTCTCAACGGGCATCCGGCTGTACCATTGATGAAACTGTTCCGCGTTCCAATTCGCAGTTGCAACCATGACACGATAGTACCAGCGTGCGCTGCCATCGAGAAGTAACTGGCGCGACGCCGGGCGGAAAGTGACGTTTGTACCGTGAACCGGAAGGGTCACCCCACGGCCCAACCTCAAATCATCCACTCGTCCTTGAGTCGTGCTGGTCTTGGATTGCCCGGCGTGGCAACAAGGTCTGGATGCTGCAGTAGGTAGTTCCAAGGCACGTCGGCAACTCTGAAATATCCAATTGCGCCTCTTTGCTGTATCGGCATAAGAATCCCGTCATGCGCCAGCGAGCTAATTTCCAATCTGTTTACTGACCACGGAACGACCCTCGTATTGTTTTCCAAGTGTTCCTGTAACAGGTGCTTTTCTTTTGTAGTCAGGGAATGAAGACGTCCAATGCAATGCCGTTTTGCGCGAAACCTTCTGACCGCTTCGCCGCTGGCGGACGCCAGCCATTGAATTGGAAAGGTAATCGAATATATTCCGGACGCCAGCCACGCAAGCATAATCCACAGCTTGTACTGCTGCGCCAGCGGCGCGAACTGAGGAAACAGGCGGGAACCAAATAGCAATGCGGAACAGCCAAGGAAAACTGTCACAGCAATCCTTGGAGAGCGAAACACTGCCACGCCAGACTTGAGGATGGTTTCGAAGATGGGCATATTTGTTTGCCCCACAGCGTCAATCTTCACTTCGTTGTCATTTTGTCCAGCGGGCTCTCGCAGGTTTGCTTTGCCTTCTCTAAATCCTCACGCGTGTAGTGAGGGTCCAGAATGACGACACGACCGCCCTTGGCTTTGATTTTGTCCACGTCCTTGTCTTTGATGGAACTGCGGAACGGAATGCCGGGCGGATAATCGCCTGCCAAATATGTGAGCGCATGTCTTTGGCCCCGTCCTTCCGCGCTCCAAGTCGCAATACCCTTTGCGGGTTCGACCGAGGACAGGATGACACACGGCGCTTTCGTTGCGGGCTGCTTTGTGGGTGCATTTTGCGCAAGGACGGCACCAGCCAAGAACAGAACGACCGCCACTAGTTTCGTCATGGCTTATTTTTTCCTTTCAGCGTCGCGCGCCTTGCCCCTTGTGCCGTGGATTATCTCACGACCCACGGCCCCAGCACCTTCGCGGCGGCGCGTGCACGTATCTCGAAGGCGATGAAGCTTCGGTGGGCGTCAGGAAAGATGAAGGGGAATCGGAAGAAGGCGGCGTAGTGATTCTCTGGAAATTAGGATTCGCTCCGCGTCAGCCGGAGAAGTGCTGGGCTTGCGAGGCAGTCTTCCTCTGAGCCGTTCGTTTACGGCGTGGCCGAGGAGGTGTGGCTATCTTCAGTCGCTTTGCCAAAGCCCCAAGTACGTAAACAGCCTGAAGGAGATTCTCCACGATATCCATCACGGCGTGAACCTCCTTTGTCGTGGGCGAGTAGCCCCGATGCGCGGCGGCACTTCCGGCATCCAGCGCAGCTTCCAAAACCTCACGATTCTTGGTGCTGATGAATCCCTGTTTCTCCAGTTCCTTCAGCTTCGCTGCGAAGCTTCCTATATCGCCAACCTTGTCAGCCATCAGCATGTCAACCAGAGTTCGCGCACCCATCATTGGAAGAGCGCGGCTGTCGGCGTCCAAAGACCTGTAAACCTCTTCAAGAAGAGTCCGGACGGGATGTGGAAGTTGATAGCGCCAATCGGGTGGATGTCTCGATACAGGAGGAGGGAAAAAACTCTCCTCCCCCTCCATGTTCTCCGAGAATACGTGAGTGTTACGGAGAACGACTTCCTTACAGCCGCAGCATTCCAACATGTCGGACGTGTTTGTCCACCAGACCTCCCCGACAGTCTCGACTTCGGCGGAACCGTTATCGATGGAGCGTTTTAGGCGACGATGTAAGGTCTTACTGCGACAGTGATTGCAGTGAACTCTCTCCAGTCCGTCGGACGATTTATTCGTGGCCATTTGTCGCGGAGTGTAGCACGGCCACATAAGATTCGCTGCCGAGGAACTGCCGGAGGGTGTGGAGTGGCACGAGCGCGTACTGTGCATGCAGTGATGTGAACAGCGGTGCGGCGGGGTGCGGGATTGTACGCGAGTACCATTGAAGTGTAGATACGAGCAATCTGAGAATGAGCAAGCGAACGCCGCGTCCGGTCGCAGCGCCCAGAGCGCATCATTACGTCCCGCAATGTTGGCTCGCAGGGTTCACTCAGTCAGGGAGAAAAACTGGCAGGCTGTGGGTAACTGACCTAGCCAACCAAAAGCAGTGGGCGAGCAGTCCGCCTAACACTGGTCACGAACGCGACTTCTACCGAGTCTCGATGGAAGACCCGGATGCAGTTGAGAAGATTTATGGCAAGGTCGAGAACGATATTGCGCCCATTCTGAGGCAACTTGATGAGGAGCGGCGAAGCCCGACGAATGCAGAGTTGGATGCTCTGTTGTATTTCATGGCAATTCAATGGGGGCGCGTGCCTGCCTTCCGTCCTACCATCCTCAGAATTGCCGATGGAATTCACCGCTCAGAAATGGCGAAGGCTCTCAAGTCCCCCGAGGCATGGGCTGAGATGTTGCGAAATGCAGGTATATCGCCCGAAGAGCCGGGAACCGATTACGACAGAATGCGGGAGTTCCTAAGCTCCGGCGACTATTCGCTCTCTGCGGAGCCTGATTGGTTTGCGATGAGAGCGTTCCAAGCTGTGGAGACAATCGTCCCTGCATTGCGGAAACGGGCGTGGTTCGCCGCAATCAGTAAGGAAGGACACTTTATTGCTTCTGACGCTCCGGTTGCCCTTGATGGGCCACTCGGTCAGATGGTCGGTTTCAAGAACGCCGACATTGTCACGTTCCCGGTGAGCCGACATGTCTTACTGTGTGGGACTAGACGCGGTGGGGTGCGTCCCCCCGCGACTCGCAAATTTATCGCGTCCATGAACACGTTCATGATGCTGACAGCGCAGTATGTCTATTCGCATGTCCAGAGTTTCTGCTGGTTAGATGAGCGCGGATTTTACCGAACAGATTGGCAAGGGTTTTCCAAAGACAAGTTCAGAGCTTTTCTAGAAGGCCGCGCAGTCCAAGAGAGGGGCGCAAAATGAAAGCCGTTAGATTGATATTGGTGTTGCTGCTGGCCGTAACCGGGCTCTCGCAGCAGCCGAAGCAACGTCCTTCAGTGCCAGTGAAGGCGCGAGGTGTCGGCGTCGTGCCCGGTGCAATCGTGTGCCCCGACCACCAAACAGTCAGCTTCATGTTCCGCTGGTATGGGCGTTACTGGGAAGACGCGCAACAGGACGCTCTGACTCATGGTCAGTCGCGTCTCCTGCGGGAGCCGACCGCCAAACCCGATTTTGAACGTTATAAGTGCGCCCTCATCGCGCCGGATACGCCGATGATGCTTGAGGTTGGTAACGTCGTGCCCGTCGTAACCGCGAAACTACCGGAAGGCCGCTCCATTCGAGGAGTAACACTGACTGGCATGTTCAAGCGCGTAGACCCGCAGGTCACGCCACCGACCCCACAGTCCCGCCACGGTAGTCAAAAAGCCCCGCAGCAGCCTCCGCACCACTCCGCCGCACCCGAGCCATGGCGCGACCGACCGGGCGGCTGTAATCGGTTTTGGGGCGAAGTGCCGGGGCGGAGCGACGGCTACTTTTTCCGTTTTTACCCCCGAATTTTGAGCTGCTACGCTGCGCTTGGCTCATTACGGTGGGAATCCGGGCACCAACCTCGAAGTCCCGGTGTCTATACCATTGTGTCGCTCACCACAAAGATTCTGCTGCTGGCGGCTATGTTCGTCCCACATGTCTCGACTGCATACCCGTGGGTATACCCCGGCGATTTCCGTGAACGACTGCGGATGTCTGACCTCGTCGTTTCAGGAACAGTTATGGATACGTCCCGAGCCGGAACTCGGGTGGTGGACGGCACCGAAGTGACCGCGAATGTCGCCCATCTCCGCATCGACCGAGTGTTTCAGGGCGAAGCTCCCGGCGAGGATGTCCAATTCATATGGCTTTCGATGTACATCGCGACAGGCCGAGGATTCGTCTACTCCGGGCCACCGCTCGCTAGTTTCCGCCCGGCGAAGCGGTATCTGATTTTTCTGAAGCGGACTGGGTCGCAATGGGAAGTTGCGATGCCTGTGTATGCGCTGGAGGTGGAGTTAACGACCGAACCGCTCCGTGATGCATCACGCGACGTTTCGCGAGCGCCACTCCAGCAGCGATACCAAGCCTTAGCCGAAGAACTGGAGACCGTTGCACTGGCACAACCCGTGCCACCTCGGGGCGTGACTGGTATCGCTGCGACGAACTTCCCAGCAGTCTTTGACTTGCTCGCTGGATGCGCGGAGCCGTTCTACCGACATTTCTTGGGCTCACCGAGCCCGGAGCTGCGAAAGGCTGCGCTGGATTGGCTGGAACTGATTCGGTCGCGCCAACTTCGTTGCCAGCAGTCCTTCACCGTTCAATAGCTCGTGAGGAGTTTCTATGCGGTGGTGGGTTGCCACCCAACCTCGCCCGATTTGTCTTGTGAGCAGCGTAGGAGTACTCGGCGTCCGGTCGGCTGGGCGGCGACGGCGCAGGCTTCCGGTAGAGGCTGTTCGCCAGTCACGGACAGGGGGATAATACCGTCTATGAAGAGGGTTATTGGAACTCTGTGCACAATCCTGATTCTGATGTTTAGTTCCTCCCTTGTCGCACAGAATGGTGTCATTCAGGGCACGGTACTGGACGAGGTGGGACGGCCTCTGCAAGGCGCAAAAGTCCATGCAGAGTTGCACGGTGTTCTAGTGGCGAAGGCCATACGCTACGTTGAAAGCGACGAAAAAGGCACGTTCGCCATTGACCGACTGGCCTATGGCACATACGACGTCAGCGGCCAGAAGGAAGAAGACGGGTATCCCGATTCAAGTTTTTCCTTTTATACGGATAAACCTGTTGCTACCTCTGCCGTGATTTCCCCGGAGCATCCTGCTGCGACAGTCGCATTGAAGCTCGGGCCCAAAGCCGGAGTCATCACCGGCACAGTAAGAGACGCTTTGACTGGCAAACCCATTCCCGCCAGCTTTATGCTCCGAGCGAGTTCTAAGCGCTGGATGGGGACATCTCAACCCTCGAAGTTCCGAGTGCTCATTCCATCTGCGACGGACATCAGTGTGGAGGTTTCGTCTGCGGGGTACAAGACGTGGGTCTACGACGGTTCCGGTTCGGACTCGCGCCCACTCCGCTTAGAACCCGGCAGTGAGATGCGGTTGGACATTCGGCTGGAAGCGGCATTCGATAAATCAGTTGAGGCCGTGAGATTCCTAATTCCGCAAGGGTTTGTGGGCTGGCTACGACTGGAATGTAACGACAAAAGCGCCCAGCCGTCGCCGCTGGAAGGAAGCTCTAGAATATTTCGCTTCACCTCGGGCAGTGTGCTGGCGACCTCATCACCATGTCCGCAAGATGGCGCCGCACAAGAGTACGTGTACTACACTGAAGGCGGCTCGATTACGCCTGTTCCTTCCGATTACTGGAATAACAATGGATTCATCTGGGGGCAGTACTCCGGCTTCCGTGGCGGCGAACGCAGGATGTATGGGTTTTTCGTTGGCACAAAGGAACAGTTCGAGAAACAGCCAAACGCGCCCATGAATTAAGGACGCTGACCAGCGAACAGACGGCGCAAAGTTACGAGAAGCGCTGTTCACGCTCGTTATATGCGTAATATGCTCTGCTCAGGCGGATTTGCACGACATGCCTCGTAAGCTCTGGGAACTGATACGTCACCGACACTGGGTCGTCGCTGGCTTTTGGTTTGCGACGTACATAATCGCAGCGGTTGCTCTCCCAAACACCGACCATCGAATGCTCCCGCTCTCCGTTCCGCTTCGGCTTACTATGCTGGCGGTCGGTGTTTCAACTTTGGTGTTTGCTGTCTCTTTGAGCTTCTATTTCTTCGATAGCTGGAGCCGCAGTAGAACAGTCGCAACCAGCGTCATGTACAAAGTCTGGATAAGCTTTGAGACTGTGCTCGGAGTGCCATTCACGCTCATTTGCTTCGCGTTTGCGGGTGTGTGCTTCTGGGTCGTAGCATTCAGGTGACGAATCGTTGTTGATAAATCCGCATATCGTAAGTTACGCACGTAAAAACCTACCGCTCCCGCTGATGACCTCTCCCATCCGTCACAGGACGTCCGCAAATTGTTCGGATTGTGGCTCGATGGCGACGACGACCTCCTGCGGAACCGGAACGGATTGCTCGCGCTGGACGCCGGGTTCGCGAAGCAGGAAGCCGCCGTCGCGGTAATCCATCGAGAGCCCCGCACGATGAATCAGGCCCTTCAGGAAGTCGAACCGCGACCGGGCGCTCGGCAGCTTGCCTTCGACGCGCTGCCATGTCCGGCAGACCAGCGTAGAAAGTTGGGGTCATCTGCTTCTCCGGGCATGCCAGAAATAGCTGCAAGTCCACTTTTCCCAACAAAACTGAGATTTCTCTTGTCGCAGGAAAATCATTGTCAGTGATTGGAAGTTTTTGTTTTCGAAAGCCACTAGTAGTGAACGCAGTAAGCGGCTCACCAGTGAGGAACGAATGAAAACGCTAAACGACAAAATCAACGCTGCTATCGAGGAGCGTGATGAGGCCATCCTCAAGTTGCTGGAATCCGGAGCGACGTATCAGCGCACGGCGGAGATTGCCGGGTGTTCCGTCAGCAAAGTGCAGTACATCGCAAAACAACACGGCCTGACGCGCCGGAATGCCGATGCAAGCAAGGCTGAATAACCATGGCGAAGACCACCACTAGCGCGATGAACCGGGTACCGCCGTTCATGCCCATCCTCTGGCAGGACTGGGAAAGCGACCCTGACACCCAGAGTATGAGTGAGACTCAGGTCGGCATTTTCTTCAAGATGCTCCTGCGTCAGTGGCAGATTGGTTCGCTGCCCCGGAATGCATGGGACTTAGCTCGCGAATGCAAAATCAGGAGCTACGACACAACTCTCAAGTTTCTCGGCGCGTACTCGAACTTAATAGTGTGTTGCGAGTGCGGAGCGAGTTGGAATCGAGAGGATTGCGAGTGCGGAGCGAGTAAGCTGCGAGGCCGCTGCGAGAACAGGAAGCTCAGAAATCTCAGAATTGATGTGATTTCTGGACTCGACCTTGGGACAACCAAACAGAACCTAACCAAACCTGAACCTGAACAGAAGCGTACTGCAAGCTGTAAGCCGCAGCCCGAGTTCGAGCCTGAATATGATGACCCTGCTCCGCAGGGAGTTCAAGCTTCGCAAGTCGGGCCTGAGCAGGAAGTCCATCCTGCCCCAGTACAGGTTAAACCCGCTGCCCCTGCTTCGCAGGTAGCTGCCGCGCCCCGACAGGAGCCTAAGCCGGAACTGGCCGACATCCGAGATTGGTCGGAAGACCGCTTCGGAATCCCCGGCTCCCGACTCCGCAACTGCATCCTGTTCCAGCTTGATTACAACAAGAACGACTGGTACCGACAGAATCCACCCACGATGGCCTCGATGGAACGGGAGAAGTTCGTGACCAAGCTGGACAAGGACACCCCCGTGGGCTGGACTCCGGAGAACCACAACCAGAAGAAAACGCCCGAGGCTAGACCCGAGGCCAACTCCGACCCGAAGAAGATTCCTGACGTGATGCGGAAATTCATGACGCCGGAACAGATACGACAAGCAGAAGGAGATACCCGTGAGTAATTACGAACGCGATAACTGGGACTACCAGTCCGAACTCGAAGATAACGCAGTTACTGATACGAATGTGGGTGTCGAAGACACACCAAATTACAAGAACTCTGTCGCTGATGATTTTGACGACGCCCTGTTTGAGGAGCCAAAGCCGTGGCGTCCCTCACCGGAGGAGGAAGCGCAGAAGGAAGCCAAGATACTAGCCGCTCTCAAGGAGCAAGAGCGCATCCGAGACGAAAACCTGTTCATCGCCGAGGACAAGCGGGAGTTCGTCAAGCCGCTGACACCCGAACAATTCAAGAGTCTCGGCCACCACTCCCGGTGGAAGCTGCGCCAGCAGACCAAGCAGTGGGTCAGCCAAGTAGCTGCCAGCCAACCGACCGAGGCCGAGTTGCTGGCGGCGGCTCTGGGCAACATTCCCTGTCCGGCCTGTGCCGACACACGGGAGCTAAAAGGGATTAATTACGGCAAGGACACGGGATACTACGAACCCAACCAGCACATTTCCTGCTGGTGCCGCTATCCACGCGCCATACAGGCGGAGGTCGACCTTTTGGTCGGCAAGCGTTACAGAGGCTACGACTTCCGCACCATCCAGCCGTCAGGCGAGCTAAAGCAGCCCAAGCTGCAGCAGAAGCAGGAGTGGCAGGAAATCTTCCAAACGCTGGAACAGGACAAGCAGGCCAAAAGAACGAACCCCGAAAAGTACCAGCCCCACAACTTCCTGTTCGCGGGTTCCGCTGGAACGGGCAAGTCCACGACTGCCTCGATGATAGCCCGTGAGGCTCTCCGCTTGGACTGGGACAAACCCACCGGAATCGAGTATGCCGCCAATCCCGCCCGTTGGGTGTGGGTGGTGGACTGTCAGGAGTTGTTCGACCAGTACACCGCGTGGGCGACCAGCCGCTTCAGTGAGAAACCCGCGCCGGAACCCGCCGTGACGGTCGCCAAGGTAGAGAAGGCCGCTGCCCGCGGCTGCACCCCGACCCTGATTCTAGAGGAACTCGACAAGGGCAAGCTGACAGAGAGCCGCTTCACCTTCCTGTTCCAGCTTGTCAACGCCTTTGACCGCAACGGCGGTCAACTCGTCATTACGACGAACCGCACTATGGACAGATTCCCCGCCCTGTTCGCCGAGAACGAGAGCGAGACAGTCCGCACCTCTGGGGAGCCGATGATTCGTCGGTTCCTCCAAAATAACTGCATCACCAAACAATGGTTTTAATAAGGAGACCAAAGATGCCATATTTCACAATCATCGACGACAAACTTGCCGAGTTTCCGTTCTACCAGAGCGAGAACATCAACAAACCCGCTAAGCCGTACAACCCCGACCTCCTCACCGGACGACCGCTGTGGGAGGAACAAGTCAACGACCTGACCGGACGCTCGGCAGGATGGCTTAGCCTGTTCCACATCGAAGGAAGCGACCAGTTCCTCGTCCAGTACTGCGACCTCGCCAAGCGTCGTGCCATCGACGACGCTGTCGATGCGAAGGCGGAGAAGGCAAAGGCTCTTGCGACGGAGAAGTTTGCCGAGTTCGGGTACCTCACCGCGCTGACCGTCGAAGTGGAAGGGACGACGTTCGACGCCTACCGCAGCGGGTGGGAATGTTCCCACGACAATGAAGTTCACATCAATGCCTACCCGCACTATGCCAATCCGGAAGACTGGATTTACGACCTCACCGACAACAAACTCGGTAAGTTCATCATCGCCGGATGGAAGGCTCTCAACCCGGAGGCGTTCGCGGCTTTACCCAAGACGGCCGAGGAACTGGAACAACAGAGGCGCGAGTCGGCAGCAGAGGAAACCGCTGCGTTGGACTCAGGGAACACGGTCGAACTCCGAGCGTAAGGGCGAGAAAGGAAGCAGCAATGATTAGGGCCCCCAATGGGCGCGGCCACTTCCGCACAGAAGCTGAATTTCGCCGTGAGATGCAGCGAATTGACGCCGAACTTGCAGCGGAGGAAGCAGCATCCGGTCGGCTTAGCATCGACGCGATATTCGCTCGTTGTGGCTTCTTCACAGACGAAAATAGTGATTTCGTGGATGCTGCGACGGGAGTAAAGGTGCGGTAGGCGCAATGCATTAGGATGGCCCATATGAAAAGAGGGGAGCCTCGGGAACGAGAGACTCCGCGAAATCCGGTGGGAGCCACGCCGATGTTTCAAAACTGCTGCTGCGACAGCACGATTGGGCAGATATCCTATTGTTCTCGTTCTCGATGGCCATTTCGCGGCCTCCTTCTGACGGCCAACTGATGACCGTTCACAGGTCAATACTGTTGATGGGCTTATTCGACTGAGTTCAACATTGGGGGTGGGAAAAACCGAAGCCGGGCACCGGGTGCGGCTTTGCCTAACAACACCATCCTGCCCATTTAATACTCATCTTGCCCACAAAGTCGTACAATCCCGCAATGCCAAAGCTACTGCTCTATGTTAAGTGCAAGATTGCTGAATGTACGGCTGAGATTTCACTGGATGATGAAGGTTTTTCGCTAGTTGGAGACCAGCTCAGATATCAAGGTCCACCACTGGTTCTTCGCTGCCCAAACTGCGGCATGCCTCACAGATACAGCCTGAAAGACGTGCAGCTTCGCCGAACGTCTGCCCCTCCCGAACGATGAGGTTCGGACAGCACTTGTAGTCATTCCACGTCACTTCCATTTCCACGGTCTCGCCGGAGTCCCAAATAACAAACATATTTTTGACCTCTATTTGGAGAAGTGGAAGTCGGGAGTTCTTGCCCAATAAATCGAGTTCTTGTCCAAATAACCAGTTGTTAATGTGATTTGTTAGGCAAAGCCACCGTGTGCTACTCCATCCCGAGAGAGTCGGCTGGCTGACTTTGTTAGAGGCACGACCGCTCTGGCGGCACTGAAGGTCGGTCAGTACGTTGGCATCGAGCGCGGTCAGGTTGGCGGAGGCTCGAATTGGAAACGCTAGGGCGCAACTCGCGTGTTCGGAACCAAAATAATCTCTTCCTCGCCACGACTGTTCAGGTACGCAAACACCTCAACCTTTCCCACAGAGCGCTCTGCGACCTCACAGGCATTCTTCGACCGAAGGGGCTTATCCAGACCGGGCACATTCGACCATCTGCGGCTTCCCAGCCTGATGGCGATGTCCCGATTCAACGTCCAACTTAGCCCGTTTTCGTTGCCACACTCTGGCCAATAGCCACGGAATACCGTGAACCGCTCCGGAAGCGCGGCAAGGAACTCACGTTCCTCCGCATCCATGAACGACTCACGTTGGCCTCGATTAGAGCTGAGCAGCATGGCCCATAGCAGTTGATACTGAAAGATGGTCTCCGAGTCTTCCCAAACGAACCGAAGGTACTCCCAATATTCGGCGTCGGTCAGTTTGGGTGCAATTCTGACGAACGTGTGGAGTCTGCATTTGCGCTCATGGAGGCGTAGCAGCCCTGCCCAGTTCCTTTTGCGCTGCATCTCGCGGTTGAGCGCCCTTCTGACTGGATGCTCGGGCACCCAGCAGATGCATTTGTAGCGCCGACGATACCAAGTCTCCATACTATTTCACCGACATTTCGCTTCAATACCGCTGTCCGTTATATGCAGTGTTATCTGGCTACTGCACCTTCGGGTTCTTCAACTGGTCGTAGCGCCCAACGAAGTCCTTCAGGTCTGAAGGCGAAGCCGACCACCAACGTGTGACGGTGTACCCCGCCGCCATCATTGTTTCCTCAATTTTGGCCGCGATGGAGTCGAACAGCGGACGTTCGCGTTCCGGACACGTATCCCATGTCGCAATGTCTTCGGCGCGACAAATGAGGTACTCAGCCCAGCGGCGGTTCATGGGCGTGCTGGTCTGGATGATGAGTATGTTGCCGTCTTGTGTGACCGCCAGCTCGTCGTAGTTCATGCCGTACAGTTCGTCCAAATCTTCCGGCATGCCGCAGACGAGGAAGTCAATTTCCGCCGTCTCTTTCGGCGTCAGGGCGATGGTGATTCTGTCAGACATCTAAAGTCCTCCTAATTGAAGTGCGGTTAACGGTGGTGTACATGGTTTCGGACGCGGCGACCACCGCGCCCCGGTTCTGACACGAACTCCGGGATGTTATCGGTTGGAAATGCCAACGCAGCGCCTGTGCCCGCCGAAAAATTATCCCAGCACCATTCAGGCCATTGGTACCCGCAGTCGGCTCCGTGACTGATTTTTGCAAGGGCGCGTTGCACCTTCATCTGCGTGCGATGGGAGAGCCCGAGTCCCATCGCCCTTGCGAGTACCGCGTGCCCATGCCGTTGCCAACTCGGCTCGATTTTTGCAATGGCAGCCAGTTGTTGAGTCATTCGCTGGTGACAGTCTTCGCACGTGGCGAACGCGACCTGCTGCCCCCATGCTAATGCGTAGGTATGAGGCTGAGCGCCTTCGTGGCCACACGACTCAGGGCACTCGCCGTTGTAAGCTTCTGGGGTGTATCGATTCGGCAATGTCATTACCGTTCTCCTAATCTCGACTTACTGCTACGTCCGCCCGGTGCTTTCACGAGAGTCCGTACGGAGGTTCGTGATACTGGTGTCCGTCCAGTAGCGGGTTCGTGGCCGGACGAAACGCTGATTCCTGCTTGTAGAAGAAGCCAACCTTCAGCTTCTCGCAGCGGTCGCGCAGTTCCCGCGCCCACTGGACGTCCATGCGGCGGAACTTGGGGCCGGACTCTCCTCCGGCTATCAGCCAGTGAATCCCAGTCAGGTCGATATCGGCCAGCGATTCCAGCAGCGGCTCGGCGCTGATAAACCGGACGTGCGCCGGAATCGTACGCAGCACATCGATGCGCGGATACGACGAGCGCACACCGCAGGTAGTCCCGAGCCACACGTTGGGATATCCGTCGCCCCAGTCTGATGGAAGCCGCTTCGCGATGAGCGCCGGACGCTTGGTGAGAATCAGGAAATCGAGGTTGCTGTTCTGCCTGATGACGTCCCATGCCTCAGGTCGCCACTCGTCAGCTTCCTTCAAGAAGAAGTCGGTGAGCGAGGCGCAGAACACGCGCACGCGCCTGCCAAGCTGCTTTTCAAGTTCAGGCGCTTTGGCGTTCCAGCGGAACGGGTCGCGCCACGTCTTCGTGCGCTGCGGGTGGGTAAAGTCCCGCCCCATGCGGTGGGTGACCAGAAAGTCCGCGTAACAGTGGTCACATTCAGGGGATACATGGGCGCATCCTACCCATGGGTTCCAAGTGTGGTCAGTCCAAGAGATTCTTGAGTATTCCATTGAGTCTGTCCTTCTCTTTCGATTGAGGCGGTCTACGCGACCGCTTCCTGTGTTTTGTCGGCCTGTACCTTCCGGATTTGCTTTGTAGTCAGGGCACGTTGCTTCGTAGCAACGCGGTAGCCCTGACGGCGGGAGTCGTGAACACGGGCATCGTGGCCACCTGAGGTGATGCATCGGGTACCGATTGCGGCATCACAGACCTTGCACGGGACTGCGTTGATGATGTCTTCGGGTGATGCGTAGTCGCGTTGCCACATCGTGTTGTAGGCAAGAAAGGCAGCGACTTGCTGACGTTTCAGGTTCAACTTCTGGCCGACCTCTGCCGACGTGTATCCGTTCAGGGCAAGCCGCACGGCGGAGATTTCGAGGATGGTCACGTCTACTGCACGTTGTAAGTTGAACCACATGCGTGGCGAGAAAGCGTCGAACTCGGATTCGAGACGGAGGTCAACCTCGTCCATCAAGGTCTTCAAGTTCCGGCGTAGCTTGTTAAAGTCAATCTGCTCGACGAGCTGAGCGGGTTTCTTTTCTGGTGTCATGTCTTCTTTCCTTTCCTTTAACTTAGATTCGATGGTCAGTACACTACTCTTTGTTGACCACTTACTATGACTACGGCGAGTTACAAGAAAATGGCTACACTTTAAACAGATTGTTTTGTTTACACCGTGAGAATTGAAGGTGCATTAGGTAGCGCGGGGGCGAATAAGCCGTAAACCAGTATTAGGGGAGATGACTACTACGATTATTGACAACATAGAACAGAGAGACTCGGCCCTGACGGTACGGGAACTATCAGCTATGATATCCATGTCCCCCAAGACCATTTACAAGGCCATCGACGCAGGTCGGCTCCCGTCGATGCGGATACTCGGAAGCATTCGTCTTGACCCGCTGGAGACTGCCGAGTGGCTCCGTTCTACGTCCACCAGCAAGAAGAGGCACCAATAAGGAACAGCCCGACGCCAGCGTCGGGCTGCGTCCGGCCCGCATTGCTTCAAAACGCGGACGCCAGAGCCTCGCGGACGTTTGAGGTTGGAGCGAGGTACCGCATGACCGACTCCATGTCGGAGTGTCCGGTACGCTTCATCACAGCGGTTAGGTCGCCTCGGGTAGCGGTCAGAAGCCGCGACGTGAAGGTACGGCGGAAGCGGTGCAGCGTGAACTCCTTGCACTCATCGCGTTCACGGCATCCCTTGCACAAGCCACAATTCAACCCCGCTCTCCGCGCCGTCACCTTCAAAGCCAGCAACATCTTGGTGTCGGGCTTGTCGTTGCAGGTTCCGAACACCAGCACCTTATTCGGATTGTCCTTCAGCCACTGCCGAATCTTCGCGGCCAGACCGAGTTCCAACTCGATGAGCCGCTCCTCGCCGTCCTTGATGTTGCCGTACTGGTCGCGTTCTTTGACCGCTACCTTCGGGTCGTCGGAGTTCAACTGCCGGAAATCTTGGCGAGTGACCGCCCGCAGTTCCGAGTCCCGCAGCCCGGTCTTGTAGGCGAATTCCCACAACAAGGCCCGATTGGCATCGAGGGAAGCAGCGATGAGGGCGGCGACCGTCTCCGGGTCATAGATGGTGACTTCCTTCTTCGTGTACTGCTTGAGCAGCTTGTGGATGGGCGGGGCGATTACTTTTGCCGGGTCGAGGCCGCAGTAGCGCAGGAACCCACGCATCGAGTCGTAGTAGTCGCTGCGGGTGCGGTCGATGTACTTTTTCTCGTCCCGCATCCAGCCATACCACCGAACCACGTCCTCTTGCGTGACGTTCTCCGGATACCGGGCATGGCACTTGGCGAGGAAGCCCTCGGTGACGAACTTGTACTTCTTGTAGGCGTCGTCGCTGCGGTGGGGCAGCGCCTTGTGCATCTCCAAGAATTTGCCCTTGTACTGGCATAGGGGCTTGCGGTCGTCGGAGCCGTCATCGAGCTTCCGGCCAGCCTTGGCGGCGGCGACACGGGCTTCCTGCATGGCTTCAGCGGCCCGGAACCGGGCCATGGCGTCGTTGGGGTTGTTGGAGACATCGGTGTAGAGGGGGCGGGTGCCTTCGTAGCGGACTAGCTGAAAGCGTCCGTCTGGGCACGAGATTTCCTCGTGGTTGATAATCATGACGTCGGGCTTGAGCCGTCCATTCTTGCCGAGGACGACCCGGCCCCGACGCCAGCCTTTCGCGGTCTTGGCGTAGCGGATGAGGGATAAGCTGCGGTTCATTTGAGAACCTCCTTACCCCTCAAATACTGTGTCGGGCTTATTCCTAAAATTTTTTGCGCCTGTATTTTCCGACTAAATTCAAGCTAAGGCAAAAAACCTTCATTTGGCGCGGGTTTTGAGGGGCGCGTCCATACTCCCCCCCTCTCCGCCAGTTTCTATTTACTCCCGCACATCGTTTCGCGCCGCTTGTCGCACCGCAGCACCTTCGGGGGCAGGGTTTGGAGTCAGAGCTGATCTGCTCGCCGCCGTAAATAGCTCGTTGCCGTTCCAAGCGGCGCGGGCAGGCTGATCACAAGCGATATCGAACAACCGGAATACCGGCATATCCAAAATGTAAGGGGCGCCCCTGAGGCCTCGCACCTCCCCCGAAGGTACTGAGGCCTACAGCCAAGAAACCGGGCGGTCTACCAGACGAACTGGATTGCCAGCCGAATCTGACGCAGATCGTGCGCCGACTGGACCTTCCCGAATTCCGGGTTCAGGGTCACGCCATCGAGGTTCAGGGCGCTGATCGGGTTGTAATCATTCGCGCGGTTGAGCAGGTTGAAGATATCGGCGCGAAGCAGCAGTTGCTTGCTCTCGTCGGGAATCACCATGAATTTTCAAGCTCTATTTGCGGTTGCGAGATGGACCCTTCTGCGGTGGAAGTGGATTGTTCTTCTCCGGCTTAGCATCTTGTCCTGGAGAATGGATTGAGGAAGACCCGCCCTCAGCGGCGCCGGGTTCGGCGCTAAAAAATCCGGAGAGGTCGGAACTGGAGAACATCTTGGTGGCACCAGAATTCGACTCTTCTGCTGTTCCGGGCGGAACCGGTTTGTCGACCGGGGCGGCAGGGGTTGAACCGTTGGCATTATCGGTGCGCCTGCCGTAGGCGTCGAACAAGAGAGTGATCGCACCGGGACGGCCGGACGTCGGCTCCACTTCAATGGGGCCGGCATGCGGTTTGGTGCCAAAAAACTCCTCCGGCGAGCGCTGAACCTTAGTGGGCGCAGAACGGAATTCAGCCGGCAGACGCCCGGAGATGAACTCATCGGCTGCTTTCCTGGAAGAATCCGAGGGGGCTTCCTCGCGTGGCGCCACCTTGGGCTTGGCGGCAGGCGCGCCGAACACCGCGCTGGGATCGAACATGCGGGTAGCGCCTTCGACGACAGCGGGAGCTTGCTTTGCCTTGGCCGCTGCGGGAGCGCCGAACACCGCGCTGGGGTCGAACATCCGAGTGCCGCCTTCTGGGGAGGGTGGGGGAGCGTCCTTTCCCTTCGCCTTCGGCGCAGCAGGAGCGCCAAATACAGCACTGGGGTCGAACATGCGAGTAGCTCCATCCTGCACGGGCGCTGGAGCTTCCTTGGCGCTGGCGGCAGCGGAAGCACCAAACACGGCGGATGGATCGAACATGCGCGTGGCACTGCCGCCGGGCGGAGCGTCTGGTGGAGCGGAAGGCTTGGCGGAAGCGGCCGGCGCGCTGAATGCGGCGAAGGGATCGATTGCCTGCTTGCCCGCGCTGACCTTGACAGAGGCGGGGACCAGGGGCGGCGGCGCTTCCCCAGGCTTTGCCGCAACCGCATTGCCGAAGATGGCGGCAGGATCGAGCATGCGAGTGGCGCCACTCTGAACATCGGCAGCAGGCTTGGGAGGCGACCCGGCAATCGGTGCAGGCTTGGGCGCAGCTGCAGGCGCAGCCGGTTTGACGGGCCCGGCCATTCCGCCCAGTTCCCGTATCCAGAGACGGACGGCTTTGCGGTCTTTCGGATAATCGGTGACGACAAACGCGCATTGCGTTTCGGAGTCAATGCCGGAGTCCAGGATTTTTCCAGGACATCCGGGAGCAAGCTCCAAGAAGTACTCGCGAGGGGATTTCTCGTGGCCGGGAGGAAGCACGTGCAGGAGGACGGTTTCCCCGGTCTGGGGATCGCGGGCCGTGGAGGTTTCGACCACGCCGGACAAGACCGGACTAAGGATTTCGAATCGTCCGACGACACGCATAAACGTCCAGCCGCAGCAATTCCTCCGGCGCGCAGATGAGCTTACCTCTGGGCGTCAGAGACAACAAAAGAATTCCAGCCAGGGGGAGTGGCGTGAGATTTCATGAAGCTAGGAAGTATCGTACTGAAACCACTGCGCGCCGCGCAACATGGGCCGATAAAAGCCGCACCGATGCGAGGGCACGAAAACGGCGGCGTGCTTAGGCATGGCGGGCGGAAGGGCACGAGCTCCCCGGAAGTAACGTGCACCCGCTTGTCTGAACCCGATGTACCTAGAAACGGTACGCAGCTCCGAACAGCGGCACAACTGACCGTTGGCGCATACCGTTGTCGTCCAGCTTCATCAGCGCGCTGGCACTCAGGACCAATTTGCCAAATGGGTTCACCTTGAATCCGAAAGCCGCATTATTGCTGAAGTATGATCCGATGAAAGATCTCGCGCTTGGAAGGGGCGCGTTTAGTTGAGTGCCAATGAGGGGAACGATGACCGTTTGCACAACCACCCTGGGGGCATTGATCACATATTGCCCCAAAAACTCGGCCGTCAACGTAAGCCGCTTGGCAGCCCGAATGTCCACGCCTCCCGCGTACAAGAAAGTGGCCGGTAGGTTCTGGTTGGAGTTCAAAATCGACTTGCCATTCCATTGATAGCCGATATTCAAGTTGGGAGTGACGCGGCCGCGGCGCGAGATCACCAGGTACGGCTTGATGCCATAGGCGCCAGTGCCAAGGAAGTTGGCCGCATCGCCGGTAGGGAAGCGAACTTCGCCGCCGATGGCCAAGCTGGTCCTGCTTTCGTTGCCCAGCACGTTAGCTTTGACGTTGACCCGGACGTCGCCGATGCCGCTGGCGGAGCCAGGCAGATAGAGATCGGGAACGATGACAGTGGACGCCCCCGTGGTCGGTACGCTGCCTGCGTAAGCGATGGTATGCATGGTCGCGGTGGTGGCAGTGTCGAGATTGACTTTGGAAAACGGCACGATTAAGGAAACGTCGATCTTGTCAGTCAAGCCGAAGGTGCCGAGGGTCGTAAACTGGTCGATCCGGAACCAGATCTGGGAAGTGTCCTGTAGGTAAACATTGTTCTGGCCAGGGAAAAAGTTCACCACAACCGGCAAGTTCTTCAAGTCAACCCCATCAACATTCTGAAACACGAAGCGCTGAAAATTGAATGAGATGAGGAACTTGTGCTTGCCGATAGTCTTGCCCCGCTGGGTGAGAATGGTTCCCAGGCTGTCGGTTGAAACCGTGGGAAGGCCCGACGCGCCAATGGTGATGCCGGAGCCGGAGGCGGCAGCGGCAATGGGCAACTGGCTGAGCTGGGTGCCCATCGCAGTACCTAAAATACTACCCACCTCCGAGAGCCCGTTTGGGTCGGCCGACGTCCCTCGCAATGCGGTCACGGTCTCGCAAGCCAAGTTGGTATTCTTGGCCGGGTTGTATCCCGGGCACTGGGCTTGGGAAGTGGCCGCGATGGCGCACAAGGCGATAATGGCCAGAACGATTCGTACACCCTTGAACATCTGAGCCTCCTTCGAATAATCCAATCACGCCCAAGGCGCCCTTACAGGCGCCAGACTAGCGAAGCACTAGTTAACGCTAAAAGTCACGGTGGCCAAAACCTCATTTCCCGGTATTGGCGCTGGCACTGTCGTGACGGTCTTGTCGTTGTACGTCACGACGGCGGTGTAGTTGCCCGTCAGTGTTTTGTTGATTGTCCCGGCCGCGCCCAAATTGCTGGGGTTCGCAAAACTTCCGCCACCGCAACCAATACTTACCAAGAGGAGCGCAAGCACCAGCATCAGGCCAAGCCACGCAACCACCTTGCCGCCGAACGACTTCTTCTTGCGCAGCGTGCTGAGCGGCGCAACCAGCCCGATGAAGACAATGGCCGGCATGCCAAAGGACAGAGCGTAGAGCGCGCGGAACGACGACCCGGCTGGATTGTTCGACGGCCGCAGGGCCCCTATCGTGCCGGCGGTTGTGTGAATGGTGATTGTCAGATTACCCGTGCCACCCGCACTCAGCGGGCTGCCCAGGCTGGCGGTGCAGGAAGTGAGCCCCGGAACGATGGCCACCACCGCGGATCTGACTTCACATATGAGGTCCGTGGACGATAGCGTACCGCTGGTCGTCAAGCTTCCTGAATACTTAACGGAAACAATAGGCGCCTCCGCAGCTCCCGCCGCGAAGGGAACGGGCAACGGCGGCACCAGCTTACTAGACTCCTGCACCGTGATGTTATCCGTGATCGTGCTCGCGGTGTAATTCGTGTCCAGGGGAGTGTAGTCCGCGGTGATGGCGTGCGGAGTCGCAGACGTCGTGAAGGTGATCGAGGAAAGCGTAGCAACGCCGGCGGCATTCAGAGTGACCGGGCTTCCGGCCAGAATCGTACCGTTATCCCTGAACGTCACCGAGCCGGTCGGAGTGCCCGTCGTCAGGACGGAAACCACGGTTGCCTTCAAAGTAAAGGTCCCGCCAGCGGCGGTGTTATTGGCAACGGTCATGGCAGAAGTCAGGAAGGTCAAGGTGGCCGGCGAACCGATGGTCAGAGTTCCCGCCACGAAGGGCGTGAAATCATAGTTGGCGGCCGCCAGTGTTCCCAGGGTACAGGTGATGGGATACGCACCTACAATGCTGAGCGCCGTAGCCGTTGAGGTGCAGGCTGCGGTTCCGGTCACGCCGCTGTTAGCCAGGGTTTGTCCACTCACGAAGCCGCTCAGCGTGGCCGTGAACACGGGATCGGCAGTCAGGTAGAGGCGCGTCTTGTTATCGGCGGTCACCGTCAGGTGCGCCTTGTTCACTGTCTGGGTCAGCGCGGATGAGGTGCTCCCCGTAAAGTTGCTGTCGCCGATGTAAATCGCGGTGATCGGGTGCGAGCCGGCCAGCAACTGCGCCGTCAGAGTTGGCGTCGCCGCCGTCGTCGTGTACGTTGCTACACCACTGGCGTTCAGCGTGCCCGAACCGATGATTGTGCCGTTATCCAGGAAATTCACGGTGCCGGTCGGAGTCCCGGCCGTGGTCGAGGTCACCGTCGCCGTGAAGGTCACCGCATTCCCATAAACCGACGGATTGGCCGAGCTCGCCAGAGCGATGCTGGTAGATGCTTGGTTGACCACCTGGGTCAACCCCGAAGAAGTGATCAGGTCGAAATCCGAGTCTCCGTTATAGGTCGCCGTGATCGGGTGCGAGCCGGCCAGCAACTGCGCCGTCAGAGTCGGCGCCGCCGCCGTCGTCGTGTACGTGGCTACACCGCTGGCGTTCAGCGTGCCCGAACCGATGATTGTGCCGTTATCCAGGAAATCCACGGTGCCGGTCGGAGTCCCGGTCGTGGTCGAGGTCACCGTCGCCGTGAAGGTCACCGCATTGCCATAAATCGACGGATTTGCCGAACTGCCCAACGCGATGGCTGTGGCCGTCTTATTCACCACCTGCGTTATTGCAAGCGACGTACTCGTCAGGAAATTAACGTCGGTATTGTAGAGTGCCGTTATTGGATGCGAGCCGACCAGCAACTGCGCCGTCAGAGTCGGCGTCGCCACCGTCGTCGTGTAGGTCGCCACACCGCTGGCGTTCAGCGTGCCAGTACCGATCTTCGTCGCCCCGTCAAAGAAGTCCACAGTGCCCGTCGGCGTGCCGGTTGAACTAAGAGATGTATCAGTAACGGTTGCGGTGAAGGTCACTGCATTCCCGTAAATGGATGGTGCAGGAGGGCTAAGCACGGTTGCGGTCGAAGCGCCCGTGATGACCTGCCCACCCGAAAGCGTGCCGCTGCTGTTGATAAAGTCGCCGGCGGCATTGACGAAGTCGGCCGTCACCGCGTGCGGACTTCCGGCCACCGTCAGCGTGGCCGTCGCTCCGCTCGCCGCCGTGCTGCTGTTGCCACCGCCTGGGGTCACTGCCACGGGCGCGCCGAAGGCCACACCGTCAATCTTGAACTGCACCGCGCCGGTCGGCGCCGCTATCGTGTCGGTGTTCGTCACCGTCGCCGTGAACGTTACGGATGTGCCGAAGACCGCGGAAGGTGAAGACGAAGTCACCGCCGTGGTGGTCGTGGCTGCGGTGATGTTGGCCAAGGCGGTCACGTTGTTGATCGAGGTGACGCTTGTTCCCGCCGCCCCCAGCGTGTAGCTGCCCGCCGCCGAGCCGCCAATCGTTACCGTCGCCGAAACCGTGTGCGATCCCACAGTCGCCAAGGCGAAGGTGCCGAGGGACGGCGTACAGCTCACGTTCGCAACGTCGGCCGGAAGTACGCCAGCGAACGTGCAGCTCATGTTGGCATTCGGCTCGGTGTTGGTCCCGTCATACGTCTTGTTGGCCGCCGTCAGCGTCGGCGTGAGCGCCAGGGTAGTGATGCTGGCCGTGGCCGTCGCCGTGGTCGAGGGGGTGCTCGTTCCCGGTGCCCCGAATGTGTAGTTGCCTCCCGCCGTGCCGCCGATCGTCACCGTCGCCGTCACTAGTTGCGATCCCACGTTCGCCGTGGCGAAGGTGCCGCTGGTGGCCGTACAGCTCACGTTCAAAGCGTCCGCCGGAAGTACGCCACTGAGCGAGCAGCTCATGTTGGCGTTCGGCTCGGTGTTGGTCCCGTCATACGTCTTGTTGCTGGCCGTCAACGTCGGCGTGATCGCCAGGGTGGTGATGCTGGCCGTGGCCGTCGCCGTGGTCGAGGTGGTGGTCGTTCCCGCCGCCCCCAGTGTGTAGTTGCCGGCGTCCGCGCCGCCGATTGTCACTGTCGCCGTGACCGTTTGCGATCCCACGTTCGCCGTGGCGAAGGTGCCGCTGGACGGAGTACAGCTCACGTTTGCAGCTTCGGCCGGAAGTACGCCAGTGAGCGAGCAGCTCATATTGGCGTCCGGCTCGGTGGGGGTTCCGTCATACGGCTTGTTGGCGGCCGTCAGCGTCGCCGTGATGGCCGCGGTGGTGATGCTGGCCGTGGCCGTTGCCGTGGTCGAGGTGGTGGTCGTTCCCGCCAACCCGAGGGTGTAGTTGCCGGCCGCCGCGCCGCCGATCGTTACCGTGGCCGTGACCGTTTGCGATCCCAGAGTCGCGCTGGCGAAGGTGCCGAGGGACGGCGTACAGCTCACGTTCAAAGCGTCCGCCGGAAGTACGCCAGTGAGCGAGCAGCTCATGTTGGCGTTCGGCTCGGAGGGGGTCCCGTCATACGGCTTGTTGCCAGCCGTCAGCGTCGCCGTGATTGGCGCGGTGGTGATGCTGCCCGTCAAATCGGTGGTCAAGACGATCGTGTACTTATTGGCGGGAACGGGCGTGTTGGTGACATCCTCGATTACGACAACGGGAGTCAGCGTCTTACCCGTGCCGACATTCCCGTTGTCGAAGACCTGGGTTAGGGACGCGACATGGTCGCCCGCGCCGGCAAGAATCGCGGCATTGCCGGGATCCTGCGTCGGCACGCCGCCGGATGTGGTGGTTCCGTCATAGGTCTTGGTATCGGTTACTGCGGTAAATTTCAGGGTGTTATTGACGGTAACGTTCGCCGTGCCGTTCTGGGCAAGGTGCACAGTGGTAGCCGCATAGGCAGCGGTAACGACGTGGTCGTTGGTGCCCACAGCGGTCGGGGTGACCGTGCCCGCGCAGTTGATCGTGCCCGTTCCGCTCGGCGCGAGGCTCGTACAGGTGCCCTGCGTAACTCCGTCCGCAACCGCTGCGCCATCCTGCGATGAAATCGTTACACCGGCACTATTAATCGGATCGTATGGCGGCGTGTAAATGAAGGCGCTTGCGTACCCCGAGGACGGAAGATCAAGCGTGCTGGCTCCGCCCACCATCAGGACCGTTCCGTCCGGCAACAGTTGTGCCGTGTGCCCCTGGCGCGTTGTGGTGGTGTCGACCGGGAGTTTTCCGCTCACAGGAGTAAACGTATTTCCGCTGGGGTTGAAGAACTCGATAGTGTCCAAGGCGGCGGACGCGGTCTCGCCACCCATGATCAAAACCAAGCCGTCGGGGAGGAGCGTAGCGGTGTGGAAACTACGAGCCTCGTTCGGACTAGTCGTGAGTGCGGAAGTTCCGCTGCCCGGAGATCCGGCCGTATAACTGTAAAGTTCAGCGGTGCCACTTCCGTCGCCGCCTACGATCAGAATCGTGGCAGGGCTACCGCCGGAAATCAGCGTGGCCGTGTGGCCGCGCCGGGTCGCCGCCAAATCATTCGCGGGCGAGGCAAGTGCGGTGAACGTCTTGGTTACGGGATCATAAATCGTGACGCTCTTGAGCATCCCGCCATTGTTCTCGCCGCCAGCAATTAGGACATTGCCGTTGGGCATGAGCGTCGCCGAATGGTTTGTGCGCGCGATAGCCAGGCAATTCGGATTACAGGCCAAGTCTGAGAATGTGCGGGAAACTGGATCATACAACTCTGCGCTTCTCAGAGCATCGCTCGCTGCTCCGGAGCTGGATCCGCCGACGATGAACACCGTGCCATCTTGCAGCAGCGTTGCCGTGTGCCCAGTGCGCGCCGTTCCTAGCGCCCCCGTACCGCTGAAGGTTCCGCCGGAATAGATGAACGACGTGCCGAGAACAGCACCAGTGTTGTCCATGCCGCCGGTGACCAGAAGGGTGCCATCCGGCAGCACAGCCGAGGCGTGGCGCGAGCGCGGCGCCGCTAGACTGCCCGTCGTCGCGAACACGCCCCGCGTGCCGGAGGGGATGACGCCATTGTCACCAACCTGCACGTTCACCGCGCTCGCTACGCCGACGCCGGCTGGGCTCGGCGTTGTGACGGTCACCGTGGTGGCGCGCTTAACAACCGTCAGCGAAGTTGCGTTCGCTGATGCGGCGCTCGGGTCGTAAAAGGCGTTACCGACATAGACTGCATTGATACTAGCGTGCGCGCCTAGCGTCAGGCTGGGTGTGCTGAAAGTCGCTAAAGAGGTGCCGGAAGTCGAAACGGGGAGACTGGCGGCGCCAATCCATGTGGTGCCGTCAAAGAACTGCATGGCGCCATCTAACTGATGAGGAGCTGTTCCTGTCACTAGAACGGTGAATGTAACCTTCTCGCCAATGACCGGAGAGCCCGCTGGACTCGTCTTCGAGGGCGCACCGATGGTGGACGTGAACTTGTTGACGGTGTAAGAGACGGGCGTTGCATCGCTGCTCGCCGCCCATCCCAAAGCGGTGGAAACGCTTGGGATATAAGTGGCTGAGACGCTGTTCACACCGCCGGGTAGAAAGGATGAACCGGGAGTCGTGCTGGTCGTGATCTCGGCTGTCGATCGGGAGGCATCGCCAGAGGTCCCGGTGCTGCATCGAACGCTCGCGGAGAGCGCTTGCGGGGTGCCGAGATTGTAAGTGATGCCCCCATTTATATACGTGAATTGCACGGAGCCGGCGGGCGGGCCATTAGGGGTGCCCCCCGCGGTATTTCGAACCTCTGCCTTGAATGTGATGGCAACACCGGCGTTCTGGGGACTGGCCGGCGAAGCAACCACGCAATCAACAATCGTGGTCGTCGTGTCCTGCGCGGATGAATTCGGTGCCACCAAAAGCAACAACGCGATGAGGACAAATAACGGATACATGGCGACATTTTTCACGGCGCGCGACATAAGTTCACCTCTGGACAGCAGACGAATTTTCACGAGGGCCCGGGAATGCTTACGGCACAGACGTGGGGGAGGAACCTCACACTTTTAACGAGAAGGTGGCGTGCTGTCAACATCAAAGTGAGCACTTGTAAACATACCGACTAAGTCACTTCACTGATTGGTTAATTTTGACGGTCTGGCAGTTATCGAAATGTAACAACATTTGTCGCGCGAAGGACACGGCTTCCCGCATGGCAACGCAAGCGCCAAGCAGGTTTGCGCCTCCCGACGAGATTCCCTTTCCCGGTTTGGGGAATCGCGGCAGGGCACCCGGCGAAGAACACCAAAATGGGAACTTCGAGAAGCGAAACGTGATCGATTTTTTGGTCGGCGTGGGAACTTGCGTCGAATCGTAACGAAGAGCAGCGCGCGACTAAGCGCCCAACCGCCAAGTGCCGCCGACCCGCTTGAACTTGTAGGTAAACGAAATCGGTGTGGATTGCGGTTTGCCGCTGAACGTGAATTTCATCGTCTCGGAGCAGCGCGCCGAGGCGGCATCTCCGCTCACCTCGTAGGTGCACCTAAATTCCATGGTGATGTTCTGGACGTCACCCGACTGGAAAAGGCCCTTCGTGTCGTTCGCCACGTTCTTGGGCATATCGGGCCAGACCTTCTGCAATTCGGCGAAACTCTTGGTCTCGTAGGCGTGCTTGATCTGGCGCTCGATGATGTCCTTGATATCGGCGATGTCCTTGGCCTTCTGGGCCTCCACTTCCCTCGCCTTCGCCGCCGCAATATCGGCCGCGCTGGGCCCGGTTGGGGCCGGAGGCTGGACCGTAACGGTCACGGGCCGCGAATCGACGCTGCCACCCGCTCCCTTGGCGGTCAATTTATAGGTGGTGGTATCGGAAGGATTGACGTCACGCGAGCCACTCGGATCAACCTTACCAATACCGGAAATGGAAACATCGTTGGCATTCTGCGTCGACCAAGTAAGCCTGGATCTGTCCCCCTTCGTGATCGTGGCGGAACTCGCCGCGAAGGAGTCGATGGCAGGCGACTTGGCTGCGGCCGCCACAGTGATCGTCACGGACTTGGTCGCCGCCTCAGCGCCTTCGCCCTTAGCAACCAGCGTATAGGTGGTGGTGCTGCCCGGTTTCATTGACTTCGAACCGCTGGGTGAAACCGCAGCGCCGTCGAGGGTCACTGCTGCCGTCGCGCCCTGCGTGCTCCACTTCAGCTCCGTGGACTCGCCTTCCTTGATGTTGCTGGAGCTGGCGCCGAAAGTCACCGTTGGCGGCGGAATCGCTGTCATCACCCCCTTGACAGGTACACGTTCGCCGGCCTTGGCGGTAATCGAGGTGGAGAATGCTTTGTATCCGCGCAAGGTGAGCTCCACCTTGTGCTTGCCGGGCTCGACCTGGAAGGAATACTTGCCGTCCGGCCCGACGTTTTCGATGGTCTTGTCGTCCACCTTGATGGTCGCACCCGGCGTGGCGGTAACCATTAAGTAAGGATTGACGGGTTGCACCACCGCGCCTTCGGCGGTCTTGGTCAGCGCGAACTGAACGCGCGCCTCGCCGTCCTTGGCGATCTCTACAGTTTGGGCGGGCGCGGATCCGTAACCTGGTTTCTCGATACGAACCTGGTGCTTGCCGGCGGAGATCTTTAGGGTGACCTTGCCTCCCTTGACCGGGGTGTCTTTGAGTTGGTTATCGACGAAGACATCAGCATTATCAATGCTGGCGCCCTTGTCGTCCTTCGCCTCGACCGACAACGTACCGAGAACCGGACCGGCTGGGGCGGGAGCCGTGGACGGGGCGGTACTAGGGGCCGTCTCCGTCTTGGTCGTC
>Ga0097691_1000537_pt1 | contig 32376 bp, 34 predicted proteins | sample NGESurdeep072012_8_FD_72858 | JGI IMG/M metagenome (GOLD analysis project Ga0097691, IMG submission 72858) | Arctic peat soil microbial communities from Barrow, Alaska - NGEE Surface sample 210-1 deep-072012 | ecosystem: Environmental > Terrestrial > Soil > Wetlands > Peat ... | reverse complement strand
AACTGTTACTGCCGGAGATTGAGCGCCAACAAAAACTCGATAAGGAAGTGGTGTTTCGGGCCGATGCCGCCTTTGCCAAGCCGGAGATTTACGAGGCGCTGGAGGAGCGAGGCGTGAAGTATGCCATTCGCATACCCGCGAATGACAGCCTGGAGCGCGACATCGCGGAGTTACTGACGCGGCCGGTAGGAAGACCGAGCCACAAGCCGGTGGTGTGGTACAAAGGCTTTCTCTACCAAGCCGCGAGCTGGAAGACAGCACGTCGGGTAGTGGCGAAAGTAGAGTTCCATGCTGGGGAGTTATTCCCCCGAGTCGGATTCATCGTGACCAATCTGGAGACACCGAGCCGGGCGGTAGTGCGGTTTTACAACAAGCGGGGGACGGCGGAGCAGTGGATCAAGGAAGGCAAGCAGGCGGTGAAGATGACTCGCCTCTCTTGCCATCGTTTCCGCTCAAATCAAGTGCGGCTGGCATTGAGCCTGCTGGCCTACAACTTGGGTAATTTGTGGCGGCGGCTGACGTTGCCCAAGCGAATCGAGAACTGGTCGCTGACGAGTTTGCAGCAACGGCTGGTGAAGACGGGCGGACGGCTTGTGAAACATGCCCGCTATTATTGGCTGCTATTGGCGGAGAGCCATCTGACGAAATGGTTGTTTGGCAGTATGCTCAGGCGGATCGCCCGGCTGTCGCTTCCGGCGGGATAGCCGGAGCTGTGGGAGCTGGAAAATCGATCCAGAGTGAAGAGGGGACGGAGGAGTGTCTGACAAAACCGGATGGGAAGGTCGCGGCCAGCAGTTGGGGACTCGCGTTGGGGCAGATGCGACCCTGTGCCGAGCCAAAGAAAACATTGGGCGCTGGAATACCTCGATGCGTGACCCAGATCACCGACAAGCTAACCCATGCAGCGACATAATGAGCGGCTGTGGGGAACTAAAATGGAAATTCCGGATACAGTATAAAGCTGCTGGTAACTAGAACGGAAATTCCCGATAAATTGCCACCAGCTCAGGCGGGGGCTTTTTCGCTATTCCCGCGCCAGTCCACTCTGTATAACCCTGCTAACGAGGAGAAACCAATGAAAGTGCGCTTCGCTTCAATCGTACTGCTGGCGCTGTCACTGATGGTAGCCGCACCGGCATTTGCGGCCACTCTATACAGCAACGGACCGATCAACGGAACCATCAACGGTTTTAACACATGTTGCGGTTTACTGGTGACCGACTCGTTCAACATCAGTAGCAACTCGACCGTGACCGGTTTTGATGGCGGCTTCTGGGTCTGGGCGGGTCTGGGCGACTTACCCGTTCAGGTCGACTGGTCGATCGGAACATCGGCGTTCGGTAACACTTTGGGATCCGGTACCGCCGTCCTTTCCAACAGCCTATTCTGCAGCGGCTGCTGGTTTGGCAACTTCGACATTTACACCTCGACCGCGAGCGGCTTGAACGTCCCTTTGTTAACCGGGACCTACTGGTTGACCTTGCAGAACGCTATCACTGTTAATGGCAGCGACATGATGTGGGATGAGAACGATGGGCCGTCGATGGCGCAGCAGAGCAGCTTGGGCCCCATCGGCTCCGAGGCATTCAACATCTACGGAACGACTCAGACTACGACTCCTGAACCAGGCACACTCGTTATGTTCGCGTCTGGAATCCTTGGACTCGGTGGCGTTCTGCGCCGCAAGCTGAGTCTGTAATTTCCGACTTTCCTGTGAGTCTCTACCGGCCGAAGCCCAGCGCTTCGGCCGTTTTATTTGCGGGTTTACAGCGCTGTGTTGGTGGTTATCCCAGATTACCCTTATTTGATTCGCCTCGTGGCGGCAATATACCATTATGAGCTGATCGATCAGGCGAAGGAAAAATGGAAGAATCCCGTAAAACGCCACATACAGAGCAACGGCATCTTTCATGTTCGCCAGCGTCTTGCTGTTCGCGTTGGTCAACCTCGTAAAACGTCGAAGGTGCATCCGAACGCTCAGATTGGTGCGCTCGACGTGTGAAGTCGAAATGCGTTTGAAATCCGGCCTGCCAATTTTGACATGTGGGACTGCCCCGATAACTTCGCCACCGCCATACCAGCTATCGGTGCGGAGTCTGCCGTAAATCTTGCGGAGTTGGCCGAAGTCCACATCCTGACCGAAGTGCTCGCGCATCGCGCCGACGTAGGCGTTGTACTGGTCGGACGTGACTTGATAGCGGCCATCGGTACGGGCACGAAGATCGGAAACAAAGGCATGAGCGTTGATGCCATTTCGATCACCGACCCGATGGCTGATTATCAGCTTGGTTTCGCTGTCGAGTGCAATCCATAGCATCGTACTGCCCCACTCGGCGGGGTCGCCTTCGTTTAGGTGAGGCTCGCGGGTAAGCGCATGAAAATCGGCATGTATTGGCTCGTCTCTTGGAACAAGAACAAGTGAACATCTGCCTGATGAGGCGCATCTAGCGTTACCCCGCCGAGCATCAATCCACCATGGGGAATTGCGGGCTCATTGGCCCTTGGCGCTCAATCTGCCTCAAAAACACATGTTCTCGGAGCGCGCTTTCGAGGTTTGCTCGATGGCGCAGAATCAGCATGTTACAGACGCGCCGGAGCAATCGTTTTCGGAGCATCCGACCTGTGACACAGGGGCCGCGCGGTATAACGTGGCAATCCCTACCCCTAGCTCCCGTGAGATCGCTCGGCAGGATGCGCCAGAAGCCCGAAGGGCTATGATTCGCGAAGGGTCCACACCCGACGGTGGCCGCCCCAGCCGTTTACCTTTGGCCTTGGCATTCCGCAAGCCGGCCTTCACGCGCTCTTGGATAAGCGAGCGCTCGAACTCTGCCATGGCGCCGATGATCTGGAACATGAGGCGCCCGGAAGGTGTCGAGAGGTCGATGTTATCTCGTAGGCTCACGAACGCCACTCCGTAGGCAGACAGGTCGGCAAGCGCGTTCACCAGGTGCTTGAGCGATCGCCCGAAGCGGTCAATCTTCCAGACCAGCACGGCGTCGAACTTCCGCCGGTGAGCGTCGTCCATGAGTTGATTTAGTTCCGGCCGAGATTCCTTTGAGCCGGATACGCCTTGATCGACGTATTCCCTAGTGATGCCCCAGCCGCGGCGTGAAGCGTACTCTCGCAGTTCATCCAGTTGCATTTCGGGGTTCTGACCGTGGAGAGTCGAAACCCGTGCGTAGATGGCGACCTGCGCGATCGTGTGATCTGAGTCTTTCATAGTGTTACCTCACTGCGGCAGAGTCGGCCAGCGGCGATGCCGGCCGCTCTGCGCTGTTACCGGGCGTCTAGGCTTCGATATAATCCACCGGACGCGGCCAATTCCCGGTCTCCTTCGCGAACTCATCCGTGAAGAGCATGTTCACGGAACCGCCGCCTTCCTCTACTTGCCGACGCAAGTCCTCTGCGCGTTCCTGCAAGGCAGTGATACGCGCACACACGAGTTCCTGTGCACGTTCGAACGCAACAATCAGCGCCGCTTGCGAGATGAGGGTGGTACTGTGTTCATTCTGTTTGCTGGTGGCCATTGGTTTCATTGCTCCTTTTGTGAATGTGAAGTACTCAGCAGAGCATGGAGCGAAACGGTGTGCAACGCTTACTTTGTATACCTTGCGACCCGTCTCGCTCCGCATCGCTCCTAGTTTGTCGGGCGAGACGTTGCCGCAGTTGCCGCATTGTTTACCCGCTCCGCCGCCTCACGGCCCACCAGAATCCACGTTCCGTTGTGACAGATCGCGCCGCTCATTTCCTCGAGGAGGGTATTGCACATGCTGGCGGCATCCTGAAAGTTCGCCCATTGCTTGGCGGTCATGCGAGATGCTTCCTGTTTGGTTTCGGGGATGTGCTGCAGGATCGCCTCGAGAGCGTTTTTAACTCTTTTCTCTAAATCGGATTGCATGTTGGTTCTCCTTTTACCGGAATTGCTTTGTGCTGCAGTAACATTGTAACTAAGCGCTTAGTTGATGTCAAGAGAAAAATATACCTTTCTTCTAAGCGCTTAGTTGTGTTATAGATAGTACGTGGCAAGAAAATCTAACCTCTCGAAGTACATGGCACTGGCGGGGCGCCGTGGCGGCAAAGCCCGACTTAAGACCATGACGCCCGAGGAGCGCATTGCGATTGCACGAAAGGCGGGCAAGGCGTCTGCAAAAGCCAGGGCAGCAAAGAAACGGAAGACCGGCGAATCTAAGCCCTAACGCTGCGCGCTGGCTGGCCCGCCTGCGACGCTTGGGTGTCCCGAGGTACTAGGAGACGGCAAACTCGCCACAGGGCAGCGTAGCGCTCGCACGGAGGGATAGCCCCAAGCAGGGGGAAGGGACGATGTTGGGTTTCCACCATAATCCACGTCATCCACACTTGGGACACACACAACCGCAGACCACTATGCGATATGATCGACTCCGGGACGAAGCGGTTATTCGGCTCCGGATACGGCCAAAAGTAGAATTACGAAAATATATCTTGACAAACGCTGCCAGGGTGTGGTATAAGGAAAATAGTCCAAAGGTTTGCAACAAACGAGGACGTGCACAATCACTATCCTCGACTTTGGGCTCGCTCGGGTTTTGTCCCCGACGCCCCGCGATATGGGGTATGCGCCGATGCTGGAAGATAAAGTTCCGGCAAAGGAGATTAGGAAGTACTGCGTAAAGACTAGCGAAGTTTGCTAGACCCCTGCTAGAGTGGGGCGTATTAGCCGGGAAGGACTCCACATCACTTCCCAATTGTTTCGGTTTCCCGTCCCGATGACATAACACGGCGGGTGTGGTCGGTAGATTTTACCCAAAATCCCTTGCTGCGTCTACCGGGCAAGGGCGCTCATCCGCCGCGCGTAAGGCGTGACTGCCTAGTACATCCGAGTTCCGCCCGTTGTATCTACTGACATAACACAATAGTAGTAGTAGACACCCAGCCCGCAATCAGAGGGCCTTTTTCATTGGAGCAAACATGAATCAAGTACTTGAGAATCAACCGGTAAAAGTGGTCCTGGACGGCTACGTAACCCGGAGAGGGCTGGCGGATGAGTTCGGAGTATCGCTTCGGACCGTCGATCGGTGGGAGGCGCTCCGCATTGGCCCAGCCCGCACGACTATTGGGAAGCAAGTCCTTTATCGCGTCGAATCCGTCCGAGATTGGCTTAAGGCGCGAGAGCGGCGGTAGTTACTGGCACGCGCCCATACGCTTCTGGATAGCTGCTGATTGATCGTCGGCAGTGATAAGGCGGGTTCCCTTTCCGCTCCCGCCTTCCAGATCCTTCACACAGCGGAACAGTCACGGGAAAGGTGACACATGGAAGCCAAGCCGAAACAGGAACCATTAGACCCCCAGGAAGCTCCACGTGAGAAGAACCCCGATGTCATGCCGGCGAGCCCCGTCGAAAGTAGCATCTCAACCAAACATCTATTTGCGGGATTCGTCATTGAGTCTGCCGATCATCGGCCAGTATGGAAGATCGATCCGCAGCGAACAATACGAAAGGTGCCCGACATCAAGGAACTGGCGAGCATAGGCGGATTGTCCGAATCGGTTAAGCCCTACAAGCTGGGCATCGGGGATGGATACCTCTCCTCGGCGATGAACGGAGAGAGCACCGCCACTGTTAACCGTGCCGTCATCCTGGGTTGTTCAAGGATGGTCGAAACTGCCCGTGATCTTGTCGCTCAAGATGGCAGTTTAAGCGCATCAGACATCGTTGACCGCGTCGATCACATGCAACACGTTGACCCTCGGTGGGTTGAACAGAACATTCTACGGGGAGATCGCTCCAGCGAGGATCTTGGCGAGGAACTTTGCAACACACTCATCGCCGGCATTCCAACTGTGAGTAAGTGGGGCATGGCGCCGACCTTGGAGCCGGGACGCGGCAAGCTTTCCACGGCGGAACTGGCCAAGTATATAGAGAAGCATAGGGTTAGATTCTGTGGCGAGTGGCAGGGATGGGACAAACTCACCGTTCTCCAACTTCAGGCCGCCTCCCTGAGATGGGAGTGCAAGTGTTCGGTCAGCAAAATAGCAGAACTTCTTGGGGTCACTCGGAAATCTGTAGATGATCGTCTCCATGGGGCTGATCAAAAGATTACAGCAGCCAGCGGTGCTAGTCGCAACGATAAGAAGAAGGCAAAGCGTGGTTCGGATTACTAGAGCGCCCGGGGCCGCCCGGGGCGACGGTTCTGGGTACCTGCCCCCCAAGATACCCGCACTCCAGACCCCGAAGCTTTGCTCTACAAGGGCTGTATGTCGTTTGTTTCTATAGGGCAGCACATACCCACACCCCGCACTGCGGGGAGTATAGGGTGAAAGGCGGCAACAACGTCGCTGAATTATTCGAGAGCGAGGTTTATAGCAATGGAAATCAAAAACGGAGGCGACGAGCTAAAGCGGCTTCGTCAAATTGGGAAACTGTCTCAATCCGAACTCTGCAAACTCTCGGGCATCGCGCGCAGTCGAATCTCGGCCGCAGAGTGCGGTTACACCGAGCTGACAGACGGCGAAGCGGTAAGGGCCGAGCGCGTCATCCGAAGGGCCATCTCTGACGTGTACAGGGGGGCTCAATCAGTCATTGAATGCGGCCATATGTCGCCGTCCGGGGTGTAACCAAATGGAAATACCGAGTCGGTTGCGCGGCGGTAAGCGAACTGAAGTGTACTCCATCAACGGAACCCGTCTTGACCCAGTTGGTCGCAATCTCGCGAATGCGTGGGTTAAGAATGGCCAAGCCCGTCGATATGGAAACGGCGCAGCGATACAGTTGACGGAAACTATCACGGAAGCGTCGCGGCCTGAGATTACACCCAGAGAGATGGAAGCCAACGCTGGACTGCTGGGAAGTGACACCAGTATCGCGTCCGCACGCAGCAAGGTCAAGGCTTGGCCGCTGGTGGGGTCAGACCCCGCATACGGAGTGCCTACCAAATCCATCGGCATTAGAGTCATGTCCCGCGAAGAACTTGAACGACCCTCGGTTGACTTTAATCTCATGTTTGTCGCTCTAAAGCCGGTACCGCCGCTCATGACACATACAAGTGTTGGCATCTGCCAGGATCTCGACGAAGACGACGACAAGACGGAAGCAGAACACGCGGAGTCCGAAGAAGAAAGCCTGCTAGAGCAAACCTGCCACGAGGCAGATGTAGAACGCTACCTCTCGGGAGATGAAGAGACGCCCGAGCCGCCGATCGCCAAGAGTCTGGTGGACGTTGAGGGCGATGATGAGGCAGCGCATTGGCTTCAGGAGAACGAAGGGCCTTTGCCCGAGGATGAACAGGACGTGGCCGCAGGGCAACCCCAGGAGAGCCGGCGCGCCAGCTAAGAATTGAAACACATGTCAGGAAAACCCGCGCCATTGTGCGTGGGTTTGTTTTGGGCAGTAGAAGATCACGAGAAGGTGGAGAAGGAAACGGGAGGATCCACGGTGAACATATTTGACCTTTTAACCAAGTCCGGGTTGCTCAAGCCGAACGGCGATGTGCAATATTACCCCTCGCAAGATGCGACGATGAATGCCGCCAGCGATGCGCTTGCCAAGGCTTCACCCCAAGTGACGAACCTGAACGCACCTCCCGCCAACGTGCAAGTCGGTCCGCCCGATTCGACCGTACCGCCGGCTCCTCAAAGGTTTGACGCTGTCGATGCAGCGCGGGCGTTAGACCAACCCGACGTCCCATACCCGGCTCCAACGTCAGGTCCGCCAGAAGTTGGCCCGCCGACGCTAGGCTACAACCAGACCGCCCCGACGATTGATACCTCCGCGGAAAAGGCTTTGCCCATCGAAGGCAAACCGTCGTTTCAGAGTCTAACCACAGACAACGCTGGAAACCAGAAACCAATCGGTCCCGGACTCACCAAGTTGGGATTGCTGGCGAGTCTCTTGAAGGCGGGCATGACCGGAATGACCGACTCTATTGCGTCCGGGAGTCTTGATGCTGTACAAGGGCGCAGCGGTTTCGGAAGTGGCTTTGCGGGCGCAGTGAATTTGCCAATCGTCCGCGCGCAACGTGCGGCAGACCTGGCACGAGAAGCGGCTGCAACTAAAGCAGCGCAGGCGCAGACCGCGCACACGACGGCGGAAACCGCGCAGTTGCCGATGCAGGCGAATTACCTACAGGCTCACGCCAACTACATGAACGCAACGGCGAGCAAGAAAGATCAGCGCACGCCAGAAGACGTTTACATGGAGAAATTCCAGGCCGCGCAGTCCAAGGGACTCAATCCTGTCACCGACACAGAAACCGTGCAAGCCCTTGCCGCGTGGCAGGAATACGAAAAGGGGAAGGCACTGGCGCACCCTGCGGCTTCGCCGAAGGCCCTAACACCGCACACGGTAACAACTGCAAAGGGTGTGTATCAACTAAACCCTGATACTGGCCGCTATGACATCTACGTCGGCCCCCCTGTTCAGGAAATCAAGTACGACCATTCTGGCGACGGGTCCGATCCGGTTATGGATCGCAGGCTGGCCCAAGTAGAGAAAACGTCAACGGACGCTCTGGTGTCGCATGGGAAGAACATCGCCTCTCGAATAAGCAAGTTGGATCCGCAAGACCCTAATTACGCCAACCAAATGGCTGCCATAGAGAGGGACGATTACCAAAACAAGGCCATGCTTGCGAAAGGCTACGCCAAACAGCGGAGTGCGCTGGGATACCAGACAGACGTGCCCCAATTCGATCCATGGACGGATAGTTATCTCTCAGACGATGAACGCACCAAGCTTCTTGGAGGGGGCGATCAGCCAGCAAAGTCCTCTGGCCTTCTTCCTTGGTTGAAGAAGGGCTCTAGTTCGACTACCAAACATCTACCGGGCAATCCATACGCCAAGTGATGGCCTTAACGCTCTTTGCGTTCTGAATCGCAAAGAGAAATGCCGCCGGTTCCTAGCAAGGGAAAACCGAACGGCATAGAAAGATCAACAATGCAAGTATCGCACAATGCGAGCACCGAAGTAAAGGAAATTCACGCCTTCGACCACATCAGCGGACACAGGCCCGGATTATTCAAGGGCCAAAAGGCCGCGATTCTGGACCTCCTGCTCAAGAACCGCGGCAACTGGGTTCCGTCCTACAGCCTTTCAGCGGTTGCACTTCAGTACAACGCCAGGGTGAAGGAACTCCGCGACGCCGGCTATGTCATCGAGAACCAAACAGCCCGCCACGGTCGGCAGGTACACGGCAGTTTTCGGCTGGTTGCGTGCCCTGGCGAAGAGGTGCGGTCGTGAGTGGATACACGAAGCTCTTCGATTCCATTTTCATGTCAACCATTTGGCTAGAGGACAACGCGACCCGGATAGTGTGGATTGCTCTACTGGGTAAGAAAGACAGGCATGGAATCGTTGAGGGCTCGATTCCGGGACTGGCGCACCTTGCCAGGGTGACCGTCGATGAGGCCGAAGCTGCTATCAACAAGTTTCTCGCGCCCGACCCTCATTCCAGAACCTCGGACCATGACGGGCGAAGGATTGAGCGCGTGGACGGCGGCTGGCTCATCCTAAACCACGAGAAATACAGAGACATGCTGTCCAAGGAGGACAAACTCGAACGCGACCGCATCCGCCAGCAGAGAAAGCGCGACCACCTAAAGTTGTCCGCAAAAAGCGTGACGAATGTGGACGAAAGCGACGAATCCGAAAACGTCCGCGATGTCGCACATACAGATACAGATACAGATCCCATATCCCAAAACCCAAAAACCCAAGAACCAACCCCCCTCGGTCATTCTCCGAATGACCAGAAGGTGTTTTCTGGTTCTCTTCCTTCCTCTGAGAATAGGGAAGAGCAAACCCCAGAGGGCGTTGTTATCAGCCCCATCACCATCTGCGCTGCCTGGACGAGACAGAAGGAGCGGGATGCTAGCCTCTCGAAAGCCAAGTTGGCAGTCTTGGCTGCAGCGATCTACCACGAATACCCGCGGAAGGCTGCAAATGCACCCGCGCTGAAGGCGATCGAAAAGAGCATCGTTGCCATCTCGAAGCGCACCGCGTCGGAGAATCGCCGAGCATTCAATGGTGATATCGACCTCGCTGCTGGGTGGCTCAAGTCTCGCACGGTGTTATTTGCTAAGTCCCCGCAAGGCCAGCGAGAAGACAAGGCGTTCATTCCGCACCCCGCTACCTGGTTCAATGGCGCCCGGTATGACGACGACGCATCAGAGTGGAACCATGTGGGCGTGAGCAAGAACCCGCCGTCACGGACGTTCGGTCCGATTAGCGGAAATGGGGAGCAAGATCCCGGCTTTGCGGATGTGCTCTCTCGCCCCGATCCCGTTTGGGTGGAAGCGGGTTCCCGATGACACTGATTCTTGACGAAACAAAATCGACGACTACTCTCACATGCGAGCGCCACGGCGAGTACGCCACCACAACCACAACCACGACCTTCCAATACGCGCGGGGGGCAGTCGAGCGTACCACCGGATGTCCCGTATGCGATCAGGAACGGGTGGAGAGAAACAACCGGGAAGAAGCGGAAAGAGCAGATCGGCAGCGGCGCGAACGCATTGCGGCTAGGCGCAAGAAGGCCAACATCCCGCAGCGGTTCGCGGGCTCGACGTTTGAGAATTACGTGGCCAGCACCGCCGGGCAGACACGCGCGCTATCGGTAGCGCGGTCGTTTGCGGATCAATTCGACACCATCCGAAATACCGGCAGCAGCCTAACATTCTGCGGCGGCCCTGGCTGCGGCAAGACGCACTTAGCCTGTGCAATCGCCAACCATTTACTCGATTCGGATCACGCCGTGATTTATACGCAGGCCATCGAACTCGTGCGTGCCATCCGTGATACCTGGCGACCCCACTCGACCAAGAGCGAAACGGAAGTGATTAGCGCCTATCGAACCACCGGTCTGTTGATCGTTGACGAGATCGGCGTGCAGTTCGGTTCGGACGCGGAGAAGGCTCAAATGTTTGACGTGCTGGATGGCAGGTATCGCGAGATGCGACCGACGTTGATTATCTCGAACCTAAACGAGAAGGGTCTGCAGGAGTGCCTCGGTCCGCGCGTGTTCGACCGACTGATGGAGATCGGTAGCGCGGTGGCGACCTTTAACTGGACAAGCTATCGCCGTGTTCCGAAATCCCCGCTTGGCGCGGAGGTCTAACCCATTGATTGGACACATGCGAGATACGTCGATTGGTGCGTTCCGCAAACATCACATTGCGGAGCGGTTGGCCTGCTTTTCCACTTTTCCAGTGTCACTACTGTTACTACTGTTTTCCGGTTTCCTTACTTGTTATAAGGAGAATCAGGCCGTGGAGAGAGAGGGTTAATGAGCAACGCCGATCAGCACCGCCCCAGCCCTCTTCTCACAGCTAAGGACTTAGCTGGAGAGTTGGGCGTATCGGAGGCGTGGGTGCGAGACCACGTAACGGGCCGACGCTCGCCAGCACTACCCGTAATCCGACTGGGCGACAGGAAATCGGTTCTGCGCTTTCGCCGTTCGGACATCGACAGATTTCTAGAACTTCACACTCACAACGCTGGAGGCTTATAGTGTCCCCACAGCCAATCTTCGGAGGGACTATGCGGGATCGCTATCAGCGCGGGCGCGTCGAGGAACGTGGTAGCCGGCGCAAAAAGTGGTACGGCCATTATTTCGTTTATGTCATGGAAAGCGGCGTCGAGGTCCGCAAGCACCGCGGCGTCGCGCTGGGTGCCAAGTCTGATCTTCGCAAGTGGGAGGCGCAGGAAAAACTTCGCGCAATCATCGAGCGCGAAACCGGAACGGTTAACCCGATCAAGGAAGCCGTCACCTTCGCATGGTTTTACGATAACCGCTTCGAACCTATGAGAAAGGGCAAGTGGGGCGACGCCACGCGCCGCGGCAACGCTTCCGATGTTCGCCTGTATCTCCGCCCGGAACTTGGAGACAGAACCCTGGGCGACTTTGACCGCTATCAATGCCAGACGTTCATCAATGCGCTGGCCGAAAAGGGTTACAGTGAATCCCTCGTGGCCAGGTGCAAGACAATGCTCTGGTCCGTGTTTGACATCGCCGTGGACCTAGACTTGATCCCCAAGAACCCGATGTCTAAGGTATCGATGCCGTCATGCAAGGCCACGCCAAAGCCGGTCATAGACAAGGCCGACGTGCTACGGCTGATCCAGGCCGTCACGGACGTGCGCGACAGGCTGATTCTGCTGCTCGGCGTGTTCGGCGGCACACGATCATCAGAAGCCTTCGGCATCCAGTGGAGTTGTTACAAGAGCGACCACATCGAGATCCGCAACACAGCGTACCGCGGACAGCTTCACGAATGGCGCGTGAAGCGTAAGGCCAGTTTCCGCCGTATCACCATCCCGCCACTTATTCAGCGAGCGTTCGACCAGTGGAAAGCGCAATCCGCCGACACGTCAGCCGATGCGCTTGTTTTTCCCAGCGAGAAGACCGGGAGGCCAATGTGGCCGGGCGTGTTCCTGCAGAAACGAATCCAGCCAATCGCCAAGACTCTGGGAATCACAGTTCCGGTTACTTTCCAGGTGCTTCGTCGGTCATGCACGACGCGGAACCAGAAGAACGGCTCGCTGAAAGATGTGCAGGTTCACATGGGCCATGGATCAATCGAGACGACGGGCAACGTCTACATGATGGAAATTCCAGACTCCGTTGCGCAGATGGTTGCACTCGACGTGACAGACGTAATGGGAAGTGTGCAGTGATTATGAACACTACTGAACACAAATTGCAGAAGGCACCCGCGCAAGTCGTTGAGAATGGTAGCCCTGGGCAGAGTCGAACTGCCGACCTTCGGTTTAGGAAACCGCTGCTCTATCCATCTGAGCTACAGGGCCATTGCGACGTAACCCCATTATCTCACTTTAGTTGAGAGTGGCCGGGGCCACTGGGGATTCGAGGTTTAGTGTCCGTTCGGTGTCCCGAAGCATGTTGGGAGCTTCGATACCGCTCGGAATATGCTGCTCCAGCGTTGCCATTGCGTTCCTGACATCATCAGCAGCCGACTTGATGTAGTACGTGTTCGTGGTGCTCACGTTCGCGTGACGCAGGATGCGTTGAATCACGATCTCCGGTACACCCAAGCGGTAAAGGTTGCTCCCTAGACCGCGCCGTGCCGCGTGCCAGCCGTGCCATTCAGGATACCGGGCATCCCGCTTGAACGGGTGATCGGCTTTGGAGTGCTCCGCCTTCGCCTTCCGGCAATATTCGCAGTGATCAAGCGCCGGAAGAATCGCCCGCTTGAGAACATTGTTCATGCACAGCGGCTTTCCAAGAGAGTTAGCGAAGATCGACCCGGTTTGCGGATTACCACACCGTAGCCGATGCAACTCCAGTCGTTCGGCAAGCTGCCGAATCACCGGAACTGGTGCGCGGCCCTTGCGCGTCTTTGGAGCTGTCACATGCCCGTTCCAAATAGAGCGAGCAATGTGCATTTCCCCATCGTGGTAGTTCTCCCACAGCAGCCCTTGAATCTCGCCGTGACGCAGCCCCATGAACGCAGCCACAGCGAAAGCCGTTGCAGCGGGTTCCGGCAGCAGCGAAAGTATGATCTGCACTTCCTCCAGCATGTAGGCATACGTTTCTTGCGGCTCAGCAGCCCCAGGATTGATTCCGGTGTCGCGGGATGGGTTCTCCCCTTCGAAATAGTCCTGTTGCTTCGCCAACGTGAAAATACCACTCACGATGCTCTTGACGTGCCTGAGCGAATTGCGGTTCAGCCCCTTGTCGCCGATTTCATTCAGCCAGCCCTGAACGGTGTAAGTCCGAACTTCCTTCAGCCATGTGCGCTCACAGAGTGCCTTCAGGTGATCCTCCCAAACATCGCGGTACCCCTTCAGAGTCGAGGGCCGTTTGTTCTGCTCCACCCATGTGAGATAAACCCGTTCCACGAAATCACGCATCGTGAGTATCCGTTCGGCGGGTACTGCAGTTTCGTTGACTTTCCGCATGTGCCGCTCAGCTTCCTGCTTCATGTCCGCTGGCGGGTTCTTCCCCCGTGTTGTGACCGCGCCTAACTGGTGGGTCACTCGCTTCCGCTCGATGGTCCCGCCGAGATTGCGCCGTTCCCAGTAGCGCACATACCAGCGGTCCCCGATGCGGACGATTTGTCCGTTTTGCTTACGACTCCGCATCAGTGTTTCCCCTTTCCGTGTTGCTTTGCTCGTTTGCGTTCGCGGGCGGCAACAGCTTTCTTTGCGATCTCGCTGCGCTTCGCAGCCGATAGCTTCTTAGCTCTCGCCTTCCCGCCCTTGCTGGCAATCTTGCTGATTTCCGACTGAGGCAGATTCTCCGCTCTCGCGGTACCCCCAAGATGGCCGAGCGCCTGTGCGTGCGGGTTTTTCTTTTGACCCATGCCCCACATAATACATCTTGCTTACCGTAATGCAAGAACAAACGGCCGTCACTGGCGCTTTCCGTCGAGCCACTCTTGCAACCTAGGTGACCCCCACTCGAATCTCACGTAACGCCCCAAGCGAACACAAGGGATGCGCTCGTTCTTCGGAGTCCGTTCGCGGGTGTGATTGCGAACCCAAGACGCTGGCACTCTCCAGCGGGCTGCTAGTTCCGCTGCATCAATCAATTCGGGCCGGCTGTTCCCGTCCGTTCGGGACATCAATTGGACATCTGCCGTTTCTGTTGCCATAGTTTCAACCACTTGGAAGTGAGCAGCGGTTGCCAGAACCGCGTTTCAAGTTTTTTTACTCTTGCCTTTGACGGACGCTCCGCGAACGGAACGCCCGCCCCTTGGGTGTGTTGCTGGAGTGATTACCACCCTCGACCCCGGCCAGGGCCGAAGCGCACAAACTTGCCAATCACTCTCTGGAAACCTCTGTGTCCATGCCCTTTAAGGGTTGCCTTCCTTGACTGTGTGACTTGCTGACTGAGTGACACGGAAACGCGCCCGTTTCCCATGACAAAATTCTCTGAACGACTGAGTACGGGGCGGGGCTTTTCTTGGGGTCGGTGTCGCCCACTTCGACTCGCGCCATTCTCCGAGTGAACACGTGAGGCGAAAGACGATCACCGCGCTTGGGCGGCTCGCCGTTGGCTCTCACCCATTCCTTCAGGTAATTGCCGCGCCGAGATGCCGTCGGTTTCTCCCTGCATCCCAAGGGAATCCACATGGGTATGGTCGCAATGACGGTCAGAAGATCGTCCTTGAGAACGTCCCAGCGCATGAGGCATGTCCAACGCAGAAAGCCAGGATCCCAATACCGCTTTGCAAATTTGCAGTAGGCGGAATACTCGCCGCTTGGGATGCGGGCATACTCTCGCCACTCGATTTCCGGCTCAGGTGGTGAAACGAGTCTTGGGCGCAACGGGCTGCAGGTTGAATAGCGTCTCATTCAAACGCAACATAGCAGTGGCCAGGCGCGAGGCACAATGGGGGCTACTCGACGGATGTGCGTCGGGATGGCTGACAGTCAGGTGAGTTGGCGGGATTTTGGACGGTTCGTCTGACGTACCACCATCGCCAGACGAATCAGTGTATCGTTTGCGCGGCGCCATTGCAGGTGGGTATGGGTTTCATACGAATTGCCCGTTACCGCCGCAATCAACGCTGACACATGTTGATCGTGCCAGTTACCAGTTGCTCCCTTGACATGAGCGACTAGCAGGGCCTTAGCCAAAGATCGAAGGGGATGTTTCTTCGGGCCAACTTGGTCTATAGCCTCACTCAATCTGTCTGCGTAGTGTTCTAACGCGCGCGCCGTGAGGAAGAGCGTGTGCGGGGACCCCGGAGGAAAGAGCAACGCAAATAGGTTTGTGCTCTCTAGCCGTTTGATTTCAACCGCGCATTCCCGAATCTGCCGGATGCTGCTTTGAAATTTCTTTTTCAAGTCGCCACGAGATCCCGGCCAGGCTTGCCCAATCAGACCGCTCCAGGACTCATCGAAACCACGAGAAGGCTGTAATGCGGCAAGTCCGCTTATAAGCTGGGATTCCTCGCAGCCTGCGGCGACTAACTTGCGAAGGGAAGAATTCGCAGCGTACTGCTCTATTGCCCGCCGAATGTCGTTTGAATTCTGCTGCTGCGGAGTAGACCTCTCGGACACTTTGCCACCTCCCGCGTGGCATCCCGGTACAGCATCGGCAGGCAGGCCGGGAGAGCTTGCCTTTCGGGAGCGACCCTAGCCGACGACTGCAGGATAGCGCAACGGTGCGCTCCAGGGCACTCGCCACAGGAGAAAAGAGCGGAGAAAGCGCGCGGAACAGATTGCGAATGTGCTTCAAAGACGTTGGATGTCGGAGCCGGTGTGGGCGCAAACTTTGCGAGATCAAGTGGCATAACGCCGTTCACATAGGCAGTGATTTCAGTGCCCTTCGGGATTGTGACGTACAACCGGCACCCTTCAGGGTGTTAGAGTCGCGCTGCCATGACGGAACAACTACCACAGGCGAGCCCGCTACCGTGGTTGACGATTCTCACGAGTTGGTTGGGTTCTAGTGTGCTGAGTGCATTGATTGCAGGAATCTATACCTTGCGGTCTAAGCGAAACGAATATGTGAACGACTACTACAAGAGTGTCATCGACCGCCGGATCGCAGCCTATGAAAAACTCGAAGGCCTAATCATTGAACTCGGGACCAGTATTGTCGACGAAGGGGACAACCGTCCTTATCATCGTCCGTTTTCATCCGAAAAGGACGAGGACTGGACACACGCTTTTGTGGTGTTGACCGACGTCATGTCCCAGAAATTGTGGCTGAGTGATGAGGCCTTCACGAAAGTTAGAGACTTGAATTACCTGCTGTTCCATTTTGAAAAACCGCCAAGTGTGATCGAATTTGGAAAGAAGAATTATGAGACTATAGCTACACTTCGCGCCGAACTTGAGCGGTTGCTCGCGAGAGATATGCTGGGCTTGCACGATGTAAAGAGATTCCTAAAGGCCAAAGACAAGCCTGATGCTGGATTTCACGCGGTTCACCTCAAGAGTTGAGGGAGTGCCTTCACCTTCTTGGCGAACCCGTCTTCACCGGGCCGTTGCTTGCAAAGCTTGTCAGCGACCAGTTCTCGATTCCCTTAGGCAACGCCAGCAGCCGCCGCTATCGGCTGGGTTCGTGCCCTGGGCCGCGTCTGGTACTGTCGTTACGACAATCCATGATGCATCAGAGATGTCTCATGAGGCATGGAAAGGCGTCGAAGGCCGGGGCGGGCGCGATCCCGGACAAAGGCCGAATCAAGCGGCGCTCGTCCGCCCGTCCACTCGGGAAGGGCTTGCCGCAGCCCTTGCACTGAAATCGGTTCCAGTCCAGGGGGCGGCCCTGCTCAGAACCACCACCGGAGAAAAGAGCGAGAAAAACGCGCGGAACAGATTGCGAATGTGGTTCAAACACTCTAATAAGGAGACTCTCACTCTTCTCTTTGGCTCTTGCTGTGTCGCTTTCTTGGAAGCGGCAAAACGAAGTAAACCCCCGCGTTCTCCGCTTGCCGCCGTAAGTGGTGACAGGTGAATCGTCCGCCCAAGATCGCTTTGCAACATAGACGGCGTGAAGCAATAATTGGGGAAGAATGCCGTGAGGACAAGACATGCTGCATCTCTACAATCCTGAGCGCCTACGCGAGTTGAGAGGCCGCGCTTTGCTGCGCCAGCGGGACGTGGAACGGACACGACGGGCATCTCCGACTCGACTGTCGCGTACCAGGAGCGCGGGAAGCGGTAGCCGCAGACCAAGACGCTGCAAAGGGAACAAAAAAGCGGCCGGCATCGCTGCTGGCCGCTCGTCACTAAGGTCGTTCAGTGGTCAGAACAAGTTGAATATCGCACCTACCGATTGACTGTTCTCCATATGGACTTGACAGGTGCAAGACGGAACCTGCGGGCCCGTGGTGCACTTATTCGCATTCGGATCCGGAACAACCGGCGTGCAATTAAGCGAGAAACCGCCAAAAAATCCTGCACCTGGTGCGATTTCCGCTACTAGGGTCACGACGGTGTGATTAGCAAAGGTGCCGCTACAGGCTGAACCACAATCGATAATCGGCGGAGCAGAGTTGGTGTCAAAGACCCTTGTTCCCGGTCCTACAGCGCCGCCCAACTGGTAAACCGACAACACTGGCAACCCCGGCCCGCCAGTGGGTGTAACACTGACGGTCGCAGTTCCAGTTATTATGGCTCCGCTAAGCGCCGTTCCTTTCGCTACGATCGTGGTGTTGCCGGTATTCGCCGCAGCCGCAAGTCCTGTAGCGTCGATCGTGGCCACAAGGGTGTCGCTGGATGACCACTGCACCTGGTTTGTAATGTCCCGCGTGTAAGGAATGCTGTTAAAAGTACCAATCGCAAGGAACTGCACGGTCTCCGGGATAAACAGAGTTGACTGATCACCCGGAATGACAGTTATCGCAGTAAGTTCACCCGGCGGGGCAGTCGCTGAGACCGTCAGGGTTGCCGTACCCACGATCCCCCCGGTGCCGCTCGTCCCATCGCCCGAAGCCGTGATGGTTGCCGTGCCCGGTCCGACTGCGGTGACGAGGCCCGTGCCATTAACGCTGGCCACGCCTGGGGCACTGGATGCCCAAGTCGTCTTGGTCGTTATATTGGCCGTCGATGGACTGCCCGTGTAGCTTCCTATTGCGATGAATTGTCCCAGATCGCCGATCGCCATGGCTGTCTGCGCGCTGGGGATAATATTGATCGCGGTCAGTTGGTTGGCCACGGTATTCGATGTCACCGTCAAAGTTGCAGTCCCAACTATGCCGCCACTCGAAGTTGCCGCAATTGTTGTGGTCCCTGCGCTCAATGATTGTGCAACTCCGGTGGAAGTGCCGATTGACGCCACCGCCGGGGCACTCGACGACCACGTCACTTGGGTCGTCAGGATCGCTGTCGCCGGGTTCCCAATGTAGTTCCCGATGGCTATGAACTGCGCGGGCTGGCCGGTGGATACGGTAGTTTGGGCGCTTGGAATAACGGTTATTGAGGTCAATGTATGGGTGGGCTGTGCACTCGCCGACACCGTCAGAGTTGCCGTGCCCACCACGCCATTGCTGTTGGCTGTTATGGTCGCAGTTCCTGTGCCGTTTGCTATTGCTACTCCCGGAGACGCGATCGAGGCTACGCTCGAATCGCTCGACGACCAGACCACTTGTGCGGTGACATCTTGCGTGACCGGCGCAGATGAGTAGTTTCCCACCGCGATAAACTGCCCAGGCTCCCGATACTCAATGCAGTCTGAGAGTTGGGTATTACCGTGATCGAAGTGAGAGTGCGGGTCGGCGGCGGTCCCGAGATATTTACCGTTACCGTCGCGCTTCCGGTCACTCCGTTCGCAGTCGCGGTGATCGTCGCAGTTCCTGTGCCTACGGCAGCGGCGAGGCCGCCGGGACCCACGGTTACGACGCTTGGGGCGCTCGATGCCCATTGCGCCTGTCCCGTCAAGTCCTGCGAAGGCGGATTGGCGCCGTAAGTGCCTGTTGCGATGAATTGGGCCGTTTGCCCCGTCGATGTCAGTGTTTGAGAACCGGGTGTAACGGCTACCGAATTAAGTATCCGCTGAGTATTGCCAAACCGGTATTCAGACTCGCCGCAACCGACCATGAACATCGCTAGCAGAATTGCCACAAAGGAAAGGTGCGTCTTAGTCATGTGTTGCCTCGCTGTATTAGGGAAAGCTGTGCGCTCACTGGCAGCGTCTAATTACATGTTCTTCCAAACGCCCACGAAGAACTCAGAAAACATAGGAGGAATCCGGATGTTGCGCGGTACGCCTGACACGTGCAATTCGACGGCCACTTGACGAACAACGAAGATTAGCAGACAGTCTGCCGCATGGCTAGCCTTTTCAACTGCATACAGACTCTGTTATGAGGTGTCCAGGGGTAACTAACCCGACGAGCGCCGGTGATCTTCAAGACTGCGGCTCATTAGATGCAAACATCTGCACATAGCTGGCGGTAAAAGTTCGACATTTTTATGCGGGCCTTGGGCTCGCCGACAGGCCCAGACCATGTCTGGTGAAATGAACAGCCCCATGCTAGTGCATCTCTGGGGGGAGTCAGCGTGTGATTGGTGTTACCGAACTCTGTGACACCGAAGCATGAAGGTCGGTTCAGATCCCATGCTATTGATACCGCATTCCCCCTTCTTGCTGGGTCGCGTCGGAGAGCGCGGGAAATGCGTCGAAGCTGGGGGCGGGCGCGATCCCGGACAAAGGCCGAATCAAGCGGCGCTCGTCCGCCCGTCCACTCGGGAAGGGCTTGCCGCAGCCCTTGCACTGAAATCGGTTCCAGTCCAGGCGGCGGCCCTGCTCAGAACCACCACAGGAGAAAAGAGCGGAGAAAACGCGCGGAACAGATTGCGAATGTGGTTCAAAGACGCTTTAGCCTCGCGCAAAGCGCAAGTAGCTTGCGGGGAGTAAGCCGAGAGCAAAACCGATTCATGGCGCGGCCTAGAACGCCCGGCCCGTCGCATCCTGTTGACTCCGGACGCGCTGCGAGGCTTCCGACAGTGGTTTCCATCGTTCCGGAGCGGGGCGAGACGCTGGCAGCGTACAGTGCAAGCGGCTAGGGCTGGCAGCGCCAGAGGTCGCAAAGGTCACGCCCACCGCAAGCATTTGCAGCCGCAGTCGTCGCACTAGAAAACTTGTCCGCAAACTTATCGCGTCTCAGTACACGATGCCCAGGCCTTATGAACCGTCGGTTGCCCATCGGCTGTATATGCCGCGTGAGAGAACTCGCAGGAAGCATAGTTCCCCGTCCCTTGCTGGTTTCCTGTCCAATCCATCCGAGCGCCGTCAATCGAACAAATCATATGTTGTCGCCTGTATTGCTGCTGAGCATACAAGAGCGTCGCAATTCCAAGAAAAACCGATGGCCAGGCTGTCTTCCAGCGAGAAGTGCTTCGAATGCTTTGCGAGCACGGGAGTGTACACACCCGCGACAATGTGACAGAAACGGCATCTTCTGGAGCCGGTTGTATTCCGACCAGAGGCTCCCAAACATTGTACATAGAACTTAATATCATGTACATGGGTGATATACTGGCTCAGGATTTCAGCCCTTCAAGCTCTACCCCTGAGTTCTCCAGATAAGGCGCATTCTTTAGCAGCGCTTGCGCCGCTCCGGAATAGTACTCAAACATCCTGTCGTTCGACCCATGTCTGTTGAACATCAAACCGTCGCCAACCTTCGAGTTTTGCGACCGAACGGTCACCGGAACGCCACATCTTCGGGCACCCAGAACCATAAAGAAAGCGAAACGATCAAAAAAAACGCTTCCAAGCTGCCCTTGGTGACAGTATTGTTGGGCCTGTCCCGACAACGAGACAAGCCCGTTCGATGCTTTGGCGAATATCATCCATGATGGCGTCGGACCCAAAAAGATCGTCGCCACGATGGCACTTCAGTTCGCAGTCATTTTCGAGCGTGGGGCGAACAAAATCTTCATAGACGATGTTCAACTCTTCGGAGCCAGCGAATGGCTAACGCACTTTCGTGAGAGATGGCGCTACCGCGACCTTCTCTCACGAAAGTCAGGTTCCACGCTTGTTACGCACCGCAAAGCTCCGGCACGGGCACGAGAGGAGACGTGCGCAGAATCCTCTCGTTGCCCAGACCGGCGCCGAGCGGGTCTGGGAACGGGTCGCCACCCGGTAGCGTCTCCACAGCGAGGCAGCTTAACGGGGTGTCAGAGTCCAATGTCAAACTCAGTAACAGAAGCCTTATCTCGTTCTTCGACCAAGTCGCATTGCCATAAAACGCGTCCGGCGTCCCTTGAAACTCAAGCTTCCTTTCCTTGAATCGGGCCGGTCTCCTCCCGAGCAGGACATTTCGAAAGTCGGCGCCATCGCTCTGGTACACCTGCGCATAGATCATCACGTAAATCTCGGTCGCAGGTGGGAATCGCCGAACAGACCTTCCGTTCTGAACCGGGGTTGCGAACGGCGCGCTTGCCGTAATTCCCGCTTGTGAACGGACGACCATACACGTCAAAGGTGGAGCAGGATGCTGGACACCCGTCACGCGCAACGGTGTTCCGAACCGACCTTGAGCCGTGCTCCAGCCTTGTGCATGCCCGGTTCTAAACTCGTAGGTGTAGAACCCGAGGAGTTCCGGAGCGTCACTCGGCATGCCCGCCGGCAGCGGCAGGAGGAAATGTACCGGAGAATCGGATGCGATAAGGGCGTCCATCGCCGTGAGTCCTGCGCCTTCGTCGGATTGGCCCGGAATAATCGTTCGAATCAACTCCGGATCGACAGGCAGCGGCGGTTCTGCGGTCTCGTCGGGGTCCCCGATGAATTCGGAAAGAACGGGATCGGGTGCGTAGGCAAGGATTCGACCGAAGAACCCGTCGCGCGGATTGTCAGGAGGCCTGTCAAATTCGAGCCAAAGCGCACGTCTCCGCTGGTCGGTGCTCGAGTAGTCAGTGGACCGCACGTATGTCGAGAGGGCGATGCCGGCCGACACCAGCTTTGGAACCTGAGCCGGTTTCGTCGTCATCGGCACTTCGACGCTAACCGTAACAGGTGCATCACGATTCGTCGGCGGGCTGACGAAGTTCGGTGTGAGCGTGTACTTCAAAGGGAGCTCCGCGGGGAAATTGCCCGCGTCCGGTTTGGGATCGACCACATCGAAGAACACCAGGTCAGTTCCGGTGCGGTTCGGGTGAATCAGAGCATCTGAGTCGACAGTGGATCGCGTCTCGATACGGCCCACTTCGATGCCGTCGCGCTGAATGGAGACGCCAGTCGGCGCCAGACCACCCCAGGTCCAATCGCGGTCGACCGTCAGTCGCAGAGCGATAATCCAGTGCTGCGTCAGATCGGTATTTGATGCGAAAGTCACGCTTGAATTGTCCGGCGCCAGAATGTGCCGCATTGCGCCCGACGCCCCAAAAACGGTTCGCTGGCCTTGTCGACCACGGATACACAGTCCGTTGACAGCCAATTGCAGTTCGTCCGCAAGGCGGCCAATCGGGTTTCCAGGCGCTTGAACGCCGAGACCGGCAGCTTGTTGGGCGCTCGCGGTTGCGGCATCAAGCAGGGCCGTCGGTTGCAAGAAGATAGCCCGCAAAAGATCGCCCGTTGTTTCCGGCACGAATAGTCCGCTCTCATCGGAAGATTCGTGGCGAATGTTGACGTCTGTCGATGCGCCGACCAACACATCGGCGGCGCCGAAATATTTGAGCTGTACATCGTCGCGACCCACGCTCGTGAACGCGAGTCGGACATCCCGTGCCGTCGGCAACGGAATCGGGCCTGTCGTCGGAGCCGGAGACAGCGTGTCGACGTTGTGAACATCGGTCCATACCAGGTCCAGTTCCAATGGGACGGTGGGATCGTTCGGAAACGAACGAGTCGTGGTGTATACCGGATGATAACCGGACGCCGTTCCGCCGCCAGGCTCGTCGTCGAACCCAAGCGCCCGTACTTGCAACGTGATCTGAACCGTGGTTATATCGGGATCAGGGAGGCCGACTTCTCTTCCCGCAGCTTTTGCCGCAGGAATGTCGGCGATCAGGTCGACGTCCGCATTCGGCGCGCCTGTGAAGACGTATTCCGGATAGCCGAGTAAGGGCCGCAGAAGGTGAATCTGCGTCGGAGGATTGGTAGGGTCCGGAACGTTTGGCAAGTTGTCGGCGACGCGGACGGCTCGCGGCCTTATCCAGCGACGAAACGGGATTGTGAATATCGGGCTTGGCCCGGGCACCCCTTGAACGTCCGTCGAAGCGGGACCGCCGCCCGTGTGGTCGGCAAGCCGGACGCGGAACTGGTACGTGTTACCGTACTCGAGTTCTATCGCTGGGGCGACGCCAGTGCCAGAATAGGGTCCAGCAAAGCTCGGATCGCCCATCAGTTGCCGTGCCAGCGTATCGACGGCGACGAGAGACGGACCCGTCCAATGGGTGTAGTAGCTGGGCAACCAGTAGTCACCCAAGATTTCGCCGTCGGGTTGTGAAGGCATCGCTTCTACGTTGAGGTCACCGGCGAAGTTGCCGACGGCCTTGGTTCCGACCTTGACCGCGCTGGTCACCTGGCAAAGGGAAGACCAGGCAGCGCCGCCCTCCAGCCTCGCATCGACCCGATATCCGGCGACGCCAAGCGGCACATCGAGCGAAACTGCTCCCGGATCGACCTGACGATTAAGCCAAATCGTGACTTGCTCGTCGTCCCAGCCGAGCCGGACACCGATCTCTTTCGCCGGGCGCGTGCCGTCATCTTTCTCGTTGAGCGGGTCGAGATATTGAGGCTGGATCCCGTGGACAGCCTTGGCAAATCCGTCGTTGTAGTCTTCGGCCTCCTGGAAGATCTCGTCGTAAGGTCCGGGCTGAACTGCCGTGGCAACAGGAAAGAGCACCGGAGTAAAGAGTGTGCGTGCCGTGGACAGCGGAGGAATTCGAGTCGAGTAGATCTTCAAGGCATCCGGAATGGTGGTGAGACCGAAGCCATCGCTTGTTGGATCCAAAGTGACATACAACCAGCCGCCTTGTTTGAAGAAGTCCGCGGGGGCCAGGATCGTCATCGGGTAGATCATCCCAAGAGCTTCGGCGAGGACGGGCTGCCTTAGCGCCATGGCAATGACCTTGCCCCAAGCGTATTTCGGATTGACAGGCGGCTTGATCTTCTTGTACGGCGGCTTGGACGTGCCGGAATGCATCAGGCAGAAGTACGTGTCATTGGAGACCGTGAGCGTGCTCCGATGACCGGAGAATCCTATCGCGTCGCGATAGGTCGGCGGCAGATACTTGCGAATCTGACGACCTGCCTGCCGCGGCTTTGCAGGGGACGGGGCAGGGTCTATCGTAAAAACGGTCGCCAACTCGTTGAACAGAGTCTCAGCTTGTGCCGGGAAAGGTGGCGTGACTGAGATGGTCGTCGTCGGAGTACCAGTGATCGGAATAGCTCCCAGGCCCTGGACGAGACAAACATCGAATTTTAAGTTTGCGGTCGCGAAGGAAGGCCCTGGGGGTGTCAGACCGGAAATGAGCGGATCAAGCGGACTGTCTCGTGGTATCGCAAGCAACCGGATCTGCAGGTTCGCTCCATCCCACTCTTGGAGATATGGCAGAAGGTTGAGTCGGGTTGATGACATGTGTTTTTCCTCTGCTTACAAAACATCGGGCAGCGCACAGGTGCCGCCATTCAGGTTCTGGTCCGCCTCTGCTTGGACTTCGATATCGATGTCGATCACCCAACAAATGGTGATCTCAATCGCGAAGGTGATTTGCGCGGCCCCATAGATCGTGACACCGGGGCAGGTGACCTTAAGGATCGCCATCTTCGCCTCGACGGATACATCGACGGATACGATTTCGAGATCGATGCTGCCTTTGATCAGCATGCCGACGCCGAAACCAAGAACCGTATCGCCGACGATGAAGAACATTGTCTCTGCAAAGTAGGCCGTGCAGCCGAACCCTCCGACTTTGAAAGACACACCGAGCCCGACACCCACCGTTAAGGTGAATGTATTGCCAGATGCCGTGCTCATCTGAATCTGAATCTTTACCAATCCGACCGCCATAAGGGGATCGAATGGAGTTGGGATCAGAATCGTCGCACCGAATTCAAAGTCTGCTTCCGATATCGGGTTATCGATGACCAGCGACACAACGACATCTGTGTCGGCGAACTGTGGCCCTCCAGGCGGCAAGAGCTTGTTCAGTTCGTCATCCATCGGAATCTTCAACCCCGCCTTGACCTTGACGCTATTCGTCATGGAGACATTTAATGGCGACGGAAATCCGAGGCTTGACAGGAAAGACAAGATGCTCTGGACGGGCCCCAGCGCGCCACCAAAGATCATCTGCGAGTTCTTTAGCTGAGTTTCGGTGTTGGCGGAAGCCTCAACTGATGCCTTGAGACGAATCACCTCGCCCATCAAGGTCGAACTTGTGGCGACGTTGACGTCTTGGAGATGGAAAGCCCAAGAGACGGCTGCGGCAGTATCGATCGAAATGGTCGCAGTTGCGCCCGTATAATCGGCATAGGCCCGCACCCCGCCGGCTTCCGAGATCGTTCTCTGCCCAACAGTTATTGGGAAGCTGGGCGAAGGCATCTGAAGTTTGATCGCTCCGCCACCGGAAATCCCCAACGAGTAGTTCGCGTTCGGGAATGGTATCGCCGCATCCGTACGAGGGAAGAGGCCGACCGAGTTCGCAAGCGAGTAGGGATCAGCAAGCGTCGGAGCGACCGTGCTGGTGATCTGGTTCGGTGCGTTCGCCTCGATCTTAGGCCTCTGGAAGAACACGCGCTGAGTTCCCGTTGCGTGAACGATTCCGTAGTTCGAAGCGGGAGACGTCGCATTCGCGAGGTCCTCGGGATCCGCAAAGCGGTATGCAGATGTGGGAGGTGGGGGAGTCGGAACCGCTCCCGAGCGGATTAAGGGTACGCCCAAGTCCGTGTCCACCAACTCGGGCGAGGTGCCCGCGCCTGTCTGCTTGAGGAACGACCATTGGCCGCCGTAAGGAAACTGAGGGCTACCCCACGCGGTCATCACAAACTCGGGCCCGGACATGCCTTGGGTGACGCCGACACCAACTCGGCCGAGCTTCATCATGAGGCCAGAAGTTGCCACGTTGAGGACGCAATCGATCCCGCCGCCAAGAGGACCCGCTTTTTGGATCAGTTGCTGGTACTGCGAATCCGTCAGCGGGCCGCCAGACTGTTCTGGGGTGAGCTGGATGTACCCGATCTGATTCCGTGCGGGAACTCCGTCAAGCCCGGCACCCTTCGCGATGCCGTCAATGACCAAGTCTCCGTCGAAGAAGACTCCGGCAACCTGCTCGCCACCGACATCGATGAGTTGCCCCGTGTCTCTTATGTTGACGACGTTGACGATCTTCTGAACCACGCCGGGGTGGACCGTCAGAGTGCTTCCGGTGAAATCGTATACGCCGTCGCTCGAGGCCTGCCATCCACTATCGTGTCGGGTGACCACGCCCGTGTTCTTTCGATCGATCGTGATCGTTCGCACCACCCTCACTCCATACGGATAGAGAATGCTTCGAACCTGCACGACCTCGACTGAAGTTCGCCCAATCAGAACGTCGAACCGCGCCTTGCTCACTGCGGTCACGTCGTTGGTCTCGTTCCGCCAGTTGCTGAACAGGCTCTCGCCGTAGCCGGAGAGGTCGATCCGGGTGGCCGGCACGAGTTTGTGCGTCCCACCTGGTCCGAGGTATCCGTTGAAGATGGTGTCGACATCGACACCCAAGATGCTCACTGGCGGTGCTGTAGGTATCCCGTTGAAGAGCGTGTTCTGAAGCTGAATGGTGTACCCCTCGAAGGCAGGGGAGTCGGGAAACGCAGGATCAACCGCGTTTAGACTGATCTGGTATCCGCCGATCACGGATTCCGCGGTGAATTTAGGACGGTTGTAGGCGACATTGGCTCCCTTGAAAGCAGGGCCAGCCGACTTATTCAGCGTCGCAAACGCCTCCATGCCAAACGGCAGCGTCAGGCGTGCCATGGCCGTGCTGGGTGCCGGACTTGTGGTGAAGTTCCTAACGAGGTTGTCTAACGCGGGTGCCGGCGCAACCCGAACCAAACTGACGGACTGCATACCGATTGCGGTCGGTCCTCCGCTGTTCGGAAAACTGATCGGCGACGGATAACCGACTGGGTAAGGCGGTGAAGGCGCTGGATCCGTATAGACCGGCTCCCAAAGCACGGAAGGAACGGTGAGCACGTAGACGGAGTCGCTTGGGCTCTCCAAAAACATGGAGTCGACCGCAAGCGTATTTGGTCCCGCGCCGCGCACCGACGCGTTTGTTCTCCAGGCCACCCCGAACTGGTCGACGTTAGTGGACAGGTCCAACAATACGACTGCACCAAAGCCTACCGTGGCGGCCAACTGCTCTACGACGACGCCTTGAGCAAGATTGGTCGGGGCGCCGAGCATAGCACTCGTCGCGTTGGCAGGAAGCGTATATGTGAGAAAGGGCTTGATCGCAGGGGCCCACAGCACGATCGCCGAGAGGAGTCCGACGACGCCAGTATCGTTGAGTTGGCGAACCGCGACGTCGAAGTTTGCCGCGTATGGATCTGGCAGAATCGGCAACAGGTACTGGAGGCCGAATCCGAGAGCCAGCCCGCCTGCCTTTGCTTGAACGCCGTCGAAGGTGGCGACGAGGATCAGAGATTTGGCTTGAGTCGTCCGGAACACAGCGTTCGCGATCGAGAATGCCAAAAGAGCATTCGGCCGGACCGGTGGCGGTTGCAGGGCTGCTTCTACGATGAAGCCGGTGAATACCGCGGACTCAATGAACAGAATGAGTGCCAAGTCGGAGTGGACGTAGACTCTGCGACCACCAACCGTAATCGGACGATCAAAATTCCCGTCGATCGCTCCGAACATCGCAAGGATCTCGGACCCCGAAGAGGAGGAGAAGAACCAGATGGCAAAATTGGACTTCCAGCCCAGGGTTAGTTGAGAAGTGGGTGGATCTCCAGGCTTGTCGCTCCAGAGAAGGATGCCCTCCTTGGTTGCAAGTCCGAACACTTGAAGCGCAACGACCGTGATCAGCCCCGGAGCGACAATCACGACAACAGGACCGGCCGGAACGGGGCTTGCCTGACCTTTCCAAGCTACTGTGAGGCCGGAATCCAAGAACATGGCTAAGCTGCCGGCGCCTGCAGCCGATCCAAGCGAACCGGCCGACGTCACGGCAACCGGCAGCGCCCATGCCACTCGGTGAATGGAGGCTGTCTCCGCGGGCACAAACTGATCCGAACGAACGTCTTTGACCACGAACGTCGAGGCAGTAGTCTTTGCGCGATAAAGAATCTGGGTCAGCGTCGCGTCGAAGGTCGCCACACCTGCCATGACGTCGACGTCAACGGTAGACCCGTACACGGTGAGACTGGCGGTGGAAACCGCCTCGACGGACGAACTGCCGTGGGCGAACACAAATGTGGCTTTGGCGGGAAGTTTTGCGTCGCTGAGCCGCGCGTCTTGACCTGCGCCGGTGCCTGCGGGTGCTGCACCGCCATTGAGATCGAGTGCAAGCGTACACGTTACCGACGGCGGAACGACGATTTCAAGACCTGAGTGAGGCAGCGGACTGCTGAACTTCACAGAGCCGCCCTTTATAAGGATGCCGGTGTAGCTGCTCGCCGGCGCGGCGCCCGCAAGCTGCTGCGATGCGATCCAAACAGAGCCGGACCCAAGCTTATAGCCACTCTTCGTCCCTAAGAGGCCCGTTATCGGCAACAACAAGAACGGAGTCCCACCGGCGACCCTGACCAACCGGACCTGTCGAACGATTCGGTACAGGTCGATCCAGACGGGGCGTCCCAGTTGGTCTAGGAACGGTCCGAAGGTAAGGTCGATCGCCTGGCCTGCGACCGCGCTGGGCGCGAGGCTCGAAAGCCCGGCAATAGCCAGCGGAACTTCACGGCGAGTGACGACGAAAGCGGCACTCTCGAGTAGCTCGGGTGACGATTCACTGATCGCGGTATCCAAGAGTTGTTGGAGCGCTGGCGTCAACTCAACAGGCTTCTGAGATACGACGTCGGCTGATCGGGGCACAACCGACGTTTCGCTGGACGCGAGAGCGCTGGCGATAACGACGCGAGCCCGATGCAGGTCATCATGCGTCCCTTTTGCGGCAGGTCGCAGGTCAGCGGTTAACGTCCAGAGCTGATGAGAAAGATCCAATATTTTCTGCGCCATAAATAACCCATCATCGCAACAGGACAACTTTTTCCTTCATGGATGTTTCATGTCCACGAATGACTTGTTGCGGCGTTGAACGGTTGTCGTTAAACCAACCTTTACTGACTTGGCTTACCGTGGCCCATCGGTGGTCATTCGAATGACCTTGTCATTGCTCATCGAAAGAGTGTTGAGATACTGTGCCAAGTCGGGGAGCCTGTCTATAGCCCATAGGTGGGAAATTGAAGAAATATTCTTAGTGGCCCGTGGCCCACAAATGCACTCTTGGCAATTGTGGGGGGTGTCCCGAAATAGACTGTTACCGGCCGGGTTGATTACTCCGCATGTAGGCCGTGCTGGTCCGATGCGAGAACAGCATCAATTGTTCTTTGATCCTGTTTTCCATGTGCCGCGAGCGCAGTAGTGTTCTTCATACAAGGGCTGCGCCCGCCATAGCTGCGGGCCGAGAGAGGTCACGATGAAGCGCGGGTCCTCTCTTTTCTCCAGATACTCTGCCTTGGCCACCACCCGCCGTGCGCGACTCCAACACTGCCGCGTCTGATACACGGACTCGTGAAATACCCGGCCCGCTTCATTGGAGCTTGATTCGCTGCCTGCAGAAGTTTTTTCGCCAGTCCCCGCAGATACTCTCCGTGGAATGTACGGTTCAACCTTTCTTCTCTTCCCATAGGCATGTGTGGTCAATAATCCCTTGGCGGCGATCAAGACCCAATTGTGAACCTCTGGCATCACCTCCGACCCTGGGTGCCCCAAATCGAAAGATGAACAGTCAGCCAGGTCGCGATGTGGAAGGAGGAATTCGTGGTTTTTGATGGGGTTTTCCTTCCCCAACCGAGGGGATAGCTCAGGACACACGAGTATCGCCGGGTGGTGGATTCGGTGGAAGGGACTCAAGTCAACGTCGCGCCGGATGGCTCCCCCGTGTTCACCCGCGACATCGGTTCCCAGGAAATCTACGCGCTGAATGTCCGGTGGCCGTGATGACAATGCGTCCGCTGATGACGCCGCAACAGACGAGATCTGGGTGAGCAGTCGGCCAATCGAATCTTATCGTGGGGAAACGGTCAAAACTCCTTCCTTTCGTCAAGGCACTGGAAAACTCGTCACCATGCTAGATCCTTTTAGCGTGTTTCTGTGGAGTGGCGGAAGCGGAAAAGCGAGACTGGCAAAGAGTTTTAAGTGATTGGCCTCAAAATTGACATGGTAGGGGTCTATACTTTAGCCCTTGCACAAGGGAGGCTGACATGAAGAAGCTGCTCACACTGCTGATTGCTTTGGCGCTGTTCACATCCTTAGGCTTCGCGCAGGAGCAGAAGGTCAACCGCGAAGTGGTTTTGACCAAAGACGCGCCGCAACCCATCGGCCCCTACTCGCAGGCGATCAAAGCGGGTGGATTCGTCTTCGCTTCGGGTCAGATCGCGCTTGACCCCGCGACCGGCAAACTGATCGAAGGTGACATCAAGGCACAGACGGATCGCGTACTGAAGAACCTTTCGGCGGTGCTTGCAGGCGCCGGAAGCAGCACGGATCGCGTGGTGAAAACCACGGTGTTCTTGAAGAACATCTCGGATTTCCCCGCCATGAATGAAGTCTATGGGAAGTTCTTCACCAGCGCTCCGCCCTCGCGCTCCACCGTTCAGGCTGCGGGATTGCCCAAAGACGCGCTGGTCGAAATTGACGTTGTGGCGCTGCAATAAAAGGATTCGGGGTTCGATAAGGATCGCCCACCAGCGCAGGCACACATAGATCAGTAATGATAACGCCCAAACGTCCACAATACTGGTCGTTCACGAGTCGTCTGTCATCCGAGCGTTGAGAACCCCAACCCGCAATGCTGCTCGGTGTCCGACAGCCAGCGACTGTTCTGCGATGTCAGCAAAGTCGAATCCGAACTCTCAAAGAGTTTCTCGCTGATGTGCGATCAACTGCGAAGAATGCTGGTGCCGCACCCACCCGCACCAGACTTGACCGCGTCAGCTCTTCCCAGCAACTGCAGCCATGCGGGCTTGCAATTCGCGGGTTAGATGCGGCACCACACCCACCATCCGCTCTATCAACATCAACTGGCCTCGGTGGTGCATTTCATGTTCTTTGACTGAAAGGATCATTTCGAAACGGCTCTTGGCGGCTGGGGTCATCCCAGCACGCATCTGTACTTGCTCGCCCAGGAAACTCTCCGAGAGTCCCTCGAGCCAACCAGCCCATTGCTCGCCAGAGCTGCGAAGCATCTCAAGGGTCTGCTCCTTGCTCCGCGGTTTCTTTTCTTCCGCCACTAAGCGCTGCATCAGCGATGGAAAGTCGAACCCCTCAAGCGAAGTCCGGTGCTCCTGGCCATGAATTTGGTATTGAAACGTGTACGCCATCGAAATATGCGCCAATAATTCACCGACACTGCGCGTGTTTGGGGCTGGCCGGAAACTGTATCGTTCTTCAGGAAGTTCTTGCGCAATCGTAATCGTATTTTTCCGAACGGTGCGAAAACTCTCGGCTAATTCCTTACCTCCGTAGTAGTTCAAGCAATTCCTCCTTGAGCCAAAGCCGGATGTCCTCTTCAGAGGGCAACTCGACCCAGAGTCTAACACGCTGCCGTTGCACGGTGGGCCGGTGCCAGGGAGGTGGCCGGGTTGCCTCATAGCGTGCTGCGGTACGGCGTACTCGGAAGTTATTCCACCAGTAAGGTGTCTCGCTCGGCGTCGAGTCGCAGTTCTGTAGAGTTGTCCCGAAGTCGGCTTGGAGGAATCTAAGACCGCGCTTCCGCGAATCCCGTTAGCGAATCTCTACATTCCCGAACCCAAGGCCCGTCAG
>Ga0097691_1000536_pt1 | contig 32395 bp, 29 predicted proteins | sample NGESurdeep072012_8_FD_72858 | JGI IMG/M metagenome (GOLD analysis project Ga0097691, IMG submission 72858) | Arctic peat soil microbial communities from Barrow, Alaska - NGEE Surface sample 210-1 deep-072012 | ecosystem: Environmental > Terrestrial > Soil > Wetlands > Peat ... | reverse complement strand
ACGGCGTTCGACGCGGCTGCGCAGCGCGCGCTGAAACACACGCAGCCGCGCCGCGAGATCGAGGCCCGGCGTCGTCAGCGAGATGTCGCTGGCGCGCCGCAGCTTCGAGCCGCGCTTACCTGGCGAACCCAAGGCTCGATAGAGGGCCATGGGCGCGGCGTCGCGCTCGGTCGCTCCTCGTCGCACAGTGGTCGCGCGGGGCATCAGTAGGTGGTGTCCAATTCAGGTGGACGTAAATCCTTCTAACCACAGCAAATATACCATACGGGAGCCGGTAACTGCTTGCCACGCCGTAAGTTCATGGCATACGATGGGTGTTTCTCCAAGGGATCAAATCATGACGATGCTCGACCGGATGCGCCGGCACAAGAGTTGGCTGAAATGGAGCCTTGCGCTCGTGTGCCTGGCGTTTGTCATCTTCTATATTCCGGACTTTCTGCGCGGCAGCGGCGCCGACGCGGCCGGCGACACGGTCGCGCGCGTCGAAGGCCACGAGATTACCGCGGGCGAGTTCCGGCGCGTCTATCAAGCTCAGCTGCAGGCGTACCGGTCGGCGTACGGCGCGAACATGAGCGATCAGCTCCTGAAGCAGCTCGGCGTCGAGCAGCAGATCCTGCAGCAGATGGTCGACGAGCGCGCGGCCTTGGCTGAAGCGGATCGGCTCGGCATCCAGGTCAGCGACGAAGAGGTCCGGCAGCGCATCGTCTCGATGCCCGGCCTGCAGGAAAACGGACAGTTCATCGGCGAGAAACGGTATGAGCAGCTGCTGCGCGCGCAGCAGACGCCGATGACGCCGACCGAGTTCGAGGACAACATCCGCAACAGTCTGACGGTCGAGAAGCTGCGGGCCTCGCTCACCGACTGGCTGACGGTCACCGATACGGAGCTCGAGCGGGAATACCGCCGCCGCAACGACAAAGTGAAGCTGGCCGTCATCGGCTTCACCGCCGACACGTTCCGCGCACAGGTCACCGCGACCGACGCCGAGGTGGCGAGCTACTTCGAGGCGCACAAGGCCGACTTCAAGACGCCGGAGAAGCGCAAGATCCGGTACCTGCTGATCGACATCGAAGCGCTGCGCGCGAAAGTCACCGTGCCGCCTGCGGACGTCGAGCGCACCTACAACACGAATCAAGACCAGTATTCGACGCCCGAACAGATTCGCGCGAGCCACATCCTGTTCAAGACCGAGGGCAACAACGACGCGGACGTCAAAGCCAAGGCCGAAGGCGTGCTCAAACAGGCGAAGGCGGGCGCCGATTTCGCCGAGCTCGCGAAGAAGTATTCAGAAGACGAAGCCACCGCCAAGCAGGGCGGCGATCTCGACTACTTCGGCAAAGGCAAGATGGTCGCGGAGTTCGACCAGGCCGCGTTCGCGATGCAGCCGGGGCAAATCAGCGATCTCGTGAAGACGCAGTTCGGCTATCACATCATCAAGCTGGTCGACAAGAAGCCGGCGACGACGCGAACGCTCGCCGAGGTGCGGCCGCAGATCATCGATCAGCTCTCGTACGAACGCGCGCAGGCGCAGGCGACCGACATGGCGCAGACGCTCGCCAAGGACATCACCAAGCCGGCCGACCTGGACAAAGTCGCGAAGGCGAAGGGGCTGCCCCTCCAGGACTCGGGCTTCGTCGCGCGCGACGAACCGGTGATCGGCCTCGGGTCATCGCCGGAGGTTGCCGCGCACGTCTTCGACATGAAGCAGGATGAGGTCGCGGGGCCGGTCCGCACGTCGCGGGGGTTTGCCTTCTTCACGCTGGTCGGCAAACAGGATCCGTCCGTGCCCAAGCTCGAGGACGTCAAGGATCGCGTCCACGACGAAGTGGTCAAAGTGAAGGCGCGGGAGCTGAGCACGCAGAAGGCGGCGGAGATCGCCGCGAAGCTCAAGGGCGCGCCGGACTTCGCTGGTGCCGCCAAGGCGGCGGGCGTCGAGGCGAAGACGACGGAGCTCCTCGTGCACGATTCACCGCTGCCCGACCTCGGCTCGGCGCCGGCGGTGATGGACGCGGCGTTCGCGCTGCCGGTCGGCGGCGTCAGCGACGCGATCGCGACCGACAACGGCACGGCGGTGGTGAAGGTGCTCGAGAAGCAGTCTGCGGGCCCGGCGGAGTGGGCGCAGGCGAAGGCGAGCTTCAACGACCAGCTGCTGAACGACCGCCGCAACCGCTTCTTCAGCGCCTACATGATCAAGGCGAAGCAACGGATGAAGATTGACGTCAACCGCGAAGCGCTGCAGAAGGTCGTGGGGTAACGACAGGGAGAGTGCAGATTGCAGAAGGCAGACTGCAATCTCACCGTAAGAATGTAAACGGCATGAGCGCGAGCGGCTCGCCGCGCCGGAAGAGCGCGAGCGGACCGCGGATCGTCCGCAGCGCGCCGATCTCGCTGTCGGTCAGGTTCGCCGAGAGCCACGCACCCGCCGCCATCTGATCGCCCGTCCCGCCGAACTGATCGCTCAGGATCTCGTAGAAGCTCTTGCGCGGCGGATAGACGACCAGCTCCACTTCGCTGTCGGGCGCAATCTTCGCGCGCTGTTTGGCGACGGCGACGGCGAGGTCGAGCCCGCCGAGCATGTCCACCAGGCCATTGCTCTTCGCCTGCTGTCCCGTCCAGACGCGGCCTTGCGCCAGCTGATCGATCTTCTCCGGCGTGCTGTGGCGCGAGTCGGCGACCTTCTCGACGAATTGATCATAGAAGGCCTGGAGCTGATCCTGCAGCTTCTTCAGCTCCTCCGCGTTGTAGGGGCGCGCGGGCGAGTCCATCTCGGCGTGCCGGCCGATGCTGGTCGACTGAATGTGCGCGCCGATCTTCTCGTAGACGCCGCCGGTGACGATCTTGCCGCCGAAGATCCCGATCGACCCGGTGAGCGTCGACGGCTGGGCGACGATCACCTGCGCCGGCAGCGCGACGTAGTAGCCGCCGGACGCCGCCAGATCCGACATCGACGCGATGATGGGCCGGTCGGCGCGTTCCTTCCTCGCGATCATCAGCTCGCGCCAGATCGCGTCGGACGCCGAGGCGGATCCGCCCGGGCTGTCGATGCGCAGCACGATCGCGCGCAGCGAGCTGTCGTGGCGCGCCTGGTGGATGTACTCGATGAGCGTGTCGGATCCGGCCGTCGGGCCGTTCAGCGGATCGAAGCCGCTCTTCCCGCTGGTGATCGCCCCGGCCGCGTAGATCACGGCGATCCGCGGCCCCTTGTTCAGCCCGAGCGAGGTGTTGCTGACGCGCGCGTAGTCATCGCCGTCGATGCGGCGGTCGGTCATACCCGGACGGCTGTCGCGCAGCGCGTCCTCCACCTGGTCCTCGTACTTCACATCGTCGACAAGACCGGCGTGGAGCGCGTCTTCCGGCAGAAACGGACCTTCGTCGAGCAGCGCGCGCACCTCGGCCTCGTTCTTCTTCCGGCCGTCGGCGATCCCGCGGACCAGGTTGTCGTAGAGATCCTGGTTCAGCGCCTGGTCCATCTCCTTGTGCGCCGGCGTGTACCCCTTCTCCGTGAAGGTGTTGATCGCGGTCTTGTACTGGCCGATGTGATGCAGATCGGGATAAGCGCCGATCTTGTCGAGCGTGCCGCGCAGGAACAGCTGGTAGGTGGCGATGCCGTTGAGATCCAGCGGACTCGACGGCATCAGGAAGATCTTGTCCGCCGCCGTCGCCAGATAGAATTCGCGATCGCCGCCGTACTCGAGATACGCATAGACCGGCTTGCCCGACTTCTTGAAGTCGATGATCGCGTCGCGGATTTCCTGTACCTTCGCCCAGAACGGCGAGTCGAAGCCGGTCGGTTTCAACAGCACCGCGCTCACGCGCCCGTCGACCTTGGCTTTACGCAGATCGTCGACGATCGCCCGCACCGTCGGCGTCCGCTGGCCGCGCAGGTAGCCGAAGACGTCGGTCGGCGCGATCTCGTTCAAGTCGCCGCCGACGCGCAGCACCAGCACGGAATTGGATGCCACGGCGGGCTCACGCCCGACCAGCATGTACAGCAGCACGAAGCCGGCGATCGAGACGAAGAACGCGGCGCCGAGCAGCGTGAAGATGATTGCGAATCCGCGGCGAGCCATGTGTGCTGAACTCCTCCTTAGGAGTATATCTGGGCGCGGGCGACGGGTGGGCAACTCTCGACGCCGCGCCGGTACGGCCATTGCAGCCCGGCCATGGCATGAGATGGATACGCGCTTCTCTGTTCGGTATCTGGTCACTCCTCGCCGCTTCTGTCGCCGCCGCGCAGACGCCGCCGAAAGAGCCGCCGCCCCTGTGGGACGTGCAGTTCGGCGCGTCGTTCATCGGCACGAGCGGCAACTCGGACACCTCCTCCACCGGCGCCGACTTCGCGCTCCACCGGCGCTGGCCGGTGTGGCAGATCGAGGCGACCGCCACCGCCGTGAAAAGCAGTAGCGGCGGTGCGGACACCGCGGATCGGTACCTCGCCGGCTTCCGCAGCCAGCGCAAGCTCACCGACCGGATCGGCCTCTCTTCCGGAATCAAGGCCGAGCACGACCCCCTGGCCGGCATGGACGCGCGGTCGATCGTCGACGTGGGGTTGAGCTGGGCGCTCGTCCACTCGCCGTCGTGGACGCTCGACGGGCTGACGGCCGTCGGCTGGAACCACGAGCAGCCGAAGCTGGGACCCGTCCTGAACGACCCCGTCGGTGTGTTCCAGCTGCAAAGCCGGGTGCCGCTCGGCGCCTCGTCCGACACCACCCAGCGCTTCACCTACTATCCCGACTTCAGCCGGACGTCGGCGTATCGCTCCGAGGCCGAGATCGCCGCCCAGGCCGCGATGAACAAACGCCTGGCGCTCAAGGTCGGCTATCTGCTGCGGTACGCGAACGCGCCGGTGCCCGGCTTCAAGAAGACCGACAACACGGTCACGGCCTCGATCGTGGTGCGGTGGAAAGCCGACACGGCCGCTCCCGCGCCATAATGATGGGATGAAACGGATACTCGTCGTCCTCGTCATCTTCGGGGCGGCGGCGTCGCTTGCGGGCGTTGCGGCCGGGCCGCAGCGCGGCACGGCCGGCGCGGCTGCCGCCCCGGCCGACCTCGTGCTGCACGGCGGAAAAATCATCACCGTCGACGATAGCCATCCCGAAGCCCAGGCCATCGCCGTCCGCGGCGACACGATCGTCGCCGTCGGATCCGACGCCGACGTCAAGCGGTACATCGGGCCGTCCACCCGCGTGATCGATCTGCACGGCGCGCTCGCCGTGCCGGGCCTCATCGACGGCCACGCGCACTTCACCGGCGTCGGCGAGGCGGCGATGAACCTCAAGCTCGCGCAGGCCAAGGATTGGGACGACATCGTCCGCATGGTCGGCGAGGCGGCGAAGACCGCCAAGCCTGGCGAGTGGATCCTCGGCCGCGGGTGGCATCAGGAGAAATGGTCCACGCGGCCGACGCCGAACGTCGAAGGGTTTCCCGTTCACGACGCGTTGAGCAAGGTGTCGCCCAACAACCCCGTGCTCCTCACCCACGCGAGCGGCCACGCGGCGTTCGCCAATGCGAAGGCGATGCGGATCGCCGGCGTCACGAGAACGACGCCGAATCCGGCCGGCGGAAAAATTCTGAAGGACGCCAACGGAGAACCGACCGGCCTGTTCAACGAGCGGGCCCAGGAGCTGATCAGCCGGGCGCTCAGCGCCGATCGCGCCAAGCGCACGCCGGCGGAGAAGGAAGCGCAGGCGAGGAAAGTCATCGAGCTGGCGTCGCGCGAGGCGCTCTCGAAGGGACTGACGACGGTGAATGACGCCGGGTCGGGGCCCGACACGATTACGTTGATGAAGACGATGGTGGACGAGGGCAAGCTGCCGCTCCGCATCTGGATGATGCTGCGCGAGGCGCCCGATCGGCTGGCCATCGACATGCCGAAATACCGCGTCGTCAACTACGGCGACAAGCGGTTCACCGTGCGCGGGATCAAGCGCCAGATCGACGGCGCGCTCGGATCGCGCGGCGCGTGGATGCTGCAGCCGTACGCGGATCTCGAGACGACCGGTCTGAACACCGACAGCCTGGACGACATCCGGCAGTCGGCCGAGCTCGCCATCACCCTCAACTACCAATTGTGCGTCCACGCGATCGGCGACCGCGGCAACCGCGTGGCGCTCGATGCGTACGAGGCGGCGCTTGCCGCCGTTCCCGTGGCCGATCACCGGTTCCGCATCGAGCACGCGCAGAACCTGCACTACGCCGACATCCCGCGCTTCGCGAAGCTCGGCGTCATCCCTTCGATGCAGGCGAGCCACCAGTCGAGCGACATGTACTGGGTCGGCACGCGCCTCGGTGCCTCGCGACTCGTCGAAGCGTACCCATGGCGCTCGCTCCTCAACACGGGCATCGTGATTCCGAACGGCAGCGACTTCCCCGTGGAGCGCGTGAACCCGCTCATCTCGTTCCACGCCGCCGTCTCGAGACAGGACGCGAACAACTATCCGCCGGGCGGCTGGCAGCCCGAGCAGGTCATGACGCGCGACGAAGCGCTCAAGTCGATGACGATCTGGCCCGCGTTCGCCGCGTTCCAGGAACACGACCTCGGCTCTCTCACGCCGGGCAAGTACGCCGACTTCGTGGTGCTCGACCAGGACATCATGCGCGCACCGGTCGAGTCGATCCTCGCCACGCGCGTCCTCTCCACCTGGGTCGGCGGCAAGATGGTGTACGAGGCGAAGTGATGCGCGTCAGCTCGTCATCCAGAGACGGCCGGCGACGAACACCAGCAGCACCGCGAACACCCGCTTCAGCAACGACTCACTGACCACCTGTGCGAAGGTCGCGCCGCCGTACGCGCCGAGGAACATGCCGAGCGCGATCCAGGCCGCCGCCTTCAGGTTCACGTCGCCCGCGCGCCAGTACGCGTAGACGCCGAGCGCGCCGACCGGGAGCAGCAGCGCGCCGAGCGAAGTTCCGACCGCGGTGCGCTGCGTCATCTTTGCGAAGAAGATCAGCGCGGGAACGATGAGGAGTCCGCCGCCGATGCCGAAGATTCCCGAGAGCACGCCGGCGAGCAGGCCGGTCGCGAGGTAGAAGAGCGTCACGGACTGCGACCTCCTGGAGGTATCCGTTGGTTGGTGGACAGCGGCGTCAGGCGGCGGTGCCGCGCACGAGCAACAACGTCTTCGCCACCGCTTTCTTCACGTCCTTGTCCTTGTCGTGCACCAGTCCCTGCAGCGCGGTCAGCGCGCCGGGCGTGCGCGCCTCTCCCAATGCGTGCACCGCTGCAACGCGAAGGCCGATGTTCTTTCGCGAGGCGAACAGGCCGCTCGCGGCTTCGGCCGCCTTCGACAGTTTCTGCACGGCTTCGGGCGTCGCGACGCGGCCGAGCGCGCTCAGGATCGCGTACTGCACCTCCTGCTCGCCCTCGCCGTCGATCGCCTTTGCGAGCAGCGCCCCGGCACGCCCGCCCTTTCGCGACGCCAGGCCGGCCACCGCTTCGAGCCGCACCGACGGCGACGAATCCACAACGGCGCGCGCCACCGCGTCGAGCGTGAACGCGCTCTCGATGCGCGAGAGCGCGCGCGTCACCGCCCTGCGCACCCGCTCATCGTCATGCCGAAGGAGCTCGGCGAGCGGACGTTCGGCTTCTTCCGCTCCCATCTCGCCCAGGAGCTCGGCGGCCCGCCGCACGATGAACCAGCGCGGATCCGCCAGCATCTGCACCAGTGCTTCACGGGTCAGCGGCAGGCGCGAGAGCACCTCACGATAGATCCGCCGCTCCGACACCGACCGCGAACTCGCATACTGATCGACCACCGAGTCCACGCCGTCCTGCCCGACGCGCTGGAGGATGCGCTCCGTGCGCGACGACGTAGCGGGGTGCGTCACCAGCAGCACCGCGATGGGCCGCAGGATCGTCGGCTTCATGAGACGCCGGATGGTCACGAGGAACACTCGCCGCGCGTCGGGATCGGTGATCGCGGCCTCGCGGTCGAGCAGCGGGCTGAGAATCGCCGCCACGTCGGGTGTTCGCCCCTCGCGCGTCGCCTGCTCGGCCAGGAAGGCGAGCTGGTCGAGGAGATGATGCGTCGCGACGGGATCGAGCTGCTCGGTCAGCTTCGCGAGCAGTCTCGGGACGCGCGCCTGGACCTCGTCCGGCGCCACCTCGGCCACGGAGGGCGTGTCGCTCGTGCGCATCGGCGCGGGCTCCGTCACCGCGGAGCGCTTCACGCGGACGGTGTTCCCCGCCAGCTCGGAAAGCTTCTGCGCGAAATCGGCGGCGTCCGACGAGGTCGTCGACTCCACGGAGAGCAGCCGCGCGAGCGCGAGCAGCTCGGCGGGGGCGGCGCTCTGGTCGATCTCGATCTCTTCGATCTTGTGGACGGCGAGCCGCTCGGCCAGTTCCTGCACGCCGGTGAGCGCCTGCGGCATGACCAGCCCGTTCACGGCGAGGCGCCCTGCATTGTTGCCGAGGCGCACCGACGAGTCCTTCGACACGGTGACCACGGCACGCAACGCGCCCTTCTGGTCGTTCACCGACTGGCCCTCATGGACCAGCAGCCAGACCAGGCGCGCGAAGTAGCGGGCGAGAGTTAGTGAATTATCCATGACGCAGCTGAGTAATCATCCAGCCATGGAACGGTGCCGCCGCTGAGTGGGAGAGGTGAGGTGGAGAGGAAGGGATGAGTTGGAGACAACTCAGTGAGAGTTTGAGGGGCGAGAGTGAGTCTGAGTGGGAGTCGAGTGGGAGTGGGAGACGCCGACTCGCACTCCCACTCAACTCCCGCTCGCCCTCGCCCCTCAAACTCAGATCTGCTTTCTCCAACTCATCCCTCCCACTCGAACTCACCTCTCCCACTGCGGGTCCCGCAAGCGTAACATACGCCCTACCGCCGCTCCTCACTACACCCCGAAGAGGCCTGTCATGTTCAGCCGCCGATCCGCACCGTTCTTCCGCGTTGCCGGCTTCGCGGCATCGATGCTCGCGACAACGTCCGCGGGACTCGCCGCCCAGCAGGAGGCGAAGGGATCGGGCACCGTGGTCCTTCGCGCGGCTCGCGTAATCGACGGCACCGGCGCGGCACCGATCCTCAACGGCGTGGTGGTGGTCACGGACGACAGGATCGTCGCGGTGGGCGCCGAGTCGAGCGTGAAGATCCCGGCGGGCGCGAGGCGCGTCGATCTCGGCGACGCCACGCTGCTCCCGGGGTTCATCGATGCGCACGTGCATCTCATCGGCCGCGAGCTGGACGATCCCGGCCAGGATGCGGAGGCGACGAGGGACGCGCCCGGCCTCTCGGCGATCATCGGCGTCGCGAACGCGCGCAAGACGCTCATGGCCGGCTTCACGACCGTGCGCAACGTGGGCGCGCCGAACTTCGACGACGTCTCGCTGCGCCGCGCGATCGAGGGCGGATACGTTCCGGGCCCGCGCATGCGCACGGCCGCACACTCGATCGGCATCACCGGCGGCCATTGCGACGAGAACGGGTACAAGCCCGGCCTGTTCGACGGCGACTTCAAGACCGGCATCGCCGACGGGCCCGAGCAGGTGCGCGCCGCGGTGCGCTACCAGGCGAAGTACGGCGCCGATGTGATCAAGACCTGCGCGACCGGCGGCGTGCTCTCCGAGGGCGACGCGGTCGGCGTTCCGCAATACACGTACGAAGAGTTGAAGGCGATGGTGGACGAGGCCACCAAGCTCGAGCGCAAGGTTGCCGCGCATGCGCACGGCGCGGAGGGAATCAAGATCGCGACCCGGGCCGGAGTGGCGAGCATCGAGCACGGCTCGTTCCTCGACGACGAGGCCGCGAAGCTCATGGCCGAGCACCACACGTTCCTCGTTCCGACGTACAGCGCGGGCGAAGCCGTGGAGAAGGCGGTGAAGTCGGGAGTGCTGAAGGGACTGCGCGCCGAAAAGGGGCTCGCCGCCGCGGCCGCGATGCGACACGCCGGCGAATACGCGCGGAAGTACAACGTGCAGATCGCACTCGGCACCGACGCGGGCGTCGGCGCGCACGGCACGAACGGCCATGAGTTCACCCTCATGGTGCAGTGGGGCGGGCTTTCCCCGATGCAGTCGATCGTCGCCGGCACGTCGAGCGCCGCGAAGCTGCTCGGCTGGGACGACCGGCTCGGCACCCTCGCGGCCGGAAAGTTCGCCGACGTCGTCGCGGTGCCCGGCGATCCGCTGAAGGACATCACGGTGCTGGAGCGCGCGTCGTTCGTCATGAAGAACGGCGTGGTGTACAAGGCGCCGGACGGCGTGAAGACGAACGTCGCCCAGTAGGGGAGACGAGACCATGGCGCCTGCGCCCATTCCGGCGCCGCGCGCCGAGGGCTTCACGCAGTCGACGGACGTCCCGTTGTACTGGTGCGCGTACGGGCCGGCTGGCGCACCGAGGGAAAGACTGCTCGTGCTGCACGGCGGCCCCGGCGCGGATCATGCGTATCTCCTCCCGCAGATGCTCGCCCTCACACCCGAGTTCGAGCTGATCTTCTACGATCAGCGCGGTGGCGGGCGATCGAAGGAGAGCGTGCCGACGACGGTGACGTGGGAGACGCAGGTGAACGACCTCGCGCACGTCATCACGGAACTCGCCATCGATCCGCTGTCGATGATCGGCTATTCGTGGGGCGGACTCCTCGCGCTGCTGTACGCCCGCGAGGCGGCGGGCGGGCGCATGGCGCCGGCACCCACGCGGCTGGCCCTGATCGATCCGGCGCCCGTCTCGAGCGTGTATCGTGCGAGCTTCGAGGCCGAGTTCGCGCGGCGGCAGGCAGGCCCGGCTATCCAGACGCTTCGCGCCGAACTCGCGGCTTCCGGCCTCAAGGAGAGCGATCCCGTCGCATACCGGCAGCGGGCGTTCGAGCTGAGTGTCGCCGGCTATTTCGCCGACCCGGATCGCGCCACCGACCTGACGCCATTCCGTGTAACCGGACGCGTGCAGCAATCCGTCTGGGCGAGCCTCGGCGACTTCGATCTCACGAGCGACCTCACCGCCGTGCACTGCCCCGCCATCGTCGTCCACGGCCGCCAGGATCCCATCCCGCTGGCAAGCTCCGAATCCATCGCGAAATCGCTGAATGCGGCGTTCGTACCGCTGGATGACTGCGGTCACGTACCGTATGTTGAACAACCTGTGAAGCTGTTCTCAGCTCTGAGGAGGTTTTTGCGTTCGCAGTAGGGGGTTTCAGCATCCCGCATTCCTCTTCCGCACCCTGCATCCAGCTGTAATAGTGAAAATGTCCACCTACGACGAAATCACGCAGCCCCATATCGCGACGATCGAAAGCGACGGCCGACGCTACAACGTGTCGTGCCGCGTCGGCTTCGACGGCGTGGAGTACGTGGGGCGCCTCTGGTTCGCCGATGAGGCGTGGGACGATCTCGGCCTGCCCGACCGCGGCGCGCTGCCCGGCCGCACGAAGGATGAGGCACTCGCGCTTGCGAAGCGCCTCACGGCGGACGAGCTGGTCAAGCGCCATCGCCGCGCGCTCTCCGAGAAGCGCCGCTTTCACGGACTGCGCAAGGCGACCGACGAGATCCTCGCGAAGATCCGCTACCTGAACCAAGTCGCGATATCCATGCGGGCCGGCCTCCTCGACGTCGAAGGCGCCGCGCAGGAGATCGACCTCACCGAAAAGCAGCTCCACGCGCTGATCGACCGGCTGTCGTCGTTCGCCGGCGTCGAGGATTAACCCCGGGCTGAGCGGCACCATCCGCGTGAAGGCTGTGGCTCCGAAAAAGAAGAAGGCCGCCAGGCGCCCGAAAGTTCTCCGAGGAGGCGAGCTGAAGACGCAGGCGCGTGCCATCGAGCGCCTGCTGCGAAAGGCCTACCCCGATGCCGCGTGCGAGCTCGGCCATCGCAACGCGCTCGAACTCGCGGTCGCCACCATCCTCAGCGCGCAGTGCACCGACAAGCGGGTGAACATGGTGACGCCTGCGCTGTTCGCGCGCTATCCCGACGTGTTCGCGCTCGCCGCCGCCGATCAGCGCGACGTGGAGGCGCTCATCAAGAGCACGGGATTCTTCCGCAACAAGGCGAAGAGCCTCATCGGAATGGCGAAGGCCGTCGTGGCACGGCATGGCGGTGAGGTGCCGCGCACGATGGAAGAGCTCGTCGTGCTGCCGGGTGTCGGACGCAAGACCGCGAACGTGATCCTCGGGAACGCATTCGGGCTGAACGAAGGCGTCGTCGTCGACACGCACGTGGCGCGGCTCAGCGCGCGGCTCGGGCTCACCCGCGAGACCGACCCCGTGAAGATCGAGCGCGCGCTGATGCCGCTGTTCCCGCGCCCGTCGTGGACCCTTCTCTCGCACCTCCTCATCTGGCACGGGCGCCGCGTGTGTGACGCGAAGAAGCCGCGCTGTGCCGATTGCGTGCTGCGCCGCATCTGTCCATCGGCGGCGTGACCCGATAGAATTGGGCGATATGCCAAAGACTGCGAAGTTCGAAACCAACCTCGGCACCATCACGGCGGAGCTGTTCGACAAGGACGCCCCCGCGACCGTCGGCAACTTCGAGAAGCTCGCGAACTCGGGCTTCTATGACGGAGTCAAGTTCCACCGCGTGATCACGGACTTCGTCGTGCAGGGCGGCGATCCCTACTCCCGTGACCTGCCGGCTGGCGACCGCCGCATCGGGACGGGCGGTCCGGGCTGGATGATCAAGTGCGAGACCGCGGGCAACCCGCGCAAGCACGCCGTCGGCTCGCTGAGCATGGCGCACGCCGGAAAGGACACCGGCGGCAGCCAGTTCTTCATGGTGCTGAGCGAGCAGAACACCAAGCACCTGAACGGTGTGCACACCGTGTTCGGCCAGATCACGGACGGGCTCGACGTCATGAAGAAGATCAAGCAGAACGACACCATGACCACGGTCCGCGTTTCCTGAGTTCTTGAGAGTCCGCACTGCACTTTTTGCGAGGAAAGACATGTCACAGCATCAGACCCACGAATCAGACCGCGCCGCCGCCTACCGCGGGCTGATTCTCGGCGCCATCATAATCGGTATCCTGCTCGTCACGATCGTCCGGCTGACGAACGCGCACTACGCCGGGGCGGAAGGCGCAAAGGCTGCGTCGACATCATCCCAGGGCAGCGCGAGCGGCGCCCTTGACGCATAACTGACTGGCGGGTAAGTTACTTGAAAGGCGAGCATCTGCTCGCCTTTTGAATATCCGTCTTTTGACTGACCGTTCAGTCATATACCTATGTCGTCCGCTCACGCCACTTCACATGATCCGCGCTGGCGCCGCCTCCCGGAGGAGCGCCCGCAGCAGATTCTCGACGCTGCGCTCAGCGTCTTCTCGGAACATGGAATCGACGCGGCAAAGCTCGAGGAGATCGCCGCGCGTGCAGGCGTTTCCAAGGGAACCATCTATCTCTACTTCCCCAGCAAGGAAGAACTCTTCCGCGAAGTAGTCCGCCAGAGAGTCGGCCCGGCCATCGCGAACGCCGACCAGGCGATCGCGTCCGATGGCTCGGCGGAAGATCAGCTGAGGAGGTATCTCGCCCACCAGTGGGAGTGCCTCGGCCTCGAGGACTCGGAAGGCTGGATCCGGCTCGTCGTGCTCGAACTCCACAAGTATCCCGACCTCGCCGCGTTCCACTGGGAAGAAATCGTCGTCCGCTCGAACCGAATTCTCGGCGACATCATTCGCCGGGGCATCGCGAGCGGCGAGTTCCGCCCGACGGATCCGCAGGCCACGGTGCAGATGATCAAGGCGCTCATCCTGATGCACGTGCTCTGGACGGGTCCGCGCGCTCCGGCGCCGGTCCAGCATCGGCCCGCGCCCGGGAACGTCCTCGCCAACATCACCGATTTCGTCCTTCACGCACTGCGCGCCGCGCCGCAGCGCGCAGTACCGGCATCCGGAGCCCCACACGCATGATCACGATTCCCATCATGAAGCGCTTCCCGGCGATCGCTCTCGCGTTCGTGGCGGCGATCGCTCTCGCGTTCGACGCGGGCGCTGCGCTCGCGCAGGAGCCGCTCGTGCTCACGCTCGGCGGCGCGGCACGGCTCGCGGCGGAAAAGAGCGCCGGCCCCGAGACCGCGCGCCTCCGCTCGGATCAGGCGGCGGCACGCGTGCGCCAGGCGAAGTCGGCGTTCCTTCCGAACATCTCAGGCGAGGCCATCGAGGGCGAACGCACGTTCAACAGCGCCAGCTTCGGCATCAACTTCGCCGACCCGGTGACGGGCAAGTATCTCTTCGATCCGAATGGCGTTGTTCTTGGCCCGGTTCGCGACTACGATATTCGCGGCACCGTTCGCCAGAATATCTATGATCCGTCTGCGTTCGCACGGCTGAAGGCCGCGCGCGCGAGTTCGTCCGCATACGGCGACGAGGCCTCGGCACAGTCGCAGATGGCGGCTGGAACGGCAGCCGCCGTCTATGTGCGCGTACTCCGGGCTGACGCCCTGTTCGCCGCGCGCATGGCGGATTCCACGCTCAGCGAGGAACTGCTCGCGATCGCTCGCGACCAGCTGAACGCCGGCGTCGGCATTGCGCTCGACGTGACCCGCGCGCAGTCGCAGTTCGCGGCGACGCGCGCGCAGATCATCTCGGCACGCAACGAGCGCAGCCGCGCGCGCCTCGACCTGCATCGCGCACTCGGCCTGCCGCTGAACGCGCCCATCTCGCTCGCCGATTCACTGCCCGGGCTCCCGACGAACGGCGCGCTGCCCACCGAGCTGGAGGCCACCGAACGCGCGATGCGATCGCGCGCCGACCTGCGCTCCGCCGACGCGCAGATTACGGCCGCGCAGCGACAAATCGAGTCGATCAAGTCCGAGCGGCTGCCGGCGCTCTCCGCGTTCATCGATCAGGGTCCCACCAGCAAGAGCACGCAGCATCTGGTCAGCACGTACGACTGGGGCATCAGGCTCTCGGTGCCGATGTTCGACGGCTTCCGCCGCGAGGGACGCATCGAGGAGCAGCAGGCGGCGGTGCGGGAACTCGGCGTGCGCAAACGCGACCTCACCGAGCAGGCGGCCATCGACGTGAGCGGCGCGCTGCTCGATCTGATGTCGGCGCGCGAAGAGCTCGCCGCGACCGAGGAGCACCTGAGGTTCGCCGAGCAGGAGCTCGCGCAGGCGCGCGACCGCTTCCGCTCCGGCGTCGCGGGCAACGCCGACGTCATCACCGCGTCGCTCAGCCTCAATGCGGCGCGCACCCAGATCGTGGATTCACGCGCCGCCTTCCAGTCGGCCCGCGTCGCGCTCGCGCGTGCGCAGGGCACCGTCACCGAACTCCCGTAGTCCGGCCAACACGGCCCGGCACCACACTCTTTCGCTCGAGAACAGAGATCCCCATGGCCTCCACCGTCTCCCCAGCCAGCGATACCGCCGACACTCCGGCGCGCGGAAAGCGCAGCCCGGTTCTGCCGATCCTCATCGTCGTGGTGCTGCTTGGCATCGGCTGGGCCACCAAGACGATCCTGTACAATCAGGGACACGTCTCGACCGACAACGCGCAGGTGGACGGCACGATCGTCCCCGTGCTCGCGAAAGTGGGCGGCTTCGTGCGGACGCTCGGCGTCGACGAGAACGACCACGTGAAACTCGGCCAGCCGATCGTTCTGATCGATTCGTCCGAATACGCCGTGCGACTCGCGCAGGCGGAGGCCGAACTCGCCGCGGCGGCGTACGTCGCGGGCGGCAAGGGAGTCGAAGGCCAGGCCGAGGCGCAGATCCGCAGCGCGACGAGCCAGGGCCAGGTCGTCCAGGCGCAGATCGAGTCCGCCAGGGCCGCGCAGGCGAAGGCGACGGCGGACCTCGCCCGCTACAAGGAACTCGCCGCAAAGCAGATCGTGTCGAAGCTGCAGCTGGACGCGGCGCAGGCGGCATTCGACCAGGCGAACGCGAACCTCGCCGCGCTCCAGCGGCAGGCGGGCGGCGCGGCCGCGCAGCTCTCGAACGCCGAGATCGGTGGGAAATTTGCCCAGGCTCGCTACGCCAGTGCAAAGGCCACGCGTGACAATGCGGCCCTGCAACTCTCATACACGAAGGTCGTCTCGCCCGTCGCGGGCATCGTGAGCCGCAAGCAGATCGAGGTGGGCCAGCTCGTGCAGCCCGGCCAGCCGCTGCTCACGCTCGTCTCGGACTCGAGCGTCTGGATCGCGGCGAACTTCAAGGAGACACAGCTCGCCGACATTCGGGTCGGTCAGGCCGTCGCCATCGAAGTGGACTCGTACCCGGGCTGCGAGGCGGAGGGAAAAGTCGAGAGCCTCAGCGCGGCGACGGGCGCGAAATTCGCACTCCTGCCGCCCGACAACTCGACGGGCAACTTCACGAAGGTCGTGCAGCGCGTTCCCGTGCGCATCCAGGTGACGAAAGGGTGTGGTCCCGACCGGCCGCTGCGTCCGGGCATGTCGGTGACCGCGCACGTCGCGACGAAGTAGACACGGCATGATGACACCGGCGGCGGATCCGTCCGCCGACAAGTACCGATACAAGTATCTCATCGGCATCGCGGTCACGATGGCCGCGATGCTCGAACTCATCGATACGTCGATCGTGAACGTCGCGATTCCCCACATGATGGGGAATCTCGGCGCGACGCTCGACGAGATCTCGTGGGTCTCGACGGGATACATCGTCGCGAACGTCATCGTGATCCCGATGTCGGGCTGGCTGTCCGCATACTTCGGGCGCCGCCGGTATCTCACGTTCTCGATCGGACTGTTCGTCGTCGCATCGTTCTTCTGCGGCGCCTCGCGTTCGCTCGAGGCGCTCGTGCTCTGGCGCGTCGTGCAGGGACTCGGCGGAGGCGCACTGCTCTCCACCGCGCAGTCCACGCTGTGGGAGGCGTTCCCGCCGAAGGAAGTCGCGATCGGGCAGGCAATGTTCGGCGTGGGCATCATGGTGGGCCCCACGCTCGGCCCCACGCTCGGCGGATTCATCGTCGACAACTGGGAATGGCCGTGGATCTTCTACATCAATCTTCCGCTTGGTTTCATCGCCGGGCTGATGGTGTGGAGCTACGTGCGCAACGCCGAGCACCAGGAGCGAGCGGAGACCGTCGACTGGCTCGGCATCGGGCTGCTGACGACGGGGGTGGGGTCGCTGCAGTGGATGCTCGAGCGGGGCGAACGTTACGACTGGTTCGAGTCGCGATTCGTGACCTCACTGGCGGTGATTTCCGTCGTGTCGTTCGTCGGGCTGGTCTGGCGCGAACTCACGGCGACGGAACCCGTGATCAATTTCCGGGTGCTGAAGAGCCGCCAGCTCGCCACCGGCGTCACGATGGCGATGCTGCTTGGCTTCGCGCTCTTCGGTTCGGTGTTCGTGCTGCCGGTGTTCCTGCAGGGACTGCACGGGTTCACCGCGAACCAGACGGGGCTCGTGATCCTGCCGGGCGCGATCGCGTCGGCCATGACGATGGCCGTGCTCGGCCGGTTCGCGTCGAGGATCGACGCGCGTCCGCTGGTCGCCGCCGGCGTGCTCGGTTTCCTGTGGTGCATGTGGAGTCTCTCGCGGCTCACGATCGACGCCGGCGCGGGCGACCTGTTCTGGCCGCTGATCGTCCGGGGCATCTCGCTCGGCATCATCTTCATTCCGCTGACGAACGCGTCGATGGCGGAGCTGAAGCCGTGGGAGATTCCGCAGGGCATGGGCATGTTCAACCTCACGCGACAGCTGGGCGGCTCGCTGGGCATAGCGATCGTGGCGACGTTGCTCTCGCGCTTCACGTTCCAGGCCAAGAGCCAGCTGACCCAGCACCTCGTGACGATCGGAACGGACGCGCAGGCCCGGCTCGATCTCATCAGCAACGGCATGGTCGCGCGGGGAATGAACCCCGCGGTGGCACACCAGCAGGCGCTGATGGTCATGGACCGGATGGTGACTGCCCAGGCGAGCGTCCTCGCGTTCTCGAGGATCTACCTGATCAGCGGCGCGGCCCTCTGCTGCGCCATTCCGCTGATGCTGTTCTGGCGCCACGGCAAGAGCCGGGCAACGGTTCAAGCACATTAGCGCTTGAGGTGGTAATTTCCCCGGGGATGGGAATCCACCCGCACGAACACACGTCCGGAGGACGCACCGCAATGCGCACACGTATTCTCGCGGCCGCACTGGCCGCCTGCATTCCTGCCGCCGTTTTTGCGCAGGGCAAAGGCGCGAGGTCGAGTGATACCGCTTCGAGTTCGTCGTCGAGGGCTTCCTACGCGCCGTCCAGCGCGAGGTCTCCGACGTCGCACGACCTCGCCGACCTGAACCCCGCCGCGCTGCTCATCAGCAAGCGGAAGAAAGTCCCGCTTGCCGATTCGACCGTCGCACAGCTCAAGGCAGTCGAGAAGAAGATCAACGACCGGAACGTACAGTTTTTTGCGACGTACGACTCGGTTCGAAAGTGGACGATGCCGATCGGCGACAATTCCACGACGCAAGGCCATGGCCTTCGCGGCGGCGTCGCCGACTCGAAGCTCACGGCGCCCGCGATCTCCCCGGCAGAGCAGGCCAAGATGCAGTCGTCCATGCGCGACCTTCGCGCCCTCATGGCCGACTATCGCGAGCGCCGCAAGCCGGACGTGACGGACGCGCTGGGCGTGATTCCGGACGCGCAGAAGAAGGCCGCCACCGACCTGCTCGCCCAGCAGGACGGCGATCTCGAGAAGCTCATCGGCGGGAGACCGTAGCGTCACCGCCGGCGCCCCGCTCCCCGCTCGCGAAGCCGCCCTCGCTCTGATGCAGGAGTGGACGGCGGGCGACTCGCTCCGCAAGCACATGCTCGCGGTGGAGGGTGCGATGCGTGCATACGCGGCGCACTTCAATGAAGACGTCGAGCGCTGGGGCCTCGCGGGGCTCATGCACGACTTCGATTACGAGCGTTTCCCGAACGCCGCGCATGCCGCCGACGCCGAGCATCCGGCCGAAGGCGTGCGCGTGCTGCGCTCAGCGGGCTACCCTGAGGACGTGCTCCAAGCCATTCTCGGCCACGCGGACTATACGGGTGTGGCCCGCGACACCCTGATGTCGAAAACATTGTATGCGGTGGACGAGCTGGCGGGGCTGTGCACCGCGTGCGCGCTGGTGCGGCCGTCGCGCAGCGTGAACGATCTCGAGCCGTCATCTGTCAGAAAGAAGATGAAGGACAAGGCCTTCGCTCGCGGCGTGAACCGCGACGACGTCCTCCGCGGCGCTGCGGAGCTTGGCGTCGAACTCGACGCGCACATCGCGCTCGTGATCCGCGCCATGCGGGAACGCGCGGACCTGCTGGGGCTGGGCGGCAGCGCCGCCTCGTGATGCCGGTTACCCGCCGGCCACCAACGTTCGCACCAGCGTTCGCACCAACGTTCGGATCCAGCGCCCCGTATTTGGAGTGTGAAACGTGAGGCGATCGAATGACCATGGCTGCGCGAGCAGACCGGTCACTGGGCCTGCTGCTGGCGACGGCACGCGTCGTGGCTGAACGTCCGGCCGACGAACGCGCGCTGGTGCTCGCCGCGCAGCGCGGGGAACGCGAGGCATTTTCCGAGCTGGTGCGCACGCATGAACGGCGTGCATACGCGGTGGCGCGGGCGATCGTCGTGAATCACGAGGACGCGGAAGACGCCGTGCAGGAAGCGTTCCTGCATGCGTACCGCGCCCTTCACCGGTTCCTGCCGGACCAGGCGTTCGGCGCGTGGCTGCACCGGATCGTCGCCAACGCGGCGCTCGACATCACGCGCCGCCGCAAGGTTCGCGATGCGGACGAGTTGCCGGAGACCGTGGCGTCGCCGTTCCGCGATCCGGCGGAAGCGAGCGAACTCCGCCGCCGGCTGCAGGAAGCGCTGGATACGCTGCCCGCGCGGCAGCGCGCGGTGATCGTGTTGCACGACGTGGAAGGGTTCAAGCACTCGGAGATCGGCGTGACGCTCGGAATTCCCGAGGGGACCGCGCGATCGGATTTGCACTACGCGCGATCGCATCTGCGCGAAGTGCTCGGCTCAGTACGGAGCGAACTATGACGACGGAATACCGCGGACCTGAATTGGTTCGAGATGACGACCTCACGCGCGAACTGCGCTCGATCTATGCGGCGCCCTCGGACGCATCCTGGTGGGCCGGCCTCGAGCAGCGCATCAACGCGCGTCTCGACGCAGCGGATGAATGGTGGACGGTGCCTGAACGCTGGCTGCGCGTGGGCCTCGTCGCGGCCGGTTTCGCCGTGATCGTCGCCGGCGCGCTGATCATGCGCGCGCAGACGCAGGTCACACGCATGGCGTACGAGACGGTCGTGGACCCGGCGACCATCGACATTCTCGAGGTGGCCGAGCGCGGGAAGCTCACGGAGCAGCAGGCCACGCTGCGCGTGCTCACCGGCCGCTGACACCGCCTTCGCCATGACACGCACGAAGAGCATCGCGCTCGCGTTCTATCTCGGCGCCGCCCTCGCCGGCGCCGCGATCGGCGTGTCCGTGGACCGCCTGGCGGTTCGCGCGCAGCCGCGCTGGTACGACCGGCGCGAGATGCGGACGCGGGTCTTCGACGAGCTGCACCTGACGCAGGCACAGCGCGACTCGGCGAACCTTATTTTCGACGAGCGCAATCGCAGGGACTCGACTCTCATGGCACCGGTCCGTCCTGCGACGGACTCGGTCAACGCTCAGGCTCGCCAGCGCTTCTCGCAGCTCCTCACGCCCGAGCAGAAATCCATTTACGACCATATGCAGCGCGACAACGCGCCGCGCACGGAGAAGAAATGAAGTCCTGGTTCATTCGCGGTGCCCTCGCGCTCGCCATCGTGCCCGCCCTCGCCGCGGCGCAGACGGGCGCCGACAACGCGCGGCCGATCACGATCGACGACGCCGTCCGACTCGCGGTGCAGTACTCGCCGGCCACCGTCGCGTCGCGCAACAGCGAGCGCAGCGGTGAGGCCGGGGTGACGTTCGCCAAGTCGCAGTTCCTGCCCAGCCTCACGGCGACCTACTCGGCCAACAACCAGGGCGGCACGCAGTTCATTCAGGGCGTGCCCGTTCCGATCTCCGGACTGCCGTGGACATACCAGCGCGGGCTCAGCGCCGGCGTTACGGTGTTCGACGGCGGCCGCAACTGGTACAACTACAAGGCAGCGGGCGCTTCACTCGACGCCGCTGTCGCCTCGGATGTTTCGCAGCGCTACGCGGTGGCACTGAGCGTAAAAGTGCAGTACTACGCGATTCTCGCCGCGCGCGAGCAGGAATCGGCGGCGCGCCGCCAGCTCGAGGAAGCGCAGCAGTCGCTCCAGGTCGCGTCGGCCAAGATGCAGGCCGGCGCCGCAACGCGCGCGGACTCGCTCACCGCCGCTCTCTCGGTGGGCACCGCGCAGCTCGCGATCCTCAACGCGCAGAACCTGCTGCTCAACGCGAACGCCGCTCTCACGCGACTCGTGGCGTCGCCGGTTATGGTCACGGCGGTCGCGGCGGACACGTCCGACATCGGCCGCGTGGACATCGACGAGGGCTCGCTCACGAAGATGGCGCTCGAGGGTCCCGCCGTGCGTGCGGCGGCCGCGTTGTTCGCGGTAAGCCACGCCGTGCACCAGTCCGCGACCACACCCTACATCCCGTCGCTCACGGCGAGCGGCCGGTACGGGCAGAACCCCAAGGCCACGCAGGGATTCCTGTTCGGCGGCGGTCCGACGTCGACGAGCACGAGCTTTGGAATCAACATCTCATACCCGATCTTCAACAACTATTCGCGCGAACAGACGCTCATCCTCGCGCGCATCGGCGAAGACAACGCCGAGGCGAACCTGCGCGACGCAAAGTTCCTCGCGCAGCAGAACCTCACGACCTACCTCGTGAATTACAACACGGCGCAGCAGACCATCGCACTGCAGCTCCTGCAGATCCAGTCGGCCACCGAGAATCTCCGCGTGCAAACGCAGCGCTACAACATCGGAACCGCGCTGCAGGTCGACGTCACCACGGCCCAGGCCGCGCTCGACCTCGCCCGTTTCAACCTGATCCAGGCGCGCCTCAACGCGCGCACCGCGAAAGCCAATATCGAGGCCCTCATCGGCCGCGACCTCAAGTAGCGCGCCCGCATCTCGCATTCCTTTTCTGCATTCCGCATCTAAGCCGAGTCTCCATCCGGAGTTTGCTGTGAACCGCAATATCCTGTACCTCGCACTCATCGCCGCTGTCGGCTGCTCGTCGTCCGCCACGAAGGCGGTGCCGATCCAGACCGCCACCATCCAGCGCCGCGACATCATCGTGACCGCGGAGGCCACGGGCGTCATCGAGCCGATCAACGTCGTCGAGGTGAAGTCGAAGACGGCGTCGGGTCAGGTGACCGAGATGCCGATCGACATCGGCTACTTCGTGAAGCCGGGCGACCTGATCGTGCAGATCGACACCACCATCCTGCACCAGCAGTTCGTGCAGGCCACGGCGGACTTCACGTCGGCCGACGCTAACCTCAAGGTGTCCGATGCCCAGCTGAAGCGTCAGCAGGTCCTCTACGGACAGCACATCATCACGATGGACGTGCTCGAGGCCGCGCAGACGCAGTTTGCGAGCGCGACCGCGCTCTTCACGAACAAGCGCGCGAACCTCGACCTCGCCAAGCAGGCGCTCGTCGACGCGAAGGTTACGGCGACGGTGGTCGGCACGATCCTCACGAAGCCCGTGTCGATCGGCCAGGTCATCCAGGCCGGCGGCACCTCAGTGAGCGGCGGCACGGTGATCGCGACGATGGCCGACCTCACGAAGGTCCGCTCTCGCGCGCTCGTGGCCGAGACGGACATCGGCATGGTGAAGCCCGGGCAGGACGTGAACGTGACGATCGACGCCTTCCCCGACCATCCGTTCCTCGGAAAGGTCGACCACATCGAGCCGCAGGCGACGGTACAGCAGAACGTCACGATGTTCGCGACGCTCGTCTCGCTCAACAACAGCGAAGGTCTGCTGCATCCCGGCATGAACGGCGAGGTCTCGATCATCGCCGACACGCGTCTCGACGCCATCGCGGTGCCGAACGACGCGATCCGCTCGCCGCGTGAAGCTGCGCAGGCGGCGGTGCTCCTCGGACTCAACCCCGACTCGGTCAAGGCGCAGATGCGCGGCCCGGGTGGCGGTGGCGGAGGCCAAGGCGGTGGCCAGGGACGCGGCGGACGCGGTGGCTCGGGCGGTCCCGGTCGGCAGGTTCAGATCAGCAACGGCGAGCTCGCGCTTCCTTTGCAGGGCGGCGGTCAGGGCGGCGGCATGCGCGGCGGACGCGGCCCGCAGGTCCAGGTCACCGACGCCGATTGCAAAAAGGTCGATGCCGCGATGAAGAAGAAGCCGGTCGTGGCAAAAAAGATCGAGGACATGCGCTCGAAGATGCGCGACGCGACGGATCGCCAAAAAGCGATGGACGACATGAAGGCCGCTTACGCGGAACTCGGCGTCGACATGCAGGTCTCCGGCGCGTGCGCACGCAGGGCCCGCAGCGGTAATGCCGGCGGCGCGGCGGGAGCAGGTGGAGCTCGCACGGGCCGCGGCGGAATGGGTGGCGGCGCCGGCGCAGCGGGTGCGGGCGGCGGCGCAGGCGGCGGACAGGGCGGCGGCTTCGGCCAGCAGGGCAACAGCCGCACGCGCCCGCGCACGGGCCTCGTGTTCATCCAGCGCGGCGCGACATGGGAAGCCAAGACGGTCCGCCTCGGCGTCGCGAACTACGACTACACCGAAGTGCTCGACGACGGCCTGAAGGAAGGGGACAAGGTCGCGATGCTCAGCGCCGCGGCACTGCAGGCCACGCGCCAGGCCCAGAACGACAGGATGAAGGCCGGTGCGAGCCCGCTGGGCGGCAGCGCGCCGGCTGGTGGTGGCCGCGGACCGGGCGGCGGCAGGGGGAACTAGTTCCATGCTGATCGCGGAAACCATCCGCGTCGCGCTCGGCGCACTCCGCGCGAACAAACTGCGGTCGCTGCTGACGATGCTCGGCATCGTCATCGGCGTCGCGGCGGTGATCGCGGTGGTCGCACTCGGACGAGGCGCACAGAAACAGGTGAACGACCGCATCGCGGCGCTCGGCACGACACTGCTGACGATCAATGCGGGACAGGCGCGAACGGCCGGCATCCAGGTCGGCTCCGGCACGGCGAGGCTCACGATGGACGACGCGGACGCGCTCAAGAACCGCGGCGAGAAGATCCTCGCGGTCCAGCCGGAGATGTCGGGCAACTTGCAGGTCGCGTACCTCAACAAGAACACGAACACGTCGATCGTCGGCGTCACTTCGAACTATCCCGAGGTGCGCAAGTACGAGATGGAAGTCGGGCGCTTCTTCACGAACACCGAGGACCTCACGCGCCAGCGCACGGCGGTCGTCGGCCACACCGTGCTCGACAACCTGAACGTCGAGGCGCCCGAGGCGATTCTCGGCGAAGGCATTCGCATTCGCAGCATCCAGTTCACGGTGGTCGGCGTGTTCAAGTCGAAGGGACAAACGAGTTCGTTCGCCAACCCCGACGACCAGATCTTCATTCCGATCAACACCGCGCGATTCCGCGTGCTCGGCAACAATCGCGTCCGCTCGATCAGCGTGCTCGCGCCGTCGGAAGACGAGATTCCGGAATCGATGGCCGAGATCGAGAAGATCCTGCGCCGCGAGCACCACCTTCGCGTGGGACAGGTCGACGACTTCCAGATTCGCAACGCGTCGGACTTCCTCGCGACTCTCGGTGAGACCACGCAGGTGTTCAGTCTCCTGCTTGCCGGCATCGCCGCGGTGTCGCTGCTCGTCGGCGGCATCGGCATCATGAACATCATGCTCGTGTCGGTCACGGAGCGCACGCGCGAGATCGGCATTCGCAAGGCGCTCGGTGCGACGAAGCTGAACATCCTCTTCCAGTTCCTGATCGAAGCCGTCGTGCTCTGCCTGCTCGGCGGCACGATCGGCATCATAGTCGGAGCCGGCGGAGCCGTGCTGTTCCACCGCCTCGCGGGCTGGAACACCGAGGTTGGTATTTCGTCCGTCGTCGTCGCGTTCGCTTTCTCGGCGTTCGTCGGCGTGGTGTTCGGCGTCTACCCGGCTCGCCGGGCGGCCGGGCTCGATCCGATCACGGCGCTCAGGTACGAGTAGGCAGGGCACCGTTTCAGCCGCAGCGGTGCGCCCGATGGCGCGCTGCTGCGGCTGAAGCGTTTAAGGTGTGCGCGTTACGGCCGGATTCTGGAGTGAGGCACCGGCGCATTGATCTCTCTTCCCCCCGTCGTGCGCGCCACGCGAACGCCGCCGGTGCCAAATGGGACAGTTTATGTCACCACTGCACATTTGACTGTCGTTTTGCCCGATTCTTCAACGCGCGAATGGATCTTGCGCTATCGACCATTTGAAAGTACGATATATCGAACGTAATATCACAGTTATATCGAACTTGGAGGATTTAGCATGTTTCATCGTCACTGCGGGCCCCGCGATCGCGAGGGTGCCGGGCGCGGATGGGATTGGCGCGCTGACCCGAACTTCGGCGCGTTCTTTTTCGGAGGCGGCCACAGGCGCGGCGGTCCGTGGCGCGGCGGTCGCATGTTCGAGCAGGGTGGCCTGAAGTTCGTGATCCTTCGCATGCTCGACGAGAAACCGCGGCACGGGTACGAGATCATCAAGGAACTGGAGGAGCGCTCCGGCGGCCGCTACACGCCGAGCCCGGGCACGGTCTACCCGACGCTCACGATGCTCGAGGACATGGGCTTCGCGAGCGCCACGGTCGAGGAAGGCGGCAAGAAGGTCTACTCGATCACCGACGCCGGACGGCAGCACCTCGCCGAGAACAAGGGCACCGTCGACGAGGTCATCGACAGGCTCACCCAGGTCGGCGCCTCGATCTTCGGTGAACAGATGCGCCCGGCGCACGAAGCGATGGCGGTGCTCGGGAGGACGTACATGCACATTACGATGCATCGCACGGCCGACCCGGCCTATGTGACGAAAGTGGTGGAAATTCTCAAGCGCGCATCGGCCGACCTGGAAACGCTCGTCGCGGCGAAATAGCCCAGCGGGTAACCAGGCGCTAGGTTCGATGACGGGTCGCGGACAATCCGCGACCCGTCTTTCGTAGACCATGCCGTCCGACCCAACGAGTCCACTCGGTTCCAACGACGCAGAGCTGACGCCGCAGATGGGCGTTACGGCGGTGCGTCCCATTCCGCCGGAACGTCCGACGGTGGAGGCGAACCCCACCGGGCGGCGGCTCGCAGTCTTGTCGATTACGGCGCTCGGCGTCGTGTACGGCGACATCGGCACGAGCCCGCTCTATGCGTTGCGCGAGTGCTTCAAGCCGGAGTACGGCATCTCGGCCACGCCGGCCAACGTCTACGGCGTGCTCTCCCTCATCGTCTGGTCGCTCACGCTCGTCGTGAGCGTGAAATACATCGTCTACGTGATGCGCGCCGACAATCATGGCGAAGGCGGGATTCTCGCGATGCTGGCGCTGATCATCGGGAAAACGACCGTGCACAAGCAGCGCCGGGCCGTGCTCGTGGCGCTCGGACTCGTCGGCGCGGCGCTGCTGTACGGCGACGGCGTCATCACGCCGGCGATCACGGTACTTGGCGCGATGGAAGGTCTCGACGTTGTTTCGGCGACCTTCCGCCACCTCGTCGTCCCTCTGACACTCGTGGTGCTGGTGGGGCTCTTTCTCTTTCAGCGGCTGGGAACGGCCAAGGTGGGCGCGATATTCGGCCCGATCATGGTCGTCTGGTTTCTGGCCATCGCCGCCCTCGGCACGAATGAGGTCCTTCGCGCTCCGGGCATCCTGCTCGCGATCAACCCCGTGTACGCGGTACGGTTCTTCATCGAGCGCGGCGACGCGGCCTTCGTGCTGCTCGGCGCAGTGGTGTTGGCAGTGACGGGTGCCGAGGCGCTTTATGCGGACATGGGCCATTTCGGCAAGAAGCCGATCCGGCTCGCCTGGTTCTGGCTCGTGTTTCCCTCCCTCCTGCTCAATTACTTCGGCCAGGGCGCGCTCGTGCTGCGCGACCCGGCGGCGGCGGCGAACCCGTTCTATCTCCTCGCACCCAGGGTGATGCTCTATCCGCTCATCGCCCTGGCGACGGTGGCCGCCGTCATCGCCAGCCAGGCACTGATCTCCGGAGCCTTCTCCCTTACGCAGCAGTGCGTGCAGCTGGGGTACAGCCCGCGCGTCACGATCGTGCACACTTCAGCACGCGAAGCAGGCCAGATCTACATCCCCGAGGTCAACAGTGCGCTGATGGTCAGCTGCCTCCTCGTGGTGATCGGCTTCGGCAGCTCCACTGCATTGGGAGCGGCCTACGGCATCGCGGTCACTGGAACGATGGCAATCACCACGGTGCTGTTCGTGGTGGTGGCCGCGAGTCGCTGGCACTGGCCGCGGTGGCGGGCCCTGTCACTCGCCGCCGCGTTTCTTGCCGTCGATCTGGCTTTTCTCGGGGCGAACGCGCTCAAGGTCGGGCACGGTGGATGGGTGCCGCTCGCCATCGCGATCGGGCTCTTCACGATGATGACCACGTGGAAACGGGGCCGCGAGATTCTTCGCGAGCGCCTCACCGATATCTCGATACCGCTCGACACGTTCCTGACGAGCCTCAGCCACAGCGCGATTCCGCGCGTCCCGGGCACCGCGGTGTTCATGACTTCGGACGCGGGCGGCGTGCCCGTGGTGCTGCTGCACCATCTCAAGCACAACAAGGTGCTTCACGAGAAGGTGATCCTGCTCTCGGTCCAGACCACCGGGATTCCCGAAGTGAAGAACACCGACCGGCTGACGCTGCACAGGCTCGAGCACGGGTTCTTGCGCGTGGTGGTGCGCTACGGCTTCATGGAATCGCCCGACGTGAAGGAAGTGATGGAACTGCTCCGGCGGCAGGGAGTACGCTCACGCCCGCTCGACACCAGCTACTATCTCGGCCGAGAGCTGCTCATTCCCAAACGCAAGGCGTGGAAGCGGAGCGGGCTCTCCATGAACATCTGGCGCAAGCGCCTGTTCGCCGTGATGGCCAAGAACAGCCGCAGCGCGGCGGAATTCTTTCAGTTGCCGCCAAACAGGGTCATCGAACTCGGAACGCAAATCGAGTTCTGAGCGCCCGGACCGGCCGTTCACGCCGCGGCCGTGTCAGATGATGACCCCGCGGCCGAGGCGTGCGCGGATCAGCGGCATCTCGATCCGCAGGCGGTCCATTTCCTTCCGCACCTGATCCATCGCCTGCGGCAGGTCGCGGTCGAGTCCATCGAAAAACCGCGGCAGCTCGCGATCGAGTTCGGCGCGGACGCGCGGTCCGATGTCACGCAGTGATTCGCGCAAGCCGTCGAGGTTCACCTCCGTGTCTCCGTCACCGCCGAACACCCGGATCCTCGCGCGCGGCGCCATGGGGGACATCGGCGCCATGGGGGACATCGGCGCCATGGGGGACATCGGCGCCATTGGACTCATCGGCGGCATTGCCGGCATCGGCACGCGCGGCCTCATGATGAACGACGAGCCGTCACCCGTCGAGAAGCTGAATCCGTTCGTGCGCTCGAGATCCTTCGCGCGGCCGAGCGTGACTTTCACGTTGCGCGCGCGGCCACCTTCGACGACCGAGAGGTCAACCGTCTGTCCCGGTTTGAGCTTCGCGATCTCGCGCTGCAGGCGCGCAACCCGCGCGTTCGCGACCGACCAGTCGCCGGTGTCTTCCTTCGGCACGCGGAGATCCACGCCATTGACGCTCGCAATCCGGTTGCCCTCGGTGATGCCGGCCTTCTCGGCCGGTCCGTTCTCGCTCACGCCCGAAACGAACACGCCGAGCGTGTCGCGCTTGCTGCCGCTCGATCCGAGCGAGATGCCGAGCGCCGGGCGATCCTCCGCGTCCTGGCGCGTCATCCGCTCCGGAGTGAGATCGTTGGCGGCCACGGTCTTCACTTTCACCGTCTTGTAGCGGCTTCCGTTCCACACTTCCAGCGTCGCCTCGTCACCCGCCTTCAGCTTCCGCATCTCGCGAACGAGCCGGTTGGTCATGGTGCCGGACATGTCGGATTCACCGGCGTCTTCGCGAGCGAGCTTGAGGCTCACGCCGTTTATGGCGGCGATGCGGTTCCCTTCCTCGAGTCCCGCCTTTTCTGCGGGACTGCCTGGCGTGATCGACTCGATGAGGAGGCCGAGCGTGTCGCGCTTGCCGCTCGAGCCGGTGGCGATGCCGAGCATCGCGCGGTCGCCGTCGTCCGACCGGTTCGACATGAGGATGCGGGCGCGCGGCGCGACCGTTACGGATTGCCGGGCCTCGGCCATCGGGGCGGTGGCGGCAAGCAGGAGCATCGGGAGGATAAGACGGCGCATGTGAACCTCGGTGTTGGTGCTGGTTCGGTCTTCGGTCTTCGGTCCTCGGTCTTCGGTCATCCGTCTTTACGACACGGACCCCGTTCCAAAGGGTTGCCTCTGTAGGCGCCGCGGTCGTTTTCGGCCATATTCCCCTGCATGACTGCGATAGCCGGCAAGCCCGACCTGCACACTTTCGAGCATCACTGGCAGGATGAAGCCGATGCGGCATATCTCTACCGCGTTCTCGCGTCGGTGGAACCGGATGCGGTGAAGCGCGACGTGTACCAGCGTCTCGCGGAGGTGGAGGACCGTCACACGGTCATCTGGGAAGCGGTCATCACGAAGAACGGCGGGCGCGTCGGCAAGTTCCGGCCGGCAGGGCGCACGCGCCTGCTCGCGTGGCTCGGCCGGAGATTCGGCCCGGGATTCCTCCTGCCGATGCTGATTGCCGAAGAAGGGCGCGAGGTGAAGAGCTACCTCGACCTTCATCGCGAGACGCCGAAGGGCGCCGCGGGCGGCGACGAAGCGCTGTTGCTCGCGCGGGAGTCGAAGGAGCACGCCAATACGATCTCGGGACTCGCGGGCCGCGAGGGGGAGCCTTGGCATGCGACGGCATCCGGAGGGCTGCTGCGCAATGTCATCTACGGGTTCAACGACGGCCTCACGGCGAATTTCGGATTGGTCGCAGGCGTCATCGGCGCGGCGACGCTCGCGCCGGATCACGCGATCATCGTGGCTGGGGTCGCGGGCCTGATTGCCGACTCGCTTTCCATGGGAGCCAGTGGGTACCTCGCAGCCAAGAGCGAGCAGGAGGTGTACGCGCACGAGATCGCGATGGAGAAGGACGAGATCGCGCTCATGCCGGAGGTCGAGCGTGACGAGCTCGCGCTGATTTACGAAGCGAAGGGGATGCATCGCGACGCTGCGCACGCGCTCGCGACCGAGGTGATGGCGGATCCCGAGCGCATGCTCAAGGAGCAGGTGCAGGAGGAGCTGAAGATCGGCGGACATGAAGAGTCGCCGCTTCGGGAGGGGTGGATCACGGGCACGGCGACGGCGGTGGGCGCGCTCATTCCCGTGTGGCCGTTCTTCGTGTGGCACGGCACGACGGCGATCTGGCTGTCGTTCAGCCTGGCGATGGCGAGTCACTTCCTCGTTGGCGCCGCGCGCAGCGTGTTCACCGGGCGGAGTGTGTTCCGCTCCGGGCTCGACATGTTCGTCGTCGGCGTCGGAGTTGCCGCCGTGGGATACTTCGTGGGCGAGTGGATCGCGCGGCTTATCGTGTAGCCACTATGAAGAGGGGGGAGGGGCGAGACGAATGCGGGATGCGGAATCTCGACCCGATGCAGAATGCAGAAGAGGAATGCGGGATGCGGACTGGAGATGAGATGTGAGCTTGGATGCGGGTGCATGAAACGATGAAGGGCGCGGCCTCGGCAGGTCGCGCCCTTCTCATTTCTCCCCACTAACTCGCCGCTCCCCTCTCCACCCCTCATCCCGCATTCCTCTTCTGCATTCTGCATCGGGTCGAGATTCCGTGTCCCGTATCCATCTCATCGCTCTTCTCTATTTTCTCTCGAGATCGCGAATCCAAATGTTCCGGAACCGCACCGGATGCTCATGATCCTGCAGTCCGATCGGCAGGCGATCGGGCCCCGCCTCGTACGGAGGCCGTCTCATGTTCGCCGTCGGCCCGACCGGCTCGACGTCGTCCTGCACGAGCACGCCGTTGTGCAGAACGGTGAAGCGCGCGGGCTTCAGCAATTTCCCGGCGGCGTCGAAGCGCGGCCGGTGAAACACGATGTCGTAGCTCTGCCACTCGCCCGGCTTGCGGCTCACGTTCACGAGCGGCGGGTACTGGCCGTAGATGGACGCGGCCTGACCGTCGGCGTAGGTGACGTTGTGGTACGAGTCGAGCACCTGCACTTCGAATTTCCCCATGAGAAAGACGCCGCTGTTGCCGCGGTCCTGGTCCTTCCCGTGCGCCGGAGTGGGCGACATCCATTCCACATGGAGCTGCGCGTCGCCGTATCCGTCACGGGTCTGGATTCCGCCGGTTCCCGGCGCGACTTCCATGGCGCCGCCCGCGATGAGCTTCCACTTCGCGGGCCCGCCCTTTCCGTCTTCCCACCTGGCGAGGCTGGTGCCGTCGAAGAGCACGATCGCGTCGGCGGGCGGCGGTACCGGCAGCGCCGGCGCACCCGGCGTCACCACCGTCGGCAGCGGCCGCTCGCGGGAATGCTGCGGCCAGTCGCCCATACTCTGCTGCGAGAACGCGGCAGACGAGCATGCCACACTCGCGATCAACACGGCGCGGATCTTGATGTTTGTCTTCATCGCACGCTCCTATGGCGCACTGGGTGACAGGAACGCGAGCACGTCGGCTGCCGTGCGCGCCGGATCCTCCTCCTGCGGCACGTGTCCGAGTCCGGGGTATATGATCACGCGACTCCCTGAAATATCACGACCGAATCGCGCCGCGTTCTCCGGCGGAATCAACCGGTCGCGATCGCCCCAGAGCACGAGCGTCGGCAGGCGCAGATCGCGGAGGTGCAGCGTGTCGGCGCCCGGGCGCGACTGCGCGAAACGCAGCGGCAGCGACGCGCGATTCCCCGTGCGCAATGTGAGGTCATAGTACCGGTCCACGAGGGAGTCGGTGACGCGGGCGGGATCGCCGTACACATTCCGCACGCTCGAGCGCACGACGGCGCGAGGGAGAATGCGGGTCATCATCCACGACAGCCACGGCGTACGGGCCATGCGGAAGCCGATGGGCACGGACGTCGACGATGCGGGATAGCCCGCCGCATCCACGAGCACGAGTCGGCTCACGCGTTCCGGCGCTGCGGCGGCCACGTGCCACGCGATCTCCCCGCCCAGGGAGTTGCCGGCAATGCTGAATCGCCGAACGCCCAAGGTGTCGAGCACGTGCAGCGTGAACTGCACATAGGCCTCGATCGAGTAGTCGTTGTTCGCGGACGGTCCCGTCAGCCCGAAACCCGGCAGATCCATGCGAATGACCCGGTGCTCGCCGCGCAGGGCGCGCGCCCATCCCTCCCACGTGTGCAGGCTGGCCGACGTGCCGTGCAGCAGCACAATCGGGATGGAATCGGTGCGCGGCCCTTCATCGCGAAGGTGCACCGCCATCCCCCCGAGCGCGATGAACTGCGACGGAGGCTGCGCCCAGCGTACCGCCAGCGCCGAAACGGTCTTGTCGGGTGCCCACACG
>Ga0097691_1000535_pt1 | contig 32469 bp, 28 predicted proteins | sample NGESurdeep072012_8_FD_72858 | JGI IMG/M metagenome (GOLD analysis project Ga0097691, IMG submission 72858) | Arctic peat soil microbial communities from Barrow, Alaska - NGEE Surface sample 210-1 deep-072012 | ecosystem: Environmental > Terrestrial > Soil > Wetlands > Peat ... | reverse complement strand
AGCCAGGTGCTCGAGGCGGGCAATCTCGACGAATACACGACGCACCTTTTGAATGCGGCAAACATTGCGGTGTATCCGGTGGACGCGCGCGGAACGGTCAACACTGCGTTCGAAGTAATGGACCCCTCCCACAAGTACTCGGCGACGCTGGCAGAAAAGGACGCCGCGCGGCTCAACAACCAGGAGACGATTACAACCTTCGAGCATCTTGCGGGTTCTACCGGCGGCAAGGCCTGCGTCGAACGTACCGACCTGAGCGGCTGTTTCAAGGACGCGATCGACGACTCCCGCGACTACTACATGGTCGGTTTTTATGTCGATTCCAGTCTCAAGCCGGGATGGCACAAGCTGCAGGTCAAAGTGGCGGCGGCTGCGAATGTGCGCTCGCGCACGGGGTTCATTTATACCAAGCTCGACCCGGAGCAGCTACGCACCAACGACATGCGCCTGCAGCTCTCCAGCATGCTCAGCGATCCGGGCATTCCCTTCCGCGGACAGTGGACCATCAAGCAGCCGAAGGGAGACAAGAAAGATGTCAGTTTCGAGATGAAGATCCTGCCGGAAGCAAGAGTGGTCAGCGAGCAGGAGTTGCACCTGAACCTGGAAATCGCGGCGGTGGCACGAGGGAAGGATGGAAACGTCGCCGGCCAGTTCATGCAGAAGATCGATCGGCAGCTTCCGCCACAGGTGGTTTCGACGATTGAGAGTGCGGGAATTCAGTACAAGAACGCAATGTCGCTCCCGCCGGGGAATTACCTGGTGCGGCTGGTGATTCGCGACAGCACTACGGGACGCATGGGCAGCGCGACAACCATGGTGAAAGTGAACTAAGAAGTTTCAGTTTCGAGTTTCAGTTTCGAGTAAAAACACCGGGGAAAATTCAACCGACGTTTTTTTGCCTCCCTGTCAACTTCCTTGTAAGAATCCCGTCTATACCATCAGAGCCGGCAAACCGACACTCAGGGTTTTCGCTCGGGTGGGCGCAGAATGCAGAACGCGGACGTGATGCCCTCGTATCCATCGGTCAATGCGCGTGCTGTGCCGGCTGAGGCGCTGGACGACTTCGACGGAGTGATGCGGGCACACCAGCAGCACGTGTATCGCGTGCTGGTGAGCCTGGTACGCGATCCCGATGCGGCCGACACGCTGACGCAGGAGTGTTTTTTGCGGGCGTATCGCAAACGAGAGAGCTTCCGCGGCGATTCCTCCCTGCGGACGTGGTTGGTGGCGATTGCCGTAAACCTGGCCCGCGACCACGTCCGCAACCGCCGCATGAGCTTCTGGAAACGCCTGTTCCAGCGAGGCCAGGATGCCGCGGAACTGGCGGATACGCTGGCCGACAAGCGCCCCACCGCGGACAAGATGTTGTCGGCGCGCGAAGAACTGGGAGCGGTCTGGGCGGCCCTGGACAGTTTGTCCGAACGACAGCGCACCGTCTTCGTGCTTCGTTTTGTGGACGACCTGAGCCTGGAGCAGATTGCCGCTGTCACGGGTACAACGGTTGGTACGGTGAAAACCCACTTGTTCCGGGCGACGGCAACGCTGCGTCAACTTACGGGGAGAGAAAAATGAGCGCGCATCTTTCGGACGAGCAGTTCACACGTTATCTGAGCGGCGAAGAAGACGCCCGCGCCCAGTTCCACCTGGCGGAATGCGATGGATGCCGCGCCCAGGCCGCCCGCCTGCTGGAAATCGTGGGCGCATCGCGTGCCCACGCCGAGCGTTCCGGCGAGCGGCATGCGAACTTATGGGCCCGGCAGCGCAACGAAGTCCTCGATGCGCTGGCCGGCCGGCGTCCCCATCGTCCGACGTGGGCTCTCGCCTCGGCATTGGCGGTGCTGGTGTTTCTTTCCACGTTCCTGTTTCAGAACCAGTCGCCGCGTACCCAATCGAAATCAGACATGCAGGTTTCACACCCGGGTTCTATTTCCGACGACGCGCTGTTGTCGGCGGTGAATTCAACTCTCGAGCAGGACGTGCCTTCTGCTCTTGCCCCGGTGCAGCAACTCGCGTTCGAACGCGAGCAGGCCGAGCAAAACGGGAGCCAAAAGAATTAGGTAGCCGAAAGAATTGAATACAGGAGACGAAATGAAACGAGTGTTATTGGTATTTCTTCTTGTTGCATTACCTTTAATGGCGCAGGAACAGCCGCGCCAAAACAACATGCGCCAGATGCCGATGGCCCGCGAGCGCGGAGGACCGGGAATGATGGCAAGGCGCGGTCCCGGCATGGACGGCAAGTGGTGGACCAACACCGAACTGGCCAAGAAACTCAACCTGACCGACCAGCAGGTCCAGCAAATGGAGCAGGCGTATCAGCAGCACCGGCTGAAGCTGATCGACCAGGTTGCCGCCGTGCAGAAGCAGGAAGTCATCCTGGAACCGATGCTGTCGGCGGACCGTCCGGATGAAGCGCAGGTGCTGGCGCAGATCGACAAAGTCGCGCAGGCGCGGGCAGAACTGGAGAAGTCTCACGCGCGCATGTTGCTCGGCATCCGGCAGGTGCTCACTGCCGACCAGTGGAAGCAGTTGAAAACAGAGATGCCGCGTGGAGGAATGCGGCGCATGGGTCCGGGCGGGCCCGGTGGTCGGGGTAGACGGCGCGGGCCGGGCGGTCCGCAGGCTCCGCAGGGTCCTCCGCCCCCTCAACCGCAGGACCAATAATTCAGTTCCATCTGCAGAATCGGTCGGACAGAATGTCCGGCCCAGATTGCTGACAAAGTACCCCACAAAGCTCTCGTTTTCCACGGGGGCTTTGTGGTTTTATGGGGCATGCTTCGAGAGCGTGAAGGGCAACAGCATGAGATGGAGCTGGTGACGATTGAGTCGCTGGTTCCGGCCGACCATTTACTGCGCCGCATCGACGGCTCGATCGATCTGGAGTTCATCCGCGAGCGGGTGCGGCACCTGTACTGTGCCGACAACGGGCGCCCGGCGCTGGACCCGGTGGTGTTGTTCAAGCTGCTGCTGATCGGGTATCTGTTCGGCATCCGCAGCGAGCGGCAGCTGATGCGGGAGGTGCAGGTCAATGCGGCCTACCGGTGGTTTCTGCGGATGAAGCTGACCGACAAGGTTCCCGACGCGTCCACCCTGAGCCAGAACCGGCGGCGGCGTTTTCGCGACAGCGACATCTACCAGCAGATCTTCGACGAGGTGGTGGAGTTGGCCTGCCGCAAGGGTCTGGTGACGGGCCAGGTGCTGTACACGGACTCGACGCACCTGAAGGCGAACGCGAACAAGAACAAGTTCGAGGTGGTGCGGGTGGAAGTGAAGCCGGTCGAGTACCTGGCGCAGCTGGAGGCGGCGGTGGAGGCGGACCGGGCCGAGCATGGCAAGCGCGAGTTGAAGGCGAAGGTGGCGGCGCCGGAGACGAAAGAGATCAAGCAGAGCCGCACCGATCAGGACGCCGGCTACATGGTGCGCGAGGGCAAGCCGAAGGGCTTCTTCTACCTGGATCACCGAACCGTGGACAGCCGGCACGCACTCATCACCGACACGCACGTGACGCCGGCGAACGTGCACGATTCGGTGCCGTACCTGAAGCGGCTGGACCGGCAGCGGGAGCGCTTCGGGTTCGAAGTGAAGGCGGTAGGGCTGGATGCGGGTTATGCGACGGCGGCGATAGCGAAAGGGTTGGAAGAGCGAGATATCTACGGCGTGATCGGCTATCGCACGGTGAACCACGCCGAGGGGCTGTTCCGAAAGAAGCAGTTTCGTTATGACGAACAGTTGGATGGGTATGTCTGTCCGAACGGGCAGTTGCTGGTATATCGCACGACCAATCGGGAAGGCTATCGGCAGTACCACTCGGACGCGGCGCAGTGCCGGGAGTGTCCGCTGCGCGCGCAGTGCACGCACAGCCGGAACTGCACGAAGGTGATCACGCGGCACGTGTGGCAGCGTTCGAAGGACCGCATCGACGGGCACCGGCTGGAGCCGCGGGGGAAGCGGATCTACAAGCGGCGGAAGGAAACCGTGGAGCGCAGCTTCGCCGACGCCAAGCAGTTGCACGGACATCGCTATGCGCGCATGCGCGGACTGGCCAAGGTGCAGGAACAATCGCTGCTGACGGCGGTAGCGCAGAACATCAAGAAAATCGCCCTGCTGCTGAGCCGGATGGGGCCCGAGATGACGCCCGCAACGCGAACAACGCTGTTCAACGCCTATCTCGGCCTGCTCCAGCTTCTCCGCGCGCTGGTCGCCTCTCCCTGCCCGCAGCCGTAAGCAGCCGCAAAACTACGAACCTCGCCGAAAATTAGCGGGATTCGTCAGCAATCTGACCAGCCCGGAAAACGGGCTGGCTTTTTCCATGGCCGCAGGCTTCGCCCATCACGCGGCCTCCGGACCAGCTTTTTTGTGATCGCCGGATGGGGCGGCAGTCAAGCTTTTTCGTGCCTCTTTTTTGCACAATTGAATACGCCGAACCACACCGGACATAGCTGCGAGAGGGGCTTCGTCGCATATAATGTTGTTCAGGCGCATTGCCAGGCCGGGGTTCCCTGCTTCCTCTGCGCCCACAGGTGTCCATGAGCCAAATCAAGGAAAAATTCGAGAGCAAGAAACTGCCGATGATGCCCATCCGGGACGTGGTCATCTTCCCGCACATGATGACCCCGTTCGTGGTCGGCCGGGAATCCAGCGTGCGCGCCCTGGAAGAGGCGCTGGCGGCGGACAAGAAGATCTTCCTGGCCACGCAGCACGACGCCAGCGTTGACGAGCCCAAGCCCAGCGAGCTTTTCCAGGTGGGCACCATCGTCAACATCGTGCAGAGTCTCAAGCTGCCCGACGGAAACATTAAAGTATTGGTTGAAGGTATCGAACGGGGCAAGATCGTAACCGTCACGGACACCGGCGGCTACATGGAAGCCACCATTCGCACCGCCAAGTACACCTTGGAGCCGACGCCGACTACGGAAACGGCGATGCAGCGCGTGACCTCGCTCTACGAGCAGTACGTGAAGCTGTGCCAGTCGCTCAATTACGAGACCATGATCAACGCGGTCCGCATGGAGGACCCGGCCAAGCTCACCGACACCATCGCCGCCAACCTGCAGCTTTCGATCGAGGAAAAGCAGGAGTTGCTGGAAATTTTCGACCCGGTCGAGCGCCTGAACCGGGTCGCCGACGTGCTCGAGATCGAGATCGAAAAGCTGAACATGGACCGCACCATCCAGTCGCGGGTGAAGCGGCAGATGGAGCGGGCGCAAAAAGAGTACTACCTCAACGAAAAGATCAAGGCCATCCAGAAGGAACTCGGGCGCGGCGAAAAAAGCGAGTGGGACGAACTGAAGAAGAAAGTGGACAACGCCGGCATGCCCAAGGAAGTCCACGAAAAGGCGCTCCAGGAGCTGAAAAAGCTGGAAGCGATGCCGCCCATGTCGGCCGAGTCCACCGTCTCGCGCAATTACCTCGATTGGCTGCTGGCCGTGCCGTGGAAGAAGCGGTCGAAGGAAATCCGTAACATCTCGCGCGCGGAAAAGGTGCTCAACGAAGATCACTACGGGCTGGAGAAGATCAAGGAGCGCATCCTTGAGTTCCTCGCCGTCCGGCAGTTGGTGAAGAACCCCAAGGGATCGATCCTGTGCTTCGTCGGAGCTCCGGGCGTGGGCAAGACGTCTTTGGGTATGTCGATCGCGAAAGCCACTGGGCGCAAGTTCGTCCGCATGTCGCTGGGCGGCGTGCGTGACGAAGCCGAGATTCGCGGACACCGCCGCACCTACATCGGCGCCCTGCCCGGCCAGATCATCCAGATGATGAAGAAGGCCGGCACCAAGAACCCGGTGTTCATGCTCGACGAAGTGGACAAGATGAGCATGGACTTCCGCGGCGACCCTTCGTCGGCGCTGCTGGAAGTGCTCGACCCGGAACAGAACTTCATGTTCGTGGACCATTACCTCGACGTGGAGTACGACCTGTCGCAGGTCTTCTTTATTGCGACGGCGAACGTGATTCACACCATTCCGCCCGCCCTGCAGGACCGCATGGAAGTCATCCGGCTGCACGGTTACACGGAACTGGAGAAAGTCGAGATCGCCAAGCAGTTCCTGGTGCGCAAGCAGCGGCTGCAAGCCGGTCTCACGGAGAAGAACTGCGTCATCACCGAAGACGCGATTACCACAATGATTCGCTATTACACGCGCGAAGCCGGCGTGCGCAACCTGGAACGCGAAATCGGCAATGTCAGCCGGAAGGTTGCGCGCCGCGTGGTCAAGGACTCGAAATTCGAGATCGTCATCGACGGACAAAACATCGAGGAGTTCCTGGGCGTGCCGAAGTTCCGCGACAGCGAGGTGCACGAGAAGAACGAAGTCGGACTGGTCACCGGGTTGGCGTGGACGGAGGTGGGCGGCTCGATCCTGCAAACGGAAGTCGCCATCGTCGAGGGCAAGGGTCGTCCGCTGCTCACCGGTAAGCTCGGCGACGTGATGCAGGAGTCGGCGCAGGCGGCCATGACGTACGTGCGCTCGCGCGCACAACGACTCGGCCTGGCCAAGGACTTCTACCGCAGTATCGACATCCACGTACACGTGCCCGAGGGAGCGATACCCAAGGACGGACCGTCCGCAGGAATCACCATCGCTACCGCGATCGCCAGCGCCCTCACCCGCATTCCCGTACGTCGTGACATCGCCATGACCGGCGAGATCACGCTGCGCGGCAAGGTGCTCCCCATCGGCGGCCTGAAAGAGAAGCTGCTGGCGGCACACCGCGCGGGTATTTTCGAGGTCCTCCTGCCCAAGGACAACCGGAAAGACGTGGCGGATCTTCCCGAGAACCTGCGCACGGCGATGAAGCTGCACTTCGTGGACACCATGGATGAGGTGCTGAAGCTCGCGCTCGAGCGTCCGCTGCCGGAAACCGAGGACCACGAGGCCATCGTTCCGATCACATCGCCAACTGCGGAACCGCCCGCGGCGCACCAGTAACCGTACTTTCGGAAAGAAAAAGGTCCGCGGCTTCGCGGACCTTTTTCTTTCTGCCGGCTCTCTACCACTGCACCCCCGGATACAAGCTGGGAATGCGGTAGGCACGATAGGCAAGCTGTCCGATGATATCGAGCTGCCAGACGAGTTGCCTTGAATCGCGCGATTCCTCCACGGCCCGCGCGCCCAGTCCCGGGAACGGGTTCGACAGGGTGTACTCGACATTTCCATTACCGAACACCTGCATACTTCCGCCCCACCAGGAATACAGTGATAACGCGTGGTCCCACGAGACATTTGCTGTCCTGGCCGTCTCATCTAATGAAAGAATCAAGGCCCGGCTGTAACAGGTGTTCGACGTGGTCGCGCAAATGGACCCGAAATTGCTCGCGGCGCGGTTATCGAACAGAGCTAACGGGAATACTCCCGCGCTGGCGTTGCCGGCGAATGTCGGGAAATGCTGTCCGAAGAACCAGTCCTGCTCGTTCCCGCCAAGCAAGGTGAAGTCGCCGCCGGAGCCGAGTCGCCAAATGACGTTTCCTGTTCCGTGCCCGTTGCCATAGTCGATCTTGAGTACCCAATGTTGGTTCCGCATCGAGAAGAGCAACGCTCCGTCGGCAGGCGAATACAGGAGGGCATTCCCGTGGGTCCAGTCCTCGATGTCCATGGGATGCCGGTTGACGTCGAGGTGATCGAAAGCCGACCAGGTCCAACCCGGATTCAAGTTGCTGTCCACGTCGACCAGCGCGTCGCCGCTCACGGCGATGGGTCCCGCCGCATCGGCGACGTTCGGAATCGTCTCGGTCAGTTGACACAGCAGTACGATATGGCCGTTGGCCAGGGGCAACGTGTCATGGTGAAAGTGGGCCACACGAAGGCCGAAACCTGCCGTTGCCAGGCGCGTGTTCAGGATCTCGGGCGTTAGCTCCTGGATGGTATTTCCCGCCAGGTCGATCTCGCGCGCGATGTCCGGTCCGACGAGGATGAAGAGATTGCCATTCGGCATAACACGGACCGGGTTGGCACCTAGACCCGCCTGGTACGCGTAGTACCAGATCAGGCTGCCGTCCAGATCCGTCGCGATGGTCTCAAATTGGCCGTTCGGTACCACAAGGTCCAACAGTTCGACACCGGGAGTCGGAGTGGCTCCGGGCGCTCGCGTTGCCAGCGTGAGGGGTATCGCCCCAGCAGGCGGAGCGCCCGTACTAAAGGTGTGATCGGAATCCCGGTACGATCCGCCTGCATATTGGACAAACGCGCGCATGTGGTACGTCGACGACGCGCGCATACCCGCGACCAGAATGTTTACCGTCTGGCCCGCACCGACAGCCTGCGCGGACGTACTCCGGCCATACGTCGTGTCGGAACCAAATTCCACCGCGACGTTTGCAGCCACAGGTGAGGTGAACGAATAACTCGCCACGAGCGGGTGTACCGTCGCACTCACCGCTCCGGATGTAAAGGAAACCGTATTGGCAACGGAAGAAGCCGACGCCGACGGTGAGTTCATCGGGCCCACGCAGCCTATGCAGGCCGCGACGGCGATCAGAACCAGCGCAGTAGCGATGGCTGCATTGGACGTAACTGGCGGCGCCAGAAATCGCATGGCTGCAATTCCAGAGAACGGTGGGCCGCTTCGGTTACAGAGCCCGAGAAGCAAAGCTTGTTGGGGCGCTCACCGCGCCGCTTCGGTGTCATTCAGGAACGGGTTTCAGAACGGAACCGCAACCTATCCGCAGTTACCGGTATAACGCTGATTCCGGGTACATCGGCGCGAAGATGAATGGGTGCTTAGCAAAGCCACTCGCGCGATCTTCCCGTTGGCCCTCATGGCGGGCCTGTCCTTCGCGCAAGAGGCCGACTGGCGAGCTGGCGTTCGCGCCTTGGCCGAGCGAAGAGAATTCGAAAGTGCGATGGCGCAGGTGGAACAACGGCTTGCCAAAAGTCCCGCCGACCTGGAGGCGCAGGCGTGGCATGCGCGCCTGCTGGCCTGGAGCGGACGCACCGGGGAGTCGGAAGCAGAATATCGCACTGTGCTGGAGAAAGCGCCGAATGACATTGACGTTCTGACTGGACTGGCCGATGTGCTTGTCTGGCAGAACAAGTTCTCCGACGCGCTCGCCGTGCTCGATCGCTCGCAGTCCGTCGGTCCGGCCGTCCTGATTCGGCGCGGCCGAGTGCTGGCGCGATTGAACCGGACTCGCGAAGCAATCGCCGCCTATCGGGAAGCCCTCCGCCGGGGCCCAAACGACAACGACGCGAAGACCGGGCTCGCTTCCCTGCGACCAGAGCCGCGCCATGAGTTGCGGCTGGGCAGCGACACCGACCGATTCAATTACACCGATGCCGCAACCGCACAGTCAATTACGCTGACTTCGCATTGGGACTCGCGGTGGACGACCGGGTTCACTTCCACCTCGTATCAGCGCTTCGGCGCGGACGCGCAACGGGTGACGGCGCGCGTCAGCCGGAAGATCGGCACTCGCAGCTGGATTGGCGTGTCCGGAGGCGCAGCTCACGACGAGAGTGTGATTCCCAAGCGCGAAGCCGGGTTTGAGGTTGGTCATGCCTTCCGCGTTCCCGGCAAGAGATTCGTGCGCGGGGCGGAACTGGCCTACGGTCAGCAATGGCTCTGGCTCAACGGATCGAAGGTGCTGGTCATCTCGGGTACGAGCCAGTTCTACCTGCTGCGCGACTGCACGTTCTCGCTGACGCTGGCGGCAGCGCGCAGTTCATTCCACGTACCGGAAATCCAGTGGCGGCCTTCCGGCAGTGCGCGACTGGCATTCCCGCTGTATTCCAGCCGCCTGAAGGCACATCTCGGCTTCGCCGTTGGCACCGAAAACTTCGCCAAAGCCGACGAACTGGGCCACTTCTCCGCCCGCACTTTCAGCGGAGGGCTGCGCTGCCAACTCACCCGCACGCAAGACATCAGTGGAACCGTGGCGTTTCAGGACAGGTCGCAGGGACGCTCGCAGACGAGCGTGGGGATCAGCTATGGCATTCGTTTCTAGCGGACTCGAACAATTCGCACCCGCAAGAGTCGTGTTCGGAGCGATTGTCGTCTCGATGAGCGGAATTGCGTTGTTGCTGGTCTTCATCATTGTCCGGCGCTGGATGAGGACCCGCTACTTTGTCCGGCGCGACGCCATCGCGGCGTACGTCCGGCAACATTGGGAAGCGCTGGTATCGGGAAAACTGCTACCCACAAACTTCCGCACCGACGGACTCGCCCGCGAAGTCCTGGAAGCAATCCTGCTGGACCGCATCGAGGTGGCGAAGCGCGACGAGTTGCCCTTGCTGGTGGATTGCCTGCGGCGCAGCGGGGTCCTTGACGTCCGCATTCACGAGGCGCGCACGGCCGCAGGATGGCGCCAGCGGTCGGCGCTGGTGATCCTGGGACGCACCCGCGCTCCCGAAGCAGTGCCGGCTTTGTCCGACGGCCTGGAAAGCGCGGACGTCGAGACGCGGGTGGCGGCGGTGCGCGGACTGGGGAAGATCGCCGACCCGGCCGCCGCGCTTCCGATGCTCGAGCGGTTCACCGACGGGCGCATGGAAGTGCCGTGGGGAGTCTTGAAGAACGCGCTGCTGAGTTGCAGCGCCCGCCAGCCGGAAATGCTGACGCGCTACCTGCGCACTGCCCAAGGAACGCGACGCGATCTCCTGGCGCGCGTTTTGTCCGAGGTGGTCGATAGCGCAAGTTGTGACGAGCTGCTCATCCTGGTAAGCGATCCGTCGGCGGAGATTCGGGCTTCGGCGGCGCGTGGCCTGGGCCGGGTGACGGCGGAGATCGCCTTATCTCCCCTCGCGCAGCTCGCCTCCGACAAGGAATGGTTTGTCCGCTTGCGTGCCGTGGTCGCCCTCGGCTCGTTTATCGAACATGGAGCCCTGCCAGTGCTGGTTCGTGTCCTGGGCGACCGCAACCGACTGGTGCGCCAGCGAGCGGCCTGGGCGCTCATTCGCTCGCCCCACCTGGTTCAGGATGTGCTGAGGGAAGTGGTGGCAGCGGGCGACGATTACGGACTGCAGGCAGTGGTGGCGGAGTTGGACCGGTGTGGACTCTATCGATCCGTGCTCGAACAACTGAAACACCTGGCGGCGGATTCCGACCAGCTCACCGGCTCCCTCGACCGCGCACGCGCATCCTTGCTGCCGCCAGGACATCCGGAAGGCGAACCTGCGGCAGAACGCACGACCAAAGAGGCTTGGGTCGCATGATTCCCCTGCTCAATCTGTCGAACTCCGTCCTGTTTGTCTACTACCTGATCTCGAACCTTTTCTATTTCGTACTGCTGATCACTGCATTCGTGTCCGCGGCACGCCACCGTCAGCGCCTGTCGTCGCTGCGATTGGAGACGCTGGATGATTCCCCTTTCACGCCCCCCATCAGCATCCTCGTCCCGGCGCACGATGAAGCCTCCAATATCACCGAGAACGTGACGGCGCTCCTATCCCTTGATTATCCCGCGCTGCAAATCATCGTCATCAACGACGGCTCAGAAGACGAAACCCTCGAGGTGCTGAAATCCGAGTTCGCGCTGCGGGCGACCAGCGTCCTCTACGTGCCCCAGATCGCCTCGGCACCGGTACGGGCCCTGTATACCAGCGCGCTCGATGATCGTCTGCTGGTCCTCGACAAAGCCGCCGGCGGAACCAAGGCAGACGCAGCAAACGCCGGCTTGAATGCCGCGACCAGTCCTTACGTGGCCGTGATTGACGCTGATTCGGTGCTGCAAAAGGACGCGTTAGTCCGCATTGGCGCCGAAATATTCTCGGCGGCTGTGGAAGTGATCGCCGTCGGCGGCATCGTCAGGGTGCTGAACGGATCAATGGTCTCGGGCGGCCAGATCCGAGAAATCCGCCTGCCCAAGCGGCCTATCGAAGTGCTCCAGGTGATCGAGTACCTGCGCGCGTTTCTTATCGGCCGCGAAGCCTGGAGCGCGCTCAATATGCTCCCCATCATCTCCGGCGCGTTCGGCGTTTTCAGCCGGGAAAGGATGATGCGGGTCGGCGGGTTCCGCACCAACGCGATTGGAGAAGACATCGACCTGGTGGTGCGGATGCACCGCTCTCTCCTTCAGGAGCACAAGCGCTACCGCATGCCCTTCGTGCCCGAGCCGACGTGCTGGACGCAAGTGCCGCAAACCTTGCGTGCCCTGGGACATCAGAGGGCACGTTGGCAGAAAGGGTTGCTGGACGTTCTCTGGGGTAGCCGCGACATGCTGTTCCGGCCCCGGTATGGCCGTTTCGGTTGCGTGATGCTGCCTTATCTCTGGGTGTTCGAACTCGCCGCACCCGTGGTCGAGATAGTGGGACTCAGCTCCATCATCTTGGCTGCCGTTCTGGGCGTGTTGAGCAAGACGTTTCTTATCCAGTTTGCAGTCTACGGTTACGCGTTCGCGATGCTGATCTCGATCGGTGCGGTGGTGCAGGAGGAGATCACCGTCCGTCGCTACCACCGCTGGACCGACGTGGGCCGCCTTCTCCTTTATTGCCTGGCGGAACACTTTCCCTACCGCCAGATCAATATGTGGTGGCGGCTGAGGGGAATGTGGCAGTACCTGCGCGGCAACGTCGCCTGGGAGAAGTCGGAACGGAGCGCCTTCGCGACCACCACAAAATAGCAATCGTCCTTCTGTCCAATTTCGGACGCGTTATCCCATTTTCGCGCAGGTAACCTCTCCGCCCTCGTTACGTCCAACTGAAAACGCTTCATTCGCCGCAGTTTCACAAGGGCAGAACTGGCGCGGCGATTGCTGCGTATCATGCGTCAGCTTGACGAGGTGACTCTTGCACGGACTTCTTCAGGACCTCCGCTACGCCCTCCGCACGATGTGGAAAGTGCCCACCTTTATAGCGATTGCGATCTTGACGTTGGCGCTGGGAATCGGCGCAAACACGGCGGTATTCAGCATTGTGAACAAAGTCCTGTTGCGTCCGCTTCCCTACGAAAACTCGCAGCAACTGGTGAAGATCTGGGGCGCGCTCAAGAAGGCAGGCCTCCCGTCCTGATACCCATGACCCGCTGAAGGAAGCTGGGCGCGGCACCACCGCCGGGACTTCGGTCCACCGGCTGCGCAGCTCGCTGGTGGTGGGTGAGGTCGCGCTGGCGCTGGCACTGGTGGTAGGCGCAGGATTGATGATCCGTAGCCTGCGGCGGCTCCTGGCTGTGGACCCGGGCTTTCAGACACCGCACGTGGTGACGATGCGCCTGGCGCTGCCGGAGGAGAAATACAAGACCGGTCCGGCGGTCCCACAGTTCTATCAGAACCTGCTGGAACGCGTACGAACCCTTCCCGGCGTACAGGCTGCCGGCGCGATTTCGCAGCTGCCGATGGGTCAGAGCTACTCCTCCGGCTCCGTGTTCATTGACGATACTTCGATCCAGGTCGCGCAGATGCACCCGACGCTGCACCTGCCGTACATCGAGACCGACCGCCGCTACGCAACACTGGGCTACTTCGACGCCATGAAAATCCCGGTGGTACGCCGCCGGGTGTTCGCCGATTCCGATGGCGCCGATACACAGTTCGTCGCCTTGCTGGACACCGACTTCGCTAACCGCTTCTGGCCTGGCAAGGACCTCATCGGCAAGCGAATCGCGGTTGACCTCCTCCCTGGCGCAGATCCAAAACAGATGCTACCGCGCTGGCGCACGATCGTTGGGGTCATGCAGCATGTGAGTAACTAATCGCTCGACACCCGGGGCCGCGAAGAGGCTTACTTCCCGGAAGCACAGACAATATTCCGACGCAATATGACGGTCGTCGTGCGCGCGAACGGCGATCCGACGGCCCTGGTCGGCTCGATTCGGTCACAACTGGGACAGATGGATCCTGACCAGCCGATGTACGACGTCCGCACCATGGACGAGTGAATTGACGCCTCGCTATCTACCCGGCGGTTCAACATGTTTCTGCTGGTAGCATTCGGAACACTGGCGCTGCTGCTGGCGTCGGTCGGAATCTATGGCGTGATGTCGTACTCGGTGACGCAACGTACGCATGAGTTCGGCATCCGCATGGCGCTGGGCGCGAGTCGCGGCTCGGTACTGAAGATGGTGATGTCCAACGCGCTCCGCATGGCTGGCATGGGCGTCGCGATTGGGATCGTGTTATCGCTGGTCAGTACGCGGTTGATGTCCACCATGTTGTTCGGTGTCGGCACGGCGGACCCGCTGACCCTGGCCTTAACGATAATCATGCTGCCGGCGGTGGTGCTGCTGGCCAGCTACATACCCGCGCGCAGGGCTACCCGGGTGGACCCCATGATCGCGTTGCGATACGAGTAGGAATAGATACGAACTGCGCGGCCACCCTGTAAAATAGTGCGGTGAAGGTTCGCGCCCAGTTCCTGAAATCGGCGGCCGACGCCGCGCACTTCCCCTCTCCGGGGCCGCCGGAGATCGCCTTCCTGGGCCGCTCCAACGTCGGCAAGTCCAGCCTGATTAATTCCCTGCTGGGCGAGAAGATGGCGAAAACCAGCTCCACGCCGGGACGCACCCGCACCATCAATTTCTTCGAAGTGCGCCGTCCGGGCCAGCCCAGGGCGGAAATGCTCTTTGCCGATCTCCCCGGTTACGGCTACGCCAAGCTGCCGCGCGAACTGACCGCCGAATGGCCCAAGTTCATCGAACCCTACTTGCAGCGGCGGCCGACGCTCGCCTTGTGCATTGTGCTTGTCGATGCCAATGTTCCACCGCAGCAAAGCGACCAACAGCTCGTGGAGTGGCTCCAGAGCACGCAGAGACACTTCGTGATTACCGCCACCAAGGCTGACCGCCTGTCCGGCAACAAGCTGACCCAGTCCCTCAACGCTCTCCGCAGTCAATTCCAGACCGAGCGGATCCTGCCCTTTTCCGCCCGTACCGGCACCGGACGCGACGAATTGTGGAAGGAAATCCTTGCTTCGACGCAGGGCACGCCAAAATCGCCGAAATAGCCGTTCAATTCCTCATCACTGCTGAATTCCACAACGAATTCGCGCCCAGGTGTTTCTTGCTGAATACCTGAACATTGGCTTTGATTTCGGAGCCAACCACCACCAAACCACGGATTTCATTGGGATGAAGGTGATGCAAATCTCACCGATGGAAGTGAGCGGCGTCACAGCGCCATTTCCGTAGATCGTTGAGAATTTCACCTGTAAGACGCCGTGAACAGTCGGCTTCCCCGCCCGCAAGTTGGCACGCCCGCTGTCCGGACATTTATCAGGAGAACGAACTCATGAAGGCATCAAGACTGGCAATTCTGGTTCTGGCTATCGCGGTAGCGCTATTCATCGTTGTGCCCAATCTGTCTTGGGCGCAGGGCGCCGATGTTTACAAGGCGAAGTGCGCTATGTGCCATGGCGCTGATGGCGCGGGCAAGATCGGTCCGGCCCTGAAGGGCACCAAGCTCACCGAAGATCAGATCGTGACCTTTTTGACCAAGGGCGATGAAGCCAAGAAGGCTCCCCACAAGAAGGCGATCAACGGCTTGACGGAAGAACAGGCCAAGCACGTAGCCAAGGCCGTAAAAGACCTGAAGTAAGCACTCAGCACAGCGCGGCCGGTGCCGCTGGCGGCAAGACCGGGCAGGCTATCTCGCGTGCGTTGCGGTAGTCGCCCCGCACCGGCAAACCGGGGTCGTTGTGAAACTCTCAGCCGCAAGTTGGCTGAACGGGAACCAGCGGGTATCAGCGATGGACCCCGGGCTTTCGGGCCCGGGGCGCCTGGCTTGGCATTCGACGCTGCATCACGGCGCCACCCGCCGGGTAATGAATTGGACCGGGCTTCCCTCCCCCATTTCTTTTTATCCGGCCCGGCCAATTCCTTATTTATCGCAAAGCGTTCTTTTCATACCTCTTCATTCATCCAGCGCCGGCGGCACGCAAACCTGTAGCGCGTGCGGGGTGCTGTTTTGCGTCCACCTGGAGACACCATGAGTAAGGGAATTCTTTACGACGCCACCCTCTGCATCGATTGCAAGCAGTGCGAGCAGGCGTGCGCCGAAAAAAACAAGCTGCCCTACAACGACGCCATCGCCGCCGAGCAACGCCAATCCGACCACAAGTTCACCGTCGTGCTCGCCAAGGAAGACAAGTTCATGCGCCGCCTGTGCATGAATTGCAACGAGCCCGCCTGCGTTTCCGTCTGCCCGGTGGCCGCGCTGCGCAAGACTTCGGCCGGCCCGGTGATCTACGAAGCCAGCCGCTGCATGGGATGCCGCTACTGCATGCTGGCCTGCCCGTTCGGCGTGCCGCGCTACGAATGGAACAGCGTCAACCCGAAGGTACAGAAGTGCACCATGTGTTCCGACCGCGTGCTTGCCGGAAAGCAGACGGCGTGCGCGGAGATCTGTCCGACCGGCGCGACAAAATTCGGCGAGCGCAACCAGCTCATCGCCGAAGCCCAGCAGCGCCTGAAAGACAGTCCCGGCAAGTATGTGGACCACATCTACGGGCTGGAGGAAGTTGGCGGCACCTCGGTGCTCCTCCTCTCCAGCGTTCCCTTCGAGGAATTCGGCTACCGCATGGATATGCCGCACGACCCGCTGCCGAGCCGGACCATGGCGGTGCAGTCGCGCATTCCCGACTTCGTGCCGCTCTGGGGCTCGCTGCTGGGAGGTGTTTGGTGGATCACGCATCGGCGCGATGAAGTCGCCCAGGCGGAAGACAAGAAGGAAGGAGGCCGGAAATGAGGAACTTCCTCAAAGAGATCAAGTGGTTAAGCTTCTGGAAGCTGGTGCTGTACTTCGTTCTTGCCGCCGGCCTGTACGCGGCCATCTATCGCTTCGTCTACGGGCTCGGGCCCGCCACGCACTTGAGCGACGAATTTCCATGGGGCATCTGGGTCGGTTTCGATGTCCTCTGCGGCGTGATGCTGGCGGCCGGAGGATTCACGCTCACCGGCGCAGTGCACATCTTCAATATCAAGCGCCTGCACCCGATCGTCCGGCCCACGGTCCTGACCGCGTTCCTTGGCTACGCTCTGGTTTCCATTGCGCTGCTCGTCGACCTTGGGCGTCCGTACAACATCTGGCACCCGCTGATCATGTGGAACCCGCACTCGGTGATGTTTGAAGTCGGCTGGTGCGTGATGATCTACACCACCGTGCTGGCGCTGGAGTTCTCGCCCATCGTGCTGGAGCGTTTCAACCTGCAGAAACCGCTCAAGTACATCCGCGCCGCGCTGATTCCGATCGTCATCGCCGGCGTAATCCTCTCCACCCTGCACCAGTCGTCACTCGGCACCGTGTACCTGATCGTGCCCACCAAGCTGCACGCCTTCTGGTACACACCACTGCTGCCCGTCTTCTTCTTCCTTTCGGCGGTCGCGGTCGGACTGGCAATGACCATCTTCGAGTCCACGATGAGTGCGAAGTATTTCGGTCGTGCACTGGAGTTGCATATCCTTAAGGACCTCGGCCGCGCGCTGATGGTGGTGCTCATCGTTTACTCGGTGCTCCGCATCGAGGACCTGCTCCATCGCGGCGTGCTGAAACAGGTACTGGTTGCCGGCTATGAACGCAACCTGTTCCTGCTGGAAATCGCGCTGGCGCTGGTTATCCCCATCATCCTGCTGTCGTTCCGGCGAGTGCGCGAGAGCTCAGGTGGCCTGTACCTGGCATCGGTCATCACGCTCCTCGGGTTCGTCACCAATCGTCTCAACGTCGCGGTAACCGGCATGGAACGCTCGGTAAGCCCGGGTTTCCGCTACTTCCCCAAGTGGACGGAAGTCGCGGTCACGGCGGCCATGGTGGCGGCCGGCTTCGCGATCTTCGGCTTGGCTGCCAAGTACCTGCCCATCTTCGAGGATGAGCACAAAAAGGAATCGCCCACGGCGGAACTGGCGGCGGTGCCGGTCCGCGAGGCGGTAATGAGTAATGCCGACTGACAACAACAAAACGGAGGGTCCCGGCCGCAAGATCGGTTGGGACACCAAGTCCGCGCCACCGCCCGAATCTTCTGCGAAGGTCCCGGCGTGGCGCCGGCTGAGTCAGAGCCTGAGCGCCAAGCTGATCGCCCTGCTGGTGGTAGTGATGGTGATCATCTTCGCGCTCCTCGGTTACGCCAACATCCGGCTGCACCGGCAGAACCTGGAAGCGGCGACGCTGCTCTCGGCCGAGCGCGTCAGCGACGTGATTAAGCGCAGCACTTCGTTCCACATGATGCGCAACGACCGCGACGCCCTCTACCAGAACATCGCCACCATGGCCAGCGAGCCGGGCATCGTGCGCATTCGCATTTACGACAAGGAAGGAACTGTCCGTTATTCCAGCGACGCTGCCGAGGTCAACCACACCGTCGATAAGAAAGCCGAAGAATGCTACGCCTGTCACGCACAGGCGCAGCCGCTGGCGCGGCTGAACCGGCCCGACCGCTTCCGCATCTTTAGTCACAACGGCTCCGGCCGCATTCTCGCCGTCATCGCGCCGATTGAAAACGAGCCTCGCTGCTCCAACGCCGCCTGCCACGCGCATCCGGCGAGCCAGCAGATTCTGGGTGTGCTGGACACACATGTGTCGTTGGCACGCGCCGACGCCGCCCAAGCCGCCAGTACGCGGCAGATGGCTATTTACACCGTGCTCGCTGTGCTCGTCATCGGCGTGCTCTGTGCCGTGTTCGTGATGCGTGTCGTGGACCGCCCCATCAAGACCCTCAAGCGCGGCACCGAAGAGCTGACCCACGGCGACCTTGGCTACCAGATCCAGGTTGAATCGCGTGACGAACTCGGCGATCTGGCGGAATCGTTCAACGTGATGAGTCTGCGGTTGCGCGCCGCTCACGAAGAGATCACTTCCTGGGCGCGGACGCTGGAAAATCGCGTCGAGGAAAAAAGCAAGGAATTGCAGCGTGCGCACGACCACGTGGTGCACGTCGAGAAGATGGCCTCCATCGGCAAGATGGCCGCGGTGGTCGCGCACGAGATCAACAATCCTCTCTCCGGCATTCTGACTTACGCCAAGCTGCTCTCGAAGTGGGTCCAGCGGTTAAACGGCGACGACGACAAGCGCAAGGAAATCTCCGATTGCCTGAACCTGATCGAGGGCGAAAGTAAGCGTTGCGGTGACCTGGTGAAAAACCTGCTCACCTTCTCGCGCAGCGCGCCCATGAACCTGGAGTGGAGCAACATCAATCAGATCGTGGACCGCTGTGTCCGGCTGGTGCAGCACCAGCTCGATATCGGCAGCGTGCAGTTGCAGCTCGAGCTGGCCGACGACGTCCCCATGCTGCATTGCGATCCGGCGCAGGTGGAACAAGTTCTGCTGGCGCTGGTGATGAACGCGCTGGACGCCATGCCGCGCGGCGGCAACCTGCTTCTGCGCACACGTTCCCTGCCGCAGAGCCGGCAAATTGAACTGCAGGTACGCGACGACGGCATGGGGATTTCGCCCGAGCTGCTCCCGCGCCTGTTCGAACCATTTCTCACCACCAAGGAAACCGGGAAAGGCGTGGGGCTGGGACTGGCGATCAGCAAGACCATCATCGAGCGGCACGGTGGACAGATCGAAGTCGAGTCGCAGCCGGGCCGCGGAACGACTTTCTACGTCTTTCTGTCCGTGGATGCGAGCGTCGCCAAGGTGGAAGAAGCGACGACGACAACGACCGCTTAACTGATTGTGTGGACGCGAGCTTTAGCGCGCGCCCGCTGAAGAGGACAACGTGAATCCGAAAGGCAAATTGCTCATCGTGGACGACGAGTTCAGCGTGCGCGACTCGCTGGCCAAGTGGTTCCGCGAGGACGGATACGAGGTCGCCACCGCGGAAGGCGCAAGCGACGCGCTTTCCCGCCTCGCCGAGTCGAAGTGGGACCTGGCGCTGGTGGACATCAAGATGCGCGGCACCGACGGAATTGAGCTCCAGCGCCGCTTCCACGAAATCGATCCCGAAATGCTGGTCATCATCATGACCGGATACGCCTCGGTCGAGACCGCCGTCACCGCGCTCAAGAATGGCGCCTACGACTACGTCACCAAACCGCTCGATCCCGACGAGCTCTCGCACACGGTCGGGAAGGCACTCTCCCACAAGCAAGTCCAGCAGGAGAATATCCGCCTGCGCGAGACGGTCACGGAGATGACGCACCCGGAGCTCATCGGCCAATCGAGCTCCATGCAGAAGATTTTCGAAGCGATTGAAACCGTCGCACCCACCGATGCCACCGTGCTCATCATCGGCGAGAGCGGCACCGGAAAGGAGCTGGTCGCGCGTGCCATCCATGCCAACAGCCCGCGTCGCTTCCATCCGATGGTCACGATTCATTGCGGCGCACTCACGGAAACGCTGCTGGAAAGCGAACTCTTTGGGCACGAAAAGGGCGCGTTCACGGGCGCGCAGTATCGCAAGAAAGGCAAATTCGAAACGGCCGAGGGCGGCACCGTGTTCCTCGACGAGATCGGCGACATTTCGCTCAAGACCCAGACCGACCTGTTGCGCGTGCTCCAGGAGCGGGAATTCGTGCGCGTGGGCGGAAACCAGACGATCAAGGTCGATTTCCGATGCGTCGCCGCGACCAATAAGGACTTGGAAAAACTGATCGACGAGGGACACTTCCGGCCCGACCTCTTCTACCGCCTCAACGTCTTTCGCATCGAGCTGCCGCCGGTTCGGGAACGCAAGGACGACATCCCGCTCCTGGTCAACCACTTCGTCGCCAAGTTCTCGCAGCAGATGAACAAGCGCATTAACCGCGTCGCGCCCTCGGCGATGTACCTGCTTCAGCAGTATCCGTGGCCCGGCAATGTGCGCGAGTTGGAAAATGCGGTGGAGCGCGCGATGGTGGTCGCCTCGGAGCCCGAACTGCGCGAGCCGGATTTCATCCTTAAACCTCGAAACGACGACAAGCCGGAAGGCAAGACGCTCGACGATATGGAAAAGATGCATATCCTCCGCGTGCTGGAGGAGTGCGGCGGCAACCAGACGCGCGCGGCCGAGGTGCTCGATATCGACCGCGTTACGCTCCATAACAAGCTCAAGAAATACGGCTGGAGCAAGAACGGCATTCCCGTCGCCGCCCACGATCGTGCATGAAGCTGCTGCAGCTCGTTCCCGTTGGTGACTGCCAGCTCCGGACCGTCGAACAACTCGGCCCGGCGCTTTCGCAGCAGTTCGGTGTCCCGTGGGACGTGCTTGCCGAACCTCTGAACACCGACTTCGCCTTCCATGCCGAACGCCTTCAGTATCACTCCACCGAGATCCTCGCACGCCTGCAAACGCTGGCCGGTCCGGAATGCTGGCGGCTCCTTGGTGTCACCGACTCCGACCTCTACATCCCAATCCTGACCTATGTCTTCGGCGAAGCGCAGATGGGGGGCAGCGTTGCCGTAGTTTCGACACATCGCCTGCACCAGGAGTTCTACGGTCTCCCGGCAGACGGCGAACTCTTTCACAGCCGCCTGCTCAAGGAATCTCTCCACGAACTCGGCCATACGCTCGATCTGCGGCACTGTGAAGACTACCGCTGCGCCATGGCCGGCTCGCACGCTGTCGAGTGGATCGATCTGAAAGAGCCGGCCCTCTGCTCCGAATGTCTGTCCAAAGCGCAGATGCCGGCGGTCACCCAGAAAAAGCGGCGGTGGCCCTTTTAGCGACTTGCGATAAAATCACACCTCACCGCCAGCAACCTGGGCCAGGAGCATGGAATGCCGCTAATCCAGTTCACGGAAAACTACGAAGACCTCTCCACCGACCGCGGATATCAGTTCAAGTTCTTGTGCGATCGCTGCCACAACGGCGTGATGAGTAACTTTCAGGCATCGGTAATGGGTACTGCGGCCGGTTTGTTCCGCGCGGCCGGCGACCTGTTCGGCGGCGCCTTCAACAGCGCCGGCTCCAGCGCCTTCGAGATCCAGCGCGCGGTCGGCGGCAAAGGACACGACGAAGCGCTCCGCAAAGCGGTGGACGAAGTGAAACCGATGTTCCGCCAGTGCCGCCGTTGCTCCAAGTGGGTTTGCGAAAGCTGCTGGAACGTGAAGCGCGGCATGTGCTTCAACTGCGCGCCCGATGTGCAGGCCGAACTCGCCGCCGCACAAGTGGCGGAAACCGTGAGCCAGATCCAGGAGGGCGTGAAGAGTGTCAACTTCACCAAAGACCTCGACCTCGCCGGCGAGAACAGCGCCACCTGCCCGAAGTGCGGCGCGCGCGTGCAGGGCAAGTTCTGTACCGAGTGCGGCACTACCATCTCCCCAAAGATTAAGTGTCCGGCCTGCGGCAGCAGCGTGGACGAGGACAAGAAGTTCTGTCCCGAGTGCGGCGGCAAGATGGTCGCCGCCAAACCGAAATGCTCCGGCTGCGGCAAGGAATACGAGAAAGCTCCCAAGTTCTGCGAAGAGTGCGGGACGAAGATGTCGTAATTCGAAGCCAACCCGGAGGCACAGGGAAAAGTCAGCCTTCCTTCTGTGTGATTCTGTGCATTGGCGTCAAAACCCGGGCATTTATCACTCGTTCACGTGCCGCCCATCACTGCGTTTTGCCCGCAACGGCGCACACTAGTCTGTGACAACATGACGGACCTACTCCCAGGCCGCGCGGCGCGCTCAGATGTCGTGGTGCGCCTGCACCTGCTTGCGATCGGCGGAGTGCTGTTGCTGGTCATTCTCGGCGTTTCTTATCTCCTGCTTCCCACGGAGTGGGCCGGGTTTCCTGCCGTGGCATACTGGGTTCTGCCCGTCCTTTTTGCCGCCCTTACCGTCGCCCTCGCCACCGGCCAGTACATCGTGGAGTCATTGCGCTTCTTACGCCGGGAGGTCGCACGATGGCGCGAGTTGGCGAAGACGCGTGAAGAAGAGCGCGACCTGGCGCAGGACGAGATTGTCCGCCGGTTGCAGCAGGAACGTGAACTTGGACGCCAGAAGGTGCAGTTTGAGGCGCAGCTCGCAGCCTATGAAAAATACGCGGCGCTGGCTCAGCTTGCCCTCGGCGCAGCGCACGAGATCAACAATCCGCTTCTGGGCATCCAGTCGCACCTGGAACTGGAACTTAACGACACCGCTGACCCTGAGCAGCGCGAAGAGATCGAACAGTGCATCCAGGGCACGCGCCGGATTTCCAGCACCATACGCGGCCTGATCAACTACGCGCGTCCCGGACCGCTGGTGCTGGGCAAGATTCAACTCGGCCGCTTGGTGGACGAAACGTTGAACTTCCTGCGTCATCAGCCGATGTTCCGCCGCCTGCGTCTGGAGATGCGCATCGCGCCCGAGCTTCCCGCGATCACCGCCGACGCGAACCAGCTCTCGCAAATCCTGATGAATCTCCTCCTCAACGCGGCGCAGGCCACGCCGGAAGGCGGCTCGATCACCATCTCGGCGCAGAAGATCAAGTTCGCTGAAGCGTTGGAACTCACGGTTACCGACACGGGCGCCGGCATTCCGGCAGATATCCTGCCTCACGTTTTTGAACCGTTCTTTACCACCAAGCGCGGCCAGGGCACCGGCCTCGGCCTCAGCATCAGCCACGCCTACGTCCGCAATCACGGCGGCGACATCCGCGTGGATAGCCTTCCCGGCCATGGCACCACCGTGCGTATCACGTTGCCGATACGGCAGGAAGGACGCATGGCGGTACAACAGGAAGAAGAAGTAGTCGTGTAGGCACCTTATGGCGCATTCAATTCTCATACTCGACGATGAAGCTCTCACCCTCCGTACCATCTCTCGCGCGCTGCGCGACGAAGGCTTCGAGGTATTCGTGGCGATGACCGGCGAAGAGGCCCTCGAGATCTTCGCCCGCGAACGTCCCGAGTTGGCCATGCTGGACATCGTGCTTCCCGGCATCGATGGCATCGAGGTCCTGCGCCAGATCAAGCGCACCGCTCCGCAGACCATCGTCGTCATGATGAGCGCCTACCACGTGGTCGATCGCGCGGTGGAAGCAATGAAACTGGGCGCGCACGACTATCTGACCAAACCCTTCCATATCGCCGACATGGTGAATACCATTCGGCGCGCTTCGGAGACCCTCTCACTGCGCCTGCGCGTGCGCGATACCGTGGAGTCCGCCCGCGGACGATACGACTTCGGAGTGGTGAAGACCGAAAGCCCCGCCATGCGCGAGCTGCTCCAGGTTTGCGAAAAGGCCGCGCAAGCCGAGCACACCACCATCCTCATTCTCGGCGAAAGCGGCAGTGGCAAAGGAGTACTCGCCCGCGCGCTGCACTACAACTCGCCGCGCGCGCAACAGCCGCTGTTGGAACTAAACTGCGCTTCGCTCCCCGATGCGCTGCTGGAAAGCGAGCTGTTCGGCTACGAGCAGGGGGCCTTCACCGACGCCCGTCGCCGTAAGGAGGGCCTGCTCGAACGCGCCAGCGGCGGAACCGTGTTTCTCGACGAGATCGGCAACATGTCGGCCAACGTGCAGGCCAAGCTTCTGCGGGTACTGGAAGAAGGAACGTTCATGCGCCTGGGCGGCACGCGGTCGATCAAGGTGGACGTCCGCATTGTCGCCGCCACCAACGTCGATCTTAAGGAAGCTGTCGCGCGCGATCGCTTCCGCGAAGATCTGTACTACCGCCTCAACGTGCTGCCGATCAACCTGCCGCCACTGCGCGATCGTCGCGAAGATATTCTTCCCCTCGCCCTCGGCATGCTGGAGCGCTTTAACCGCGAGATGAAGAAGAGTTTCACCGGCTTCACTCCCGGCGCCGCCGAGTTGCTCACGCGTTATTCCTGGCCGGGAAACATTCGCGAACTCAAAAACGTGGTGGAACGCGCCATGATCCTGGCGCCCGAGGGCGATATCGATGCCGGGTCGCTTCCCGAGGAGATTCGCGATTACTCCGAGCCGCCCACTGTATATGCTGAACCCGAGTCGCATTGGGACCTCTCGCCTACCGGGCATCAGTACGTCACGCTACGCGAACTTGAAGAGCGCTACATTCAGGAAGTGCTGGGTCTCACCGGCAACAACAAGACCCAGGCGGCACACATCCTCGGAATCCATCCCACTTCCCTGTTGCGCCGGCTGAAGAAGACTCAGCCCGACGAGGAGACAAAGACCACCGAGACGCCGCCCAAGACCGATCCTGTAGTGGCAAAATAGGGCACAGAATTCAGCAAGAGATTGAGGATTTCGGGAACGAGGCGAGCGTCTTCGCCAGCAGCGCCGTCTCATCGGAAATAATCCCATCCACGCCCAAACCGGCGAACGCGCGCATTTCGTTTTCGCCGTTTACCGTCCAGACGAACACTTGTTTTCCGGCGCCGTGCTGTGCGTCCACCACTGCCGCGGTACACAAGCCCCGCTCCAGGAACAGCGCCTGCACCGGCACGCCCGTCCAACCGGCAAGTTGCGTGCGCGAACTGCAAATCAGTCCCAGTTTCATGGTGCTGTCCGCGCGATACAGACCTTCCACCACCTGCGGCAGAAACGACGAGACGCAGTATCCCCTCCGCGGCGGATGCCGGCGCAGCAACTCGGCCAGCATCACCTCAAGACCTGGCACTTTCAGCTCGATGTCGAGAAACGCCCGCGACATAAACCCAGCGAGGATGTCCTCCAGGCCAGGTGCGCTCAGGTCCTTGGACGCAGTACGGGCCACCTCTCGACCGCCGAGCTTCGCATCGTGGCAGACCACGGCCTGCGCGTCGGCGCACAGGCGCACGTCAAACTCAAAGCCGTCGCAGCCGTGCTTCAGGCAAAGGTCGAATGCTTCCAGGGTATTTTCGGGCGCTTCGCGGCGGGCGCCGCGGTGTCCGAGCAGCAGTGGACGCGCGCCCATCGTCAGTCGAGATCGATGTCGCGCACCAGTGGGCCGGTGTCGGGGGTTTCCTTGGCCTTCTTGAACGCGTCCTGAAACTTCTTATCCAGCAATTCGGACTTGTGCTTCTCCGCCTCCACCGACTGGCGAAAGATCGATTCCTTGCGCGTGTCCTGCTCACGCATCGCCTGGGCAGCTCCCTCGAGGTCAGCAAACATTCGTGGCTTCACCGGCGCTACGTGCGAGATGACCGCGTGCATGCCGGAATCGACCTTCAGCACCGCGCCACAGCACGGGCACCCGACTTCGAACGCCTCCGCCTTGCCGCTCTTCTTCGACATGACCGCTATTCTACGCGCGTCGCAAAAGTGCGCTTCCTACAACTCCACGATCTGGTGGTCGGGACAACCGCCCGCGCACTCGACCAGCCCATCGAGAAGCTCCCTGCCATACCGTGCCAGGAACGATACTCCGGCGATTTCGCGCTCCTGCAGTCCTTTGCTCGGGTACAAGTTCGCGCTCAGCCATTCGGCATGACGGGCAATCTCATCGTTTCTCCGCAGTTCCGCGTTGGCGGCACGCTTGCGCAGCCGATCGAGTTGGTACAACATTTTCCGCTGCGCCCGCTCTGCCGCGTCGCACAGCGTCGGATCAAGCTTCTCGAGCGACTTTCGCAACTCCCCGACAACATCCGAGACCGTCGCCGTACCCTGCTCGAATCGAGCCTGCAATTCCGCCGGCAGATTCCGCGACGCCAGCAATTCGCGCGCCGCCTCCGGGCCCCCAAACAAGTCCGGCAACTCGATGGCATACTTTTTCATCAGCCGCTGCGCCCGCGCATCCAGCAGGGTGGCGCTGAACCGCGGCAACACCGGTGTCGTTCGCCCCAGCACTTCTTCGGACACCACCGCCACCTGCGCGGAATAGGCCACTTCTGCCGGACCGCCGAAGTATCCGACCGTCGGCAACAGAAAATCCTGCAGCACGGGCCGCAGCAGGACATTGGCGCTGAAACAATGCGGTTCCGCCTCGATCCGCGCCAGCAACTCTTCGCGCGTCACCTGCTCGCGGCCAACACTGAATCCGCCGTTGTTGCGATGGATCACCGTGCGAGCGCCGTTGCGTTTCTCGAACAGCAGCGCCGTCTCCGGCGTGACCTTCACTTGCTCGTGATAACCAGCCGTCCGCAGCTCTTTGCCTCGCGTTATCAAAGCGTCGTCTAATTTACCTGCGCGCTCGATCGCCGCGCGATAGACCGGCTTTGCAATCTCGTGCAAAGCCTTGTCGGACGGATCCAGCAGTACCAGTCCGAAGTCGGCGAAGAGTTTCGCGAACAGCTTGCCAAACGCGGTTCCTAACGTTTCTCCCGGCCGATACGTTGCCCGCACGAACTCCGCAATCTCACCCTCGCCCAGCAGTCCACATGCGCGCTCGGCAACGGCGACGATTTCCTCTCCCAGTCGCACTTCCGACACCGGCGCGTCCTTTGCCCCATGCGACGGCGTTTCCAGACGTTCGGGTAAGCCAGCCGGGTTCAACAGCGTGACGTGGTTGACCTCGGCAAGATCGTGGTCTTCCGTCGCCAACCAGAACACCGGGACGCATTCCATCCCCGGTGCACTCAAATCGCGCGCCAGGCGAATCGCCGATACAGCCTTCAGGATCGAATATAGCGGCCCTCCGAACAGCCCGACTTGCTGCCCCGATACCGCCGCCAGCGCTCCCGCCCGCAGCCGGGCCACATTCTCCAGCGTCCGCGCCGACGCGCCGCACTCGCGGTTCTGGCGCTCCAGAACGTCTGCCACCAGCCGGCGCCGCTCGTCGTCATAGCGGATTCCGGACCCGTGCGCGCGCAGTGCATCACGATTGCGCGGATCGACCGCGTAAAAGCGTTGTACCCTTTCGAAGTTGTAGAGATAATCCCGGAACAGGCTGGTAGCGTGCTGAATAGCGGTGAAGGCGAGACACTCGCTCTTCATCGACAGCGCTCCCGGTAAAGAGATTCAGAAGGCACGCGGGTTGGATGTATCCTTATGCGATTTGTTGCAAAACTTGCCGTGGCCACGATTCTCCTGGTCTCCCTGGGACTTGCCCAGCAGCAGCCCACATTCCGTTCGCAATCGGAGTTGGTTGTCATTCCCGCCGTCGTCACCGACCACGCCGGCGCGCACATCGCCAATCTCAAGAAAGAAGATTTTAGCGTGCAGGAGAACGGCGTCGATCAGAAAATCACCGTGCTCGAAGAGGTCTACACCACGACTTCACGCGTGAATCGTCCTGCGCCGCAGCCAAACCACTTCAGCAATTACCTGACCGGCGCCCTCACCGAGCGCCGCCTCACCATCATCGCACTCGATACGGTCAACACGCCATTGCTGGACCAGGCTCGTGCCAAGCAGGAAATGCTCAAGTTCCTGCAAGACTGGGTGAGCGGCGGCGAGCCCATGTCACTGGTCGTCCTCACCCGCTCTGGAGTGAAAGTCATCCACGACTTCACCACCGACCCCAAGGTCCTCGCCGAAGCCCTCAAGCGTGCGCGCAACCGCAATGAGCAGGTGGCCGAGGAGCCCTCAGGAGAGGCTGGTCCGGAAGAGACGGCCATCAATACCGAAGAGCAGCAGTTGTTCCAGATGATGGCCGACGCCGAGCAGAACATGGTCGCTTTCCAACGGCGCGTTTCCGCCACCATGACCCTCGATGCGATGCAGCAGATCGCACAGATGTTCGGCGGAGTACCAGGGCGCAAGTCGCTGCTATGGGCCAGTTCGGGCTTTCCTTTCTCCATCAGCGACCAGACGATGTCACTCTCCACTCCCGGCCGCGATAACGTCACCGACATCCTGCCGCTTTATGAAAGCACCTGGCGGGCGCTGAGTGACGCGCAGATTGCGGTTTACCCGGTGGACCTCCGTGGCCTGGTGACCTCGGTGCCTGGTGCCGACATCGGCCGGCCCTCGCGGAATTTCCCACAGCAGGCGATGTGGAACAACAGCGAGCGCCTGGCGACGTTCCAGATCATCGCGCAGGCTACCGGTGGCCGCGCCTTTTACAACACCAATGATCTCGCCGGCGCCTTCCGCAAGGCCGCCGATGATTCCTCCAGCTACTACATGATCGCCTACTACCGCGACGCCAAGGACAACAAACCCGGCTGGCGCAAGCTGAAAGTGGCGGTCCATCGTCCCGGCGCACAGGTCCGCGCACGCAGCGGATACTTCGTGCAGAAACCCACCACCGCAGAAGGCGAGCGCAGGCGGGAAATGATGCTCGCCGTCCTATCGCCGATCGATTACACCGGCATTGCCTTCACCGCATCCTGGAAGGCGGAAGCGGCCGCTGCAGGCGGCAAGAAGCGCATTCCTTATGAATTGATACTTGCCGCCAATATGCTCCAGGTGGATTCGGCGGATAACAATCACATCACCGCAGACTTTTTTGCTGTTTCCCGAACGCCCGCCGGCCAGACAGCCGACCAGCGCGGCCAGACCCTGGACGCCCACCTCACGTCGGGCAACGTGGCTCAACTGCTCCATAACGGTATTACCTACGAGAATGTCCTTGAGCTTTCACCCGGCGAGTACACGGTTCGCTTCGTGGTGCGAGACCAGCTCAGCGGCCGCATGGGCACCGTCTCCGCTCCGTTGAAAGTGGAATAGTTCGATTACGATCTCTGCGCGGCGCGAAATGCCAGGACCGCGTTGAGACCGCCAAACGCAAACGAGTTGGAGAGGGCGTAATCGAAACTCGCATGCCGCGCCTGGTTTACGACCAGGTTGAGATTGCACTCAGGATCGGACTCGGTGAAGTGAATCGTCGGAGGAATCACTCCTTCGCGCAATGCCAGTACGGTCGCAACCGCTTCGATCGCTCCCGCAGCTCCCAAGGCGTGGCCATGCATTGATTTCGTCGAGCTGACTGGCGTCCGGTCCGCATGCGCTCCCAGGACTTCCCGGATGGCGCGGCTTTCGGTGGCGTCGTTGCTGATCGTTCCCGTGCCGTGGGCGTTGATGTATCCGATATCGGTAGCTTGTAAAGAAGCATCCGAAATCGCCGACCGCATGGCTTGCGCCGGACCCGCCGAGGTCGGCTGCGTGACGTGGTGCGCATCCGCAGACATTCCGAATCCGACGACCTCGCCATAAACCGTCGCGCCGCGACCCACGGCACGGTCAAGAGATTCCAACACCAGCATGGCGCCGCCCTCTCCGAGCACTAGACCGGAACGATCCTTCGAAAACGGCCGGCAATACTCGGGCGCTACCACCCGCATTGCTTCCCAAGCCTTGAGCAAGCCAAAACTGAACGGCGCCTCGCTGCCTCCGGCGATCGCGACCTCCACCTGGCCCGATCGGACCATCCAGAACGCGAGTCCTATGGCGTGATTTGCGGAAGAACACGCCGTGCTGGTGGTCAACGCCGGGCCGGTAATGCCCAGGTCCATGCAGATGTGGCTGGCGCCGGCATTCATCATGACTCGCGGGATGGTCAGAGGGTGCACACGTGGACGGCTGCGCAAGTACAAATCCTGGAAGCCCGCGTCCTCGCTGGTTTGCCCTCCAACCGAGGAGCCAGTTACGACCGCGACTCGCGGAGACAACTCAGGGCTAATGGAGAGACCTGCGTCCGTAATTGCTTCCCGCGCTGCAACGACCGCGAATTGCGCGAACCGATCGAGTAAATCCTGGCGTCCGCCGTCAAAGTGCTTTGCGGGATCGTAGTCACGTACCTCGGCGCCGCTTTGAAAACGTAACTTGGAAGTGTCGACTGACTGGATCTTCTGGATGCCGGAGCGGCCATTGATTGCGTTGTGCCAGAACTCACCGACGTTCTTCCCCAAGCCGCAAATGATCCCCAACCCGGTGATAGCGACACGCGGCATCGAGGAGGTTAGTCTCCCTTGCTCTCTCGGCTCTGCAGGTACCCGGCTAGCCGCTCGATGATGCCCTGTACGGACTTAATGGAGCGTGCCTCGTCGTCCGGGATATCGAGATCGAACTCGCTCTCCAACTCGAAGAGAATGTTGATCCGATCCAGGGAGTCGATACCCAGCTCGTCGAAAGTGGATTCGGCGCGAATGGAGTCGGGACTCACCTGTTTGACCGATGCGACGATGCCGATGACTTTGTTTGCGAGTTCCGGGTCCATGTGTGAGCCTGGTCGATACCTGCCGTTAGCGCGACAGCGGAGTTCATTGTAATCGCGCAGGAACAGCCGCGGGCCGAAAGAGTCCCTCTTACCTCGCTAAGTTACATCGCTGTACGGAGTTGAAGCCGCTTCCCCGGATCGCATCCAATCTCTGTCGCCGGGCATCTAATACATTGACTTCCAACAACTTACTGCGATAATTGGAAGTAGCTCTTTGACAAGCGACCTGCCCTTCTCTCCATTTGCAGCGTCAGCTTTTTTGCGGGGTCCCCAGCGTGCGCCGGTTTTGCGCACGATGGGGTGTCTGCATGTGGGGGCGTCACGGCTTCGACGGAGATGGATGCGGCAGAGAGGCATACCGGGGTGTAGGCACCCGTAATCGCTTACAAAAACACAATTGCCAATACTGAACTGGCATACGCAGCTTAATTAGTTAAGTTGCCGTCCTCCGCGGCTTTGCCTGCGGGCCGTGGAAGGGCGTCGCACTGTAGGCTGGTTTTCGGGTGCGGTCCGAGCACGAAAACGAGATTCAGGACTAGCCAATCGCGTTTCTTGTCGCATTCTGAGCGCGAGCGGCGAAGGTTCCCCATCCGGGGAGCGGGAATGCGAATAAGTATGTAGGCTCTCTGCTAGTGACACCTTCGGACGCGGGTTCAACTCCCGCCGCCTCCACCATTATATCTACTGTATTTTCAGTTACTTAGCCTAATAAAAATATCGCGTGCCTGTTACGTGACCATGTTTTACACTGTGTGCTTGACACTTTAAGGGGGTAAGCACGCGGTGTTAAAGCCCTTCCGTCGCCACGTTCTGTCTTGCTTTCATCGCAGGAAGGGTCGGATCTGGAGGAAGTGCTCCTGCCCGATCTGGGTAGAGGGTCGCATTGACGGCCTGCGAGTCCGAAGATCACTCGATACTGCTAATTGGGAAATTGCCAACGACAAGATTTTGGAGATGGAGGCCGGGAAAAGGAAGAAAACGGTTTCGGTCACAAACGCCACTGAGGAATACATACAGGATTGTCGCAACCGTGCACTGTCCGCTGAAACGATTAAGAAACATGAACAGATCCTCAACCCGCTGACGACGTTTTGCGAGCATCGCGGCATTTCTCAGCTACGTGCTCTTGACGTCGAGATTGCCCGGAAATTCGTTCAGTCGTGGACGGATGGAGCGGTCACCCGGAGCAAGAAGCTGGAACGGCTACGCAGCTTCTTTGCTTTCTGCCAAGACAACGGTTGGCTAGACAGCAACCCCGCCAAACGCATCAAGAAGCCACAGACCGGAGAGACGGCGGTCGTTCCCTTCACGGCTGAACAATGGCAGCTAATCGTGAAGGCGTTGGACTCGTACCCAGAACGGAACTCCTTCGGTTACAACAACCGCAAACGCGTCCGAGCGTTCGTACTCACTCTCAGATACACGGGATTGCGCATCTCGGACGTAGTGAAGCTCCAACCCCACCGAATCACTGATGGACGCATCCTGATCCGCACGTTGAAGACCGGAGCCGCCGTCCATCTGCCACTTCCTCCATTCGTGGTGGATGCAATCGCGGCCGTAAAGAACGGTCGCGACTATTACTTCTGGTCGGGGAATGGCGAGTTGCGTTCCGCTACGAAGGACTGGCAGCGCAGCATCCGGAGTCTGTTTACATTGGCTAAAGTAAAGGGGCACCCCCACATGTTCCGACATACATTAGCAATTGAGCTACTGGAGAGC
>Ga0097691_1000534_pt1 | contig 32514 bp, 31 predicted proteins | sample NGESurdeep072012_8_FD_72858 | JGI IMG/M metagenome (GOLD analysis project Ga0097691, IMG submission 72858) | Arctic peat soil microbial communities from Barrow, Alaska - NGEE Surface sample 210-1 deep-072012 | ecosystem: Environmental > Terrestrial > Soil > Wetlands > Peat ... | reverse complement strand
CGAGATGCCGATCACCACGACTCTGTTGTCGATCTCGGTTGTGTACATCCCGAGCCAGGGCCGCGCCGGCTTGTTGACGCGGCCGAACTTGCGCAAATCGTCGAGCACCGGCTTGAGCAGATCGATCGGCACGATCATGTTGACGTGTTCGGCCTTGCCCTCGCGCTCGCGCTCGAGCTGGAGCGAGCCGATGCCGATCAACTCGCCGCGGTTCGAGATCAGTCCAGTGCCGCCCCAATTGGGATGCGCGGGATAGGTAAAGATCGCCTCGTCCAGCAGATACTCCCAGTAACCGGCGAACTCCTGCTTGGCGGCGATCTGGCAGGCGACTGACCGCGTGCGCCCGCCCGCGCCGCCCAACACCATGCGGTCGCCGATCTGGGCGGCCGCCGAAGAACCCAGCGGCAGCGGATCGAGGTCGATGTGGCCGAGGGCCTGTACCAGGCCGAAACCGCTCACCGAATCGAAGCCGAGCGCGTGACCTTCCAACACGCGGCCGTCGCCGAGATGCAGCCAGACGGCTTCCGCCTCGGTGATCAGATAGCCGATCGTCAGCACCAGTCCATCGTCGATCAAGACGCCATTGCCGGCGCGCTCGGTACCCAGGGTGTCCGCGCTGAAGGCGTCGGCGGGGATGATCGAATGCAGGCCAACCACCGCGGAAAGCACGTGATCGAGATCGAAACTGTAGTCGCCCGGGCGGGGCTGATTCGCCGGCGGCACTTTCCATTCAGTCAAAGAGGGCATGGAGAATCTCCTGGCCAATCGGCCTGCGAGCGTTCCGCAGATTCCAGCGAACAGGCGCGCATGAAACCGGTGACGATCTTATGTCGCAAACGACCGTCTTGAAAGTCTCTCGTAATATGATCGCTGACCGCTTCTTACGGGTCGAGCTCGGTATCCCAGTATAAATAATCGAGCCAGCTGTCGTGCAGATAGTTCGGCGGGAACAGCCGGCCGTTGCGGTGCAGCTGGTGCACCGTCGGCGCGAACGGGGGTTGCCGCGGAAACATCCGCGCCTGCTGCGGCGTCAGATTTCCCTTGCGCAGATTGCACGGCGAACATGCGGCGACCACGTTCTCCCAAGTGGTCTGGCCGCCTTTGCTGCGCGGGATGATGTGGTCGAAGGTGAGATCGTCGTCGGCCGAGCAGTACTGGCAGACGAAGCGGTCGCGCAGGAACACGTTGAACCGGGTGAAGGCGGGATGCGTGGTCGGCTTGACGAAGGATTTCAGCGACACCACGCTCGGCAGCTGGATCTCGAACGAGGGGCTGCGCACCGCGCGGTCGTAGTGCTCAACGATGTTGACGCGGTCGAGGAACACCGCCTTGATCGCGTCCTGCCACGACCAAAGAGACAGCGGATAATAACTGAGCGGCCGGAAGTCCGCATTCAGCACCAGCACCGGCCAACCGCCTTGCGAGACATGTGCGTTCAAGTAACGCTCCTGGCCCCCATATAAGCTGCGAAGCAGCGTGAGTTGACATACTACAGTCAGCGTGACGGGATTGTGAAGAGCGTTGGCGGCCTTATCCGCCGCCGCCCCGCCCCGGTTGCACGATCGGCGCGAAGACCGCTAAACGAGGCGGGCGGCGCCTTTCGGCCGCGTACGGACCCAGGCAAGATGGTCACCACGTCCCGTTATCTTGAGGCGCCGCGCCGGCTGCGGGCCTTCGTTCGCGCCCATGAAACGAGTCTGGTCGTCCTCGCGGCGCTGGTCGGCACCATTGGCGGACTGGTGGTGGCCGCGATGAGTGCTGCGGTCGCAGGGCTTCACATGCTGCTGTTCAATCTCGAAATGGGGGAACGCCTTTCAAGCCAGCTCAGGATCGAGCCGCTGCGCGCGTTGCTGGTCCCGAGCCTCGGCGGGCTGTTGCTGGGCGTGGCCTTCCTGCTGCTGCTGCGATGGCGGCCGGCGCGTGAAATCGATCCAATCGAGGCCAATGCCCTGCATGGCGGGCGGATGTCGTTTCGCGGCAGTGTAATCGTTGCATTGCAGACGGTCTGGTCCAGCGGCGTTGGCGCTTCGGTCGGACTTGAAGCAGGATATACCCAGCTTGCCAGCGGTCTCGGCGCCTCGTTGGGCCGCGGATTTCATCTGCGCCGCGCGGACCAGCGCATCATGGTCGGCTGCGGCGCCGCAGCCGCGATCGCGGGCGCGTTCGGGGCGCCGCTGGCCGGCGCTTTCTATGCCTTTGAGCTTGTGATCGGGGGATATACGCCGGCCGGTCTGACCCCGGTCGGCGTCGCCGCGGTAGCGGGCTATTTTGTCGCCCATGCATTCGGGGAGCTGTCGCTCGGCGTCGGCGTCGGCCCGGTCGGCGATGTACTCGGGCACGACCTTGCCATCGCCGCGCTGCTCGGGATTCTGGCGGCGCTGTTCGGCATTGGAATCATGCGCGGCGTGGCGCTGTGCGAGGCGCTGCTGGCGAAGACCCGAATCTGGTTGCCGCTGCGCCCGGCGCTTGGCGGTCTCGCCGTGGGTCTGCTCGCATTGCTGACGCCGCAAGTGATGTCGTCGGGGCACGGCGCGCTGCATTTTGCCGGGCTTGTTTCGATGCCATTGGCGGCTATTGCGGTCGTTTTCACCCTGAAAGCGATTGCATCGATGATATCGCTGGGCAGCGGCTTTCGCGGCGGATTGTTTTTCGCCACGCTCCTTCTGGGCGCGCTCGGCGGCCGGCTGTTCGCGGCCGGCTTCGACACGGTCTGGCCCGGTCTCAACCTCGATCCGAACGTCTATGCGATCGTCGGCATGAGCGCGCTGTCAGCCTCCGTGATCGGCGGACCGCTGACGATGTCGTTCATCGCGCTGGAATCCACCGGCAATCTCTGGCTTACCACGGCCGTGCTGGTCGCGGTCATCATCTCGACCCAGATCACCCGCGAACTGTTCGGTTACTCGTTCGCGACGTGGCGATTGCACCTGCGCGGCGAGTCCATTCGCAGCGCCGCCGATGTGGGCTGGATCCGCGATCTCACGGTGCGGCGCCTGATGCGTCAGGACGTGGCCACCGTGAACGCCGGCATTCCGATCGAAGAATTCCGCGACAAATTTCCGCTCGGCTCGAAGACCCAGGTGGTCGCGGTCGACGCCACAGGCCGCTATGTCGGACTGGCACTAGTGGCCGAAGCGCACGCGCCGGATATCGAGGCGGCGAGCGGTCTCATCGGCATCCTGCATCATCGGGATGTCGTGCTGCATCCGGTCATGAATATCCGGGAAGCCATCGCCGTCTTTGACGCGGCGGAAGCCGAATCGCTTGTCGTGGTCGAAGCCGACGGAGAACATCGGCCGATCGGGATTCTCACCGAAGCCCACGCGATGCGGCGCTATGCGGAGGAATCAGAACAACGGCGGCGCGAAGCCGTCGGCGATATCTAGTCGGTGCACCAGAAGCGCGCAAAATACTGTAACATGCGTTGCATACGCCCATTTCGGAGGAACTTTATGCGTAGATTGCTGACAGTTATGGTCGCAACCCTTCTTGCACTGGCCTCGACCGGCATTGCCGCCGCGCAGGACTATCCGACGCGTCCAATAACCATGATCGTGCCGTTCCCCGCCGGGGGTGCAACCGATACCTTGGCTCGCTTCCTGGCCGAGCGGATGCGGGGAATTTTCGGTCAACCTGTCATCATCGAGAATATTGCGGGAGCAGCCGGCAGCCTCGGCGTCGGCCGCGCCGTTCGATCGGCACCAGATGGCTACACGCTGAGCATTGGCACCTCGACCACCCATATGCTTACCGGCGGCCTCTACGCCCTTCAGTTCGATCTGTTGAAGGATCTGGAGCCGATCATTCAGATCGGCAGCGAACCGCTATTGATTGTCGGCAAGAAGGGCCTGCCGGCGGACGATTTGAAGGGACTGATTGCGTATCTCAAGGCCAATCCCGACAAGGCGTCGGTAGGCATCGCCGGCGTCGGCGCGACAGGCCATCTCACCGGAATTTCGTTTCAGAAGGAGACCGGAACGAAATTTCAATTCGTGCCGTATCGCGGCAATGCGCCGGCCATGCAGGATCTGCTGGCGGGACAGATCGATTTCATGATCAAACCGTCGTCGAATTTCAAGTCGCTGGTCGCCGCCGGCAGCATCAAGCCATTCGCCATCACCGGCAGGACGCGGTTGCCTTCGTCCCCAAATATTCCGACCGCGGACGAGGCGGGGCTGCCCGGCTTCTTTGCGTCGCTCTGGTACGGACTTTGGGTGCCCAAGGATACGCCCAAGGATATCATCGCTAGGTTGAATGCCACCATGGTGCAGATCCTCGCCGACCCGGAGGTGCAAAAGCGCTTCGACGAGCTCGGCATCCAGATCACGCCGCTCGCGCAGCAATCGCCCGAAGCCTTGCGCGCTTTCCAGAAGGCGGAGACGGAACGCTGGTGGCCGATCATCAAGGCGTCCAACCTCAAGGCGGAATGAAGAGGCGACTTTCGGCAGACCTGCCTCACAGATGGCATCGCGAAATCGGCACAATTGGACGTTTCCTTTGCGGTCATGAAAGTACATGCCATCCAGACCGGGTTCGTCCGGATCAAGACTGCGCAGGTCGAGGGGCAGGGACACGGTCTGCGGCGGCGGCTCGCGATTTTTACTGACGCAAACTGGACCGAATGGCTGCCGACCTATGCATGGGTCATCGATCATCCCGAAGGCGTCATCGTGGTCGACACCGGGCAGGGCGCGCACCTGCTCGAATCCGGCAAGTCGCTTCACCCTTATGTCCGATGGGAGGTCGCGTTCCGCATCGACCGCGAACAGGAGATCGGTCCGCAGTTGCGCGCGCTCGGCATCGGTCCGCGCGATGTGAAACGGGTCGTCCTGACCCATCTGCATATGGACCATGACGGCGGCCTTGTGCACTTTCCGAACAGCGAAATCCTGGTCACGCCCGGCGAGTTGCAAACCGCGAGCGGATATCTCGGACGCATGCGCGGTTATCTTCCGCATCGCTGGCCGTCATGGTTCGATCCGGTGCCGCTCAACCTCGAGACCGACCCGTTCGGCCCCTTCGCCGCCAGCCGGCGATTGACGCAAGCCGGCGACGTCGTCGCGGTAGCTACGCCTGGTCATACCGCGGATCATGTCTCCATCGTGGTTCAGGACGGCGACACCCATTATTTTCTGGCGGGCGACACATCGTATAACGAGGAACTGATGCTTGCCGGCAAGCTCGACGGCGTCAGCGCGGATGAGCAGGTCTCCGGCGCAACGCTGGATACGATCCGGCGTTTTGCCCAGTCCCAGCCGACCGTGTATCTGCCGACGCACGATCCTGGGTCCGCCGATCGCCTGGCGAACCGGAGGTCTGCCGGAGCTTGATCTGGTACGCGCGCTAGACTTTCTCCAGCTTCTGCAGGCAGCGAACGACTGCCGGCATCGGCGTATCCGGAAAGCTGGTCTTCCAGTCGGTGACGCCGACTTCGCCGACATAGATGTCGCCTCTTGAATCCAGCGCGATGCCGTGCGGCGCGAGGAATTTTCCGGTCTCGAGGCCGGGACCGTTTTCGCCGCCGAGCCGTGCGATGTGCTTTCCCTTGGAGTCCACGATGGTCAGGCGCGGACCCAAATTCGGCACCTTGCGGTTGACAGGCATGCCGGGGCCGAGCTCGCCGATGATGAAGTTAGGCCGCTTGCCGCCGCAGCAATGCAGCGCGCAGGGCCGGTGCAGATTATTCCACTGCGCCTCGTATTTGCCGTTGCCGTCGAACACCTGCACGCGGTGGTTCTCGCGGTCCGCGACATAGACGTAGCCGTCCGCGTCGGTGGCGATATTGTGGACGATGTTGAACTGGCCCGGATCGGTGCCCGGCTCGCCCCAGGTTTTGATCAGTTTACCGCCGGGGGTGTATTTGTGCACGCAGGCATTGCCATAGCCGTCCGACACGTAGATTTCGCCCTTGGGCGACAGCGCGGTGTGGGTGCAGCGGTGGAACGGCTCACCGCTCATGAAAGGCGCGGGCTTGTTCGGGATACCGATCGTCAGCAGCACTTTTCCGTCTGTCGAACACTTGCGCACCGTATGGTCGCCGTCATCGGTGCAATAGAGGTTATCGTCGGCGTCGATGTGCAGCCCATGCGCGCGGCTGAACAGGCCTTCGCCCCAGCTCTTGATGAAATTGCCTGAGCGGTCGAGCACGACCATCGGGTGGGCGCCGCGATTGAAGACGTAGATGCGGTCCTTGCTGTCGACCGCGACGGAGGCGACGTCGGTGAGATTCCACCCCTCCGGAAGCTTCGTCCAGTTCTCCACCACGCGGTAACGATGTTCGCCCGAGCCGAGAATGACCGGCATGCGTTTTCTCCTTTTTCCCTCTCCCCTTGTGGGAGAGGGTGCCTGAGCGAAGCGAAGGCGGGTGAGGGGTCCGGCTCTATCGTTAGGTCGCAACCCCTCACCCGACTCGCATCTGACGATGCTCTACTCCCTCTCCCACAAGGGGAGAGGGGAAGAAAGCGCGACACGCGGCAACAACCCTTCCTCGATCGCCTTGATCTGCAGCGCCAGATATTTCGAGTTGATCCGGCACTGCGCCAGGCTGCCGGCGATGAACCAGAGGCCGGGCTGGCCGGTGCGCGTATACATGTTGCGCAGCTCCTGGCTCTCGCCGAATCCCCAGATCGGGCCGACGCGCTCGGCGACCTCGTCGCCGAACAGCTTGCGGACCAGATGTTCCTGGCCCTTGTAGCCGGTCGCCAGCACGATCAGATCGGCGGCGAGCGTCTCGCCGCTTTTCATCCGCGCTCCATCGGCGACAAACGCCTCGATATCCGAAAACTGTCGCAGTCCGATCTCGCCGCGCACGACGAGATCGGAGCAGCCGACATTGAAATAGTAGCCGCCGCCGCGGGTGAGGTATTTGAACTGCCAGCCGGTGCCGCCGTCGCCGAAATCCAGCTTGAATCCGACGCGCGCGAGGCCATCGAGTAATTCCTTGTCCAGCTTCTTTGATTGTTCGGTCAGCATGACGTGGCTTCTTTTCGCCAATGCGAGCGGCATCGAGGTCGCGATCAGGTCATTATCCTCCAGAGTGCCTTCATTATACGTCGCATAGGCCAGTTGCGCTGATGGTTCGATATTGGTGATCAAGGTCGAACTGCGCTGAACCAGCGTCACATGAGCGCCGCTCGAATGCAGGTCCTGCGCAATATCGTGGCCGCTGTTGCCGGTGCCGATCACGAGCGCCTTCTTGCCTTTCCACGCCTCGCCGTCGTCGTATTGGCTGGAATGCAGAACCATGCCGGCGAAGTTTTTCAAGCTGGGAAAATCGGGCAGATTCGGAATGCCGCTGACGCCGGTGGCCATCACGACGTGCCGCGGATGCATCGTGCGCCGGCTGCCGTCGGCCCGGCGCAGCACCACCGACCAGCGTCCTGCCGCTTCGTCGTAGCTTCCGCTCTCGAACTCGGTGCCGGTCCAGTAGTTGAGCTCCATGCTCTCGACATAGGCCTCGAACCAGTTGGCGAGCTTGTCCTTCGGGATATAGACCGGCCAGTTCGGCGGGAACGGCATGTAAGGGAGGTGGTTGACCTGCACCTGATTATGCAGCGTCAGCGCATGGTAGCGATTGCGCCAGTTGTCGCCGATGCGCGCTTCGCGGTCGACGATCAGCGTATCGATCTGCAATTGTTTCAGGCGCGCCGCGATTGCAAGGCCGGCCTGCCCGCCGCCGACCACCAGCACATCGGGATCGCGGTCGGCATACTCGGCCGCGGCCTTCCGCAGGTCGAGCCAGTTGGGTCCGCGAAAATCGCGTGAATAGGATTGGCCCCGGGGCCGCGATGCTTCGAGCTGTTCCTCAAAGCCTTTCAGTTCGTCGAGTGCCGTCAGCAGCGTCCAGGCTTTCAGCTTGTTGCCGTCGCCGGCGTCGGGGATCAGCCGCAGAATTCCGCTGCCGCGGCCTACAGCGGTTTCAAATCTAAAAATCGCTTCGATCGCATTGGTGCCGGCGCGGGTCACGCGGCGCGGCGCGGCGCGATCGGGATCGATTCTGAAACCGCTGGGGGAGGCGCTGATGGCGTCGGCTTTCAACTCACTCAGGATTGGTTGGGCGCCGTTGAGTGTTTGAATGTTCCAGCTCAGCGCCAGCACATCGCGCCAGTAGCTGTCGGGGTGAAACAGGGTTTTCAGCAGGGGTTCGTCGGGCTTTGCGAGTGCGCGTTCGAACTGTGCCAGCCAGCTTTCCGTGGCGATCGAAATATCGTCCGTTCTGTCAAGCATTCCCGTTTCTCACACCAGCCGTCTTCGCGGCGTTTCCCTGATCGGAAACCTACACCCTTTGGGATCGCACAGAAAGGGCGGGGTGAAGACCGTGGCGCAGTTTACGTTGCAGGCAACGTCGATTGGGAAAAAATCATTTTTTCGATCCCGGTATTTTTGCCGCCCGGATCTTTGCTTTTGCCGATGACCGCTTTGCAACAGCTGTCTTGCCTAAAACGGCGTTGGCTTTTTGTGGTCCTGCGAACACCCCCTCGCGCTTTTTCACCGCCCGGTAATAGGCCCACCACAGATGCGCCGCGGCGCCGCGCAGCGGCCGCCACGGCTCCGCCAGCGGCGCCATCTGCTTCGCGGTCGGCCGCGTCTTCAGCCCAAGTCCGATCTTCACCGCTTCCTGCACGGCGAGATCGCCGGCGGGCCAGGCGTCGCCATGGCCGAGGCAAAACAGCAGATAGACGTCGGCGGTCCACGAACCGATGCCGTGCAGCGCCGTCAGCGTATTGTGCGCGGCATCGGCGTCCTCGTCCTCGTTCGCGAGCACGTCGAGATTCAGCCTCTCGGCGGCGAGCTCGCGCGCGAGATTCTTCAAAGTTTTGATTTTCGCCGCCGACAGTCCGAGCCGGCCCAGCCGGTCGGCGCGGGCGCGGCGCAGCGTGTCATGGTGAAACGGATCGAACGCGGCGCTGACCCGGGCCCAGATCGCCGCGGCGCTTGCGGTGGACACTTGCTGGCCGCAGACGATCGCCGCTAAGCCGGCATAGCCGGGATCGCGCCGCCGCAGCGCCGGCATGCCCGCAAGCTCAAATATGGGTTTCAGCCGCGGGTCCTGCTTCACCAGCGCGTGGATGGCGTTTTCAAGGTCGGCCTGGGTGTTGAGGTGGATGGTCATGAGAATTAGAACCATCACGTCCCGCGAAAGAGATCAATGCCGCCCGTCTTCCGCTTCGCGCCGAGCCCGAACGGCCATCTGCATCTCGGCCACGCTTATTCGGCGTTGCTGAATTTTGATCTGGCCGGTCAGGCCGGCGGCCGGTTCCTGCTGCGCATCGAGGATATCGACACCACCCGTTGCAAGCCGGAATTCGAGACCGCGATTTATGAAGACCTCGCCTGGCTCGGCATCGCATGGGAAACCCCGGTGCGGCGGCAGTCCGAACATCTCGCTGACTATCGCGAAACGCTCGAGACACTTTCAGCCCAGGGTCTCGTCTATCCGGGTTTCGAGAGCCGCGCCGAGATCGCAAAACTGGTGGGTCAGCGGGAGGCGAATGCCCCTTGGCCGCGCGACCCCGACGGTGCGCCGCTCTATCCCGGTGCGGCGAAATTGCTTTCGCCCCATGAGCGCGCGCGACTGCTTGAATCGGGCCCACCCCATGCGCTGCGGCTCGATGTCGCGGCGGCATGCGGGCGCGCCGGCGATCTCAGCTGGATCCAGCACGGCGAAGGCCCCGATGGCGAGACCGGCGCGGTGGCGGCTCAGCCTGTGGAGTGGGGCGACGTCATCCTCGCGCGAAAGGAGGCGCCGACCAGCTATCACCTCTCGGTTGCGATCGACGACGCCTTGCAAGGCGTGACGGAGGTGGTGCGCGGCCAGGACCTGTTCTGGTCGACCAGCGTCCATCGGCTGCTGCAGCAACTGCTCGGTCTGCCGCAGCCGGCCTACCGGCACCACCGCCTCGTCCTCGATGGCGCCGGGCGGAAGCTCTCGAAGTCGACCGAAGCCACGGGCTTGCGCGAACTCCGCGCCGGGGGAGCGACGCCGGCCGACATCCGCCGCCTGGTCGGCCTGCCCTGATTGCCCCGTTTTTGCCGCAGGTGGGTCGCACGCGGAAAGACATGCTTCGGCGTGACTCCCGGAGCCCGGCCATGGCATGGTAGGGCCGGCGGGGGTGAGGGGATTCATGGCGCCAAAATCGCGCTCACAGCGCTCCACGCGGCTGCCGAAGAGGCGGTCGCCGAAAAAGCGCGCTCCTGGCGCTGCCGCGGGCAAGGCGCGCCGGCGCGGTGCCACGACTGCCGTTCCCGGCATGGTCGAGGCGGCGCTTGCCGCGTTTGCACACGAGGTGCGCACGCCGCTTACCGGAATTCTTGCCATCAGCGATCTGCTGGCGACGTCCGACCTCGACGAGCGCGAGCGGCGCTGGGTCGATACCATCAAGGCTGGCGCGGAACATCTGGCCAGCCTCGCGACCTTGTTTGTCGATGCCGCCAAAGGCGGCAACGCCGCGGCAGGTGTGCGCCAGGATTTCTTCGATCTGCGGGCGCTGGCGCGCAACGCCGGGGATTCGCTTGCCGGCCGGGCAACGGCGAAGGGCTTGCAATCGTCGGTCGAGATTTCCGAAAAACTCCCGGCGTTCGTGATCGGCGATCCGGTCCGCCTGCGGGCCGCGCTGGAGAATCTGATCGACAATGCGGTGAAGTTCACCGAGCAGGGCGGCGTCGCGCTGGCGGTTAAGCCGATGCGCGGCGTGAAAGGCAAGGCCAGCCTCGCCTTTGCGATTTCCGACAGCGGGATCGGGCTCACGCTCAACGAGATCAAGCGCCTGTTTCGCCCGTTCTCGCAGGCCAATGTCAGCATCGCCTCGCGCTTTGGCGGCGCGGGGCTCGGATTATCGTCGGTCAAAGCGCTCGCGCGCGCGATGGGCGGCGACATTGTCGTTGCGCCGCGGCGGGGCGGAGGAACTACATTCACGTTGACGGTGACTTTGACCCGCGCGAAGGCTTCGAAAGCGGCCAGTTCAGGTGCAGATTCCTATGTGCCCTCGGATCCGGCACAGGCCCTGCGCGTTCTCAGCGTCGAGGACAATCCGTTCGGCCGCGTTGTGCTCAACGCGATCCTTACCGAACTCGGTCATCAGGCGGAGTTTATCGGGCGAGGCGAGGCGGCTACCGAGCGGATCGCACTGGGCGATTTCGACGCAGTGCTGATGGACATGGTGTTGCCGGGCATTAGCGGCATCGAGGCGATCAGGCGAATTCGTGCATTGAGCAAGCCGCTCGGCCGCATTGCGATCATCGGGGTGTCGGGCCGCGGCGATGACGAGGCAGCATCGCGCGCAGCCGGTGCCGACGCCTTTCTGGTCAAGCCTGTGAGTCCACGGGCTTTAGCGACTGCGCTGCTTGAAGCGACACGCCGTGCGGCAGCTGCGACTTGATGATCGCCGCGTTCAGTTCGCCGCCGTATACGAAGATCGCGGCGATGAAATACAGAAACACCAGCGCGATGATGACCGACGCAAGGCCGGCATACATCGTGACGTAGTTGTTGGCGAAGCGCGCGAGATATTGTCCGAACACGATGCCTGACAGCAGCGACGCCACCATAGTGAAGATGATGCCGGGCAGGATCTGAAGAAATCCGCGGCGGCCGGCCGGAAGCCAGGCATGAAGAATGAAGAGCGCGACGATCAGCGCCGCGATGGCGATACCGTAGCGCGAAATGTTGAGAAGATTTTCGTTGGTTTCGACGATCAGCGGAATGTAGCGCCGTGCCGCCTCCAGCATCAGGGGGCCGAGCACGATCAGAAATGCCATCGCCAGCGATGTGAAGGCGGCGATCAGCGTATAGCCGATCGATTCCAGCCGCAGCCAGTACCAGCGCCGCGGCTCGATCACCGCATAGGCGCGGTTGAGCGCAACGCGAAGGCTTTCGACGCCGTTCGAGGCAAAATACACCGCGAGCACGACGCCGATGGTCAGCGCGTCGCCCCGGGTCGTTGTGAGCACGTCGTGGATCTCGCCCGACAGCGAATCGGCGACCTGCTTCGGCCAGATTTGCAGCATCAGCCCCGCGGCCTGATCGGCGAGTTCCTTCGACCCGAAAAAGCCGGCGAGCGAAGTCAGCACGATCAGAAACGGAAACAGCGCCATCAATATCGACAGCGCGATGTGGCTGGCGATCGCCCAGCCGTCATCGGCGAGAAACGTGTAAAACGCGTCCATACTGACATGAAAGATGTAGCGAAGTTGCCTCACATTTCACCTTGGCCTGCGGAAGACGGTTCACTCGGCGAACCCAGTGTCCGTTAATGAAGAGAACTTCTGAACCACCACACTTGCTACCTTCTGATATTATTGAGCTAAAAGCCAGATCGTTGCACCGGGGCTGTGCTCGTTGTGGGCGATGGCGGACCGCCTTGCGCGGTGTTATGTACGGCCGATGGCATCATTCCTGAGCTCGATTCTTCTTCCTGTTGCGGTTGCCGCCGTTGCGCTGGTGCTGCTGCTTGGTCTCCTCAACATGATGCGGGGCGGATCGCCGAACCGGTCCCAGAAACTGATGCGGTTGCGGGTGTTGCTGCAATTCGTCGCGATTGTCATCACCATGCTCGCGGTCTGGGCGATGGGCCGCTGAAGGAGACAGACATGGTCGTCCTAAATCGTATCTACACGCGAACCGGCGATGACGGCACCACGGCGCTGGGCAGCGGTGAACGCCGCCCGAAATACGATCTGCGCATCGGCGCTTATGGAACCGTCGACGAGACCAACGCCGCCATTGGCATCGTGCGGCTGCATCTGGCGGAAGCGCGCGATCTCGATGCGATGCTGGGCCTGATCCAGAACGATTTGTTCGATCTCGGCGCCGATCTCGCGGTGCCCCAGCGCGAGGGTAAGGCGGAACGGCTGCGGATGCTATCCAGCCAGGTCGAGCGCCTTGAGCACGACATCGACACCTTAAACCTGCAGCTGGCGCCATTGACCTCGTTTGTGCTGCCGGGAGGCACTCCGGCCGCGGCGCATCTGCATCTGGCGCGCACGATATGCCGCAGGGCGGAACGGATGATGGTGGAACTCGCGGCCAAGCCCAACGAACCGGTCGGCGATGCCGCGATCCAGTATATGAACCGCCTGTCGGACTTCCTGTTCGTCGCCAGCCGCTCGGTGAACAACAACGGCGCCGGAGACGTGCTGTGGGTGCCCGGCCAGAACCGCTAAGCACGTATGTCCGGTAGCGATTTTTGGCCTTCGCGCGTTGACCGGGGTTGGCCAGACCTTTAGGTTCCGCGCCCAAGTGATCAAAGCTGAAATTCAAGCGAAAGAGGATCGATGAAGGTTCTGGTGCCGGTAAAGCGGGTGGTCGACTACAACGTCAAGGTCCGCGTCAAGAGCGACGGATCGGGCGTCGAACTGTCCAACGTCAAGATGTCGATGAATCCGTTCGACGAAATCGCCGTCGAGGAGGCCCTGCGGCTGAAAGAGGCCGGCAAGGCGACCGAGGTCGTGGTGGTATCGATCGGTCCCGCGCAGGCGTCTGAAACCATCCGGACCGGGCTCGCCATGGGCGCCGATCGCGGCATTCTGGTCAAGGCGGAAGGCAATGTCGAACCGCTGGCGGTGGCGAAGATCCTCAAGGCCATCGTCGATGAAGAAAAGCCGGGCCTCGTCATTCTCGGCAAGCAGGCGATCGACGATGACAGCAACCAGACCGGCCAGATGCTGGCCGCGCTGCTCGGATGGTCGCAGGCTACCTTTGCCTCCAAGCTCGAAGTCGATGGATCCGATTTCAAGGTGACGCGAGAGGTCGATGGCGGCCTGCAGACGTTGAAACTCAAGGGCCCGGCGATTGTCACCACCGACCTGCGGCTGAACGAGCCGCGTTATGCCAGCCTGCCCAACATCATGAAGGCGAAGAAGAAGCCGATCGCCGACAAGAGCGCTTCCGATTATGGCGTCGATCTCGCGCCGCATCTCGAAATCCTCAAGACATCCGAACCGCCCGGCCGCAAGGGAGGCGTCAAGGTCAAGGACGTCACGGAACTCGTCTCGAAGCTCAAGAATGAAGCCGGGGTTCTCTAGATGGCCACGCTGTTGATTGCCGAACACGAACACGCCACCCTGAAGGACTCCACCAACAAGGCGCTGACCGCGGCGGCCCAGCTGGGTGCCGAGGTCCATGTGCTGGTCGCCGGCGGCGGCGAGGGTACCAGGGCTGCGGCCGAGGCTGCGGCCAAACTCGCCGGCGTCAAGAAGGTCCTGCTCGCCGAAGGCGATGCCTATGCCCACGACCTCGCCGAGCCGCTGGCTGCCCTGATCGTGGCGCTGGCGCCGTCCTATGACGCCTTCGTCGCGCCCGCGACCTCGCGCTTCAAGAACGTGATGCCACGCGTCGCAGCTCTGCTCGACGTCATGCAGGTGTCGGAAATCATCAAGGTTGTTTCGCCTGATACCTTTGAGCGGCCGATCTATGCCGGCAATGCGATCCAGACGGTGAAATCGAAGGACGCCAAGAAGGTCATCACCGTCCGGACTTCCACTTTCGCCGCTGCCGGAGGCGGCGGCAGCGCGTCGGTGGAAAATGCCGCGTCGGCGGCCGATCCCGGCCTCTCCAGTTTTGTCGGCGAGGAAGTCGCCAAGAGCGATCGTCCCGAACTGACATCGGCGAAGATCATCGTCTCCGGCGGCCGCGCCATGCAGAGCCGCGAGAATTTTGCCAAATATATCGAGCCGCTCGCCGACAAGCTCGGCGCCGGGGTCGGGGCGTCGCGCGCCGCGGTCGATGCCGGATATGCGCCGAATGACTGGCAGGTCGGCCAGACCGGCAAGGTGGTGGCGCCGGAACTCTACATCGCGGTCGGCATTTCCGGCGCGATCCAGCATCTCGCCGGCATGAAGGATTCCAAGGTGATCGTCGCGATCAACAAGGATGAGGACGCGCCGATTTTCCAGGTCGCCGATTATGGCCTGGTCGCGGACCTGTACCAGGCGGTTCCCGAACTGACCGAGGCGCTCGGCAAGCTTGGAAAGTGACGACGATTGAAACAGCGCGCGTATTCCGCAAGAGTGGAGACCGGTTTTGCGATCGGAATACGCGCAAATCAAAAATTGGGAGCATTTTCCAACGGCTAGCCGGGTACCACTTAGCCTGAAAATGCTCCACCGGATGATGCGGACTCCGGCCGGTGATTATGCGAGGGTCGGGCAGGCGCGATGCGCGTTGCTCCGGTGAGATGACAAGATGGCGGTTATGATCAAGAAGGTCGGCGTGATCGGCTCGGGCCAGATGGGCAACGGTATCGCGCATGTTGCGGCGCTGGCCGGGTTCGACGTGGTGCTCAACGATGTATCCGCCGATCGCCTGAAGTCTGCCATGGCGACCATCAACGGCAACCTGTCGCGCCAGGTCTCCAAGAAAATCATCACAGAAGACGCGCGCAAGCAGGCGTTGGAGCGGATCGTCTCCACCGAGACCATCGACGGGCTCGCCGATTGCGATCTGGTGATCGAGACCGCGGTCGAGAAGGAAGAGGTCAAGCGCAAGATTTTTCACGATGTCTGCGCGGTGCTGAAGCCGGATGCCATCGTCGCCTCCAACACCTCGTCGATCTCGATCACGCGGCTTGCCGCGTCCACCGACCGCCCCGAGCGCTTCATCGGCATTCACTTCATGAATCCGGTGCCATTGATGGAGCTGGTCGAACTGATCCGCGGCATCGCCACCGACGACGCGACCTTCGACGCGGCCAAGGAATTCGTCACCCGGCTCGGCAAGCACATCGCGGTTTCGGAAGACTTTCCGGCCTTCATCGTCAATCGCATCCTGCTGCCGATGATCAACGAGGCGATTTACACGCTGTATGAGGGGGTCGGAAACGTCGAGGCGATCGACGCTGCGATGAAGCTCGGCGCGCACCATCCGATGGGGCCGCTTGAACTTGCCGACTTCATCGGCCTCGATACCTGTCTCTCGATCATGCAGGTCCTGCACGAGGGGCTCGCGGACTCCAAATATCGGCCGTGTCCGCTGCTGGTGAAATACGTCGAAGCCGGCTGGCTTGGCCGCAAGACCCAGCGCGGCTTCTACGACTATCGCGGCGACAAGCCGGTCCCGACGCGCTAGGCGCGGCGCCGGCCCGCCAGAAAAGCACAAATCGCCAGCCCTTGCACAATCCCGGCAACAACGAAGAGGCTGGGAGCGGCGCCAGAGTCCACGCCTGCAACATGCGGCGTGAATTCCCTGATCATACCGAAGACGACAGGGGCGAACGCGTAAGTGCCTTGTGAGACGGCGACAATGAGAGCGACCACGCGCGACACGTCATCGCCGACAAATTCGACTTGAGCAATCAGAGGCGGCAACCACGTTCCGTTGCCGAATCCGACACCAAACAGGACAAGCCCAAGAAGCAACAGCGGTACGCTCGTGCCATCAGCGGCAATGAACACAACGCAGCCCGTCATTTGTACCGCGTAGCTGGCGCATGCCATCAGCCTTCTGTCGATGTCCGCCGGCATGGCCCAGGCAATGAGCGCGCGGCCAATAATGGCCATAAGAGTCACCAGTCCCATCGCCAGACCCGCCCGCGAGGCGCCAAGCGCGGGAACCAGCAGCGAGAACAGGTGCACAACCAGGCCGATCTGCGCGAACAGCCCCAGCGCCATGCCCGCGGCAATCGTCAGGAATTTGAGATCGCTCCAAAGCAGTAGTCCCGGCAAGGGCCTCGCGGCTGATGAAGTGACCGAGGCGGCAGGCGCTCCGGGTTCATCGCCATCGGGTATCAGTCTCATTTGTTGTGGCGTCCGCGAAAATACCTGCTCGGCAAGGATCCACATCGTGATGGCCATGACGAGGCCGATCGCCGCCGCGGCGGCCGGAAATCCGACCGCGCTGATCGCCGCTGCCCAAAGCGGTGAAAACACGACACCGCCGATGTTGCCGCCATTGTACGCCATGGCGAGTGCGGCGGGGCGACCGCGTAGGAACCAGGGCGCCACCACTGCATTGATCGCAGCCACGCCCATCGTTGACCCAGCCTGCGCCGCTGAGCAGTGTGGCGCCGAACAGCTGCCAGGGCGCTGCGGCCGTAGCCCAGCCGAAGACGCCAACCGCGAGAAAGATTGCGCCTGTTTTCGTCACCGTCGGGATGCCAAAACGCCGGTAAAGCGCCGGTAGATTCGCCACCACGACAGCGCCGACCAGGAAATGCAGGGTAACCGCCGCCGAGATCAGGGCCAGCGGCCAGCCTGTCCTTTCGTGGACCGCGTACAAATAGACTGCTGGGCCGTGGAAGCCTGTTCCCAAACCGAAAACGGCCAGTACGAAAGCGGCGCCAACCACGCGCCAGCCGTAGAACGTGGCCCTCCGCTCTTCATGCATCCGATTATCGTATTCGGGTGCAGGTAAGGGACGTTACGGCTGTCATCGAAGTGTCGGGACGGCGATCATATCCCGACAGGCTGACACCCAATCTCCAGCATTCGTTAATGCCTGACGGGTAGTCTGCCGGCCTCGGGAGTGCTGCGTATGGATATGATGAGTATGGTCAGCGGCATGCTTGCCGCCCAGGCGGGCAACGTGCAGATGCAGGTCGCCGCCACCATGATGAAGTCGAATGCCGATGCGGAGAAATCCGCGGTCCTGACGCTGCTGGGTGCGGCCCAGCAAAGCATGTCGTCTTTGGCCAATGTCGGCGCCGGCATTGGCGGCAATCTCAACGTAAGCGCCTAAAACCCGGCGGTCGCCGGTTTCACCGCCGCCGTGATCAGCTTGATGGCGTCGTCACTGTCCCATTCCGCCGGTCCGGCAATGGTGGCGATTTCGCAGCCCTGGCCGTCGACCAGCACCGAGGTCGGCATCCCCAGCGCCCGTCCGACAGCTTTAAGATCCTGAAAAACCTTGGCTTTCTGGTCGCTGAAATAGCCGAGCCGGGTCAGATTGGCGTCTTTCAGAAAATTCTTCGGCTTTTCCGGGTCGCGGGTGTCGATGTTGACGGCGACCACCTCGAAGTCAGGCCCGCCCAGTTTGGTCTGCAGGCCCTCGAGCGCGGGCATCTCCTTGCGGCAGGGCACGCACCAGGTGGCCCACAGGTTCACCAGCACGGTGCGTCCGCGCCAGTCGGAGAGCTTTCTGGGCTTGCCCTCGGCGTCCTCGAAGGCGAGGTCAGGCAGCCGCAGCGGGGCCGTCGCCATGGTCAGCGCAGCCACCTCGCCATGCGCCAGCGGCGCGAGCTTGCGCGCAAGCTCGACCGCTGGGCGGCAGGCGGAATCGCCCGACGCGTTGCGCTTCAGCCCGCCAATCCCGTATATCCCGGCAAATCCAATCACCGCCCCGATCAGCACCGCCCCGATTGCGAAGGGAATCCGGCGCGTGGCAGCGGGGTGAGGCGAGGGGTGTTCAGGCATATCGTTTGTCATCCTGTATCAGATACGGCTATGCAGAGCCTATATTGCGGTCGGTTTGAACGGTAACGGCACGGAGCGTGCCGCACGCGGACGATGAGTGGCAGGTCATGAGTAACAAGTCATGAGCAACAAGATGTGGGGTGGCCGGTTCACGGAGCGCCCCGATGCGATCATGGAGGAAATCAACGTCTCAATCGACGTCGATCGTCACCTTTATGCCCAGGACATCGCCGCGTCCAAGGCCCACGCCGCGATGCTCGCCGCGCAAGGCATTATCACCGCGAACGATGCGAAAAATATCGCAAGGGGTCTAGACACGATTTTGTCAGAGATCAGCAAGGGCTCGTTCAATTTCCAGCGCGCGCTCGAGGACATTCACATGAATGTCGAGAGCCGGCTCGGCGAGTTGATCGGGCCCGCCGCAGGACGGCTGCACACCGCGCGTTCGCGCAACGACCAGGTGGCGACCGATTTTCGGCTGTATGTCCGCGACACCATCGATGAGACGGATGCGGCGCTGGCCGCGTTCCAGCGCGCACTGGTGGAGCGGGCGCTCGAACATGCCGGCACGGTCATGCCGGGCTTCACGCATCTGCAGACCGCCCAGCCGGTCACGTTCGGGCACCATCTGCTGGCTTATGTCGAGATGGCGGCGCGCGACCGCGGCCGTTTCGCCGATGCGCGCAAACGACTGAATGAATCTCCCCTCGGCGCTGCGGCGCTGGCCGGCACCTCGTTCCCGATCGATCGCGACGCAACGGCACGGGCGCTCGGCTTCGACCGGCCGATGGCCAATTCGCTCGACGCGGTCTCGGATCGCGACTTCGTGCTCGAAACATTGTCGGCGGCGGCGATCGCGTCGGTGCACCTGTCGCGCTTCGCCGAGGAAATCGTGATCTGGACCTCGCCGCTGGTCGGGCTGGTGCGATTGAGCGACAAGTTCACGTCAGGTTCTTCGATCATGCCGCAGAAGCGCAATCCCGATGCCGCTGAACTGGTTCGCGCCAAGACCGGCCGGGTGATCGGCGCGCTCACCGCGTTGCTGATCGTGATGAAAGGTCTGCCGCTGGCCTATCAAAAGGACATGCAGGAGGACAAGCAGGGCGCGATGGAGGCGTTCGGCGCGCTCTCGCTGGCGATCCGGGCGATGACCGGAATGGTCGCCGACATCGCGCCGGACGAGGCGCGGATGAAAGCTGCCGCGGGCGAGGGCTACGCCACCGCCACCGATCTTGCCGACTGGCTGGTGCGAACGCTGAAAATGCCGTTCCGCGATGCCCATCACGTCACCGGACGCATCGTCGCCAGGGCGTCGAAAGCGGGCGTGCCGTTGCACCAGCTACCCTTGAAAGAAATGCAGGCGATCGAGCCGAAGATCACCGCGCAAGTCATAGCCGTGCTCTCGGTGGAAGCGTCGGTGAAAAGCCGCAACAGCTATGGCGGGACCGCCCCGAAGAACGTGCTTGCGCAGGCCAAGGCCTGGCTCAAGCGGCTGGAAAAAGAGCGAAAATTGGGCTGAGTCGCGAATTTGGCTGCAATTTCATTGCGGTCCAGCCCTCGCCAGAACAGGGCAATCTTTGTATGGTGCCGCCGCATTGGGGATTTTGTCGTGAATCGCAACTACAGCCCGACATATCAGGGATGGGCCATCATTCTGCTGAGCGCGGCCGTGCTCGCGCTCGGGGGCTGCGGACGCAAGGGCGGGCTCGATCTGCCGCCGACCGCGTCGCCGCAGGCGGCCGCCGCGGCACAGGCTGATGCCGACCACGAGCATGCGGCGAGCAAGCCGAGTGTGTTCGATCCGTCCTACGGAACCGATGCGCCGCCGGCCGCCGCTAAAGGCCGCAAGAGATCATTCATTCTCGATCCGCTCCTCAACGACTGAGCCCGCCATGAACCACTTCGACTATCGCAACGGCGTGCTGCACGCCGAGGCGGTGAATCTTATCGAGCTGGCGGATGCGGTCGGCACGCCGTTCTATTGCTATTCGACCGCGACGCTTGAGCGCCACTACCGGGTGTTCAGCGATGCCTTCGCCGATCAGAAGGCGCTGGTGTGTTATGCCATGAAGGCCAATTCCAACCAGTCGGTGCTGCGCACGCTGGCGAAGCTCGGCGCCGGCGCCGACGTGGTTTCGGGCGGCGAGTTGAAGCGTGCACTGGCCGCCGGCATTCCGCCGCTGAAGATTTTGTTCTCAGGGATCGGCAAGACCGAGTCCGAGCTGCGCGCGGCGCTGGCCGAGGACATTCTCTGCATCAACGTCGAATCCGAGCCCGAACTCGAACTGCTCTCGCGGTTGGCAAGCGAGACCGGCCGGATTGCGCGGATCTCGGTCCGGGTCAATCCCGACGTCGATTCCGGCTCGCACGCGAAGATTTCGACCGGCAAGTCCGAGAACAAGTTCGGCGTACCACTAGACCGCGCGCGCGCGGTCTATGCCCGCGCGGCAAAGCTGCCGGGCATTCGCGTCACCGGCGTCGACATGCATATCGGCAGCCAGATCACCGATCTGGTGCCGCTGGAGGCCGCGTTCAACCTGCTGGTGGATTTCGCGCGTGTGTTGCGTTCCGACGGCCACAGCATTTCGCATATCGATTTCGGCGGCGGGCTCGGTATCCCCTATCATCCGGATATCCCGACGCCGCCGGAGCCGACCGTCTATGCCGCGGTTGTCAAGCGGGCGACGCGCGGCTTCGATTGCACGCTGATGTTCGAGCCCGGACGAATGATCGTCGGCAATGCCGGCATCCTGGTGACGCGCGTGATCTTTGTGAAGCATGGCGACGCCAAGAATTTCGTGATCATCGACGCGGCGATGAACGACCTGATCCGGCCGACGCTGTACGAGGCCTATCACGACATCCTGCCGGTGCGGCTGGCCGAGCCGGGCGCCGCAAAGATCGTCGCCGACGTGGTCGGACCGGTTTGCGAAAGCGGCGATTACCTCGCGCTGGGCCGGACCATGCCCGAGCCCAGATCCGGCGATCTGCTGGCGCTGATGACGGCCGGTGCCTACGGCGCGGTGCAGTCCTCAAGCTACAACACCCGCGCGCTGGTGCCGGAAGTGCTGGTCAAGGACGATCAGTACGCGGTGGTGCGGCCACGCGTCGAGGTCGATACCCTGATCGCGATGGACAAGCCAGCGCCGTGGCTGTGATTCGGGTCAGCCGGGTTTTCCGCCCACCACCACACCCGCCGCTTTTTCGATCGGCTTGATCGCCGAGGTGAAATCGGATTCCGCGCCCATTTCGCGAATCACCACTTCCCACAGCCGCCCGACCGCTTCGGCAACCTCCATCGACAGCCCCAGCGCCTTGGCCTCTTCGAGGCAGAGCCGCACGTCCTTCACCATCAACCCGGTGGCGAAGCCGAAATCGAACGTGCGCGGCAGGATCGAGCGCGGAAACTTGTCGCGGCTCGCGGTGTTCATGCCCGATCCGGCATTGATCACGTCGATCATGACGGCGGGATCGAGGCCCGATTTGACGCCCATCACCACGGCCTCGGAGGTGGCGACCACAGCGGTGGCCGACAGCAGATTGTTGGCGAGCTTCATGGTCTGCGCCGAGCCGGGCTTCACGCTGATGAAGAACACCTTGCCGATCACGTCGAGCGCTGACTTCACCGCCTCGAAATCCGCCCGGGGACCCGACACCATGACCGCGAGCGTGCCCTTTTCGGCGCCGCCGACGCCGCCGCTGACCGGACTGTCGAGCTGCACGATGTCGCGCTTCGCCAGCAGATCGTGAATCCGCACCGCCATGTGCGAGCCGACGGTGGAGAGATCGACGAAGCGCTTGACGCGCTTGCCCTCGATCACGCCGCCCGTGCCGGTCGCGACCTCGAGCGAGGCCTGCAGCGACGGCAGGCTCGCCAGCACGGTCTCGGCGCGGTCGGCGACGTCTTTCGGCGACGAAGCGGCCTGCGCGCCCAGCGCGACCAGTTTGTCCACCGCCTCCTTGCGCTGGTCGAATACGACAAGTTGATGTTTGGCCTCGATCAGGCGGCGGGCCATGGGAAAGCCCATCTTCCCGAGGCCGATGAATCCGATGTCCATGGTGATGCGCCTTTAGCCCTTGTCCAACTCGGCGAACACTTCGCGCGCGATGCGGAAGCTGTCGACGCCCGCGGGCACGCCGGCATAGATCGCCACCTGCATGAAGATCTCGCGAATCTCGTCCTTGGTCACGCCGTTGACCAGCGCGCCCTTGATGTGCACCCGCAATTCGTGCGGCCGGTTGAGAATCGAAATCATCGCAAGATTGAGCATGCTGCGGGTCTTGCGCGGCAGTTGCTCCCGGCCCCAGACCGCGCCCCAGCAATATTCGGTGACCAGTTCCTGAAACGGCTTGTTGAAATCGTCGGCGTTCTTGAGGGCATTGGAGACATAGGCATCGCCCAGTACTGCCTTGCGAATTTCCAGTCCCCTATCGTGCGTTTTCTGGTCCATGACGTTTCCTTTGATGGTTCGGCGGCCGACGTTACGAGGTCGCCTCCCCGCAGTCACGCCTTCGTGTTATGCGTGTTTCGGGGTGTGGGTTATCGCTCCGGAACGGGTGCCTCATTGCCGCCGTTGTGCTAGGGTGCTGTTTCGGCAACCCGGAGAGTTTGTTGAGCGGCGCCACTCCCGACCCATCAAAGCCAGCGCGCGACCCTGACGCCGTCTCGCGGCTGCAGCTGACGCAGGCCTTGCAGCGGGCAAAATATGCGATCGCGTGGGAGCGAAGCTGGCCGTATCTGGCGCGGTTGCTGAGTATTGTCGGACTGTTCCTGGTGGTGTCCTGGGCCGGACTGTGGCTGGCGCTGCCGTTCGTTGCGCGCGCCATCGGGCTCGGTCTGTTCGTGCTGCTGGCGCTGGGGGCGCTGTTTCCGCTGGTCCGGTTTCGCTGGCCGAGCCGCGAAGAGGGGCTGAGCCGGCTCGATCGCGGCACCGGTATCCGCCATCGCCCGGCGACCGCGCTCACCGATACGCTGGCCACGCAGGATCCGGTCGCGCTGGCGCTGTGGCAGGCGCAGCGCGAACGCACTTTGGCATCGATCAAGCGCATCCGCGCCGGACTGCCGTCGCCGCGGCTGGCGCTCCACGACCCCTGGGCGCTACGCGCGCTGGTCGCGGTGATGATGGTTGCAGCTTATTTCGCCGCGGGCGACGAGCGCACCCTGCGCACCGAGGCGGCGTTCGACTGGAACGGCGCGCTGTCGCCGGCCAATATCAGGGTCGATGCCTGGGTGACGCCGCCGCTCTATACCGGCAAGCCGCCGATCATTCTGTCGGCGGCGAACAAGGAAGCCGCCATACCCGCCGCGGGACCATTGCCGGTCCCGGCGGGCAGCACGCTGATTGTGCGCTCGAGCGGCGGTACCCTCGATGTGGTGGCTGGCGGCGGGGTGACCGAAGCCGTACCGACCGAGCAGGCGCCCCAGGGCACCAACGAACGGCATTTCACCATCGCCGGCGATGGTACGGCGCATGTCCGCGCGCCCTCCGGTCAGCCGCAATGGAAGTTCAGCGCCACTCCCGACCGCGCCCCGACCATCTCGCTTGCGAAAGACCCGGAACGTCAGGCCCGCGGCTCGCTGCAGATGTCCTACAAGATCGAGGATGACTACGGCGTCACCGAAGCGCAGGCGCATTTTGCGGTCCGTCCCGGCGATACGCCGAAGGGGGCAACCGAGGCGCGACCGCTGTTCGACGCGCCGCAATTTTCGCTGGTGCTTCCGAATGCGCGGACGCGCAATGGCGTCGGGCAGACCGTCAAGGATCTCAGCGAGGATCCCTATGCCGGCGCCGACGTCACATTGACCCTGACGGCGCGGGACGAGGCCGGCAATGAGGGCCGCAGCGAGCCGTTCAACATGCGGCTTCCGGAGCGGCTGTTCACCAAACCGCTGGCGCGGGCGCTGATCGAGCAGCGCCGCATTCTGGCGCTCGACGCCAATCAGAACTCGCAGGTCTATGCGGCGCTCGATGCGCTGATGATCGCGCCGGAATTGTTCACGCCGGAGGCCGGCCAATATCTCGGCCTGTACAGCGTTGCGCGGCAGTTAGAGGCCGCCCGCACCGACGCCGCCATGCGCGAGGTCGTCGCCAGCCTGTGGGCGCTCGCCGTCATCATCGAGGATGGCAACATCACCGATGTGGACAAGGCCTTGCGCGCCGCGCAGGAGGCGCTCAAGCAGGCGCTGGAACGCGGCGCCAGCGACGAAGAGATCAAAAAGCTCACCGACAACCTGCGCGCGGCGCTGGATAATTTCATGCGCCAGCTCGCCGAACAGCAACGCAACAATCCGCAGCAACTGGCGCGGCCGCTCGATCCCAATACCAGGGTGATGCGCCAGCAGGACCTCAACAACATGATCGAGCGCATGGAGCGCCTGTCGCGCTCCGGCGACAAGGACGCCGCCAAGCAATTGCTCGAGCAGTTGCAGGAGATGCTGGAAAATCTGCAGATGGCGCAGCCCGGCCAGTCCGGTGACGAGGACATGGAGCAGGCGCTGAACGAACTCGGCGACATGATACGCAAGCAGCAGCAGCTGCGCGACAAGACCTTCAAGCAAGGCCAGGATTCGCGGCGCGATCGCATGCGCGGCAAGCAGGGCGATCAAAGCCTGGGCGATCTGCAGCAGGATCAGCAAAGCCTGCGCGACCGGCTCAAGAAATTGCAGCAGGAGCTTGCCAAGCGCGGCATGGGGCAGGGCCAGCGTGGCGAGAAGGGCAGCCGCGGCGAGCAAGGCCAACAGGGCGAACAAGGTGACCAAGGCGACGGCGAGGACGGTCTCGGCGAAGCGGATACCGCGATGGGCGACGCCAGCGGCAGGCTCGGCGAGGGCAACGCCGATGGCGCCGTGGATTCGCAAGGCAAGGCGCTCGAAGCGCTGCGCAAGGGCGCCCAGGCTCTTGCTGAAGGGATGCAGCAGGGCGATGGCGAGGGACAGGGCGACGGCCCGGGCAATCGCGCGGGCCGGCAGCAGAGCGGCGCCAATGGGAACGATCCGCTCGGGCGGCCGCTGCACGGGCGCGAATTCGGCGACGATTACACGGTGAAAATCCCCGGCGAAATCGATGTGCAGCGGGTGCGCCGGATTCTCGAAGAACTCCGCCGCCGTCTCGCCGATCCGCAGCGCCCGCAGATCGAACTCGATTACATCGAGCGGCTGCTCAAGGATTATTAGCAACAGACCGTTATCGCCCGCGAAAGCGGGCGATCCAGTATTCCAGAGCATCCGTGATTTAGCCGAAGGGCCGCGGTGACTGGATACTCCGCTTTCGCGGAGTATGACCGTTCTTGTGAAACGCAGCGCTGCTTCGCTAACGTTTCCGCGCGGCCAGTGCATCGGCCACGGCGGTGCGGATATCGGCCACCGAGAACGGCTTGGTGATGACGTCATGCGCGATGGCGTTGAGGCCGGAGGCGCGCTCGCGCTGATCGGCAAAGCCGGACATCAATAAAATCGTCAAATTAGGAAAATCGCGGGCCGCGGCCAGCGCCAGCGCGATCCCGTCCATCACGGGCATCTGGATATCGGTGAGCAGCAGGTCGAATGCGCCCTGTTCGCGGCTCAGGATTTCCAGCGCTTCGGCGCCGTCTTCGGCGGTGACGGTGTCGTGGCCGTCCATGGCAATGGCGCGCGCCACCAGCGTGCGCATGGAATCTTCATCGTCGGCGATCAGTACGCGCGGCATCCAAGCACCATCTTTCGCGAGCGGGACCACGCGGCCCTGTTCATACGTTGCCGCCGGCGATATCGCGCTTGCTGAAGAAGCGTACATCGATATTGCGCCCTTCCGGGGGCGGCGAAGCCAGTCGCGACTTGAACCAGGCTTTTTCGCCCGGTTTCAGCATGGGCTGCTCCAAAACCGCGTTCCAGGCGTAGATCTCGGCGCCCTGCGCGTCGCGAACGCTGAAGCGCAGCCGCGGCAATTCGACCGGCTTGCTTGCTTCGCCGACGATCACGCCCTCGATCACCAGCACCGGCTTGCCTTCCACGGTTTCGGTGGTGATCTTGACGTCCTTGAACATGAGTCCGCGCAGGTTCACCTCAAGCCCGACCATTTTGTAGAACGCGGCGGTCTGCGGCATCAGCCGCACCACGTCGACGCGCCAGATCATCAGCGCCAGCACCAGCGCGCCCATCGCGGCGCAAGCCGTGGGGAGGCTGACGAAGGGCTTGCCCGGCGCGCGGAGCAGCGCCGGCGGTCTCAAAAGCTTCCGGAACCACGGCAGGCGTTGCCGCGCGACTTCCGCATCCTGCGCATCGTGCCGGGCTATCGACGGCCAGTCGGATTCGGCGGCCTGAGGCGAGCCTTCGCCGTCAGCCGAGGCCGGCCAGTCGCCTGATATCGAAGGGCTGTCGACGATGGGGGTTTCCTGCTCCTGGCCGTCGTCTTCGCGGGCGAGAGCGTCCCATTCCGCGGCGGCGTCCTGACTGCCGGCCGGTCCGCCGGCTTCCGCCATCGCAGGCGCCGGAGCCACGACCTCGGTCGCATCCTCCGGCCGCGCCAGCCAGACTTCCTTGCAGCGGGAACAACGCACGGTACGGCTCGCCACGCCCAGGGTAGCCAAATCAATGGCATAGGACGTTGTACAATGGGGGCAAATGATGTGCATGGAGCGAATCTCCACAATGACGCTGCGCAGATGCTACAACGCGACCGTTAACGAATCGGAAACCATAACCGAAGCACAACCTTTTTGTTCGGTTCGCAGCCGCTGCGAAACCAGCGAATTCCGGGCCTTCGGTTTCAGGCCTCGGATCGCGCCCCACGTCGAACGGAGCTGAGCTTGGTTCGGTTCGAAAATGTCGGATTGCGTTACGGGCTTGGCCCGGAGATTCTGCGCGACCTCAGTTTCCTGATCCCCGCCCACTCCTTCCAGTTCCTCACCGGTCCGTCCGGCGCCGGCAAGACCTCGCTGCTGAGGCTGCTGTTTTTGTCGCTGCGGCCGACGCGCGGCCTGGTCAATCTGTTCGGCCATGACGTCTCGCTGCTCGGCAAGGATGAGATCGCCGACCTGCGCAAGCGGATCGGCATCGTGCTGCAGGACTTTCGCCTGCTCGATCACATGACCACCTATGAAAACGTGGCGCTGCCGTTCCGGGTGATGGGCCGCGAGGAATCGAGCTATCGCAAGGAGGTCATCGATCTGCTGAAATGGGTCGGTCTCGGCGAGCGAATGGATGCCCTGCCGCCGATCCTGTCCGGCGGCGAGAAGCAGCGCGCGGCGATCGCTCGCGCCGTGATCTCGCGGCCGCATCTGCTGCTGGCGGACGAGCCGACCGGCAACGTCGATCCGACGCTGGGGCGGCGATTGCTGCGGCTGTTCATCGAACTGAACAAGTCCGGTACCGCGGTGATCATCGCGACCCACGATATCACGCTGATGGATCAGTATGAGGCGCGGCGGCTGGTGCTGCATCAGGGACGGTTGCATATCTATGAGTAGAACCGGCAACGAGCACGGCCCGTTGGTGGATCTCGGCCACGAGCGCCCGCAGGTGCCGGCGAGGGCGCGCAATCTGTCGCCGATCGTGCCGCGCGCCTCGATCGCCGGCCGCGCGCTGGTCGCCGTTGTCGCCATCATGACGTTCCTCGCATCGATTACCACCGGCGCGGTGCTGCTGGTAAGCGCGTCGGCGGCGGAGTGGCAGTCGGAGGTCGCGAGCGAAATCACCATTCAGGTGCGCCCCTCGGCCGGACGCGATCTCGACCGCGATGCGGCGGCGGTTGCTGAAGCGATGCGCGCGCAGCCGGGCATCGTCGAGATCAGGCCTTTCACCAAAGGCGAATCCGCCAAACTGCTGGAGCCGTGGCTCGGCAGCGGACTGTCGCTCGACGATCTGCCGGTGCCGCGCGTGATTGTCGCGCGGGTTCAGCCCGGAACCGCGCTCGATCTGGCAGCGCTGCGCAGCCGGGTGAAGCAGGCGGCGCCGTCCGCCAGCGTCGACGATCACCGCGCCTGGATCGAGCGGATGCGGTCGATGACCGGCGCTACCGTGCTCGCCGGCATCGGCATCCTCGCACTGGTGATTATCGCGACCATCATTTCGGTATCGTTCGCGACGCGCGGGGCGATGGCGGCGAACCGCCCGATCGTCGAAGTCCTGCACTTCGTTGGTGCCGGGGACCGCTATATCGCCAACCGGTTCCTGCGGCATTTTCTGCGGCTTGGGCTGCAGGGCGGCGTGATCGGCGGCGGCGTCGCGATGCTTGCGTTCGGGTTCTCCGAATCGATCGCCGGCTGGTTCTCGGGCACCCCGGTCGGGGATCAATTCGCAGCTTTACTGGGGACGTTTTCGCTGCGCCCGTCGGGCTATCTGGTGCTGGCGGCGCAGGCCGTGCTGATCGCGGCGATCACCGCCTGGGCATCGCGGCGAACGCTTTTTGCCACGCTGGACGACATCGATTGACGTTGGCCGCACCAATACCGCGCTAAACCGGACTCCACTTCGTCTGAAAACGCTCTAGACTTACGTTGGGAAGAGGATCGCCAGCATCGCATGAGTCTGCTGTCCGACGATAAAGCGCCGAAAGCGCCGGTCACCGCGCCGCGGGGCTGGCTGCGCGCAGCTGTTGTAGCAGTGCTGGCGATGGTGTTCGTCGGCGCGGCGATCGGCTTCGTCGGGTTTCTCTCGCAGCTGCGCGGTGCGGAAATGAAGCCTGACCGCAATGCCGACGGCATCGTGGTGCTGACCGGCGGTTCATCGCGCGTCTCCGATGCGATGGAATTGCTGGCCGGCGGCTACGGCAAGCGGCTCTTGATCTCCGGGGTGCATCCGACCAATGCGGCGAGCGACATTTCTCGTTCGCTTTCTGACAACCAATCCTTACTGAGCTGCTGCGTCGACCTCGACCGCTCCGCGGTCAATACCCGCAGCAATGCGGCGGAGACGCGGCGCTGGGTGCACGAGCGCGGCTTCAAGTCGCTGATCGTGGTGACATCGAATTACCACATGCCGCGGGCAATCGTCGAATTGTCGCACGCGATGCCCGATATCGCGCTGATTCCGTTCGCGGTGGTCGGCGACAAATGGCGCGATGAACCGTGGTGGACGAGTGGCGCGACGTTGCGGCTGCTGCTATCGGAGTATGTAAAATACGTCGCCGCCGAAGTGCGGGTGCGTCTGGCTGATGCCGGTCTCGAACTGACGCCCGAGCTCGCGGAGCACCCGGCCGGATCCCTGCCGCCGCGCAGACCGGCGACGGCTCAAGCCAACTGATCGGGTTTTCGATGGTTTCGATTTTCTTGCGTTCGCTGGTCTACAACGTGCTGTTCTATGCGCTGCTGGTGTTCTGGATTCTGGTTGCAATTCCCACCTATCTGATGCCGCCGCGGGCCTTCATGGCCGTCGCCAAGGCCTGGGCGCGCAGCAGCGTCTGGCTGATGCGCGTGATCTGCAACACCAAAGTGGAATATCGTGGGCTGCAGAAGATCCCTCAGGGGCCGCTGATCGTCGCGTCGAAGCATCAGTCGATGTGGGAAACATTCGCGCTGATGCAGTTCTTCGATGCGCCGCTGTTTATCTACAAGCGCGAGCTGGCCTGGATTCCCTTCTTCGGCTGGTACCTGATGAAGTCGAAGATGATCGGCGTCGATCGCGGCGGCGGCATGCGATCGCTGATGGAGATGGCGCGGCGTGCGCCAAAGGAAATTCGCAGCGGCCGGCAGTTGATCATTTTCCCCGAGGGCACCCGCACCCCGGTCGACGCGCCGCCGCACTATATGACCGGCGTGGGGCAGATCTACGTCAATAGCGGTGTGCCCTGCATTCCGGTCGCACTGAATTCCGGACTGTTCTGGCCGCGCCGGACTTTCATGCGCTATCCCGGCACGCTGGTGGTCGAATTCCTCGACCCGCTGCCGCCAGGCCTGTCGCGCCATGAATTCATCGCGCGCGTCTCTACCGTGATCGAGGACGCCACCAACCGGCTGGTCGATGCAGCGCGTCAGGAGCAGGCGCAGTTGTTCGGTCGCGTGCCAAGTTCGGCGTCGGCGAAGGGGTAAGACTTTTCTTGCTTACCTTCCCCCTCCAGGGGAGGGTGAAGTCACCGATGCAGCTGTGTATCGTTGTGCAGCATCAAAGCGAGCTGATGCAATTGCGTGTCGCGAAAACCTTCCGCCTCGATCGCCCCGACGGTGGAAAGAACATATTCGCGGTTCGCGCCCGACCGGCCGTGCCCCTGCTGCACGTGACGGAGTTGCTCCGCCAATGACAGCCGCCCGGCATACTGCACGTGACCGCGATCGACCACATAGGCCAGCGCGCTGACGCGCTGCCGCGGCTCGTTCTCCAGCCACACCGACCGCATCACCTCGCGGTAGACGCTGGTGACCTGTTCACGCTCGCGCAAGTAGGCGACGGTGGCGGCGCGGCGTTTCTCCGCGACCCGAAACGCGATGCCGCGGCATGCGCCGCCGCGGTCGAGGCCGAGCACGAGGCCGGGCTTTTCCGGCGTTCCCCGATGCACGAAGGAGTAGACGCAGAGCGCCCGGTGCTCGCCGATCAGCCGCGCCGGGACCTGCTCGATGAACTCGAAGCCCGGCCGCCACATCAGCGAGCCGTAGCCGAACACCCACAGGTCGCCTTTGGACAATTCCGCTTCGGACAGGATTTTCGCTGACATCGCGCGCACGGCTATCAGAAGAAGCTTTTCAGGCGAAGCAGAATTCTGCGCTCTCTGGGCCTCCGTTAACTTGATTACGGCCGGCGCCACCGCTTAATTGACAAAATCATTGGTCAAAGGTCGCCGTATGTCCGATATGACCCTCGCGCCGCGCCGGCGCTCGCTTTGGCGCCTTTTCATCATGCCCGTCCTACTCCTGATCGCCGCCGCGGCGTGGAGCGCGTTCTGGTTCTATGCCGCCTCCCAGGTCGATGTCGCAGCCGACGCCTGGCGCGCACGCGAGGCGAAATCCGGCCGGGTCTACGATTGCGCCAGGCGTTCGGTGGCCGGCTTCCCGTTCCGCCTTGAAGTCCGCTGCGACGGCGCCAGTGTATCGCTGAAGTCGCAGACCGCGACGCAAGCGCCGATCATTGCAAGGCTCGGCGAAATCCTTGTGGTGGCGCAGGTCTACGATCCAAAATTGCTGATCGCGGAATTCACCGCACCCGCAACGATTTCCGATCGCGGCCAGCCGCCTTCGATGATGGTGAACTGGAGCAAAGCCCGCAGCAGCGTGGTGGGACTGCCGGCCGTTCCGCAGCGAATCTCGCTCGTGTTCGACGACCCCTCGATCGACCGCGTCAATGGATCGGTGCAGGCGCCGTTGGCGCGCGCAAGACACATTGAAATGCACGGCCGCCTTGTCGAAGACTCACCGCTCGATCATCCCGTGATCGAAACCGTGCTGAAGATCGAAGGAGGCAGCGTGCAGGAGGTGCATCCGCTGCTCGCACAGCCGTTCGATGCCGACGTGCGCACGATGCTCAGCGGCCTGAAGGATTTCTCGCCGAAGCCCTGGCCCGAGCGGTTTCGCGAAATCCAGGCCGCCGGCGGGCATGTCGAGATCGTGCAGTCCCGGATTGCGCAGGGCGACCTGATCGCGGTCGCCGCCGGCACTCTCGGCCTCAGCGCCGGCGGCCGTCTCGACGGAGAGTTGCAGATGACGGTTGCCGGAATCGAGAAGGTGATTCCGGCGCTTGGCATTGAAAAAATGCTCGATGAAGGGGTGCCGCAGGCGACGCTCGACCGCGTCGCGCCGGGCGTTAAAACCTCGGACGTCAACAATCTGTTTGGAGCGTTGGACCGGGCGATTCCCGGCCTCGGCAAGGTCGTCAAGCAGAACGTTAACGTCGGCGTCGCCGTAGGCATCAACGCGCTCGGCAAGGAAGCGGTGCTGGAAGGCAAAAAGGCGCGGGCGTTTCCGCTGCGCTTTGTCGACGGCACGGTATTTCTGGGACCGCTGAAGGTGGGGCAGATCCCGCCGCTGTATTGATATTTTGTCGTCCCCGGCAAGCGAGCGCTTGCGAACGCGAGCCGGGATCCATAACCACTAGCGTTTATGGGGCGAAGAAAGATACTCCGCACCGCCTGTGATTGACCGAGACACCGGGGGTTATGGGTCCCCGCTTTCGTGTTTGGTCCCGGCTGATTGGTTGAATGGAATCGGTGTAGATAGGGGCGTCTGTTACGTCAGGGAGCGCCTTGCGTCATGGAACTGAACCTGCAC
>Ga0097691_1000533_pt1 | contig 32545 bp, 30 predicted proteins | sample NGESurdeep072012_8_FD_72858 | JGI IMG/M metagenome (GOLD analysis project Ga0097691, IMG submission 72858) | Arctic peat soil microbial communities from Barrow, Alaska - NGEE Surface sample 210-1 deep-072012 | ecosystem: Environmental > Terrestrial > Soil > Wetlands > Peat ... | reverse complement strand
GAAGGTGGAAGAGCGCTCGTCGTAGTACCGGGCCTTCGGCGCCACGACCATGACGGAATAGACGAGGGAGGCGACGAGCAGGAACAGGACTCCCGCACGCCACACATGCCGCGGCGGCAGCGAGCTGCCCATGACCTGCACTTCGAGGAGCACTCCGACGAGGAGGGCGCCCGCCGCCACAAACCGGGCCCGGCCGAGTCGCTCCCCCTCCCCCTCTTCCCCTTCTAAGAAAATCCCCGGCGCCGCAATCCGGCGCGCATCCGGCTGCTCGTCGCGCGCCTCGCCCCGCGTCATCCGCCCGAACAGGCGGGCCAGCGGCACCCCGACGAACACGGACAGCCCGAGCGCGACGAGGACGCGCGAGGCCTCGAGCAGGAAATCCGGCAGCGACATTCGGACGAGTCTAGCGAGATAATCGGCGCCACATGGGCCTGTTCGTCATCGACTCCTTCGCGGTGGGCCCGCTCGCCTGCAACTGCTCGATCGTGGGCGACCCGGACAGCCGGGAGGCCGTCGTCGTCGATCCCGGCGACGAGCCCGACCGCATTCTCGAGGCGCTCGCGGGAAGCGGCTTCAAGCCGGTCGCGCTCATCCACACGCACGCGCATTTCGATCACGTGGGCTGCTCGGCGCTGCTCAAGCGCATCACGGGCGCGCCGATCCTCCTGCACGCGGGCGACCGGCCGCTCTACCAGAATCTCGCCGCGCAGGGGCAGACCTTCGGCCTGACGCTGGACGCGCCTGGCATCATCGACCGGACTCTCGTGGGCGGGGACCGCGTCGCCTGTGGCAAGGGGGAGCTTGAGGTCATCCACACGCCGGGCCACACGCCGGGCAGCCTCTGCTTCCGGATGCCCGGCGAGAATGGCGACGTGCTCTTCTCCGGCGACACCCTCTTCCGGCGCTCGATCGGGCGCACGGACCTCTGGGGCGGCTCGACGCCCCAGATCCTGGAGTCGATCCGCGACCGGCTCCTGACCCTGCCCGGAGGCCTCCGCGTCATTCCGGGCCACGGCGACGAGACGACCATCGCGGACGAAGGAAAGAAGAATCCGTTCGTAGGAGATCCGAATTACCGCCCTCTATAATCCCCGCCGATGAAGCTGACGTTCGAAGAAAGCGCGGCGCTCCTCCACAAGTTCTGGTCCGGCCAAGGTGTCCCTTCCCCGAAGACCGGCCGCCCGATGCGCGCCTTCTTCGTGGATCGCAGCTTCAATCCGCAGGTCGTCATGATCGGCGGAGCGGGCGAGCATCTCCGCTTCGACCAGAAGCCGCGGCAGATCGTCTTCTCGGACGGGCACCTCAAGTCCATGGTGCGCGACGCCAAGGAGCGCGAGAACCCCGTCTGCCCGCAGGACTTCGAGCCGCTCATCATCAAGCGCACGCCCGCCGTGCGCTTCCCGAACGAGTGGGACTGGCAGTTCCACTGTCCGAGGTGCTTTTCGTTCGGGAGCTGGGAGTACACCGACAAGAAGGACGACGTCGCCCTGAAGCCGGCAGTCAGGAAAGACGCGCCCGCGTTCCACGACGAGACGATCCCGCTGCCGAAACGGATGGAGATGGCGAAGACGGGCGACCTCGCGCTGAAGCTGTACGCGGCCATGGCGCAGACCGACTGCACGGCCTGCGGCTACGACTGCGAGGGCTACGCGAAGGCCATCGCGGACGGCAAGGAGAAGGACCTCACGCTCTGCGTTCCCGGCAAGCAGGAGACGGAGGACGTCGTCAAGAAGCTCGTCGCGGGCACCTACAGCTTCGCCTGAGCATCCGCCAGCATCGCTTCGATCACGGGCCGGCAGCGCTCGCCCGCGCACTCGCCCGTCGTGCAGCCCGTGACGCGCGCCACGTCCTCGATCGTCCGCCCCCCGCGGTCGATGGCCTCTTTCACACGCGGATACCGGATCGTGTTGCAGATGCACACGGGCCGGAATTTCAGCAGCATGAGCTGGCGTTTCTCCTCGGTCGTGAGCGGTCGGGCGGAATGTTTTTCTCTTCCTCTCAGAAATCCACCGTATACCGGATGGACGCGCGATCGCGCACGCGGTCGAGGTAGACGACGCCGTCGAGGTGGTCGCTCTCGTGGAGGACGACGCGCGCGTGGAAGTCGTCCGCGACGAAGGAGACGGTCTTCCCGGACGTGTCCAGCGCGCTCACGCGGATCTTTTTCGGGCGCGGGACCTTCGCCGCGAGGAACGGCACCGAGAGGCAGGCCTCGAAATCCTCCTCTTCCGTTCCGTCGAGCACCTCGAACGTGGGGTTCACGAGGAGCGTGGGCGGGACCTCGAGGACGTCCTTGCCGCGTTTCTCGCCGTGCACCTCGTAGAGCACCACGCGCAGGCCCGTCGACACCTGCGGCGCGGCGAGGCCCGTGCCGTGGTACTCGACCATCGTCTCCATCATGTCCTCGAAGAAAGTCCGAAACCGGCCCTTCCTGAGGTCGTGCGTCTCGATCTCCGACGCGCGTTTTCTCAGGATGGGCGAGCCGAGCTTGACGACTTTGAGAATGGCCACGTGATCTCCCGGGAGGCGGTGATCCGCCCCCCTTATTGTAGGGGGCCTTAGAATCCGTCTCATCCGACACGTCTTTCTCTTCAATCCCGCGGCCGGGAAGGGCCGGGTAATGCGCGATCGCGACCGCATCCGCGCCGCGCTCGATTCCGCCGGCCTCGCGGGCGACTTCCTCGACACGGAGCGCCCCGGCTACGCCGCCGACCTCGCCGAAGAGTCCGGGAAGCGCGGCGCCGACGTCGTCGTGGCGATCGGCGGCGACGGTACGGTGAACGAGGCGGTGAACGGCCTCATGAGGCTCCCCAAGGCGAAGCGCCCCGCCTTCGGCTTCATGCCCGACGGCACGGGAAACGACTACGGGTTCGCGCTCGGCCTCAGGCCCGGGGACCTCGCGGATGCTTCGCGCGCGCTCGCTGAGGGAAAGACGCGTGTCCTCGACGTGGGAGAGGTCAACGGGCGTTTCTTCGCGAACAGCGTCGGCCTCGGGTTCGACGGCGCCGTCGCGGAGGCCGCGTCGAAGGTGCGGTATCTGAAGGGTTTTCCGGCTTACCTCTGGTCCGTCTTCACGGTCCTGAAAGACTGGGCCAACTTCGAGCTGACGCTGACGGTCGACGGCCGGGTGCTCGAGGGGCACGCATTCCTCGCGACGGTCGCGAACGGTCCGCGCAGCGGCGGCGGCTTCCTCCTGGCGCCCGCGGCGCGGCCCGACGACGGCCTCTTCGACGTGTGCCGGCTTGGCGACCTCGGCAAGCTCGACGCGCTCCGCCACCTGCCGAAGGCGCTCGACGGCTCGCACGTGGGGCTGCCGTGGGTGACGATCCTGCGCGCCCGCGAGGTCATCCTGGCCTCGGACCGGCCGCTGACCGCGCATGTCGACGGCGACCTCGTCTTTTCGGCGGGACATCCCGGCCCGCTCGTCTTCCGGATGCACCCGCGCGCGCTCCGCGTCATCGGGAACTGGCCGTAATCAAGCTCGGGGAAGAGGATGGTGCCCAGGGGCGGAATTGAACCGTCGACACCGCGCTTTTCAGGCGCGTGCTCTACCAACTGAGCTACCTGGGCAGGCCATGCGACTATCGGCACCCGCTCCACGGGCACGCCGCTTGCGAAGAGGCGAGCCGCGAGGCGCCTGCGCGTTATAAGTGGCGCGCCTAGAATAGTCAACCGAAAGGGAATGATGCTCGCTCTTCTGACTCTCCTGCCCTTGCTCGCCCAGGAACCGGCCGCCGCGCTCGCCGCTCCTCCACCGAAACCCTCGCCCGCCACGGCTCAATCCGAGAAGGGCAGCGCCGTGGCCGGAGCCGCCGGCCTCGACGTGCTGTGGGCGAGCCGTCTCGCGGAAGCCGTCGAAGGGGCCAAACGCCTGCGCGACGGCCGCATCCTCATCTTCTTCGTGGAACCCGACTGCGGCCAGTGCGATCGCATGAAGGCGCTCGTCGCCCCCTCCACGTCGTTCTACGCCTACACGCGCGACAAGGTGCCGCTCTACGAGGACGTGTCGACCGCGGAAGGAAAGGACCTCGCGCGGCGCCTCCGGATCCGCGGCACGCCCACGTGGATCGTCGTCACGCCGGAGCTGCTCGAATGCGGCCGCCAGGAGGGCCCGACGACCCAGCAGGGCTGGGTGGACGCGTTCATTCAGGTCGAGCGCGGGTGGGCCGGCTACCGGAAGGTGCTCGCCGACGAGACCGCCGATCCTTCCAATCCGCAGCTCGTCTTCGAAGCGGCGCGATTGACGTATCAGCGCGGCGGTGGCGCGCTGGCCGAAGCGCGGTTCCAGCGGCTCACGCGCGATCCGAAGACTCCGGCCGCGATCAAGGAGCAGGCTCTCGGATACCTCACCTCGCTCGAAATGGAGTCCGGCCGGTTCGACGAAGCGGTCGCCCACCTCGACACGCTCATCGCCACGGCGCAGGATCCCGTGCTCAAGATGCGGGCCGAGCTCCGCCGGGCCGACGTGGAGATCGCGCGCGGCCGGAAGGACCTCGCGGCCTGGCGCCTGAAGGAGTTCGTGAAAGCCCATCCGGACGCCCCCCTCGCGGCCGAGGCAAAGGCGCTCCTCGACGCGCTTCAGGGCAAGGCCCCCGCCGCCAATCCAGCCGCCAAGGAGCGCTGATGTCTCGCCGCGACACCGCGCTCGCCGTCGCGTTCGCCCTCGCCGCCGCGGCCCCGGGACTGGGTCAGCCCGTCCCGGCCTCGAACACGATCATCGCGCCGCGCCTCGCGGCCGATGCCGACCGGCTCGTCGCGGGATCGCCTTTTCGCCTCGCCGTCGTCGCCGACGTCAAGGCGGGCTGGCACGTGAACAGCCACACGCCGAAGGAAGACTTTCTCATTCCCACCGAGATCAGGATCAAGCCCGCGGCGGGCCTCGTGTTCTCTCCCGTGAAGTATCCGAAGCACAAGGAAACGAAGTTCTCGTTCTCCGACCAGCCTCTCGCCGTCTACGAGGGCCGGACCGTGTTCCTCGTGCCCGGTACCGTGGACGCGAAGGCCGCGCCGGGGCCGCGCACGCTGACCGCCGTGATTTCGTACCAGCCCTGCAACGACAACCAGTGCCTGCCGCCCGCCGAGCTCACGACGACGCTCACCCTCGAGGTCGCGAAGGCGGGGGCGGAAGCGAAGCCGAGGAACGCCGACCTCTTCGCTCCCCCGGGCGCGACCGGCGGCGGAGCCGGAGCCGCGCCCGCGGGCGGGTCCGGCCCCGCGGCGGATGCGGCGGATGCGGCGTTGGCGGGCGGCGCGCCCATGGGGACCGCCGCACTGCGCGAGAAATGGAACGTCCAGGGAGTCCCGACTCTTCTCTTCATCGGTCCCGACGGCAGGGAGACCGGCACGCGGGTCGTCGGTTTCGAGCCGCCCGAGACGTTCGCCGCGCGCTTCAGCGGCAGTGGACCGGCCCCGGCCGCGGCCGAGAGCGGCCTTCAGGGCAAGTCCCTGCCGCTCCTCATCGGGCTCGTCTTCCTGTCGGGCCTCGCCCTCAACCTGACCCCCTGCGTCTACCCGCTCATCCCGATCACGCTCGGCTTCTTCAGCCGGCAGACCGGCGGCAATAAGCGTGGAACGTTCGCCCTCGCGCTCGTCTACGTCCTCGGCATGAGCGTCACGTACTCGGCCCTCGGCGTCTTCGCCGCGCTCTCGGGCTCGCTCTTCGGGGCATGGCTGCAGAAGCCGGCCGTTCTCCTCTCGATCGCGGCCATCGTCATCGCGCTGGCGCTTTCGATGTTCGGGCTCTTCGAGATCCAGGCTCCGCACTTCATCACGGACCGCACGGGCTCGAAGTCGGGTGCCGTCGGCGCCCTCACGATGGGGCTCTTCGTGGGGTTCGTGGCGGCGCCCTGCATAGGCCCGTTCGTCCTGTCGCTCCTGACCTACGTCGCGGCAAAGGGCTCGGCGCCGCTCGGCTTCGGCCTCTTCTTCACGCTCGCGATGGGCCTCGGCCTCCCGTATCTCGTCCTCGGGACGGTGTCGGGCAGCCTGAAGGCGCTCCCGCGCTCGGGCGAGTGGATGACGGCCGTCAGGCGCGTCTTCGGCTTCGCGCTCGTGGCGCTCGCGGTGTACTTCCTGCGCCCGCTGCTGCCGGCGCGCGTCTACGAGATCGGCCTCGCGCTCCCGCTCCTCGCCGGGGGCGTGTGGTTCCTCTTCTTCGAGAAGAGCGGGGCCGGGGTTCGCGGCTTCGCCCTCGTGAAGGGCGCCGTTGCCGTCCTGCTCCTCGCCGCGGGCGGGGTCCTCGCGACGCCCCCGAAGGCCGGGGCCGCGCTCGCGTTCCAGCCCTACTCCGACGCCGCCGTGGCCGCCGCCCGGGCCGCCGGCAAGCCCGTGATGATCGACTTCTACGCGGACTGGTGCCTGCCCTGCAAGGAGCTCGATCACAAGACGTTTCGCGACGCGCGCGTGATCGCGGCGGCGAACGGCTGGGTGCTCTTGAAGGCGGACCTGACCCGCTGAATCGTCCGAATTACTTTCTAAGAAATTCTTCTTCCTCGAGTCTTCTCAGAACGGCATCCGCTGCATTTCTCTGAGCATCTTTCTTCGAGTTGCCTTCGCCTCGCGCGCTGATTCCCTCACCCCAGGACACCTCATACACGAAGCGCCGGTCGTGCGGCGGACCGCTCTCGTCGACGAGGCTGTAGACCGGCAGCGGCTTGCCCTCGGCCTGGGCCCGCTCCTGGAGCGCGGTCTTCGGGTCCCGGCGGTGCAGTCCCCCGAGATCGAGCGCCGCCACGTCGGCATCGAAGAGGCGTCCCGCCGCCGCGCGCGCGGCCTCGATGCCGCCGTCGAGGAGCAACGCCGCGAACACCGCCTCGAACGCGTCCGCGAGGCGCGCGTCCCTTTCGCGGCCGCCCGCCCGCTCCTCTCCCGGCGAGAGGCGCAGGAGCGGTCCGAGGCCGACCCGCCGCGCGAGCGCGGCGAAGTGCTCTTCCGAGACGAGGAGCGACCGGGCCTTCGACAGCGTGCCCTCGCCCTCGAGCGGAAAAGCCGCGAAGAGCTTCTCGGTCACGAGGAAGTTCAGGATGCTGTCGCCGAGAAACTCCAGCGTTTCGTTGTCCTCCGCGTCCTCGCTCTCGTTCGCGAACGAGGCGTGCGTGAGGGCCTGCAAGAGGAGCGCGCGGTCCCGGAAGCAATGGTCCATCGCGCGTTCGAGCGCGTCGAGAACGTCCCGGCCGTTCGCTGACATCACGCCTCCCCGCGCGATTCTAGGTGCAACGGCTCGATGCCCCGGCGGAGAGTCTTTCGAATAGACGGAAGCGGCCTGCGCCTCGAAAACGTTCGGTGCCCGGAGGGCGGCGGGCCTGGGACGTGACCGAGCGCTTGCTCGTCCGCGTGACGGAGATCCTCGACCGAAACCGGCTCACGCATATCGATCTCGGTACGGCTCTCTCGCGTCGCATCGCCGCTCTTCTCGACCCGGCGACGCAGCATTGGACTCCTGAGGGACATCGCGCGGTGGCCGACGCCGGGCGCCGCCCCGAAGCCTGCCGAACACTGAAGGGTCGGCGCGCACAACCGAGTCCGCCTCGGTCCGCTGTTCGGCGCGCTCTGGCTACCGGAACGCGAGCCAGAAAGCCGCGTAAGAGATGGCCAGGCAGAGCGGGGAAAAGAACCAGGTGTCCCAGCTCGAGCGCGCTATTTCCCATCCTTGGCGGCCGGCGCCTGCGCGAAGAGCTGGATATCGAGAACCGAGAAGTCCGCACTCCGCCCCTGTACGTCGACGTCATCGTTGGGGTTCCATAGCGGCACTTTCTTGTCCTTCTCGACGGCCAAGTACCCCGGCTTCTCGAATCGATAGTGGTATGGCTGGGTCGCGTCGTTCAGGAACGTCGCCCATGTGCCGTCCTTGCCGCTCGTGAGCTCCTTCCTGAACTTCGAGTTGGACTTCGTCGTGATCGTTATTTTCACGTCGGGGATGGGCTCGCCCCCTCCGTCGCTGACCTTGCCCGAAATGCGCCCCAGCCGCCCCTGCTGGGCGCCAATCGGCATGGCTGGAAGGAGGAGCAACGCGAGAAGAGCGCCGGCAAGAGCGCGTGGGGTGCGGTGTTGCTGCATCGACGCCTCCAATGTTCCGATCTTGAAGAGCAAAAACTGAACCGGAGCCGATGGACACTTCTAGGTACGCCGTCCGACGATTTCAAGCTCCTGGTACCGGAGGAGGGACTTGAACCCTCACGGCCCTTTTGAGGCCTGGGGATTTTAAGTCCCCTGCGTCTGCCATTTCGCCACTCCGGCATCGCGAAGCTTACGCTGGAAGGCGGACCTCGGTGGGGGCACGGGAGTGGAGGCGACGGTCGGAGTCGAACCGACGAATGAGGCTTTTGCAGAGCCTTCCCTTAACCACTTGGGTACGTCGCCGTCCCGTTCGGAGGCGGGATGTTAGCAGGCTCCGGTGTCAGCTCGACATTGCGCGCGCGAGGGCGAAGAGGGCGGGGTCGAGAGGCTTCGATCCCCCGACGACGTCGTCGAGAGGGGTCGACGCAACGGCCCCCTTGAGCTGGCCGACGAGGACGCCGGGCTCTCCCGCCGCGAGCCGCCGGACGGCCTCCGCGCCGAGCCGCGTCGCGAGAAGCCGGTCGAAGGCTCCGGGGGAACCGCCACGCTGCACGTGCCCGAGCTGCGTGACGCGGAGGTCGAAGCCCAGCCGCTTCTCGTTCTCGCGGAAGTACTGCGCGAGCGCCCGCGCGTTGTAGCGCGCCCCCTCGGCCACGACGACGATCGCGTGCTTCTTGCCCCGTTCGCGCGAGGCGTAGAGCTCCTGCGCGAGCCCTTCGGGGCTCGTCTCCATTTCGGGGATCACGATCGCCTCCGCTCCGCCGGCGATCCCCGCCATGAGCGCGAGGTAACCGCAATCGCGCCCCATCACCTCGACGAGAAACGCGCGCTCGTGCGACGAGGCCGTCACCTTCAGGCGGTCGATGGCCTCGAGCGCGATATTGAGGGCGGTGTCGACGCCGATCGTGATGTCCGAGCCCGGCAGGTCGTTGTCGATCGTCGAGGCGACGCCCACGACCGGAAATCCCGCCTTCGCGAGCATGTTCGCGCCCATCTGCGAGCCGTTTCCGCCGATCACGACCAGCCCTTCGACACCGCGAGCCTTGAGGACGCCGAGCGCCTGCTCGCGTCCCTCGGGCGTCTTGAACGCGTCGCATCGGGCGCTGCCGAGAATCGTGCCGCCCTGCTGGATGATTCCGCCGACGTCGCGCGGGCCGAGCGGAACCAGCTCGCCGCCGAGGAGGCCCGCAAAGCCGTGGCGCACTCCGGAAACGGTCCACCCGTGCGCGATGCCGGCGCGCACGACCGCGCGGATCGCCGCGTTCATGCCGGGCGCGTCTCCTCCGCTCGTGAGAACGGCCAGGTGGCTCATGGGGTCTCCTTTCGGCCCCGGCCGGAGGCGGGGGCGGTGAACGGCCACTCAGACTTTCGCCGGGCCGTGACGAGGTACGCGACGATACCCGCGCCGAGCACGGCGAGCCCGGCCACCTTGAACCCCTTCTCGGGCGAGAATAGGACGAAGCCCCAGAGAACGAGCGCGATGAATGCCGGCAACGGGTACAGCCACATGCGAAACGGCCGCGCGAGATCCGGGCGCGTCTTCCGGAGGACGAGCGCCGCCGCGATCTGCGCGATGAACGGGATGATCGCCCGGATCGACACGATGGCCGAGACGACGACCTTGAGGTTCAGGAACGAGAAGACGGAGGCCGCGCCGCCGAGCGCGAGGAGCGCGACGACGGGATAGCCCTCCGTCGGATGCAGCTTCGCGAACACCGGGAAGAAGTTTCCATCCCGCGCCGCGGCGAAGAGGATGCGCGAATAGCCGAGCGTCAGCGAGAACACGGACGCGAACGCGGTCCACAGGATGAGGCCGGTGACGAGGCGCGCGACCGGCCGCCCCGCGAGCACCGCGACGAAATCCGCGACCGTGGATTTCGAGCTCATGGCCTGCTGCATCGGGAGCACCGACACGATGCAGGCGTTCATGAGGATGTAGAGGACCGCCACCGAGAGGATCGAGACGACGATGACGCGCGGAATCGTCTTCGTGGGCTCGACGATCTCCTCGGCGAGATAGCACACGTTGTAGTAGCCGAGGTAGTCGTACACGGCGAGGATCAGCGCCAGGCCGAGCCCGCCGAAAATGCCCGCGGGCGGGAGAATGCCCGGCGCGGTGACGACGGGCGCCTCCCAGAACCGGAACGCCTCGAGCTTCAGGTGCGGGAGGCCGAGACCGATCACGATCCCGAGCGTCGCGAGAACCCCGATCCAGAGGACGATCGAGAATTTCCCGATCGCGCCGATCCGGCGCATCAGGAGCAGCGTCACGGCGATGCAGAGGAGAGACGCGACGGGAGCCTCCCAGCGGTCCGGGATCTCCGGGAAGACGAAATGGAGGTAGCGCGAAAAGCCGATCGCGCCGGAAGCCATCGAGAGGGGCGCGGAAAAAATGATCTGGAAGAGAAAGAGAAAGGAGATGAGCCGGCCCCAACGGGCGGGACCGTACGCTTCCCTCAGAAAGGCGTAGGAGCCGCCCGCGCGCGGCAGCTCGGCCGAGAGCTCGGCCGTCACGAGGCCGTCCGCGATGGCGAGGACCGCGCCGAGGATCCACGCGCCGAGCGCGCGCCCGCCGCCCATCGCGGCGAGAATGAGAGGAAGGGTCACGAAGGGCCCGATCCCCACCATGTCGATGATGTTGAGGGCGGTCCCCTGCCAGAGGCCGATATCGCGCTTGAGCGCACCTTCGGTCGCCGGGGATGCGCTCATGGCCCGAGACAGTAACTCGTCTGCCCTGATGCCGGCCAGTTCGTTTGGGTCGAACATGAGGTTGGGAAGGGCTTCAGGTTTCGCGTAGAATCCGCCGCCTGAGCCGCATGCGCCCATTCGCCGCCCGCACCGCCGCCACATTCCTCCTCGTGGCCCTTCTGGCCCCGGTCCTCGGGGCGGGCGCCGTGCTGGCCGGCGATCTTCGCGACATGGGCGCGGGCAATACGGGTCTTGCGGACGACCCCGAGACGCCCGGGCCCGACCTGTACGCGCCGCGCGTCTGGGGTACGGACATCCCGGACATGCCGTCGCTCGTCGTGCTCGACGCGCCGACGGCGGAAACGCTTTCCGAGACCCCGCTGGCCGCCGGCACGCTCCCTCCCGCCGCGCGAGATCTCGCGCCCCAGGTACCGCGTTCGCGCGACATCTCCGCCCGGGGCCCTCCCTCCCGCTCCTGACGCCCCTTCACACTCCCGTTCGGATTTGAAGGTCGCCGGCGCACGCGCGCCGCCCAAAGGAGCATTCCGTGAAGAAGACTATCGGCCTGGCCGTCGCCGCGCTCTGCGTGTTCGCGGCCACGCCTGCCCCGGGCGAGGACGCCGCGCCGCGCGTCACGCTCGCCGAAGCCTTGCGCCTCGCGCGCGCGCAAAACCCCGACCTCCTGGCCGCGCGCGCGGACGTGGAGTCCGCGCGCGCCCAGCGGGCGACCGCCGTCGCGCTGCCGAACCCGGCTCTGGCGTACTCGACGAGCAAGATTGCGACCGACGGCTCGCCCGCGAACACGATCTACGGCAACGGGTTCTACAGCCGATCCTACGACACCGTCGTTTCCGCCTCACAGCTCGTGGAGATCGGCGGAAAGCGCAAAGACCGGCGGGTTTCTGCGGACGAGGGAATCGCCGGCGCCACGGCCCGCCTCGCCGATACCGCGCGACTGCTCGAGGCGGCCGTGGTGCGGGCGTACACGTCCGCTGGCGTGGCGCGCGCGAACGCGACCATTGCACGCGAGACGGCTGCCTCGTTCGGAAAGACCGCGGGACTCGCGAAAGAGCGCGAGGCCGCGGGAGAGATCTCCATCTCGGAGAAGACGCAGATCGAAATAGCCGCCGGCCGCTTCCTTGCCGACGCGGCGCAATCCGACCTCGCGTATGCGAACGCGGCCCGTACTCTGGCGGCTCTCCTGAACCTGCCTTCCGTCGCGCCGGCCGAGGACCTCGACGCGCCCGGCGAAATCACGCCGCCCGACTCCCCGGCGACGCCGGACGACGACACTCTTCTCACGCGTCGCCCGGACCTCGCGGCGCTCGAGGCGGCGGTCCGGAAGGCAGAGGCGGAGCTCGCGCTCCAGAAGGCCTTTCGCACACCCGATCCCACTCTCCTCGCGCAGTATGAAAGACAGCCACCCGACCAGCGGAGCTCCGTAGGCTTCGGCGTCTCGTTCCCACTGCCTGTCTTCAACCTCAATGGCGGCGCAATCCACGCGGCCCAGGTCGCCGTCGAGTCCGCGAGGCGCGACCTCGCCCGCGGCCGCGTGCGCGTCCGGCAGGATCTCGCCGCCACGCGCGACGCCCTCGAGACGGCTCAACTGCGGGCTCTCCGACTCGTGAACGATCTCCTCCCGAAGGCCCAAACGGTTCGCGACACCGTACGCTTCGCATACGAGCAGGGCGCCGCCTCGCTTCTCGAGCTCCTCGAAGCCGAACGTAACGCCAACGACATCCGCCTCGCCGCGATCTCCGCGCGGGGCGAACTCGCCGCCGCGCGCACCGACTTTCGCGCCGCGCGCCCCGGCACCGACAGGGAACAGCCATGACGACACGCTTCCTCACGGGCCTTCTGGCCGCCAGCCTTCTCACCGCCTGCGGCAAGCGCGCGCCTGACTCCGTGGCCCTCCCGCCTCCCGCGCGCGTGGGCGACACGCTCACGTTCGAAGCCGGATCGCCGCAGCTCACCGCCTTCAAAGTGGAGCTCGTGGCCGGGCAGAAGCCCGCGCCACTCGCCGTCACGGGCCGGCTCGCCTGGGACGAGGACGCGACGGTGCGCGTCCTCCCGCCCCTCGCGGGACGCGTCGTCGCGCTCAAGGCGCCCGTCGGCACGCGCGTGTCCGCCGGCGCGCTCCTCGCGGAGATCTCCTCGCCGGACTTCGGGCAGGCGCAGTCCGATGCGGCGCGGGCCGCCACGGATCTCACGAGCGCCGAGCGCACCCGGGAGCGCGTGGCCCGGCTCGTCGAGCGCGGCGCAGCACCCCGGAAGGACCTCGATGCGGCGGAGGCCGATCTCTCCCGCGGGCGCGCCGAAGCGCGCCGCACCGCGGCGCGGCTCGCGCGCTGGGGCGGCGACGCGGCGGGCGATACCGCGCGCGGTCCGGACCAGCTCTATCGCCTGACGTCGCCGATCGCCGGAGTCGTCGTCGAGCGCAATGCGAATGCGGGCCAGGAAGCGCGGCCCGACGCGACAGTTCCTCTCTTCGTGGTGAGCGAACCGCGCGCGCTCTGGGTGATGCTCGACGTGACCGAGCGCGACCTCGCCTCCGTGAAGGCGGGCGACCGCCTGTCGCTTCGGACCGACGCCTATCCCGGCCGGACGTTCGCGGGACACCTCGACCTCGTGGGCGACGCGCTCGACGCCGCGACGCGCACCGTGAAGGCGCGGGGTCGCGTGGACAACTCCGCGGCGCTCCTGAAGGCGGAGATGTACGTGACCGTGGAGGTCGAAGGCCGCGCCGGCGTTGCCGCGGCCGTCGTGCCGGCACGGGCAGTTCTCACGGAGGACGGAAAGCGCTTCTGCTTCGTCGCGGACGGGCCCGCCCGCTTCCGGCGCGTCGCCGTGGAGGTCGGCGTCGAGCGCGATGGCAAGGTGCCCGTCCTCTCGGGCCTGCCCGAAGGCGCGGGCGTCGTCACGGACGGGAGCCTCCTTCTCGCGTCGCTCTTCGCCTCTGGAAAGAGCTCGTGATCCGCGCGGTCGTCTCGTACGCGCTCCACAGGCGCGTCATCGTCCTCGCGCTCCTCGCGATCTTCGCGGCCTTCGGCGTCCTCGCGTTCCTGCGTCTGCCGGTCGAGGCGTATCCCGACGTCACGAACGTACAGGTGCAGATCATCACGCTCTTTCCCGGCCACGCGGCGGAGGAGGTCGAACGTCTCGTCACGATTCCGGTCGAGAACGAGATGAACGGGATCCCGAAGCGCGCGTCCATGCGCTCCATCTCGATCTTCGGCCTCTCGACCGTCACGATCGTCTTCGAGGACGATGCCGACCGCGCCTACGTCAGGAACCAGGCCTTCGAGCGGCTGCAGTCCGTGACGCTGCCTCAGGGGGCGCAGGCGAACCTCTCGCCCGACTCGACGCCCGTCGGCGAGATCTACCGCTACACCGTCACGGGCCCGCCGGGCTTCTCACCGCTCGAGCTGAAATCCCTCGAGGACTGGGTCGTGGAGCGGAAGCTGCGGACGGTGCCGGGTGTCGTCGACGTCGTGGGCTTCGGCGGGCCGACGAAACAGTACCAGGTGAACGTCGACCCGCTGAAGCTCAAGTCCTACGCGCTGACGCTGGCGCAGGTGTTCGACGCCCTCTCGAAGGGCAACCGTAACGCCGGCGGCGCCTACATCGAGCACGGAGCCGAGATGTACGTCGTGCGCGGCCTCGGGCTGGTCCAAAGCCTCGACGACATCGCCGAGATCGCCGTGGTCACGCGCGGCGGCACGCCGATCCGCATCCGGGACGTCGCCACCGTCAGCGTGGGTCCGCGCATCCGGCTCGGGCGCGTCGGGAAGACCGTCGGGACGGAAGACGCGGACGATGTCGTCCAGGGCATCGTCCTCCTGCGCAAGGGCGAGAACGCGCTCGAGGTTCTCGAGCGGGTGCGCGCGAAGGTGGACGAGATCGGCCGCACGGCGCTCCCGCCCGGCGTTCGCATCGTTCCGCACTACGACCGCACCGCCCTCATCGACCGCACGCTGCACACCGTGAGGAAGAACATGGCCGAGGGCATCGGCTTCGTCCTGGTCGTGCTCGTCGCCTTTCTCGGCCTCAAGAACGCGCGCTCCGCGCTCGTCGTCGCGGCCGTCGTGCCTCTCTCACTCCTCGGAGCGTTCCTGCTCCTCGACCTGCGCGGCGTCCCCGCGAACCTCATCTCGATGGGCGCGATCGACTTCGGCATCATCGTGGATTCCGCCGTCGTCGTCGTGGAGAACCTGCTCCGAATCCTCGAGGAGCGGGGCGGCAAGCTCCGGTCGCTCTCCTCCACCATCGTGCAGGCCACGAGCGAGGTCGGGAAGCCCATCCTTTTCTCGAAGGCCATCCTCATCACGGCGTTCCTGCCGCTCTTCACGCTCCAGCGGGTCGAGGGAAAAATCTTCCGCCCGATGGCGCTGACGCTCACCTTCGCGCTTCTGTGGGGCACTATCCTCGCGCTCACGGTCGTGCCCGTCCTCGCGAGCTACGTCATGAAGCGGCACAGGGCCGAGTCCCCGACGCCCGCGACCCCCGCCGGGCCCGCGCGTCCGAGCGAGGCCGAATCGGTGCTCGTGCGGGCTCTCACGCGGTTCTATGAACCGGCACTGGCCTTCGTCCTCGAACGCCGCAAGCTCGTGCTCACCACGGCGGCGGTCCTTCTTGCGGCCGGAAGCGCGGTCGCGGCGCTGCTCGGCTCGGAGTTCCTGCCGAAGCTCGACGAGGGCGCCCTCTGGGTCCGCGCGACGTTTCCGGGGTCGATCTCGCCGACCGAAGCCTCCCGCATCACCCGGCAGATCCGGGCCACCCTCGCGTCGTTCCCCGAGACTAAGGCCGTCGTGAGTCAGCTCGGCCGTCCGGACGACGGCACGGACGTGAACGGGTTCGATACGTCGGAGTTCTATGTCGATCTCATCCCGCGCGATCGCTGGACGACCGCGAGGACGCGGGACGCGCTTTCGGACGCCATGAACCGGAAGCTGTCCGCGATTCCCGGGGTAGAGCTCACGTTTTCGCAGGTCATCGAGGACAACGTGAACGAGGCCGTGTCGGGCATCAAGAGCGAGCTCTCGGTCAAGATCTTCGGAGAGGATCCTGTCGTGCTTCAGGACCTCGCGGACCACGTGGCGGCGATCCTCGACTCGGTGCCGGGCGCCGCGGACGTGGCGGCCGAACGCCTCTTCGGCCAGCCACAGGTGCAGATCGCCATCGACCGTTCCGCGATCGGCCGCTACGGGCTCTCCGTGTCGGACGTCCAGACGGTGATCGAGACCGCCCTCGGCGGCGCCGTGGCGACGCAGATCCTCGAGGGCGAGAAGACGTTTGACCTCGTCGTCCGGGTCGACCCCGGCGCCGTGTCGGACCAGGAATCCATTCGAGCGATTCCGATTCTCGGCCCGAACGGCGAGAAGCTCACGCTGGGCTCGGTCGCCGACGTACGTCTCGCGCCCGGTTCGGCGCGCGTCTACCGCGAGGAGAACTCGCGCACCGTTGCCGTGAAGCTGTCCGTGCGCGGGCGCGACCTCGGGTCGCTCGTTTCCGAGGCGCGGCAAAAGGTCGACGCGGCCGTCAAGATGCCGACCGGTTACCGCCTCGAATGGACCGGCGCGTTCGAAAATCAGCAACGGGCCGTGAAGAGGCTCATGGTCGTCCTTCCGATCACGCTGGCGGCGATCTTCTTCCTTCTCTTCGCCGCGTTCGACTCGCCGCGCCTCGCGACGCTCATCCTGCTGAACGTGCCGTTCGCCGCCGTGGGCGGGCTCTTCGCGCTGCCGCTCGCGGGCCTGACGCTGTCCGTGTCGGCCCTCGTCGGCTTCATCGCGCTCTTCGGCGTGTCCGTCCAGAACGGAGTCCTCCTCGTCGAGCGCATCCGCGACCTGCGCCGGGCCGGACGCACGCTCCTCGACGCCGTAACGGAGGGAGCGCTCACACGCTTCCGCCCCGTCCTCATGACCGCCGCGATGGCCGCCTTCGGCCTGCTTCCGGCGGCCCTCTCCCATGCCGTGGGCGCCGAGACGCAGCGGCCGTTCGCCGTCGTCATCATCGGCGGTCTCGTGACCGCCACGTTGCTCACGCTCTTCGTCCTGCCGGTTCTCTACGAGCTCTTCGAACGTGATGAGGAGGAGTACTGATGCGTTATGTTCTCGGCTTCTTCCCACCCGACCGCCTCTTCGCGATCGTGGACGCGCTCTCCGAGCAGCACATCCACGGGCTCACCGTGTCCGACGCGCGCGGCTTCGGACAGGAGCACGATGCGGCGCATCCCGAGCACCACGAGCACGTGGGCATCGAGATGACGAAGAAGATCCGCGTCGAGATCTTCTGCCGCGACGAGGAGGTGGCAGGCATCCTCGACGCGCTCTACACGACGTCGGGCCACAGCGGACGCCGTGGCGACGGCAAGATTTTCATCCTCCCCGTTCTCGACGCGCTCCGCATGAAGACTGGCGAGCGCGGCGAGGAGGCGCTTGGCCCCGCAGCGGAGCGGTAGGCGTCAGCCGCGCTTCAGGACGTCCTTCGCGATCGTGTTGAGCTGCATGAAGGACGTGCCTTCGTAGATCTTCCCGATCTTCGCGTCGCGGTACATCTTCTCGAGGGGATAGTCCTTCACGTAACCGTAGCCGCCGAGGAGCTCGAGGCCCTTCGACGTGCACATCTCGGCGACCTCGGAGCCCTTGAGCTTCGCGATCGCGCCTTCGCGCGCGAACGGCAGGCCCGCCTCCTTGAGGCGCGCCGCGTTGTAGACGGCGAGCCGGGCGCACTCGAGCTCCATGTCCATCCGCGCGAGCTCGTGCTGGACGGCCTGAAACTGCGCGAGCGGCTGGCCGAATTGCTGGCGCTCCTTGACGTATTTCGTCACGTAGTCGAGCGCGGCGCGCCCGATCCCGACCATCTGGGCGCCGATGCCGATGCGGCCCTCGTTCAGCGTCTCGATGGCGATCTTGTAACCTTCGCCGACGTTCCCGACGACGTTTTCCGCGGGGACTTCGAGGTCCTCGAAGGCGAGCGCGAGCGTGGAGGAGGCGCGGATCCCGAGCTTGTCCTCCTTCTTGCCTTTCATGAAGCCCTTCCACTGCGATTCCACGAGGAATGCCGTGATGCCCTTGTAGCCCTTGCTCTTGTCCACGTTCGCGAACACGAGGAACAGCTCGGCCTCGAGGCCGTTCGTGATGAAGAGCTTGCCGCCGTTCAGGAGCCAGCGGTCGCCCTTCGGAATCGCCGTCGTCGCGAGGGCGAACGCGTCGGAGCCCGAGCCGGCCTCGGAGAGCGCGTACGCCGCGACCTTCTGTTTCGCGAGCTGCGGGAAGTACTTCTTGTGGATCGCGGGAGATGCCCACCGCTTGATCGCGTTGTTCACGAGCGTGTTCTGGACGTCCACGACGACCGCGCAGGCCGCGTCCACGCGCGCGAGCGCCTCGATGATCGCGATGGACGTCGTGAAGTTCGAACCGAGGCCGCCGTACTCCTCGGGGATCTCGATCCCCATGAGGTCGAGCTCGAAGAACTTCCGGATGAGATCGGGATCCATGACGTTGTCGCGGTCCATCCGGGCCGAGTGGGGGCCGATCGACTCGACGGCGAAGTCGTACACGCCCTCGGCGAGCTCCCGCTCATGGTCCCCGAGGACGGAGACGGGCGGGATCGTGGGCGAATCGGTGGTGACGGGCATCAGACTTCCTCCGGGGACGGAGAATACCGAAAAAAAACGGAGGGTTCAGGATGGCGTCTTTTCGAAGAGCCTGTGCCAGATCGCAAGCAGGGTGGTGGCCTCCGGAGCCCCTTCCTCGGGAGCCCAGGGAGCAGAATCGCCTCCGCCGGGGGGCACGTAGGGGCCCTCCTTCGCCTCGAAAACGACGGTTCCGGGCGTCAGGGAGACGAACGAGTGCCACGTGCCGGCCGGCACCTCGACGCCGAACGTCTCGCCGCCCGCTTCGAGCACGGTCGTCTCCTTGACCGCGCCGTCCTCGTCGAAGACGAGGAGCCCGAGCCGGCCCGAGACGACCACCATGGTTTCGGCCTTCGGCGGGCTGAGGTGACGATGGGGACGCACGTAGCTCCCCGGCTCGATCGCGTTGAACAGACGATGGACGACGTCGCCCATCTCGTGCAGGTTCCGGTTCCGGCGGCGTCGAGGGGAAAGCCGAGCCTCGGCGCTTAAACGCACGAGATCCGCACGCGCGAGCAGGACCACGTCCCGCACCCCCACTATCATAGGGTGCCAATCCTATCGCGGGTCCACTAAACTCCGTGAACCGGAGGATTCCCATGTCCGATTCGCAGTCTCAGGGGTTCTTGGACACCGTCAACCAGAACTTTGACGCGGCCGCCAGCTTTCTCGACTATCCGCCAGGCCTGCTCGAACAGATCAAGGTCTGCAACAGCGTCTACAAGTTTCGCTTCCCCGTGAGGCGGGAAGGGGGCGGCTACGAGGTCATCGAAGCCTGGCGCGCCGAGCACAGCCACCACAAGCTCCCCGTCAAAGGAGGGATCCGCTACTCGCCCGACGTGAACGAGGACGAGGTCCTCGCGCTCGCGGCCCTCATGACGTTCAAGTGCGCCATCGTCGACGTGCCGTTCGGCGGAGCCAAAGGCGGCATCAAAATCGACCCGAGGAAGATCTCCGTCGAGCAGCTCGAGCGCATCACGCGCCGCTATACCGCCGAGCTGACGAAGAAGAACTTCATCGGGCCCGGGATCGACGTGCCCGCTCCGGACTACGGAACGGGCCCCCGCGAAATGTCGTGGATCGCCGACACGTACGCGCAGTTCCACCCGGGCGAAATCGACGCCATCGGATGCGTCACCGGGAAGCCGCTGAGCCAGGGCGGCATCCGCGGTCGCAAGGAGGCCACGGGCCGCGGCGTCTTCTTCGGCGTCCGAGAAGCTCTCGCGGATACCGAGCTGCTCAAGCAGGTGGGGCTCTCGGCCGGCCTCGCCGGGAAGCGCGTGGTCGTGCAGGGTCTCGGAAACGTCGGGTCCCACGCCGCGAGGTTCATCCAGGAGGGCGGAGCCGTGATCGTGGGCCTGTCCGAGTGGGAAGGGGCGATCGCAAATCCGAAGGGTCTCGACGTCGCCGCGGTGATGAAGCACCGGGCCGCCACCGGCAAGATCATGGGATTCCCGGGCGCCATCGACATCCCGAGCGAGGACGCCTTGTTCCTCGACTGCGACGTCCTCGTGCCGGCCGCGCTCGAAAACGTGATCCGGGGCGCAAACGCCGCGCGCGTGAAGGCGAAGATCGTCGCCGAGGCCGCGAACGGCCCGATCGCCGCCGACGGCGACGCGGTCCTCCGGCAAAAGGGCATCTGCGTGATACCCGACATGTACCTCAACGCGGGCGGCGTCACGGTGTCGTACTTCGAGTGGCTCAAGAACCTCTCGCACGTGCGCTTCGGCCGCATGGAGAAGCGGTTCGAGGAGATGAGCGCGGCCCGGATGGTCAAGTCGATCGAGGGCGCGACCGGCAAGCCCCTGGCCGACCACGAGCGGAAGCTCCTCATTCACGGGGCCGAAGAGGAGGACCTAGTGAACTCGGGCCTCGAAGAGACGATGTCCGTCGCCTGGCATCAGATCCGCGACGCGCAACGGAAGCATCCGAAGACGGACCTCCGCACCGCCGCCTTCATTTCCGCGATCGACAAGATCGCGGTGAGCTACCTGGAGCTGGGGATCTTCCCGTAGGCAAGCGCGCGGACCCCCTCGCGCAACGCCTCGAAGACGGCGCGGTGCCCGTCCGCGTTCCAGTGCATGTCACCTCCGGGGAGGTACTGGCTCCTCCCCGACCGGTGGCGCGCCGCCGCGAGAGCGGCCGCCGAATCGAAGCAGGTGATGCCCTCGCGCGCGCAAAATGCGCGCAGACGCCGCGCGGGGGCGCCCGGGTCGAAGCACGAGCGGCGGAGTCCGTAAGCGGCCACCGTCGCGTTCCAGTCCTCCTCCTGCACGGCGTAGCGCTGGGGAAAGAGGACGACGGCGAACGCAAACCCGCGTTCGTTTGCGAGAGCCCGATAGCCGAGCAGCGTCCGCGAGAGCCGCTCGAAAAGGACGTCCACGAGGGGCGGCGGCGGGACGAGACAGATCCCGAGTCCATTGACCCCGTCGAGTAGGAAACGCGACAGGCCGGGGCTGCGGGAACTTCCGATCGGCTGCGCGGGCATTCCGAAAGCGAGGTCGAGAACGTGGAGGCGCCGTCTCACGGGCACCTCCGCCGGTGCCCCGGCGAGACACGCTTCGGGAATCATGGCGTGAATCTCGTCGCGCTTCTCGAGGGCGAGCCCCACCGCCGTCTGCTCGATGCGAAAGGCTGGTGGCTCGATGCGATACCCGCCGGGGGAATCGAGCACGAGGCCCGCCTGCGCAATGTCGTTCCCGAGCGTAAGGCCGAGAATCACGACGGACGTATGAAACCGGGCCCCCGAACGATCGAGCCAGAAGAGGCCCGTCACCGGCTCTTCAATCTCCGCGATCAGCACCTCCGCGGGGCCGCGCGCGGCGAGATCCTTCTCGAGAAGGCGGGAGAAGGTCTCCTCCTGGTCCACGCGATAGCCCGCCGTGAACGAGTCACCCATCGAGAGAACGCGCAAGACGCCGGGGAGCGGCGTGTCCGGCGTGTCCTCCGAGCGCCGGAATCCCTGCGCGTTGTTCCGCCAGAAGACGGTGCCGCCGAGGCCATTCACGACACGCCCCTCGAAGCCCTCTTTCAGGAAGCCCCCGGGACCCAGGCCGTCCCCGCGCAAGGTGGCGCCGTAGTCGAGGCCGCTTTTCGCCGCTGGAGCACGGCCGCGCTCGCGAAGCCGCAGGGCACCCTCGGCGAGCCCCAGCGCGAGAGCGCTCGAAACGAGGACCGTCGCGGCGGCCTTCAGTCGAGCGCGAACGTCTTCTTCCAATCCTCACTCTCGACGAACGCAGGCTGGTCGTCGCGCACGAGGACGTGATTCTCGAGAACGAGCGCGTCCATCGCCGTCCGCATGAAGCAGCGGTAAGCGTCTTCGGGCGTGCACACGATCGGCTCGCCCCGCACGTTGAAAGACGTGTTCACAACGACCGGGCAGCCCGTCCGGTCCCGGAACGCCGTGAGGATCGCGTGGTAGACGGGGTTCGTCTCCTTCCGCACGGTCTGGAGGCGCGCGGAGTAGTCCACGTGCGTGACGGCGGGGATCGACGACCGCGGGACGTTCAGCTTCTCGATGCCCCAGAGCGTCCTTTCGGCGTCCGTCATCTCGCGCCGGAGGCCCTTCGCCACGTCCGCGCAGAGGAGCATGTAGGGCGAGTCCCCGTCGAACTCGAACCACGCCGCGGCCTCCTCGCGCAGGACGGAGGGCGCGAACGGCCGGAACGACTCGCGAAACTTGATTTTCAGGTTCATGACGGACTGCATCGCGGGCGAGCGCGGATCGCCAAGGATGCTGCGCCCGCCGAGCGCACGTGGCCCGAACTCCATGCGCCCCTGCAGGAGTCCGACGACCTTGCCGGAAGCCAGGAGGTCGGCGACGGCCGAGGGGAGCGTGACGGGATCGACCGTGCGGAACGGGTAACCCTTCGACTTCAGCCAGGCCGCGATTTCTTCTGAAGGGTAGGAGGGGCCGAGGAACGCGCCCGACATGCCGTCTTCATAGGGCGGCGGCGGGCCCGGCGAGGGCGGCTTCCACGCGCCTCTCTTCTCCGCGCTCTCGCGCGACATCCCGAGGTGCCGGTGCCACACCGCGAGCGCGGCGCCGACGGCGCCGCCCGCGTCGCCCGCGGCCGGCTGGATCCAGAGGTCGTCGAAGATCCGCGCCTCCCGGAGCTTCCCATTCGCGACGCAGTTCAGGGCGACGCCGCCCGCCATGCAGAGATATTTCGCGCCCGTCGTCTTCTTCGCGTGGCGGGCCATCTTCAGGACGATCTCCTCGGTCACGTCCTGGATCGAGCGCGCGAGGTCCATCTCGCGCTGTGTGAGCTTCGACTCGGGCGCCCGCGCCGGGCCGCCGAAGAGCCGCTCGAAGAGGGTGCCCGTCATCGTCAGGCGATCGGCGAAGTCGAAGTAGTCCATGTCGAGCCGGATCGAACCGTCCTCGCAGACGTGGACGAGCTTGTCGCGGATGAGACCTACGTACTTCGGCTCGCCGTAGGGAGCGAGGCCCATGAGCTTGTACTCGCCGCTATTGACCTTGAAGCCGCAGAAGTATGTGAAGGCCGAGTACAGGAGGCCGATGGAGTGAGGGAACTTGAGCTCCGAGAGCATGTCGAGCCGGCTTCCGCTGCCCATTCCGAGCGACGACGTGGCCCACTCCCCGACCCCGTCCATCGTGAGGACGGCGGCCTCCTCGTAAGGCGACGGATAGAAAGCCGAGGCCGCGTGGGATTCGTGATGCTCGGAAAACAGGACCCGGCCTCCGTAACCCAGCTCCTTGCCGATGTGCTCGGACATCCAGAGGCGGTCCGTTATCCAGAGCGGCATCGACTTCCGGAACGAGGCGAACCCGCGCGGGGCGTACTCGAGGTACGTCTCGAAGAGGCGCTCGAATTTCAATAGTGGCTTGTCGTAGAAGGCCACGTGGTCGAGCTGCCCGGCCGCGAGTCCTCCGGCCTCGAGGCAGTAGCGCGCGGCGCGGGCGGGAAACTCCGCGTCGTGCTTCTTGCGGGTGAAGCGCTCCTCCTGCGCTGCGGCCACGATTTTCCCGTCGACGAGAAGACACGCGGCAGAGTCGTGGTAGTAGGCCGACAGGCCGAGGATCGCCGCCACTAGAACAGCGTGTAGATGAAGGGCGCGATCACGCTCTTCTCGGCGAGGACGAGGAGGAGACCCACGAGGACGAGGAGAAAAACGATGGGCATGAGCCAGTACTTCTTCCGGTATTTCAGAAACGCCCAGAGCTGCGAGAGGACGTCGCTCTTGCCCATTACCAGATCGTCTCGTAGTGGCGGGGGTCCCGATTTCTCTCCGAATAGGGCGTCCACATCGAGGCGGGAGCGGGCCCGCGGCGCCGAAGCTCGTCGCGCCCGAACAGTCGCAGGACGAAGCCGAGAGGCGTGAGGACGAGGAAGAACGTCAGGCACAGGAAGATCGCGGAATTGACGCGTCCGAGGACTCGCGCGAAAGCGAGCCAGGCGCGGTGCGGGGCCGCGAGGAGGGGCGGCGCCGCGGCAGCGAGGAAAAGCAGCGCGCCGCCGAGCAGAGCGAAAGCGGCCCCCGCCGCCGTCCGGTGCCTCCACAAGAGCAGCGCGCCGAGGACAGCGAACACGCCGCCCACAGTCCACCCGAACTTGCGGTCTTCGGAGCTCGTCGGCACCGCGCTGATCTTAGCTTGCCCGCCGCGCGCCGCCGAGCTCCCGCGCCGAAGTGAGAAGCTCGGTGAACGCCGTGGCGGAAACCGGAGCGCTCACGCCGAAGCCCTGGAGCCGGTCGCAGCCGGCCTGCCGCAGGAACTCGATCTGACCCGGCGTCTCGACCCCTTCCGCGACCACGACGAGCCCGAGGTCGTGCCCGAGCGTCACCATCGTCTGCACGAGCTTCGCGATGCGCCCGGCCGGGTCGATCGGCGCCACGAGGTCGCGCAAGAAGGCCTGGTCGATCTTCAGCTCGTCGATCGGGAGGAGCTGAAGGTAGGAGAGAGACGAGTAACCGGTCCCGAAGTCATCCACGGCGAGGCCGAGGCCGAGCGCCTTCAGCCGCCCGAGAAGCGTCATCGTCGCGGGCACGTCCTTGACGAGGAGGCTCTCCGTGACCTCGAGTCTCAGGAACGACCCGGGCACGCCGTGCGTTCCGAGAAGGCGCTCGAGCGTCTCGGCGAGATCGGCCTGCGAGAACTGAACGGGCGACAGGTTGACGGACACCGGCACGGCGCCGATTCCCTCGCGTCGCCAGGCCGCGATCCGGGTACAGACCTCCTCGAAGACCCAGAGGCCGATGGACTGAATGAGGCCGCTCTCTTCCGCGATGGGGATGAAGCGGCTCGGGCGCACCGGGCCGAGCTCGGGATGATTCCAACGGAGGAGCGCCTCGGCCCCCACGAGCGCTCCGTCGCGGTCCATCTGCGGCTGGTACACGATTTCGAGCTCCCCGCGCGTGAACGCGCGCCGCAGGTCGTTCTCGAGGCGCAGGCGCTCACCGCCGCCGAGCGCCACGTCGGGTCCGAACACCCGGTATCCGTTTCCGGCCATCGACTTCGCCGTGTACATCGCCGCATCGGCGTGCCGCTGGAGGGCCACGACGTCGCGCGCGTCATCCGGGAACACGCTCACCCCGATGCTGGCTCCCACGAACACTTCGTCACCCCGCAGGTCGAACGGAGCCTTCAGGGCCTCGAGCAGGCGTTCCGGCAGCTGTCCGCACTGGCCCGCCGTGCCAGGGGTCTCGACCCGGAGCACGCAGAATTCATCGCCGCCCATGCGCGCGAGGACGTCCCCGTCGGCGAGCGCGCCCGAAAGCCGGAACGCCACTTCATGGAGCAGTTCGTCTCCGCCCGCGTGTCCGAAAGTGTCGTTGACCTGCTTGAAACGATCGAGATCGATATACGCGAGGGTGACGCGCGCGCCGCTCCCCGCGGCTCGCGAAACGGCGTTCCGCAGGCTCTCTTCGAGGGACAGCCGGTTCGGCAGACTCGTGAGCGAGTCGAAGCGTGCCTGGAAAAGGAGTTGCTCGGCGAACTGTCGTTGCTCGATCGCGATGGCCGCGAGCGAAGCCGCGTTCGAAAGCAGGGACGTGTCGGCGCGTTCCGGCCGGCGGACCTCGGGCAGGAGAACGCTCACCGTGCCGAGCACGACGCCGCCGCCCGTCTCGATAGGGACGGTCCAGCAGGTCTTGATCCCGTGCGGGGCGAAGGTCTCGCGGCACGCGCTCCAGAGAGGATCTCCGGGCGCGTCGCTTGTCACGACGAGACGATGCTCTTCGACCGCGCGCGAGAGAGGCGGCGTCGTGGACCCGAGCGGGATGTCCTCCTGGGAGCTCCCGAAGGGGCCCACGGAACCGGCGGAGCCGAGGGCGCGAACCCCCTGGCGGAGCGGCGAAATCGCGCAGATCGCGCGGGGGCGTTGGTGCTCGACGAGGGCCGCGACATCCGTAAGGATCACGCGCAACGGCTCGCCCCGCGCGATCTTCTCGAGGATCACCCGGCGGTCCCGCTCGAGGAGGTCGCGCCCGGACAGCGTGCCCTCGACAAACCGCCGGTCCTTCCGCTCGCGCTGGAGGAGGACGTCCGTCTCGGCGGCTGATTCGGCGAGCGCGTCGCGCTCCACCGTGAGCCGCTCACGTTCCGCGGAGACCTGCTTCGCGTGCTTCTGGAGAGGAGCGAGCACCGACAGGGTCGCGGCGCCGGCTCCGAGCGCCGCGAGCGCGAGAGCCGCCGCGAGGCTGCTCCGCCGCTCCCGACTGGCCGCCTCGCGCGCGGAGGCCAACGAGAGGCCGAGGAAGAGCGTGCCGATGCGGTTCCCTTCGTAGGTCACCGCCGCGCGGGTCACGTGGGTCTCTCCCGCGGCCGGCGCCTGCCAGACCGCGGCCGGAAGGCCCGCATGGTTCAGGACGACGATCGAGACGAGCCGCCCGCTCGGCACGAGGTCCTTGACGGCTTCGACCGCGCCGTCCGCGTCGTGAAACACGAGCAGCGACCCGATCGCCTCCGCCGCCCGGCTCGCGACCACATCCGCTTCCCGTCCGGCCGCCGCCAGGGAACGCGCTTCGGTCCCGGTCAGGCGGGCGACGAGCGCGACCGCCACGACGAGACAGGCGAGCGCGAAAACCATCGAGAGGCGGCGCGCGACCACCACGTCGAGTACTCTACGCCCGCCGCTGTTCATCAGCGGTCGCGGCCGGCGGCGAACATCGCCAGCCCCGCGAGAAGGCCGGAGTCGCCCTCGAGATCCCGGGCGGCCTCCCGTGCCGCGGCGAGCGCGAGGTCGCGCTCCTGAAACGCGCCCGCGAGGCCGAAGACCGACGGATACGTGAGTTTCTCCTGCGCGGAGTCCTTCCCGGCCGTCTTGCCGAGAGTCGCCGACGTCTGCGTGACGTCGAGGAGGTCGTCGGCGATCTGGAACAGGAGCCCAAGGGCGTCCCCGTAGCGGGAAACGCCACGGAGCTGGCCCGCGTCCGCTCCCGTGTGAAGGGCTCCGAGCTCCAGGGACAGCCGGATGAGCCGGCCTGTCTTCAAGGCGTGAATGCGCCTCAGGTGCGTCGCGCGCTCCGCTGCGGGAATTTCGGCGCCCGTTGCCCCGACGTCCAGGGCCTGGCCGCCGGCCATGCCGAGGAAACCAATCGCGCGCGCGGTGCGGGCGACCGCGTCGGACCGCCGGGCCGCGCGCGCCTCTCCCGAAGGCCGCGTCGCGAGAAGCTCAAAGCCGAGCGTCTGCAGCGCGTCGCCCGCGAGGAGGGCGGTCGCCTCGCCGAAGACGACGTGGCACGTGGCCCTCCCCCGCCGCAGCGCGTCGTCGTCCATGCAGGGGAGGTCGTCGTGGATGAGCGAATACGTGTGGAGAAGCTCGAGCGCCGCGGCCGCTTCGATCGCGTCGGCGGGAAGGCGCTCCGGCCCGGCGGACTCCGCGCCCGCGAGGAACAGCAGCGGCCGCAGGCGCTTTCCGCCCGCGAGCACGCTGTAGCGCATCGCGGCGACGAGGGCCGCGGGCTCGGCCCCCTCGGCGGGCAGCACCGCGAGGAGCGCGTCCTCGACCTCCCGGCGGCGCCTTTCGAGGGCCGCCGGCAGACCGGCGACGCTCTTCCCGTCCGCCATCGTCAGGGTTCTTCCCCGTCGAGCGCCTTTTCGTCGAGCTCGCCTTCGAGGGGCTCGGTCACCAGGGCGTCGGGGGTCTCCTTCAGGACGACTTCCACGCGCTTCTCGATCTCGTCGATGCGGCCGCGGCAGAAACGCGACAGCGCGACGCCCTCCTCGAAAAGGACGAGGCTCGCTTCGAGCCCCTTCTCGGGGTCCTCGAGCTCGCTGACGATGTCCTGGAGGCGTGAAAGCGCCCTCTCGAACGTCAGGTTCTTCGGAAGGCTTTCGGCTTTTCCCTTACTCATCGTCGACCTCCGTGGAAACGACCCGTGCGCGAACGCGGCCCCGCGCGAGGCGAACCCGAAGCCCCTCTCCCACGGTGATGCGGGCGGCGTCCGTCACGGGGACCGTCTCCCCTTCTTTCGTGACCACCGCGTACCCGCGGGCAAGGATGCGCAGCGGGCTCAGCGCCTCGAGGCGGCCCGCCGCGACGGAGAGCTTTTCGTTCGCGGCCGCGACGCGCGCCGCCATGCGGTCGGCGGCGGCACGCCGCTCCTGGGCGACGCGCCCGCGCCTCAAGGGCAGCGCGGCGCGATCCGGCCAGCGGTGCAGCATGCCGTCGACGCGGGAAATTTTTTCTTCGAAAAGCGCGGGGAGGCGTCTCAGCGACACCAGGAGCCCGCGCCGCGCCGCGCGCGCCTCGCTCCCCTGCAGCTTCACACGCGACGCGAAGGCCGGGAACGCCGGAGCGAGCCGCAACAGGCGTGAGCGCCCCCACTCGCTCTTCCTTCTCAGAATCTCTCTCAGATTCTTCTCTTCCCGAACGAGCTGCTGCTCGAAGGCGTCGCGGCGGCCGACGACGAGCTCCGCCGCCTGGGACGGCGTCGCCGCGCGGAGGTCCGCCGCGAGATCCGCCAGCGTCACGTCCACCTCGTGCCCCACGGCGGAGATCACGGGCGCGCGCGAGGCGGCAATGGCGCGGACCACCGCTTCGTCGTTGAAGGCCGCGAGATCGTCGGAGGACCCGCCGCCCCGCGCGAGGATGACGACGTCCGCGGAATCCGCGACGCGGGAGAACGCCGCGAGCGCGCGCACGATCTCCCCCGGCGCCGCCGCCCCCTGGACCGAGGCGGGATAGATCGTGACGTGCGCGTCGGGAAAACGCGCTCCGAGCACCTTGAGAATGTCGTGCAGGGCGGCGCCGTGCCGCGAGGTCACGACCCCGATGCGGCGCGGCAGCAGCGGGAGGGGCCTCTTCCTCGCGACGTCGAAGAGGCCTTCGGCCTGAAGGCGCGCCTTGAGCTGCTCGAAGGCGAGTTGCAGGGCGCCGATGCCGGACGGCTGCAGATCGCCGACAACGAGAGAGAGTTTGCCGGACGGTTCGTATACGTCCGGGTAGCCACGAGCCAGAACGAGAAGTCCTTCTTCCGCTTCGAAAGGAAGACGGACAACGGTGCTCCGCCACATCACGCAGGCGATCGCCGCCCGTTCGTCCTTCAAAGAAAAATAAAGATGGCCCGAGCCGGGGCGTCTCAGATCCGCGATCTCGCCGCTCACCCACGCGTCCGGAATCCCGCCTTTCAGAATTCCGTTCATGCGCTCGATTAGCTCCGACACCGTCATCGCGTCCGCGTCCTTGCCCGTGTCGCCGAACGACAGTTGCGTCTCGCCGACGCGGCGGGCGGCCGTGCGCCGGAGCGTGTACGGGCGTGCGGGAAATCTTGACGACATGAGGCGATTCTAGTCGGCGGCGGGCGGCCGGGCGCGACCCGCGAAAGGAAGCGTCGCGACGACGAGCGTCGCCATGAGCACCTCGACGTCACCAAAGTTGTACTCGAACATTCCCGCCGCGAAAATCGAGACCATCGCGCCGATCGCGCCCAGAGTGACGCCCCGAAGCGGCTCACCGCGCGCCAGGCCGCGCACCTGGCGGAGCGCCGCCGCGAAGAAGGCGCCCACGAACCAGAGATAGGCGAGCAGCGACGGGATCCCGGTCTCGGCGGCGATCATCACGACGTTGTTGTGGAGGTGACCCGGCCGGGGCTCCACCCATCCGCTCACGCGGTAGACGGGATACAGCGCCTTCACGCGTCCCGGACCGACTCCGAAAAGCGGTCGCTCCCGGATCATCGCGGCGCCGGCCTTCCACATCGCGACGCGGTCGTTCATCGTCACGTCCCTGGGATTCGTTGCCGACATGAGACGGTCGCGCACGGCGAGCGGCATGATGACGACGAACAGGGCTATTCCGAAGGGCGCCACGAGGGCGAGGCGCGGGCGCGCCGCCAGGAGAACGACGAGAAGTCCGATCGCGAGGCCCAGGTATGCGCTCCGCGTGAGTGTCAACGCGATCGCGAAAACGCCCGCCGCCGCGACAATCGCGTCCGCGACGCGCGAGATCCGGCGGCCTCCGGAGAGGCCCCGGCTGCCGAGAAGGGGCACGAACACGAGGAGAAGGCCCGCATACGTCATGTAGACGGAGAGCCCGCCCGACACGCGCGCGTCGAGGTTGTCGGCGCCCGCGAGCCACTCGACGAGTCCGCGCAGCACGAGGTAGAGGGCGGTCGTCCGCCAGGCATCGACGAAGAGACGCACGTCGTCCTCGTCGTCCAGCAGCGCGGCCACGAAGACGACCAGGAGAAACGTCCCGAATCCCTTGATCTGGATGAAGGAGCGGGACGGAAGCGTCGAGAACGCGCACGACAGGATCGAGAGCAGCACGAACGCGCCGATGGGGGCATGGAGGGGCGTCGTGCGCCGGAACGGACCCAGAAAGTCCTCTCCGCGCGCGCGGGCCGACAGGCGCCACGCGAGGGTGCAGAACAGGGCCGCACCGAGACAGATGTTCGCGACGCCGATGCCGGGAACACACCCCACACCGAGCAGGAAGAACACGAAAGCCGCGCGCTCCCAGCCTCTTCGGCGCGTGATCGGTTCGGGAAGGAACTTCAGAGGAAAATCAGGCCATCCGGGCGTCGGCCGGAAGAGCCTCCTCGACGAGCATCACGGGAATGTCGGAGACGATCGGGTAGACGCGCCCGCACGCCGCGCACGAGAGCCCCTCGGTCACGACGGGCTCCTCGTCCTTCAGGCTCTCGCGGTACTTCTCGACGACGGCTTTCGCGACGTCGGCCTTCAGGAGGCACAGCGTCACGGGGGGACGCGCGTCGCAGGCGGGACACGCGAGGATGTCTAGGAGCTCCTTGTCGACGGCCATGCGGCGATCCTAGCAGGGTTCCGATGCGCGGCGCCCGGCTGCGAGTGAACTCCCTAACGGGCCCCGGCCGAGATCTTCGTCACCGGGCCGGAGATGGCCGATTCACGGACCTGACCCCACGGCGGTCACCCACCGACCCCTGCCACACCACCGGGGATCACGCTCGTCGGCGGCGACCTCACCGGCCTCCTGCGCGCGCGACGCCTGAGCCGCGCGACGATCCTGAACATCCGGCAAAAAGATCCCGGCGACCCTCATAAAGTAGAGCCGCCGGGGCGTGTCGCTCGAAGAAGCTTGAAACGCGCTACTTGTCTTTCCTTCGTTCCCCCTAATTATGGGGTGACTGTATAACTCTGAAGCTGGAATGATGCTGTCCCAGCGCTCACATTCACGCCACTCGCATAGCTGCATGAGCTTCCAAAGGCTACACCGATTTCCTTGACATTCTTGAGAGCAGCAGCAAACCCAGCTGAGTCGGTGATACCAGACTGCCCGTTAAGGTTTGTCCAGTTAGCACCGTCTGTCGAGGCACTGAGTAATGTGGCCGTGCCGCTGGTAGCCAGGGTAGACAGGTTTAGACTATTAGTAGACCACCAGTAGTCACTCGCGTCGTAGTTACCCGTTGCCGACTGGAACTCCAGTCGTACATATGCATCGGTGCCAGTGTTGGGACAGGCGGAAGTGCGAGTCCAGAACAACGTGCCAGTAGAAGCGACGACGTCAACATTCGCTGTAATGGTCTTGCCTGTCAGATCACGATTGTAGTTGGTCTTAAGATAAACCGAAAACCAACCCGTACCGTTCCAAGGCTGCCCAGTCGAAGTCTGGAATGGGAACCATACCCCGCCGGTACTGAGGGCTGCTGCCTTGTTAATATCCCACAGCTTTGGTTCAGAAGTATCGATATTGAAAACCCTCCAGTTCATCGCTGAAAGGTCGGACACGACGGCGAACGACGGCTGCTCGGAATAAGAGGCGGGCTGCGACGCGGGTTGGGTGGGTGTTGTTCCGTCAGCACATGCAACGAGCAAGGCTGGAATGCCTAGCAGAAGCAAACGTTTCATAACCCTTCCTGGGGCTGAAGAAGTGGAGCACCTACCGCAGAAACACTCTCTGCGTACATGGGGTCTCATCTCGGTAACCGGGCGGAGTGAATTCCTGCCGATCCTGCTCGACCTGCCGCCCGGGAGCGAGGACGGAGGGGCCAGACGGCGCCCCTCCGCCTCATTCTTCGCGACGGCATCCCTACTTACTTGCCGTTGCCACCCTTGCGGCCCGGGTTGCCGGGGGTCCCGCCGAGCTCGTCATTCGACCGGCTCTTATCGCCCTGGTTCGAGTTGCCCGGATCGCAACCCTCAGGTCCGTTGCCAACGCCCTGGTTGCAGGCCTGCCGCCGGTTGCCTTTGCGACCCTCGCAGCCGGTGACCGCGGTGCCGGTGATCGTCACGTCGCCGACGCCGGAGGCTCCCGCCCAAGCATTGCCGTCGAAGGTTCCACGTTTCAGGGTGATGGCCGCCCCGGCGAGAATCGTTCCGATGAAGTGCGAATCGGTCATGGTCGAGGCTGCCTGGACCCACCACGTCACGTTACACGGGTCCCCGCCTGTCATGACCACCGAAAAGTTGGTACCCGTGAGGGCGCCAAGGACCAGGAAAGTCCACGTCCCGTTGCCGGTGAGCGTCAACACGCCCGTCTTCGCCTCCGCGGTGACACAGTAGGTACCGGGCGAGAGCCTCACGCCAGCGAGAGTCCCTGTCAAAGTATTGGCCGTGGTGCAGTATCCCAGTGCGGGCGCGAGCGCGTCATACTCCGCGACGAAGGCAGCGTAAGCCGCCTGGGCGGCTGCGTCCCCTATGTCGACCGTCCCCGTAATCGGGCAATTGGTCTGGGTGACCGAGCCGGCGGGGGGGGCTTGGAGGGTGCCCACGTTTCCGAT
>Ga0097691_1000531_pt1 | contig 32575 bp, 30 predicted proteins | sample NGESurdeep072012_8_FD_72858 | JGI IMG/M metagenome (GOLD analysis project Ga0097691, IMG submission 72858) | Arctic peat soil microbial communities from Barrow, Alaska - NGEE Surface sample 210-1 deep-072012 | ecosystem: Environmental > Terrestrial > Soil > Wetlands > Peat ... | reverse complement strand
GCTTAACGAAGATCTTCGAGATCGGCTGCCCATCCTGAGTCAGATCGTGATAGCCAAGCGCGCCCGCCGTGTCGGCGTCATCGAAGTACACCAACTGCCAGTCTGAGGGCTTGGCAACCTTGATGTTGTACAACTTCACCGGATAGCCCCAGACCGGCAGAAAGTGCTGATCGAAACATTTCTGCAGAGTGGCCGTGAGCTTGTCGAACGGTACGCCAAGATCGACCGTCGCCTTGTTAATGCAGGCGATGGTGACGGGGCCGCCTTGTCCAGCCTGGGCTGCATGAATAACGTTCATGGTATGCTCCTATCAACACGGGGTTAGAAAAAACCGCTCTTGCGTCCCGACATTTAGATGACGTCTTGCTGCGTTCTGTTGCCGAGTTTTGCTATTCCGCCACAGCATACTAGATGAAAGCTTTTTCCTAATTGCTCGGGAAAACACGGTCACCTACTGTATCTCGAACGGCGAAGTGCGCGCTCAATATACAGTCAATCGTTATGCACGTTAGGGCAATTGTAGGGTTGCTTGCATACAACTACGTTCTTAGTAGCAGCATGGCTATGAAGATTGTTGTCAGTAATATATTTTTTTACGAAATCTAATGTCTTCGGATGCACGGTGACAACCGCTCCCGCCTGCTGTGCTGCCGTCATGAAATGATCGAAGTTTCCCTTGTCGTGAATTGTCCTTAGAGCATCCATCACCGTGTGTAGGGGTACCTTTGCCGGTTTCTTACTACCGGAAATGGGTCCTTTGGTCATTTTGAGTCTCCTATTGTGGGATCACTATCAATGACTTCCCTTGCAGTTGGAACCTCATAATACTCTGTTCGACGGCCTGTGCAGCCGCTTGTGCGGCGGGGCCGCCCGAGGCGGTTAACAGCAATTGATTTGGTTTGCTCTTGCCATTCGCAGTGGCACTCGGAGGAACTGGTGTTGACAGCCCTACCGTAACCTCGTGCTTATCTTTTCGACTGAGCACCGCAGCAAGATTCGCATCCACAACGCTGAGGCTCTTAGGGAGGGGAGCGAAGACTAACTTGGGGGTCGCGCCGAAAGCCAGAAGTGTCGTAAACGTGATGTCATCAGCCATTGTCGGTGGCTTGCCAGATGCTCCAGATAAATTGGCGAATAACGACAAATCAACAAATGTATCGATCATCTCATCGATGCCGATCTTTCCCGTAATTGGATACATGTAATTTTTCACGTGCGCGAATTTCTCGCAGTACTTGGCGTCCAACGCCGTGATGAGGTGAATCCACGTATCAGTAATTGTGAAAGTGCGAGCGTTTTCACGGCTGCGATCAACTCCTCCTGTTATGGGGCTTGTAAACACTCCACGTGAAAAGGTAGACGCTATATCTATCGTCGAGTCGAAATTATTTACTTCGGTCATGTCCAGAGCAAAGTTGTACGCAATCGCCGACCCCTCATACCTTTGTAACATAGCTGTAACAGGCTTACTGAACCAAAGGTCACTGAATTTGGCCCAGAGGTCAGGATTACTTCGGAGCAAATCAGCGTATTTTGTCGCTGATGGATCGCCTCCGACCTGGCCTAAAAACAAAATTATTTTTTCTCTAATAGCGTCTCGCGCTTCGCAGCGAACGTTTCGGACTATGTCGTACGTTGAAATGCCAGTTACGTCATCGGGAATAGGGTGAATAGCGCAGCCCGTAACGCAAACTGCAATGGTGATTGCGGCAACTCGAAGAAGATTTGACATCGCACTCGCCCCATCCACTGAGCAATCCAAGTTATTGCGCGTTTAGCGGGAAAAGTCTGTTGTATTCGCGCAACAGCACAGAATAATTCAATCTTTGATTGCAAATTCTGGGCTACGACTAGTGGTGGATCGAATCTAACACTTGGTACCCTCGTCTGACGGCGACTATGCTCTTGTTTGGGTCTGCGAGCCAGGCGAAGGGTTTAGGGTCATCATTAGCCTCTGCGACGAAGCGGCTTATGGCGGCCTGAAGACCTACGACCATATTCGGCAAGTCCGACGGGAATCCCGGTCGGGATTCAAATGTCAGATTTGATCCACTAGTAGCGGAAGCATTTCGAATGGCGCGGGCAGGGCGTAACCGAACACTGGTTTCCTCGCTGAGATTGAACTTTCCCACCCGGAAGGCGTTCCTATAGGGGCGGCGTCATTTCAGGCAGTTTCAGCTTCAAGGAGGACGCATGGCGGATCGAGATCACGCCCAAGAAACTATCTCCCTCGACCGCGGCGAAAAGGCGGCGGCCCAGACGGCGAAATCGCGCCACGGCGTCACCACCGCGCGGAACGCATTCATGAGCAATGGAGCAGATGAAAAAGTGATGGCATCCCCGATCGACCGTTCGATCGACGAGCTTTGCATTAACACGATCCGCACTTTATCCATGGACGCCGTACAGCAGGCCGAATCCGGTCACCCTGGCACACCGATGGCTTTGGCGCCGGTAATTTACGCGCTGTGGCAGCGTTTCCTGCGGTTTGATCCGGAGGATCCGATCTGGCCAAATCGCGACCGCTTCGTGCTGTCCAACGGACACGCCTCGATGCTGCTCTACGCGATGCTGCATCTCACCGGCGTAAAGAGGGTCACCCCTGAGTATGAGCTTCTCGACAAACTCGCGGTCACGCTCGACGACATTAAACGGTTCCGTGAGATCGACAGCAAGTGCCCGGGACACCCTGAATATCATCTGACCACGGGCGTCGAGACGACAACCGGGCCGCTCGGTCAGGGCTGTGCGACGAGTGTCGGCATGGCAATCGCCGAACGCTGGTTGGCGAAGCACTTCAATCGGTCCGACTTCACGGTGTTCGACTACGACGTTTATGCGATGTGCGGCGACGGCGACATGATGGAGGGCGTCACCAGCGAAGCCGCCTCGCTCGCCGGCCATCTGATGCTTGGCAACCTATGCTGGATTTACGACAACAACGACATAACAATCGAAGGCCACACCGATCTCGCCTTTAGCGACGACGTTGCGGCGCGCTTCCTGGCCTATGGCTGGAATGTGGAACGGGTCGGCGACGCCAATGACACGGAGCGGATTGCGCAAGCTGTTGAGATATTCCGGCGCACGAGCGACGTACCTACGCTGATCATCGTCGAGAGCCACATCGGCTACGGTGCTCCGCACAAGCACGATACCAGCGCCGCCCATGGTGAGCCGCTCGGGGTCGAAGAGATCCGTCTGGCCAAGCGCAGCTATGGATGGTCGGAAGATGCCAAGTTCCTGATACCGGACGGTGTACGTGAGCACTTCTACGCAGGTATCGGTCAGCGTGGCCGCGAGCTTCGGACTACCTGGTCGACGCGCATGAAGGGTTACCGCGCCAAATATCCAGACCTCGCCGACCAACTCGATCGGATGCAGAAGCGCGAACTTCCCGATGGCTGGGACGCCGATCTGCCGAGCTTTCCGGCCGATTCCAAAGGCTTCGCCAGCCGCGACTCATCCGCCAAGGTGCTGAACGTCATCGCGCCGCATTATCCGTGGCTGATCGGCGGCGCGGCGGATTTGGCGCCCTCGACCAAGACGCGTCTCACATATGAGGCTGCCGGGGATTTCGAGGCTGAGAAATACGGCGGCCGCAATCTGCACTTCGGCATTCGCGAACACGCCATGGGCGCGATTGTGAATGGGCTGGCTCTTTCCAAGGTCCGCGCTTACGGATCGACCTTTTTAATTTTTTCCGACTACATGAAGCCGGCCATCCGCTTGAGCGCGCTGATGGAGCTTCCGGTCATTACCATCTTCACGCACGATTCGATCGGCCTCGGGCAGGACGGTCCGACGCACCAGCCGGTCGAGCAGCTCATCGCGCTGCGCGCGATCCCCGGCCTCATCACGCTACGGCCTGCCGACGCCAATGAGGTTGTCGAGGCATGGCGCGTCATCATCGGGCTGAAACATCAGCCTGCCTGTCTGGTGCTGAGCCGCCAGCGGCTGCCAACCTTTGACCGCAAGCGCTACGCTTCGGCCTCCGGCGTCGCACGCGGCGCCTACGTCATGGCGGATCCCGAAAGCGGCAAACCCGACGTAATACTGATCGGCACCGGCAGCGAGATTGCGCTCTGCACCGAGGTCTACGAGACGCTCAAGCAGGAAGGCATTTCGGCGCGCGTTGTCAGCATGCCGTCGTGGGAACTGTTCGAGCAGCAGGATCAGGCTTACCGCGACAGCGTGCTGCCGCCCGAGATCGCGGCGCGCGTGTCGGTCGAGGCGGGCTCGGTGATCGGCTGGGATCGCTATGTGGGCATGGCCGGCGCCAAAATTGGCATGCATAGCTTCGGCGCGTCGGCCCCAATCAAGGACCTGCTGACGAAATTCGGCTTCACGCCGGAGAAGGTGCTTGCCGCGGCCAAGGAACAGATTGCGAAGCACAGGAGTCTGACGGCATGAATCGGCTGAAGCATCTCGAAGCATGCGGCCAGTCGCCTTGGCTCGACTTTCTTAAGCGCAGCCTGATCGAAAAGGGCGAGTTGCACACGATGATCGAGCGCGACGGGATCAAGGGCGTCACCTCGAACCCTTCGATCTTCGAGAAGGCGATCGGCGAGAGCGAGGAATACAAAGGTGCGATAAAACAGTTCCAAACGCAGGCCGACCATGGCATCGCCGCGATCTACGAGCATTTGGCGATTGTTGATATTCGTGCCGCTGCCGCGGTACTGCGTTCGGTTTACGACGCGACGCATGGCCGCGATGGTTATATCAGCCTGGAATGCTCGCCCTATCTGGCCAACGATACGCAAGCGACGATAGGCGAGGCGCTGCGGCTGTGGGCGGCGGTGGAGCGTCCGAATCTGATGGTGAAGGTGCCGGCGACCCCGGCCGGCATCCCAGCAATTCGCCAACTGATCGGTCGCGGACTTAATATCAATATCACCTTGCTCTTCTCCGTAAGCGTCTACGAGGAGGTGGTCGAAGCCTATATCTCCGGTCTTGAGGATCTGAAGCGGACCGGCGGCGACGTCTCAAAGATTGGCAGCGTTGCCAGCATCTTCGTCAGTCGCATCGATGTTGCGATCGACAAGCGGCTGGACAAGCTCGGCGACAAACCGCTGGCGGATCGGCTGCGTGGCAAGGCGGCAATTGCCAACGCGAAACTCGCTTACTTTCGTTACAAGGCGTTATTCTCCGGCCCGCGTTGGCAGGCTCTGGCTGCAGCGGGCGCGAAAACGCAACGCCTGCTCTGGGCATCCACCAGCACCAAAAGTCCGGCCTACAAGGACACAATGTATGTCGAGGCACTGATCGGCCGCGACACCGTGGACACCATCCCGCCCGCGACGATGGACGCATTCCGCGATCATGGTGAGGCGATACCCGACGTCATCGAGCAGGACATAGCAGGCGCGCGCGCGATCCTCTCCGAGCTGGAGAGCCATGGCATCTCGCTGAAGGAGGTCACGGAAGAACTGGTCACCGAGGGCGTGCAGCAGTTCGCGGATTCGTTCGACAAGCTGTTCGGCGCTATCGCGCGGCAGCGCCGCACACTTCTGGACGGCGATCACGCCCGCCTGGAGATCCGGCCGGGCTCTCCCGAGATGAAGGCCGCCTTCGACGCCGAAATGGAGGTCTGGCGCGTGGGCGGACGGATTCGGCGGCTTTGGGCCGGCGACACGTCGCTGTGGGCCGGGACTGACGAGAACAAATGGCTTGGCTGGCTTAACATCGTCGAGCAGGAACAGGCCGATGTTGACCGGCTGATCGCCTTTGCAAAGGACGTGAAGCAGCGCGGATTTACCGACCTCGTGCTGCTGGGAATGGGCGGGTCGAGCCTGGGGCCCGAAGTGTTAGGCAAAACGTTCGGACGGCAGCCCGGCTGGCCGCGCTTCCACATGCTGGACAGCAGCGACCCCGCTCAGATCAAGGCGATCGAACATGCCGTCGATCTCGGCAAGACGCTGTTCATCGTCTCTTCCAAATCCGGCAGCACGCTGGAGCCAAACATTTTCTTGGACTATTTCTTCGACCGGGTTTGCGCGGTACAAGGCAAGGACAAAGCCGGCGAACACTTCGTCGCGGTCACCGATCCCGGATCGTCGCTGGAGCGACGCGCTAAGCAGCTTGGCTTTGCTCATATTTTCTATGGCGTAGCCTCGATCGGCGGGCGCTACTCCGTGCTGTCGAAGTTCGGCCTGGTGCCAGCAGCGGCGATGGGTCTTGACGTCAAACGCCTGCTCGACACGGTGCAGCCGATGCAGCGAGCCTGCGGCGCGGACGTGCCGCCGGCGGAGAATCCGGGCGTGCAGCTCGGCATCGCCATGGGTGTCGCGGCAACGCGGTTCGGCCGCGACAAAGTTACGATCATTACTTCGCCGGGGATCGCCGATCTCGGCGCTTGGCTGGAGCAGCTTCTGGCGGAGAGCACGGGCAAGCAAGGGCACGGGCTGATCCCGCTGGCCGATGAGCCGCTCACCACACCCAAGCATTATAGCCGTGACCGCTTCTTCGCCTATCTGGAGCTCGAAGGACAGCACGTTCCGTCGCAGCGCCAGGCAATGGCGGCGCTGGAGCGGGCCGGCTATCCGGTCGTGCGCATTAGCGTGAAGGATATCTGGCACATCGGCCAGGAATTCTTCCGCTGGGAGATCGCCACCGCGGTCGCCGGCGCGATTATCGGCATCGATCCCTTCAACCAACCGGACGTCGAGGCCAGCAAGGACAAGACGCGCGCGCTGACCGACGACTATGAGAAGTCGCACAGCCTGCCGAAGCAAGAGCCGGTGTTCCGCGAGAATGGACTGGCTCTCTATGCCGACCCGCGCAATGCTGCCGAGCTCGGCCGGCACAACACGCTCGTCGGCTACCTAAAAAGTCATTTCGGCCGCGTACATGCAGGCGCAAAGTCGGGCGATTACGTCGCGCTGCTTGCCTACATCGAGCGCAACGAGGCGCACACCCAGGCGCTGACCGCGATGCGCACGTGCATTCGCGACAAGACGCGTGCTGCCACCTGCCTCGGCTTCGGACCGCGCTTCCAGCATTCGACCGGGCAAGCCTACAAAGGCGGGCCGAATTCCGGCGTGTTCTTGCAGGTCACCTGCGACGATCTAGCCGATATCGACGTGCCTGGCCATTCCTACAGCTTTGGCGTGGTGAAGGCTGCGCAGGCCAGCGGCGATCTCGAAGTTCTGGTGGAACGCGGCCGTCGCGCGTTGCGGGTCCATCTGAAGGATGTCGATGCGGGATTGGCTGGGCTGGCTCACGCAATGGATGCAGCGCTCGAATAGCGCATTTTTATAGGGAGTGAAGCAAATGCAGATTGGCGTCATCGGACTTGGCCGCATGGGCGGCAATATCTCTCGCCGCCTGATGAAGGCGGGACACACCTGCGTGGTATTCGACTCCAGCGCCAAGCCGCGCGAGGCGCTGGCGAAGGAGGGCGCCACGGCGGTGCGGTCGCTGGAGGACGTGGTCAAAGCGTTGAAGGAAAAGCCGCGCGCCGTCTGGGTGATGTTGCCCGCCGGGCGGATCACCGAAGAGACGGTGGAGCGTCTCGGCGGCCTGCTGGAAGCAGACGACATTATCATCGATGGCGGTAATTCCTTCTACAAAGACGACATCCGCCGCGCCAAAAAATTGGCCGACAAGCGCATTCGTTACGTCGATTGCGGCACGTCCGGCGGCGTCTGGGGCATAGATCGCGGCTACTGCATGATGATTGGCGGCCCAAAGCAGGCCGTGAATCGCCTCGACCCCATCTTCGCGGCACTGGCTCCTGGGTTAGGCGATATCCCGCGCACACCGGGCCGCGCGAAGGGCGATACACGCGCCGAACGCGGCTACATTCATGCCGGCCCGTCCGGCGCCGGGCATTTCGTCAAGATGGTGCATAACGGCATCGAGTACGGATTGATGCAGGCCTACGCCGAAGGCTTCGACATCCTGCGCAACAAGGAATCTAAGGATCTGCCCGAGGACGAGCGTTTCACATTGAACCTGCCGGATATCGCAGAGGTCTGGCGGCGCGGCAGTGTCATCTCGTCCTGGCTGCTCGACCTCGGCGCTGCCGCGCTGGCGAAGGACCCGCAGTTGAAGAATTTCTCCGGCTTCGTCCAGGATTCCGGTGAGGGCCGCTGGACCGTCGAGGCCGCGATCGAGGAAGCGGTTCCCGCAGATGTGCTCTCTACGGCGCTGTACGCCCGATTCCGCTCGCGGCAGCAGCACACCTTCGGTGAAAAGATGCTCTCGGCCATGCGCTTCGGATTCGGCGGACATATCGAGGGTCAAGAGTCTATCGACCCCGAACCAAAGCCACAAAAATCGCAGGGTCGCCCGGCTGCACAGAACGCCGCGGAGTAACGCCATGCTCGATAAACAGTCCCGGATTACTCCGACCGCGCAGGTGGTCGAGTCGCCGCCACGGCGCCAGCCCAGCCCGGCCGATCCCTGCGCGATGGTGATCTTCGGTGCCGGCGGTGATCTGACCAAACGCCTGGTGATGCCGGCTCTTTACAACCTCTCGCGAACGAAGGTGCTGCCGGAAAAGTTTGCATTGATCGGCGTGGATCTGGCGGAGGGGACTGCCGAGAGCTGGCGTGACCATCTTCATGACATGCTGAAAAGCTTCGTCGGGAACGCCGCAGCGGAGTTCGATCTCGACCAGATCGACGATGCGGCGTGGAAACGGCTGGCGGAGAAAATGTCCTACGTTCAGGGAGATCTTACCAAGCCCGAGCTATACGCGAAGATCCGCGCCAAGTTGGGCGAGGCAGAAAGGACTCACGGCACGCAAGGCAACGTCATCTTCTACCTCGCCGTCGCGGACCGATTCTTTGGCACCGTGGTGGAGCAGCTCGGCAAGGCGAAGCTCACCGATCAGAACGAGGACGAGAACGGGAAGCATAAGTTTTGGCGCCGCGTGGTGATCGAGAAGCCGTTCGGTCACAGCCTCGAGTCGGCGCGCGAGCTGAATGCCCGCATCCTGCGTACGCTGCACGAGGAGCAAATCTTCCGGATCGACCACTTTCTGGGAAAGGAGACAGTCCAAAGTATCATGGCGTTCCGCTTCGGCAATGGGCTGTTTGAACCGATCTGGAACCGCGACCGGATCGATCACGTGCAGATCACCGTGGCGGAGACGGTGGGGGTGGAGCGGCGTGGCAAGTTCTACGAGGTGACCGGCGCGCTGCGCGACATGGTACCGAATCACGTGTTCACATTGCTTGCGATGGTGGCCATGGAGCCGCCAACCGGTTTCGATGCCGCCGCGATCCGCTCAAAGAAGGCCGAAGTGCTCACAGCGATGCCGGCCATCAAACCGGCACAGGCGGTGCGTGGTCAGTACGCCGCCGGCACCGTGCTGGATAAGAAGGTGAAGCCCTATCGGCAAGAGCCCAATGTGGCGCCGGATTCAGACATCGAGACCTTCGTCGCGATGCAGCTTGAGATCGACAATTGGCGTTGGGCTGGCGTGCCTTTCTACATCCGCACGGGCAAGCACATGTCGCAACGCAATACCGAGATCGCAATTCAATTCAGGCAGGCGCCGTACGCGGCGTTTCATGGCACTCCTGTCGACACTCTGCGGCCCAATTGGTTGGTGCTGCGCATTGCACCGGACGAGGGGATCTCCTTGCAGTTCGAGGTCAAGCGTCCAGGGCCGGTGGTGGATCTCGCCGCCGTGAAGATGGACTTCCGCTACGATGACTGGTTCCCGAAGGAGCCGAATGTCGGATACGAGACGCTGATCTACGACGTCATGATCGGCGACCCGACGCTGTTCATGCGCGCCGACATGGTAGAGCAGGCTTGGCGCATCGTGCAGCCGGTGCTCGACGCCTGGAAGGAGGATCGTTCGGGAGAACTTCCGCTCTACAAAGCAGGAAGTGCAGGGCCGAGCGAAGCGGATGAGCTTCTAACGCGCAGTGACCGCCGCTGGCGCGCGATCAACGGCGCCGACCCTGAAAAATCGTCATGACGGCATTCCACCGATTACCCTCAGCGAAAATCTCCGCCTTTGTCTCGGATGTCGACGGAACCCTGGTGACGGACGACAAGATTTTGACCGCGCGCGCCCAGGCGGCTGTGGCAGAGCTGCACACCTGCGGAATCATTTTTGCAATCATCAGCAGCCGACCACCTCGCGGCTTGGGCATGCTGCTCCGGCCTTTGGAAATCACGACACCTGTGTGTGGCTTCAATGGCGGGGTGATAGCGACGCCCGATCTTTCGGTCATCACCGAGCATCTGCTGTCGCCTGAGGTCGCTCGGCGCGCTGCCGGCCTGCTCGATACACACGGCGTGCAGGTCTGGGTCTTCGCCGGGCAGGATTGGCTGGTGCGCGATTCCGATGGGCCTTATGTCGGGTTTGAGGAGCGCACTGTGGGGTTCCCACCGACATTGGTCGACAATTTCGGACAAAGCCTCGATGTCGCCGCTAAGATCGTCGGAGTCAGCAAAAAATTCGAGAATCTCGCACAACGTGAGCGGGATGTGCGGGCCGCGTTTGCCGATCAGGCGACTGTGGCGCGCTCGCAGTCTTACTACCTCGACATCACCCATCCGCTCGCCAACAAGGGCGTCGCGTTGTCGGAGATCGCGAAGCTGTTGGCTGTTCCGCTTGCGGAGATCGCGGTCATTGGCGACGGCGGCAACGACGTTGCGATGTTCGAGCGCAGTGGTCTCAGTATTGCCATGGGCAACGCCAGTTCGGAGGTGCGGCAGGCCGCGGACTTCGTGACCGACAGCAATCGCGACGATGGCTTCGCCAACGCGGTCGAACGATTCATTCTCGGCGGCGATCGTTCGAACGCGCAAGTTGCGATCGCTCGCGCAGCAGGCCGCGCATGATAAAGACAGATCTCACTGCAGCAAAAATTTCGCTTGTCCTCGCCGACGTCGATGGTACGCTCATCACTGCGGACAAAGTGCTGACCCCGCGTGCGGCGGACGCCGTGAAGGCGCTCGCCGCAGCTGGTATCGCCTTTGCGATTACCAGCGGCAGGCCGCCACGTGGCATGGCGATGTTGATCGAGCCGCTCGCCCTGCGGACCCCGATTGCTGGCTTCAACGGCGGCGTATTTGTCCACCCCGACCTCTCAGTGATCGAAAGCCGTACGCTCGATCCGGCGACGGCCAAGAAAACCGTAGAGCTCATCCTCAATCAGGCGCTGGACGCTTGGGTCTACACGGCCGACGAGTGGTTGATCCGCAATCTGGACGCTCCGCATGTGGCACGCGAGGCCTGGACGGTGAAGTTCGACGCCGAGGTAGTGTCAGAGTTCACCGACGCGCACCTAGCGCACGCGGTAAAGATCGTTGGCATCTCCGACGATCTCGACCTGGTCGCCGACTGCGAGAAGCTGGCGCAGAAAACCCTGGGTGAGAAGGCGAGTGCGGCGCGCTCGCAGCCCTACTACCTCGACGTGACCCACCCGCAGGCGAACAAGGGGGCAGTCGTGGCCACCCTGTCCAAGTTTCTGAACATTCCGTCCGCACAGATTGTCACGTTCGGCGACATGCCGAATGACGTCCTTATGTTTCGCAAAAGCGGCTTCTCCATCGCCATGGGTAATTCGAGCGACGATGTGAAGGCGCAGGCGAGTGCGGTGACCGACAGTAACGAAGACGAAGGCTTCGCCAATGCGGTGCGGAAGTTTGTTCTATGCCGGGCTGCTGCATGACTCGCAGCCATCAAGGAGCGCATGATGCCGCCTGATCACCAGCCTCAACGGGTGTGGTCTGCGGCTCTCGCGAACACCATAGCCAAACCGGTGATCGCCGTTGTCATGGGCGTCTCCGGATCCGGTAAAACCACGGTCGCGGTTCTGCTCTCCGCCGCACTCGGCTGCCAATTCCAGGAGGGTGATGACCTGCATCCAGCCGCGAACGTTAAGAAAATGCGCAGTGGGACGCCGCTGACCGATGCCGATCGGGTGCCCTGGCTACGCAAGATCGCCGAGGAAATCGATGGCTGGCGCGCGCGCGGCGAATCCGGCGTGCTCACTTGCTCCGCGTTGAAGCGGTCTTACCGGGACATCATCATCGGTGACCGCTCTGACGTGACGCTGGTCTACCTCAAAGGATCGCACGACCTTATCCACCGGCGCATGGCCGCGCGGCACGAGCACTTCATGCCGATCGCCCTGCTCGACAGCCAGTTCGCGACGCTGCAGGAGCCCACGCCGGACGAGCATCCGCTCATAGTGGATGTCGGCGGCCGGCCAATCGAGATCGCCACCGAGATCGTGCATCAACTTGAAGAACGGCAAGCCGGCAGCCAAAGCAATAAGTCCTTATCGGGAGGACCGGCACCATGACGTCAGTTCATCCGGGTTTGGTGTCCGACACCGCCTCAACCCGACGTATCCCCAAGCTGCGCTGGGGCATCGGTGTGTTGCTGGGCGTCGGCGTGCTGATAAACTATTTTGACCGGATCAATCTGTCGGTGGCCGCGCCACAGCTACAGCACGAATTCGGTCTCACCGATGGCGAACTGGGCTGGCTGTTCAGCGGATTCTTCTGGTCCTACGCGCTGCTGCAGATACCAACCGGCATGATCCTCGACCGCTTCGGCGTCACATGGGTCAATCGGATCAGCACGTTTCTCTGGTCGGTCATGTCAGCCGCTACCGCTTTCGCCGGCGGATTCGGCGGTATCCTCGGCGCCCGCATCCTGCTGGGCGTCGCGGAGGCGCCAGGCTTCCCTGCAAGTTCGAAGGCCACTGGCTACTGGTTTCCACGCCAGGAAAGGGCGCTTGCGACATCGATCTTCGATGCCGCTGCAAAGTTCTCCAATGTCATTGGTGTACCGCTGGTGGCGCTTGCGGTCGTAAATTTCGGTTGGCGCTGGGGATTCGGCATTACCGCTCTGCTGAGTTTTGTCTATTTCATCGCCTTCTTAATCATCTACCGCGATCCCAGCAAACATCCGCGGTTGAGCGTGGAAGAGCGCGAATATATTTGCGCGGGCGGGGCGACGCCTGAAGGCCCGGCGCAGAGCGGCGAGGTCGCCATGCTCGGCTACCTTTTACGCAATCGGAAAGTGTGGGGTCTGACGATTGGATTCGCGGCCTACGGCTACTCGTTCTATTTGTTCCTGACCTGGCTGCCGAACTATCTCGTCGAGACGATGCACATGAGCATCCTGAAGTCCGCTGGCTTCGCGGCAATCCCGTGGGCCTGCGCCACGGTTGCGGATCTCGTCGTCGGCGGCTGGCTGATCGATCACCTGATCGCGCGCGGCTATGACGAAACGCCGGTACGCAAGACCGTGCTCGTGTGCGGCATGCTGCTCGGCCTCGCCGTGTTTGGCGCTACCTTTACCACCAGTCCGGTCTGGGCGGTCGTCTGGATATCGATCGCGCTGAGCGGCTTGGCCGCGGCGGCGCCGGTAGGCTGGTCGATTCCGTCACTGATCGCGCCGCGCGGCGGAACCGGCACCATCGGCGGCATCATGAATTTTTTGAATAACATGATGGGCGTCGTAGCGCCGGTGACGACGGGCTACATCGTCGGGGCTACGCACTCGTTTACCGGCGCATTCCTGACCGCAGGTGTCGTGCTGATCGTTGGCATCATTGCCTATGTCTTCCTTCTCGGCGATTTTGTGCCAATCGTGGACCCGCCAGCTAAAGAAGCGGCGAGGTGACGATGATGACCCGGGCTAGCAAGATTCCGATACGGCACGGCGTCGATCATAGAGGGACGCGGCCGATAGTCGTTGCACCGTCGATCTTGTCGGCGGATTTCGGGTATCTCGCCGACGAGGTTCGCGCCGTCGATGCGGCCGGCGCCGACTGGATTCATATCGACGTGATGGACGGCCGCTTCGTGCCGAATATCACGTTCGGGCCTGTGATTGTCGAAGCGGTGCGACGCTACACGCGGAAGCCGCTCAATGTGCACCTGATGATCGTCGAGCCGGAGCGCTATCTCGCCGCCTTTGCCAAGGCCGGCGCCGATCATCTGCTCGTGCCGGCGGAATCGTCGGCGACGGTCCATCTCCCCGGTGTGCTGTCGCAAATCCGCGGCTTCGGGAAGAAGGCCGGCGTGGTGCTCAACCCGGCGAGCCCGATTGAGTCGATCGACTACATCCTGCATCTCTGCGACGTCGTTCTCGTCATGACCGTCAATCCCGGCTTCGGCGGCCAGAAATTCCTGCCGGAGATGCTGCCCAAGATCCGCCGTTTGCGCGAGATTTGCGAGGCACGCGGCCTCGATCCCTTTATTGAAGTTGACGGCGGCGAAAATAGCGAGACCGCCGGGCAGGCGATCAAAGCCGGTGCGAACGCCATCGTCGCCGGATCCGCGATCTTCGGATCGGATGATTATGCGGCCGCGATCGCTGCCATCCGCGACGCCGCCCGCCCGATGGCCGCGAGGGCACGCCTATGACGAGTCCTTCCCAAGCCAAACTGGAAATCCTCGCCGATCCGAAAGCCCTGTGGCGCCGGGTTGCGGAGTGGATGCTCGATTTGGCGGCCGCGAAGGACGGCGTTTTTGCCGTCTGTCTGTCCGGCGGCTCGACGCCTCAAGGGCTCTATGAACATCTGGCTGAACTGCCTTATCGCGATCGCTTCCCCTGGCCGCGAGCTCATTGGTTCTGGGGCGATGAGCGTTTCGTGCCGCACAATGACGCGCTTAGCAACTACCGCATGGTGCGCGAGGCACTCCTGTCGCGCGTGCCGATCCCCGCCATCAACATCCATCCCATTCCGACCGAAGGAGTCAGTCCTGACGCGGCGGCGTCTGCTTACGGGCGCGAACTCAAAACCTTTTACGGCGCCGAGCGCCTCGATCCGGCTCGGCCGCTGTTCGATATAAATCTTCTCGGACTAGGCCCGGATGGGCATACAGCCTCGCTGTTCCCGGGCAACGCGGTGCTGGCGGAACGCGACAAGTGGGTTTCGGCAGTCATTGGCGCCAAGCCAGAAGCGCGCATCACGCTGACCTATCCGGCGCTCGAAAGCAGCCGGAACGCGGCCTTCCTAATCGCAGGAGACGAGAAGCGGCCGATCTTCAGGCGGCTTCGTCGAGGCGACGACAGCCTGCCGGCAGCGCGTCTTCATCCAACCGGTAGGTTGTGGATGTTTGCTGATGCGGCCGCGAACGGTTGAAAGAGATTGACCATGGCGGCGAATTTCAGTTGCGACATCGCCGGTACGGTTTCAAGCCTGCCGCATTTCTGGGAACATACCATCGGCAGTTGCCACGCCCCATTGGCGTTACGAGCCGACTGGCAGGCGCAAATGCGACGCTCGCACGACGAGCTTGGATTCGGCCATGTGCGAATGCACGGCCTATTGTGCGACGACATGGGCACGCTGATCGGTGAAGGCGATACTCTTTTCTATTCATTCTTTAATGCAGATCAGATCTTCGACTTTCTGCTTTCGATCGGCATGAAGCCGTTCGTCGAGCTGAGCTTCATGCCCAGCATCTTGGCGTCCGGCGATAAGACGGTTTTCCATTATCGTGCCAATGTCACTCCGCCGAAGGACTACGCGCAATGGGCGACGCTGATCCGCAAGCTGGTCGCCCACTGGGTCGAGCGCTATGGCCTGGTCGAAGTTCGCCAATGGTTCTTTGAAGTCTGGAATGAGCCGAATCTCGACGCTTTCGGCAGCGGCAAACAGGACGATTATTTCAAGCTTTATCGCTACACCGCCGAGGCGATAAAATCGGTCGATAGTGAACTGAAGGTGGGAGGGCCAGCGACTGCGGCAAACGCCTGGATCGACGATTTCATCGGGTTTTGTACGAAAAGCCAACTGCCGACCGACTTTATCAGCACGCATCATTATCCGACCGACGCCTTCGGGCAGCCTGATGACGACACCGAAGCGCAACTTTCGAAAAGCCGGCGTAGCGTGCTACGCGACGAAACGCGGGAGATGCGGAAGCAGGCTGGCAACCGTCCGGTCTATTACACGGAATGGTGCACCTCTTCCAATCCGCGCGACCCGATGCATGACGAGCCGTATGCCGCCGCTTTCATCACCAAAACTATCATGGAAGCGAACGGGCTGGTTCAAGGCTATAGCTACTGGACTTTTTCCGATATTTTCGAAGAAAATTATTTTCCGTCGGTGCCGTTTCACGGCGGCTTCGGCCTGCTCAACATTCACGGCATCGCCAAGCCCGCCTATCGCGCCTTCGAACTGTTGCACGCGCTTGGCACTGAAATGATGACGGTCGAAGGAACGCATCCGACCGTGGACGCATGGGTTGTTCGTGACGACGGGGCTGCGACTGTTCTTCTCACCAACTACGCTTTGCCACGTCACCCGATCGCCTCGGAAACCATTCAAATTAAACTTGGCAGCGCCCAAGCCCCGAGGGAGGCCACAATCCGGCGGATCGATTCTGATCATGCCAATGCGAAAGGACGCTGGCAGGAAATGGGGTCTCCGGAATATCTAAACGCGGCGGTCGTGGCGGAACTCAATGCCGTGTCGCGTTGCGAATCCGAACCTTTTCCGTTTGACTTCCGGGATGGCGCGCTGGGCTTCGATGTCACTTTGCCGCCTCTCTCGGTGGCGGCCGTCACCTTTCGGTTTGCGGCGCGTGATCATGGCTGAATTGTCCGCTCAATCGGATGAAGAATTGCTGGATCGTTTCCAGCGTGCTGCATTCGGTTACTTTTTGGAACAATACAATCCTGAGAACGGCCTGGTGGCCGATAGAAGCCGCGCGGGCGCGCCCGCCAGCATAGCGGTCGTAGGCTTTGCGCTGTCGTGCTATCCGGTGGGAGTTGAGCGCGGTTGGATGACGCGCGCGGATGCGGCGGCGCGCACGCTCGTCACCCTGCGTTTCTTCTGCAACAGCTCGCAAAGCGGACAAACGGACGCAACCGGCTATAAGGGTTTCTATTATCATTTTCTCGATATGAAGACCGGCAGGCGCGTGTGGCAGTCAGAAGTGTCGCTGATCGACACCACGTTGTTGCTGGCGGGGGTGTTGACCGCAAGCGCATATTTCGACGCGGACACGCCAAGCGAGAATGAGATTCGCGAACGCGCCGAAGCCATTTACCGGCGCATTGATTGGCAATGGGCGCGCGGCGGCGCAGCGACCGTGCGGCAGGGATGGAAGCCGGAGAGCGGATTTATACATTATGGCTGGGATGGTTATGACGAAGCTATCATTCTCTATGTACTTGGACTCGCATCGCCTACCCATCCCCTTCCGGAGCACAGCTATATAGGATGGACCGCTACCTATCAGTGGGAAAACATCTACGATTACGAGTTTCTCTATGCCGGGCCGCTGTTCATTCACCATTATTCGCAAGCCTGGATCGACTTCGCCGGCATACGCGATCGCTTCATGCGCGAGAAGAAAAGCGACTATTTCGAAAACAGCCGGCGCGCAACTTACATTCAACGCGAATATGCACGACGCAATCCGTTTAGTTTTAAGGGCTACAACAAAGATTGCTGGGGGATCACAGCGAACGACGGGCCAGGCTTTAAAATACAGAAGATCGACGGCAGGAAACGCCGTTTTCTCGGCTATGCAGCGCGCGGCGTGCCTTACGGACCCGACGACGGCACGATCAATCCGTGTGCGGTGCTCGCATCGCTGCCGTTCGCGCCCGAACTTTCCTTGTCAGCGCTCCGCCATTTTTGTGCGCGCTACCCAGAGATGATCCGGGAATGGAAATTGCCAAGCAGCTTCAATCCGACTTTGCCGGGTGATGGGCCGTCCGGCTGGGTGTCGGAAGGTTATTTCGGGCTCGACCAGGGAATCATGGTTCTGATGATTGAGAATTATCGCTCGCGGCTGATTTGGAACTTAATGCGGCAATGCCCGTATGTGGGCAGCGGATTGCGTCGCGCCGGATTTACTGGTGGCTGGTTATCATGACAAATTCATCCCTACAGCAAGAGCCTGCTACGCGGAACGGTCAATCACCGCCAAGCGCACCGCCGGATGACCGTTTCCATCGGGCGCTCCTGCACGATGTTCACCCGGCCGCATGGCGCAATCCAAAATTCGCGGGCAAATACAATCTGATTGTCATCGGCGCGGGGCCTGGCGGGATCACCGCGGCGCGCGAAGCGGCCGCGCTGGGCGCAAAGGTGGCGCTCATCGAGCGCAATTTCATCGGCGGTGATCGTTTAAATGTCGGTTGCGTGCCGTCGAAGGCGATCATTCGCACCGCACGGCTCTATGCGGAAATGCGCAACGCGGACAGTGTTGGTGCCCAGGTGCCGGGCAGGATCGGCATCGGCTTTGCAACGGTGATGGAGCGGATGCAACGGATCCAGGCCCGCCTCAGCCGGGCCGACTCGGCACAGCGATTAAGTGAGGCGGGCGTCGATGTGTATTTCGGCGAAGCGCGCTTTGCGGGATCCGATACAGTCGAGGTGGCCGGCGACAAGCTGCGGTTCAGGAAGGCGCTCATCGCGACCGGCGCGCGTCCGCTGACGCCGCCGATCCCAGGGCTCGCCAAAGCCGGCTATTTGACTAACGAGAATGTCTTCAATCTGACCGAATGCCCGCGCCGTCTGTTGGTGATTGGCGGCGGCCCCCTCGGCTGCGAATTGGCGCAAGCATTTTGCCGATTCGGCTCGCATGTCATCATCGCACAAGACGATCCGACGTTCCTGCCCAAGGAAGAGCGCGACGCGGCGCAGGTTCTTTCGGATGCTCTGGCGCGCGATGGTGTCGAGATACATCTCAATACAACGGTCGTCGGCGTTCGTTTGGACGGCACACGGAAAATTGTCGATCTGGTGTGCGCCGGCAATACATTCAGCGTTTCCGTCGATGAAATCCTCGCCGGCATCGGCCGGATGCCCATCGTCGAGGGGATGAATCTCGAATCTGCCGGCGTCCGCTACGACACCAAAACCGGAATCCACATCAATGACTTCCTGCAAACCAGTAACCGGCGAATCTATGCGGCGGGCGATGTTTGCCTGGAATATAAATTCACGCACGTCGCTGAGGCTTCCGCGCACATTGCGGTGAGAAACGCACTGTTCCTGGGGCGCAAGCGGTTGAGCGCACTGACGATCCCTTGGTGCACCTATACCGATCCGGAGATCGCCCATATTGGTCTTTATGTTCGGGAGGCGAGGGAGAAGGACATTCCGATAAGAACTTTCACGGTTCTGATGCACGACGTCGATCGGGCGGTGACCGACGGTGAAGAGGAAGGGTTCGTGAAGATACATGTGAGAGATGGCACCGATCGGATTCTGGGTGCCACCGTGGTCGCTCGCCATGCGGGGGAGATGATCAACGGACTCTCACTCGCGATCACCTCCGGGATCGGATTGCGCGCGCTCGCGAGGGTCATTCATACCTACCCGACGCAAGCAGAGGCAATCAAAATGGCGGCGGATGCCTACAACCGCACGCGCTTGACGCCGACACTCAAATCTCTGACGAAGCGCTGGTTGGCATGGTAACGGCGATGACCGCCGATAGTCCCTGTCAACGAAACCGGATCCGCGCAGATGATGTGATCGCGATCGATGCAAGCGCGGACGACGCTATCTGATGCAATGTAATTGAGAACGCCATGGCAAGCCGTATCGAAGATTATGCCGTCATTGGCAATTGCGAGACCATGGCGCTGGTCGGTCGCGACGGGTCGATTGACTGGCTCTGCCTGCCGCGGTTCGACAGTGCCGCCTGTTTCTCGGCGTTGCTTGGAGAACCCAAAAATGGGCGGTGGTTGATTGCACCGAGGTCAGATGATGTGCGGGTAACTAGAAATTATCGCGACGATACGCTGATCCTGGAAACCGTGTTTGAAACCGAAATGGGCGCGGTATGCGTCACAGACTTGATGACGCGGCGCGACGGAGTATCAGACCTAGTGCGGATAGTGCGAGGGTTACGCGGTACCGTCAGCATGCGCACCGAGCTTATCGTGCGCTTCGAGTACGGCTCCGTCGTGCCATGGGTTTCACGTCAGGAAGATGGGAGGCTCGAACTGACGGCCGGTCCCGATAGGCTGTTGCTCGATACCGCCGTGTCGGTGCGCGGCGCGAATTTCAAAACGGTAGGAGAATTCGAGATTGCGGCCGGAGATGAAGTTGGTTTTATGCTGAGCTGGACTCCTTCTTTTCGTCCTGCGCCCGCATCATTTCTGGCAACCGATGCGCTGGCGCAAGCTGACACCTATTGGTCAGCCTGGGCGGCGCAGTTCGTACGGGCAGACGAGTGGTCGGAGCCCATTCTTCGATCTTTGTTGACGTTAAAGGCGCTGTCGCATCGCGAGACCGGCGGAATCGTCGCCGCTGGAACAACATCGCTACCGGAAAAAATCGGCGGGGCGCGCAACTGGGACTACCGGTTCTGTTGGCTTCGCGACGCCACCTTCACATTATATGCGCTGCTCGGCGCGGGATTCGTCGATGAGGCGAAGGCTTGGCGCCAATGGTTGCTGCGCGCGATTGCCGGCAGCCCTGACGATCTGCAGATCATGTACGGCGTGGGTGGCGAGCGCCGACTGATGGAGTACGAAGTACCCTGGCTTTCGGGCTATGAAGGTTCGGCGCCTGTTCGAATTGGCAACGCGGCAGCCGGCCAGATCCAACTTGATGTTTACGGGGAAATTCTGGATGCGCTGTATGTCGCGCGGCGCGCCGGCCTTTCAGCGAATGACGCGAGCTGGGCGCTTGAATGTGCCCTCATGGCCCATCTGGAGACAATCTGGGATCAGCCGGATGACGGCATCTGGGAAGTGCGAGGTGGTCGCAAGCATTTTACACACTCCAAAGTCATGGCGTGGGTCGCCTTCGACCGCGCAGTACGATCTATTGAAGAGTATGAACTGGAGGGGCCCCTCGATCATTGGCGTTCCATTCGCGATACGATTCACAAGCAGGTCTGCGACAAAGGCTTCGATGCCGAACAGAATTCGTTCGTGCAGTCCTTTGGCGTCACGGCGCTCGATGCCAGTCTCCTGTTGATCCCAATGGTAGGCTTCCTGCCACCTCACGACGCGCGTGTGCGCGGTACATTGGCAGCTATTGAGCGCAATCTCGTTCGCGATGGATTTGTGCTGCGATATAACACAAACGAGGAGACCGACGGTCTCCCGCCGGGAGAGGGCGCCTTCCTGGCTTGCAGCTTCTGGCTGGCGGACAACTATATCCTGCAAGACCGATACAATGACGCGCTCGAATTGTTCAACCGGCTTTTGTCGCTGCGGAATGACGTCGGCCTGCTTGCAGAGGAATACGATCCATCCGCAAAACGGCAATTGGGTAATTTTCCGCAGGCGTTTTCACATCTCGCATTGATCAACACCGCGCGAAACCTGTTGAGCAAAACCGGCCCCGCACAGCAGCGGTCAACCGGAAGCAGCCGGACAGAGCAACAAAATTGACGGGCGTGAATTTTATGTGATCAGCAATTTGTGGCAAAGAAGCGGATGCAACATATTTGCAACATTCGGGCACGAGTATTTGATATATTGATGAGCGAAACGGTTTCCTAAACCGAAGGTCGGAGGTTCGACTCCTCTCGGGACCGCCAATTTCCTGGGTATTTTGTATTGAACAAAATTTTTGGTTCTTTTTTGGCTCTGGTGCTGATGGATAGGTATGTGCAGCTGCGCAGGACTGTGAATAGGCACGATCACGTGACCCCATCGGCATCAATCAAATCAGATACTTACGACGCTGATCAGCGCCGGGACCCCGCGCCGACACACATGTGGCGCTTTCGCATTCGGGCGGCTACATGCGTCGTGGTAACCTCCTCCGTGCTCGTGCAAGGCGCATCCGTGGGCGCGTTGGTCTAAAGGATAAGGATGTGGCAGTGCCGGTCCTTTACATCTTGCTTCTCTTCGTCCCCTTATCCTTGGGACTAAAATATCTCGCAAGTGCCTCTTCGCTCTGGATATTCATCTCCGGCGCAGCCGCGATTGCGGTTCTTGCCGAGTGCATCCGCAGGGCGACCGAGCAGCTAGCGGAACGAGTGGGACCAGCCATCGGCGGGCTGCTAACCGTGAGCTTCGGCAGCATTGCTGAACTGGTGCTGGCTCTCGTCGTGCTCGCTAGCGGTGAGACGGCTGTGGTTCAAGCTCAGATCACCGGGTCGATCATCGGCACCAGCCTGTTCGGCTTAGGGCTCGCCGTCATTGTCGGCGGCGCCACGCGAGAACGGCAGACTTTCAATTCCGAGAAGGCCGGCTTGCTCTCAACCCTCCTAATTTTAGTCGTCATCGCTCTCTTGCTTCCGGCCGTATTCGATTACACGGGCCGCATCGAGGGTCACGCTCCCGACCTCCGTGTCACCGATGAAGAACTGAGCCTGGGCGCATCGGCCGTGCTGCTCGTCCTGTACGTCGCCAACCTCGCCTACACGCTCATCACTCATCGCGACGTGTTCGCGGCGGTCGAGCCTCGTGGCAAAGCGAGCTGGGGCTTGGGGACCTCTCTCGGGGTGGTAGTTGCCGCAACGGTAGTGATCGCGGTCGAGGCCGAGATGGTCTCAGGAGCGCTGACAGCGACCGCGGGCGCACTGCATCTTTCGCCGCTCTTCCTGGGCGTGATCGTGCTGGGACTGGTCGGCACCATCGCCGATTTATTCGCGGCTTCTTGGTTTGCTCATCAGGACAAGATGGGGCTCGTGCTCAATATCTGCATCAGCTCCGCGATCCAAGTGGGGCTCGTCGTAGCGCCACTACTGGTCATCATTTCCTGGCTGATGGGTCGTCCGATGAACCTGGTGTTCTCCAATCCCCTGCATCTCTTCGCCATTGCGGGAACCGCGTTCATCGTCGATGCGATCGCCCGCGATGGTGAGACTACATGGTTCGAAGGCCTCCTGCTCGTCGGCGTCTATGTTCTGTTCGGGCTGGCTTTCTTCTTCAGTGGACCCGTTTAAAATCACAAATGAATCTGCGCGTTCGGAATCAAAGAGTTCGCGCGAATTTCACTGTCCCTGATCAAAGACCTATCCGGTCTGAGAATCGGTCTGCCGACCTTCCGCGCTCAAACTCAGAAGCAATGACCATGGTCCTTCTCTATGACGAATAAGCCAACCGTGATTGAGATCGAGCCTGCGTCGAGGCGCGCTGGGTCGCAGGTAGTGGGTCAGTTTGACTCTTCGCCAATTAATCTAGCTCGGATTACCCGCGATCTGATTATGGCAGCCAGGGCCTCCAGCTCAGCCGCGAACAATTCTCCATTCTTTTCTGGAATGTCAAATTGCATTTCTTGATTGTTGGGTATGACCCTTATCCGAAAGCAGTGGTCAGGTTCTCGATCTTTGTGACTGACCAATCTGTAGTCCGCTTTTATCATCTTTAGGTCGCAAAGAGGTTCTGTTGTGCTCATCGGTCACTCTCCCAATCTTCCAACACCTTCATAATATCATGTGCCGTCCTAAGTGCTCCTCTTAATTTCCTAGTGATCATTCGCGGTCCTGCCGCTGGCCCATCGATGAACCAGCGTCAGATTGGATGGATTGCTCGCGTACGAACTGAAGCATGTCGGCCAGTGCCTTCCGCAAGCCATGCACCTGATCCAGAAGGTTCAGGATTACGCCTACGCCCTCGTCATTGATACCCAGGTCTTGTCTTAGATCTCGGATCAATTTCGCGCGCGCCAGGTCCGCCTCGGAAAACGCCGGCTCAGTCGCTGTTCCACTGGGAACCAACCACTCCTCTTCGATCCACACTTCCAGGGTCTCGCGATCGAGCTGCGCGCGATCAAGAAAATCCAGCTTGCTGATGATCATGGCTGCATATCCCGGCGCGGATCGTAGCTCGTTCCAGGTGCCCAGTTGGTGAGAAATGTTTCCAACTCAGGATTTGGCTCTGACGGCAACATGACCTTGAGTTTGACGAGTTCGTCGCCATGACCGCCGCGCCGTGGAACACCTTTTCCCTTGAGGCGGAGGACAGTACCAGTGTTTGATCCCTTCGGCACTGTCAGGATAACCGAGCCCGTCGGTGTCGGCGCTTCGATGCGCGCCCCGAGGACGGCTTCTGCCAGAGTGACCGGCAGGTCGATATGAATATCGTCGCCATGCCGAGCAAAGAACCGATGAGGATTGACTGAAATCTCCACTAGCGCGTCGCCGGCTTCGCCCTCGCCGATGGATGGGGCTCCCTTCCCGCGCAGGCGCAGAATTTGCCCCTCTTGAATGCCGTGCGGAATTGTTACGTCAAGAGAGCCACCTTCCGGCAATGTCAGCCGCTTGGTCGTGCCGTTGACCGCGTCGAGAAATTCGATCGAAAAGCGGTAGTGCAAGTCGGCCCCCCGTGCGCGCCTCGATTCCCGTGCCTGCCGCCTGAGCAACTCCGCAAAAATATCGTCCGCTTCGGCAAAATCCGCGAAGCCGGAACGGTTCTCGTAGGGATGGCCTGCGGCAGCCTCGGCCGCATAATCCTTGTAATATTGTTGGCGCGGCCGTTCGGACCCCGAAGCGTCAATTTCTCCGTTATCAAAGCGTTGACGCTTGTCCGGATCCGAAAGGAGATCGTAGGCGCCAGCAACTTCTTTGAAATGCTCCTCCGACCGCTTGTTTCCGGGATTGAGGTCCGGGTGCAGCTTCTTGGCCAAACGGCGGTAGGCCTTCCGAATGTCTTCAAGCGAGGCGGTGCGTGCGATGCCCAGGATTTCGTATGGGTCTTTCACTGCTCCTCCATTGAGATTGATATTGACGGCCATTTATAGCTTAACGCCAAGTAGAATCCTCGGCGCATATTCCGTCTATTTCTATAAAGAGTTGAGCAGTCATCGATCACTGAATAAAGCCCCCGTTTCATCGCGCGAGCCAGCGCATCGGTGCCATCACATCGCAGCCGGTCCTCGGCGGCCTTCACCACCATTATTGAAGAGCCGAATTTTTTAATTTTTCGGACACACAAATGTCTCAGTATGAAAATTGGGGACCTTGACTCGTGCGCAGCGCAGTCCACGATGCCGTGATTGTAACCGGAGGAAATCCAAAATGGCTAAGAAAACTAGGAAATCTAAGGTCGAAAAAAAGCCAACTAGAAAGTTGAAGAAGCTCAAGAAAAAGGCCGGTCGTCACCCAACCAGCAAAGATAAATCACTTTTTTCTCCCAAATTCACGCTTAGGTAGGCGAAGGCCCCGAGGCCCAAAGGCGAGAAACGACCCGCAGACCTGATCGGCGCTGCTGTCATGGTCGCCAAGATCGCGAGGGCGAGATCGAGGACAAGGTGACGGATGACGGCAAGAAAGCCGCCGCCGTCGCACGTGGGGGCATGGGCGATAAAGTGCTAGGCTACGTAGATAAGGAAAACTGCGATGAAAGCGCGCGATAGTTGGAGCATCCATGACCTCGTCGTCGATACAAAGAACTGTGTATCCAGACGGGTTGATACGGATGCAAACATTTGCCGAGCGAGTGGCGCCCTATCTAATGAGGTTGATTGTCCGCACCAGTAAGCGAGCTCTTTTCGCCACCGCTCTTTAATGGGGATGTTGCGCTAACTTTAGACGAAGAAGCACCAGCGTCCGTCGTCGTTGCGTGATGGCGCGGCGAGAGAATTGATATTGCCATCGCAAAGCCCACCCATACCAACCAATACCTTGCCCGTTGCGCGCGCGCGTTTGCAATTTCTATCTGTGTTGCGGGAATTGCCGCGCCTTCGCCCCGCTGCGGGAGAAGCTGGACTAATCGCGCAGCAATGACTGCCGCTTCCGACGGAAGCCAACTTCTGCCGGAGACTAGATCGAGGGTCGAGATCAATGTTCTTTCAGCGACTGCTTTAGGCATTGCCGCCAAACGAGTCGCCTCTTCCCACGGATCAACATTCATCCGCGCCAAAGCGGAAAGGACGCTGAGCCGCATCCCGTTAGCTTCCTCGCAGATCTGCGCAAATAGAAAGTCGTTATATTGAAGAGTAAGGTTTGAAACTGAAGGACGATTGTCCACGACGGAGCCGCCTTTGGTCACAGGTACCGGAGCATCACCTTGCTTCAACTTGGCGCTGCCGAACATCAATCCGGGTTGGATCAATGCGTCGTGTGAGGTAACTGCTGCATATGCTAATTGTTCCGGGGTGAGCGGCGCCTCTAGCTCGGATTACCTACGTTCCGATTATGGCAGCTACACCCAGGCAACGGAACAATTAGAAGGCGAGCGCGTTCAGAGCGTAGGGGCCTTTAATTGCTGCCGGCCAAAGCCGAAGGTCGCCATGCGCTAACCGTCATGGATGTCGGCTTCCTTATTCACATTTTTACTGTGACTGATGGGGGGCCGCTGCTTATGGCTCCCGCTTGGCCGCCACCTATGGTCCTGATCATCAACCAGCTCACCTGAAAGGTGACCGGCCATGAACCTCATGACGACGCCAAAACCAGCAACCAGCGCTAAAGTCACAACAGCCGCGATGATGAAAGCGCTCGTCTATCAGGGGCCGGGCAAGAAAGCCCTGGAAGACCGTCCAAAGCCGGAAATCACGGCGCCCACCGACGCTATCGTCAAGATCACGAAAACGACAATTTGCGGCACCGACCTGCACATCCTCAAGGGCGACGTGCCGACTTGCCAGCCCGGCCGCATTCTCGGCCATGAGGGCGTCGGCATCGTCGAGAAAGTTGGGGCGGCCGTGACTGCGTTCAAAGCGGGAGACCATGTTCTGATCTCCTGCGTTAGCGCCTGTGGCAAATGTGAATATTGCCGCAAGCAGATGTATTCCCACTGCACGACTGGCGGCTGGATTCTCGGCAACAAGATCGATGGCACGCAGGCCGAGTTTGTCCGCATTCCCTACGCCGATACCAGCCTTTATCCGATTCCAGAAGGCGCGGACGAAGAAGCGCTGGTGATGCTCAGCGACATCCTGCCAACCGGCTTCGAGTGCGGTGTGCTCAACGGCAAGGTTGCGCCGGGCAGCACCGTGGCGATCGTCGGCGCGGGGCCGATTGGGCTCGCAGCACTTCTCACCGCCCAGTTCTACTCGCCGGGTGAGATCATCATTATCGATCTCGACGACAATCGCCTTGAAGTGGCCAAGCGCTTCGGCGCCACGGCAACCATCAACAGCACCGACGGCAAAGCCTGGGAGACGGTCATGAAGATGACCGGTAAGCGCGGCGTCGATACCGCAATCGAGGCGGTGGGCATCGCGGTGACCTTCGAATTGTGCCAAAAAATTATCGCGGCAGGTGGCGCCATCGCCAATATCGGTGTGCATGGCAAGAAGGTCGATCTCCATCTTGAGGAGCTATGGGACCGCAATATTTCCATTACTACACGCCTGGTCGATACCGTCACCATCCCGATGCTGTTCAAGACTGTCAGCTCGAAAAAGATCGACCCCAAGCTCCTTATTACGCATCACTTTAAGCTCGATAAGGTCCTCGATGCCTACGAGACGTTCGGAAATGCCGCCAAGACAAAGGCGCTCAAAGTGATCATCGAGGCTTAAGCGCTGTTGCAACGATATCGTCCGGCCCATCAAGGGCAGACCAATCCTGAAAGAGGATCAAATGGAAAAAGCTAAAACTGACTCAGTCATCGCCGTATTCGCAGACCACAATGCAGCGGAAACAGCCGTGAAGAAGCTAACTACAGCCGGCTTCGAGATGAAAAATCTTAGCGTCGTCGGAAAGGGCTATCACACTGACGAAAAGGTCGTCGGCTTTTATAACGCGGGTGACCGGATCAAGTTTTGGGGCAAGCGCGGCGCGTTTTGGGGCGGTCTCTGGGGCTTGTTCTTTGGCGGACTGTTCCTGACGATACCCGTCGTGGGGCATGTCGTCGTACTTGGATATCTGGCCACCATCGCGATCGCCGGCATCGAAAACGCTGTGATCGTTGGTGGGATGAGCGCGCTTGGCGCGGCGCTCTATAGCATCGGCATCCCGAAGGACAGCGTGATCCAATACGAGACCGCCTTGAAAGCCGATAGCTTTCTAGTGATGGCCCACGGTACGGCGGAGGAAATGGCGCGCGCTAAGACCATCCTTGGTACGGTCAATCCCTCACGTGTTGATGTGCATGCAGGCGCGAAAGTGGCAGAGCTAGCTCACTGAATTTAAGCAATTATGAATCGGGCAAAAGCTTGGAGCTTACAATGTTCTCGTTACGCAGCCTGCCCATCACCTTTCGTGCACTCTTCAGCAGCTTCCTTCTCCTGATTGGTGTCGGATACCTGATGGCGCTGTCGTTCATGTACTTGGTTGTGATCAAGCCTCATCAACAGATGGGGGAGGGCTTGGTGGCTGGTATCAGCGACCAATATCACGGGTTGCCGAAAGGCAAAACCTTGATCGAGGCGGCACTGATGGGGCCGATGGCCGACAAGATATCCGATGCCGACCGTACTCGCGTTCTGACGTGGGTACATAATGGCGCGAAAGCCGAGACCTATCCGCAAGTCAAACCGATCTTCGCCGCGAACTGCATCAGCTGCCATATGGAGGGCGCCCAGTCGATCCCGCCTCTCGCGAGTTTCGAGGCCGTGCAGAAAGTCGCGAAAGCGGATACGGGAACGAGCATCACGGATTTGGCCAAAGTGTCTCACATTCATCTGTTCGGCATCAGCATCATATTCCTGCTGACCGGCGTGATTTTCGCTCTGAGCGAAACGCCGGTCTGGCTACGCGTATGTCTCGTTGTCGTTCCCTACCTGACCATCCTGATGGATATCGGCTCTTGGTGGTTCACCAAATATCTCGATCCAGCATTCTTCGCCTACGTCGTTGTCGCCGGTGGAGCGTGCATGGGTTTGGCGCTCGGTGCTCAGATTCTCATCGCATTATGGGAAATGTGGATTGAGCCTCTCAAAATAGCAGCTCTCAGCGTACGCCGCTCAAGAGCCGTCACGCCGCTAGCGTTTCGCCCAAGAAATACCTGAACCGAACCAGTGCCAAGTGAGCGGCACTCTACGCCGGCTCAATGTCCGACTGGACGTCCGACATCCAGCTGCTGGCGGAAAACGATCCGCACAGCTGATGCTTGAGTTAATTTGGGGGCGGGTGCGTTTCACGACGCGTCCGCCTTTGCGTTCAGCTAGCGATCCACTCGCGCGCTTGTGTCGCCTCCGACGTCGGAAATAATTTCATCGTCCCTGGCATCAGGAAGCTGAAGAATCGCATCGTCTGCTTAATCCATTCGACGTCGGTGACGACGGCGACGCGTTCCCAGCGCGTGAGATGCTCCATCCCGACCTTGAAGTCTTCCCACATGGCGCCGGGATCGATGCCGGCGAAATCACCGGCGGTTTCGTAATAGAGCCGCACCTTATCATGCGTCTTGAGCGCCTGCACGACCGCCGGCACCAGCACCGCGTCATAATCCGCTTTCGTCACGCGTCCCTTGCAGACGAAGGCGAGGACGTTGTCAGGAAAACTCGTCAAATGCTCGATCATCGGGTTGCCCGCTCATATCTGGCTTTACTTTTTGCGACCGGGCGATTGGCGCGATCGCGTGACCGGTCGAGAATTTTCAACGATAAAAACGTCCGTTTGTGGGCGGGCAAGTCGCAGACCGGCATTTGCAACGCGCGACAGCACCTGTCTGAGCGACTCGGTTTGAGCCGATGGGATATCTGCGAAATCGGCCACGTAAAATGACACGCAGTAAGATGCCGTCCGACCTCGAATTGCCTGTACCGTGGCGTCTGGCGGTGGATCGCGCAGCACATGTTTTGCGTCAAGCACGGCGCAAATGAAGATCTTTTCCACTTGGTCTGCGGGTGAATCCGCATCGAAATCGATGCTGATACTGCTGGGGTGGGTGCGTTCGGGCACTCCTTGGACCTATTTAATACGGACAGCACCTACAAATGGTCGGTCCCGATCAATGGCTTGATCAGCAAGCTATTATCGTCGGGTCCCGGCCTGTAAACTCTTGCCGAGGTATGCGCCCGGCGACCTAGTGGGAGAAAGATCGCGCCGTAAAAGCCAGGTGCATCGCTATCGGGCTTTGGGTGCCATCATTGGCGGCATTTGGTCAGCTTGATCCTGCTGTTGCGAAAGGTCCGAATATGCTTGGACAAGAAACTGTGAAAGTCCCATTCCTCGGCGCGGTCGTCTCGGTGCGCGGCAGTGTCGTGGATATACGGTTCGACGAGCATTTGCCGCCGATCTACTCGGTGCTGCGCGCTGGAGGTGAAGGGCGAATCATCATCGAAGTGCTAGCACAACTGGATGCGCGTCACGTGCGTGGGATTGCGTTGACGCCCACGCAAGGTCTCGCCCGCGGCATGGCGGTGGAGGACACGGGCGGGCCGTTAAAAGCGCCGGTGGGTAAAGAAGTTCTCTCACGCATGTTCGACGTGTTTGGCAACGTCATCGACCGCGAAGCGGCGTTGTCCGATGTCCAATGGCGTTCTGTGCATCGCGCTCCGCCGCCGCTGGCGCGACGATCCACCAAGTCCGAAATCTTTGAAACGGGCATCAAGGTCATCGATGTTCTCATGCCACTAGAGCGCGGCGGCAAGGCGGGCTTATTCGGCGGGGCGGGCGTGGGCAAGACGGTGTTGCTCACCGAGATGATTCACAACATGGTTGGGCAACACGAAGGCGTGAGTATTTTTTGCGGCATCGGCGAACGCTGCCGCGAAGGCGAGGAACTCTATCGCGACATGAAGGCGGCGGGCGTGCTGCGAAACATGGTGATGGTGTTCGGCCAAATGAATGAACCCCCTGGCGCCCGTTTCCGCGTCGGCCATGCGGCGCTGACGATGGCCGAGTATTTTCGCGACGACGAGCATCGCGACGTGCTGCTGCTCGTCGATAATATTTTTCGTTTCATCCAAGCTGGCATGGAGGTATCCGGCTTGATGGGCCAGATGCCGTCGCGGCTGGGCTATCAGCCGACCATGGGCACCGAGCTGTCGAGGTTGGAGGAGCGCATCGCCAATACCGATACCGGCGCCATCACCTCGATCCAGGCGGTGTACGTGCCGGCTGACGATTTCACCGATCCGGCGGCGGTGCATACGTTCTCGCATCTTTCTGCGTCGATCGTGCTCTCGCGCAAGCGGGCAAGCGAAGGGCTTTTCCCGGCCATCGACCCGCTACAATCCAATTCCAAGATGGCCACGCCGGACATCGTCGGCGCACGGCATTACGGCTTGGCGCAGGAAATCCGGCGGACGCTCGCGCAATACGCGGAACTCAAGGACATCATTGCCATGCTCGGCCTGGAGCAGCTTTCGCGGGAGGACCGCAATGTGGTCGCCCGCGCCCGCCGCCTAGAGCGGTTCCTAACCCAGCCGTTTTTTACGACGAAGCAGTTTACCGGCCTCGAAGGCAAACTCGTCAGCCTGGAGGACGCACTGGACGGCTGTGAGCGAATCCTGCGCGATGAATTCAAAGACTACCAGGAGAGTGCGCTCTACATGATCGGGGCGATCGATGAAGCGAAGGGAAAAACGAAAGTCGGCCCGCCCGGAGCCCCAGCCGAATCTGATTCAAAAACTGAGGCCAAGGCCGCCCCGGACCCTGCCGTGAAGTCCACGGCCAAATCCACGCCTGAGTCGCATCCGAAGTCCGGGACGAAACCTCAACCGAAGGTCGAACATGCCGCGGACACTCATGAATCTTAAGGTTCTCTTGCCCTTCCAGATCTTCGCCGAGAAAACCGGCGCGTCGCGCATCATCGCGGAGACGCGCGAGGGTTCGTTTGGACTCTTGCCACATCGACTCGATTGTGTGGCGGCGCTCGCGCCAGGAATTCTGATCTACGAAACCGATGCGGAGGGCGAGGTTTACGTGGCAGTGGATGAAGGGGTACTGGTCAAGACCGGCCCGGACGTGCTCGTTTCCGTACGTAACGCGATTGCCGGAACCGACCTCGGCCAATTGCGCGAGGCGGTGGAGCGGGAGTTCCTACACTTGGACGAGCGGGAGCAAAGCGTACGCTCGGTGTTGGCAAAAATGGAAGGCGATCTCATGCGCCGCATGGCGACTTTTCACAATGCCTGACGAACCCCAAAACAAGCTCTTGAAGCCGAAGCTGGCGCTCAGTGAGGAGGTCGGTGCGAAGGCGGCGCGCAAGCTCAGGGCGCGGCGCCACTCCGCACAGGGCGTCTGGTTCGGCTTGGGCATGATGGGGCTGATTGGCTGGTCAGTGGCAATTCCGACGCTGCTCGGCGCAGCGCTCGGTCTGTGGCTGGACCATCACTATCCGGGAAAGCATGCCTGGACGCTGGCGCTGTTGGTGGCCGGGCTCGCGATCGGCTGCTTCAATGCGTGGCATTGGGTAACGAAAGAAGACAAAGCCATGCGAGACGAACGGGAGGATGGCGATGAATGAGGTTTTGCTGCTGGCGCTGGCATTGTCGGCGGGCGTGTTGCTGGGCGCCATTTTCTTTGGCGGCCTTTGGTGGACGGTGCGCAAGGGTGTTTCGTCGGAGCAGCCAGCGTTTTGGTTCTTCGGCAGCCTGTTGCTGCGGATGAGCATTGCCCTGGCCGGATTTTACTTTGTTTCCGGCGGTCACTGGGAGCGGCTGCTGCTTTGTCTCGTCGGATTTGTCATGGCGCGCCTGGTGGTGACGTGGCTGACCCGGTCGTCCGGAGATAACCAAAGCCTCCCGGTACAGGAGGCCAGATATGCGCCTTAGTCCCGATGAGATGATCTTCTGGCAATACGGATTATTCAAATTAAACGGTACCATCGTGTTCACGTGGGCACTGATGTTCGTGTTAG
>Ga0097691_1000530_pt1 | contig 32623 bp, 30 predicted proteins | sample NGESurdeep072012_8_FD_72858 | JGI IMG/M metagenome (GOLD analysis project Ga0097691, IMG submission 72858) | Arctic peat soil microbial communities from Barrow, Alaska - NGEE Surface sample 210-1 deep-072012 | ecosystem: Environmental > Terrestrial > Soil > Wetlands > Peat ... | reverse complement strand
GCCAGCCGATGGCGAACGTGATGAAGGTGATCGGCAGGTAGGCGCGCAGGTTGCCCATGCGCTTGAGGTCCTGCTCGTCGTGGAGTCCGTGGATGACCGAGCCGGCCCCCAGGAAGAGCAGGCCCTTGAAGAAGGCGTGGGCCACCATGAGGAAGATGGCCGCCGTGTAGGCACCGCAGCCGATGGCCAGGAACATGAAGCCGAGCTGGGACACCGTCGAGTAGGCCAGCACCTTCTTGATGTCCTGCTGGGCGCAGGCGATGGTGGCGGCCACGAAGGCGGTGACAGCGCCCACGATGGCCACGGTCAGGGACGCCGCCGATGAGGCGTGGAGCAGCGGGTTGACCCGGCACAGCAGGTACACGCCGGCGGTCACCATGGTGGCCGCATGGATGAGGGCGGACACCGGGGTCGGGCCCTCCATGGCGTCGGCCAGCCACGGGAACAGCGGGATCTGGGCCGATTTGCCCATCACCCCGACCAGCAGGAGCAGGCAGATGGCGGTGATGTTGGCCGAGCCGATCTTGTCGAGGTTTGCGAAGATGGTCGAGTAGTCGAGCGAGTGGACCTTGTCGTAGACGAGGAAGATAGCCAGCAGGAAGCCGACGTCGCCGATGCGGTTGTAGACGAAGGCCTTCTTGCCGGCGCTGGCCGCCGAGTCCCGGGTGAACCAGAACGAGACCAACCAGTAGGAGCAGGTGCCCACGCCCTCCCATCCGACGAAGGTCACCAACAGGTTGCTGCCCAGCACCAGGATGAGCATGGAGGCGACGAACAGGTTCATGTAGAGGAAGAACTTGGGATAGTCATTGTCGCCCTTCATGTACCCGATGGAGTAGAGGTGGATGAGGGTGCTGATTCCGGTGACGAACAGGACCATGGTCATCGACAGCGGGTCGACGTACAGCCCGGCGTGGACCTGCAGCCGGTCGACCGGAATCCAGGTCCACAGGTTCTGGCTGTAGGAGCGGACCGGCGCATCGACGCGGAGCAGGGAGAGGTAAACGCCGACCGAGACGACGAACGAGGTGCCGACGGCGATAGTGCCCACCCAGCCTGCAGCCGGGTCGCCCAGGCGCCGGCCGGCGGCGACCAGGATGGCGAAGCCGACCAGGGGCAGCAGGATAATGAGGTAGGTCACTGGCAGCATCGGCCCGTCAGCCCTTCATCAGGTGGAGGTCGTCGGCGTTCGTGCTGGCCCTACGCCGGAAGATGGCCACCACGATGCCCAGTCCGACGACGACCTCGGCCGCGGCCACGACCAGGACGAAGAAGACCAGCACCTGACCGCCGATGTCGTGGAGTGTGCGGGCGAAGGTGACGAAGGACAAGTTGGCGGCGTTCAGCATCAGCTCGACGCACATGAACATGATCAGCACGTTCCGCCGGACGAGGACGCCGAGGGCACCGATGGCGAACACCACCGCACTGAGGGCGAGGTACCAAGAGGCACTGATGCTCACGCGTCCACCTCGGCTCCCGGTGACACCGACGGAGTTTCGCCGGGGGCCGGCTCGGCCTCCACCTCCGGGGCATCGCCGAGAACGTCAGCAGGGGCGTCGCCCGACGCCGCGGCATCATTCGGCACCTCGGCGCCGAGCACCGTTTCGGTCGTCATCCGGTCACCGGGTGGCGGGCGGCGGGCCAGGACCACGGCACCCACCACGGCGATGACCAGCAGTGCCGAGGTGGCCTCGAAGGGGAACAGGTAGGTCGTGTAGAGGGACTTGCCCAGGAGGTTGACGTTGGGCGCACCGGTGTCGGTTCCTGCCACATAGGGCTGACCGGCCGTCCACTTGGACACCTCGCCGAGCAGGAGCAGGCCGGTCGTCCCGAGCGCCACCAGCGCCACGGCCAGCGGCCGCTGGCCGCGTAGTTGCTCCTTGGCGATGTCCTCCTCGCGGTCCACCCCGAGGAACATGATCACGAACAGGAACAGGACCACGATGGCGCCGGCATAGACGATCACCTGCACAGCGGCCAGGAAGTTGGCCTGCTGGAGCACGAACATCACAGCCACGCCGAACAGGGTCATGACCAGCATCAGGGCCGAGTGGACCGGGTTGCGGGCCACGACCACGCCGATGGCGCCGGCCAGAATGATGGCGGCGGCCACCGCGAACACGCCGACGTCGGGGATGGTCGGCCGGGTGCCCTGCACCACCAGGTTCATGACGACTGCCGTCACGCGTCACCTCCGTCAGGGGGCGCCGGGACAACCTCGGGGGCAGGAGTGGTCGAGCCGATCGCGTCCCGCTCGGAGTTGCCGGCCCGCTTGGCGGCGAGGTAGGCGGCGTCCGCCTCCACCTTGTGCGACTTGGCGAATCGGGGGGCGAAGCGCTCCGCCTTCTCGAGCATCCGACCGATGGCGCCCCGGGGGCCGCGCTTGGCCGCAGGCATGTCGACCGGGCGCAGGTGGCGCTCCAGGGTCTCGCGCAGCGGGATGCTGCCGGTAGTGGCGTCGTCGCGCAGGCCGCTCTGGCCCCCCTCGGGAGCGCGCACGCCGAAGCCGAGCTCCCCCGACCACTGGACCTGTCCTTCGAAGGCGGCGTCCCCTGCCGGCGACGTGGCCCGCATCCACCCCGAGGTGTGCAGGTCGTCACCTTCGCGCCAGTCCTCCCACGGGAGGTGCTTGGGCTTGCCGTCGTCGTCGACCAGCAGCTCCTCTTTGGTGTAGATGGCGTCAGTCCGGTTGGTAAAGGAGAATTCCATGAGCTTCGACTCGGTGATGGCCTCGGTCGGGCAGGCCTCCACGCACAGGTCGCAGTGGATGCAGCGCAGGAAATTGATCTCGTAGACGTACCCGTACCGCTCCCCCGGCGAGACCGGGTGGTCGGGCGGGTTGTCGAGACCGCGCACGTAGATGCAGTCGGCCGGGCACACACCGGCGCACAGCTCGCAACCGATGCACTTCTCCATCCCGTCCTCGTAGCGGTTGAGGACATGGCGGCCGTGCTGGCGCGGCTGCTTCGGGCGCTTCTCCTCGGGGTATTGCCGGGTGACCGGCGGCCGCCCGAGATGTTCGAGGGTCAGCTTGAACCCGCCCAGGAAGTTCTGGCGTCCGTGCGGCGGCTCGGGTTGCGCCATCAGCGCTCGCCTCCTTCAGGGGTGGTGGTGGGCGGTGCTGGCTGGCTTTCGGCCCGGGTCCACAGTCGGATACCGACCGGCGGCAGGACGGCGGCGTTGGTGTCCTCGCGGATGGCGCCGATGGCGAAGGCCCGGGTCAGGAGGAATCCGGCGACGACGAGGACGGCGGCCATACCGACGCCCCACCAGCCGTCCACCATGAAGCCGGCCACGACCAGCAGCCAGCCCAGGGACAACGGGATGAGGCGCTTCCAGCCTAGGTCCATGAGCTGGTCGTAGCGGAGCCGGGGCAGCGCGGCCCGCAACCACACGAAGACGAACAGGAAGACGATGGTCTTGCCCAGGAACCACAGGATCGGCCAGATCCACTCGATGTGGGCGATGTGGGGAATCGGACCGTCGGGGCCGCCGAAGAACAGGGTCACCGTGATGGCCGACATGGTGATGGTGTTCATGAATTCGGCCAGGAAGAACAGGGCGAACCGGATCGAGGAGTACTCGGTGTGGAAGCCGCCGACCAGCTCCTGGTCGGCTTCGACCAGGTCGAATGGAGGACGGTTCGTCTCGGCGACGACGGCGATGAAGAAGATCAGGAACGGGATCACGGCCAGCCGGATGACGTTCCACTGCCAGAGGTGTTGGGCCTGGGCGTTCACGATGGCCCGGGTGCTGAGCGATCCGGTCACCAAGACGACCATGACCACGGTCATGCCAAGCGCCGCCTCGTAGGAGATCATCTGGGCGGAGGCCCGGACCGAGCCGAGCAACGGGTACTTGGAGCCCGACGACCAGCCGGCCAGCATCACGCCGTAGACGGCGATGGCCGACATGGCCAGCAGGAACAGGATGCCCATGGGCGGGTCGGCCAGCTGCAGCTCGAAGGTGTGGCCGCCGAGGGTGACCTCGCCGCCGATGGGCACGATGGCGAAGGCCAGGAAGGCCGGGATGATCGTGAGGTAGGGAGCCAGCTTGAACACGAACCGGTCCGCCTTGTCCGGGATCAGGTCCTCCTTGAAGAACAGCTTGATCCCGTCGGCCAGGGTCTGCGCGATGCCGAACGGCCCGGCCCGGTTGGGGCCGATGCGGCTCTGCATGTCCGAAATCACCTTGCGCTCGAACCAGATCATCAACATGACGGACACCATCAGGGCGCCGAACACCACCAGGACCTTGATCAGGACGATGAGGACGACCTGCCAGTTCAACCCGTTGGAGTAGAGCGGGTCGGTGCCGAGCAGCGGGGCCAACGCGGGAGGGATCATGGTGTCTCCATCCGCAGATCGACCACCGGGAAAGCGCGGTCGATCAGGTCGGCCACGGTGCCGTCGCCCAGCGGGACGTTGAAGTCGGCAGCCACCACATTGCGGGGCAACGACGGGTCGGGCTCGACGGGGACCACGGCCGTAGCGGTGGCCGAGCGCAGCCGCACCTGGCCGCCGCTTACCACGCCCAGATCGTCGAGGTCGTGGGGGTTGGCCCGCAGGGTGCCCGGTGCCACCAGGGCGGCCAGGGACCCGACGGTGGTGACTGCGGTACCTCCGTCGTAGAGCACCCGGGAGGCAACAAGGCGGACCGAGTAGCCGTCGGCCGGTGCTACGTGGGGCACGTCGAAGTTGACCGGGCCGGAAATCACGGCCGGGCGGGTTGGTCCGACAGCGTCCGTTGCGGCGGAACCTGGGGCGTGGAGGGCGTCGGTGGCGGCGTTCGGCGAGGCGGCGAGGCCGGCCTGGAGGCTGGCTCCCTGACGTTCTACCGATTCCACGCCGGGCACGGCGATCGGGTCGAGCGGGGCGTTCCGCCGGGCCAGCGACACCTTGCCGAGGCTGAGGGGGGCGACCACGCCGTCGGCCGCGCCGTGGGCGTCGAGCACTGCCCGGGTGATCCCCCTGTGGGACACGGCCAGCCGCTCTATCTCGTCCCATACCATGCCGACCGAATCGAAGCCGAGGTCGTGGCCCAGATGGACGGCCAGTTCACCGGCGATCATCCAGTCCGGCCAGGCCTGGCCCGGCGGCACCAGCTTCTGGCCGAGTCGGAAGATCCGGCCCTCGATGTTGGTCGTCGTACCGGGCCGCTCGTGGGCCTCGGCGGCGGGCAGGACCACATCGGCGTGGTCGAGCACCGCACCCGGAGCAGTGGCCACGGCCACGACGAAACCGGCGGCGTCGAGGGCCCGTTCGGCCAGGCGCCGGTCGGGGAAGTCGGCGAGTGGGTCGGCACCGAGCAACACCAGAGCGGTCACCGCCGGCCCGTCGGCCTGGTCGCCGGCCGCGGCGGCCAGGATGTCGGCCGTGCCGCGCCCGCGGCGCTCGGGCACCGAGCCCCAGGAGTCCTCGAACCACGACCGCCCGTCCTCGAGCCCGACCCGGCCGGGCAGGACGCCGGGGGCGAGGCCCATGTCGAGGGCACCGAGGACGTTGCCCCGGCGCAGGGCCGGCAGGAAGCGGGCCCCAGGCAGAGCGACGGACAACTTCTGGGCGGCATCGGCCACCAGCTCGCCGTCCTCAGCCAGCGACGGCCGGCCCACCACGACGACCACGGGGCCCTCGCCGAGCAGCTGGCGGGCACGGTCGAGCGCCGCGGGGTCCGAGGCCGCCGGGGGCGGTGTCCCCCCGGACACCAGGGCGTCGACCAGGACGGCGGCATCGCCGGGCCCGTAGCGGAGGGAGACCTCGGCGTGGGCGGTGAGCGACGTGGCCTGGGGCGACAGCTCGACGATGGACAGATCGCCGTCGACGGCGGCGGCCCGCAGGCGGAGAAAGAGTACGGGCAGTTCCTCACGGACGTCCCCGGTCAGCAGCACGACCGTGGCGGCCGAGGCTGCCTGGTCGATGGTGGCCCGGGGTAGGCCGAGGACGAGTTCTGCAGGTAGGCCGTCGTCCAACTGGGCGTCAACGGAGTCGGTCCCGAGCACGCCCTTGGCCACCCGGGCCCAGACATAGGCGCCCTCGTTGGTCAGGCGGGCGCCGCCGACCACGCCGACTGACTCCGGTCGTTCGGCGACGGCCTGCTTCAGGCCGACAGCGGCCGCCTCGAGCGCCTCGTGCCAGGAGACGGCCACCAGGGTGCCGTCCTTGCGGACCATGGGCTCGGTGAGTCGGTCCTCGTTGTTGACGGCGTCGGCCGCGAACCGGCCCTTGTCGCACAGCCAGCCGTGGTTGACCGGGTCGATGTCGATGCCGAGCAACCGGGTCAGGCGGTTGGTCGACGACTGCACAGCCACCCGGCAGCCCACCGAACAGGTGGTGCAGGTGGACTCGACCTGGTCGAGGTCCCACGGGCGGGCGGCAAACCGGTAAGGAGTGGCGGTCAGCGCGCCGACCGGGCAGATCTGCACGGTGTTGCCTGAGAAGTACGAGGTGAAGGGCAGCTCGGGAAACGTGCCCACTTCGATTCGCTCGCCCCGTCCGATGAAGTCGATCTGGGCCTCGCCCGCCACCTCGTCGGCGAACCGGGTGCACCGGCTGCACTGGATGCACCGCTCGCGGTCGAGCAGCACCAGCTCGGAGATGGGGATCGGCTTTTCGAAGTGGCGCTTCTCTTCGACGAATCGAGTCTCGCCCGGGCCGTAGGCCAGGGTCTGGTCCTGGAGGGGGCACTCGCCACCCTTGTCACACACCGGGCAGTCCAACGGGTGGTTGATGAGGAGGAACTCGAGGACGCCGTCCTGGGCTTTTTTGACTTTGTCGGAGTCGGTCACGACCTCCATGCCCGGGGTCGCTTCGATGAAGCAGCTCGGCATGAGGGTGGCCCCCCGCGGGCCGCTCACCTCGACGAGGCACATCCGGCACATGCCGACGGGCTCCATGCGCGGGTGATAGCAGAAGCGCGGGATGAAGGTGCCGGACCGCTCGGCCGAGGCGATGAGCATCTCGCCCTTGCGGGCGCGCACCGTCCGGCCGTCGAGGGAGTACTCGATCTCCTCCACCGGTGTCGTACCTTCGGCCCCACCGGTCGCTGCGGCCTGGTCACTCATAGGGGCAGCCCCCCTCTTTGATGTGGACCAGGAACTCGTCGCGGAACATGGTGATGGCCGAGCTGATCGATGACGGGATGGACGGCCCGAGCACGCAGATGGTCGTCTGCTGGGGCGGCCAGGCCACCCCGGGCGAGATGTTGTCGCACGCGTCGAGCAGGAGGTCGAGGTCCTCCTCGCGGCCTTCGCCCCGTTCGATCCGGTCCATGATCCGCTCCAGCCATCCCGAGCCTTCACGGCACGGGGTGCACTGACCGCAGGACTCGCGGGAGAAGAACTTGGTGATCCGCCAGGCGGCCCGCACAGCGCAGGTGTGGTCGTCCATGACGACCACCGAGCCCGAGCCCAACATGGAACCGGCCTCGGCCACCTCGTCCTGTCCCAGGGGCAGGTCGATCTGGTCCGGACCGAACCACGGGGCCGAGACCCCACCCGGAATGAAGGCCTTGAGGTTCCGCCCGTGCGGGATGCCGCCCCCCAGTACCGGGGCGTGGATCAGGTCGTGGAACGTGGTCTTGACCATCTCGATCTCGAAGACGCCCGGGTTGTTCACGTGGCCGGCCAGGGCGAACAGGCGGGTGCCGGTGGACCGGCCGCCGCCCAGTGCGGCGAATGCCGCACCGCCGTTGAGCATGATCCACGGCAGATTCGACATGGTCTCGACGTTGTTGACCACGGTCGGGTCGCCGTACAGGCCGATGGCCGCCGGAAAGAACGGCGGCTTGATCCGGGGGAAGCCGCGCTTGCCCTCGAGGGACTCGAGCAGCGCCGTCTCCTCACCGCAGATGTAGGCACCGGCCCCGGGGTGGACGACCACGTCCACGGAGAACCCCGAACCGAAGATATCCCGGCCCACGGCCCCGTGGGCGTACGCATCGTTGAGGGCGGCCTGGACCCGCTCGAGCCCGAGGGCGAACTCGCCCCGGATGAAGATGAACACCTGGGTGACCTGCAGCGCATAGGCGGCGATGACCACACCTTCGACGAGCTGGTGGGGGTCCCGCTCGACGAGCAGGTGGTCCTTGAACGTGGCCGGCTCCGACTCGTCGCCGTTGACCACCAGATAGGTGACCGGGTTCTTGCGCAGCATCGACCACTTGCGGCCGGCCGGGAACCCGGCACCGCCCCGTCCGAGCAGACTGGCCGCGTCGACCTCGGCGACCACCTCCTCGGGCGTCTTGGCCAGCGCAGCCCGCAGGCCCTCGTAGCCGCCGGTGGCCAGGTACCGCTCGAGGGTGTGCGAGTCGTCGTAGCCCAGCCGGGAGGTCACGATCTTCGGCGGGTCGGTGATGGCCATCAGGCGCCTACTCCGTCGGGAGCGACGGCCTCGCGGGCTGCCCGCGCCTCGCCCGCCGCCCGCCGTTCATCAGCCACCGCGTCGGGGTCGGCCTCGAGGCCCGTCGTACGCCGCACCCGGATCAAGGTGCCGTGGGTTGGGATCTCGGCGTCACGGGCGCCGGAACGCAGGTCGGCGACGAGCTGGTCGAACGACCCGGGCGTCTGGGCGCCGACGTAGCGGTGGTTGACCTGCACACAGGGGGCCCGGTCGCAGTCGGCCAGACACTCGGCCTCCTCGAGGGTGATCGCCCCGTCACGGGTGGTGCCTCCCGCCCCCACGCCGAGCGAGTCCTCGGCGTGCTCGAGCAACTCTGCGGCGCCGCTCAGCAGGCAGGCGATATTGGTGCACACGGCCACCACGTGCCGTCCGACCGGCTCGGTGTGGAGCATGTCGTAGAACGACGCCGTGCCCAGCACCTCGCCCGGGGTGACGCCGACCAGTCCGGCGATGTCGACCATGGCCGCGGGCGTCAGCCAGCCGTCCTGCTCCTGGGCCAGGTGACACAGGGGGATGAGCGCCGAACGGGGCTCGGGGTAGAGGTCGATGACCTGGCGGGCCCGGGTCAGAATGTCGGCAGTGAGGTGGGTCGGGGCGGCCGGCGCCAGGGCGGCGCGACGGGGCGGGCCGATCCGGGTGGGCTCGCTCACCGGTCCACCTCCCCCATCACCGGGTCGACCGACGAGCAGGCGACGACGCCGTCGGCCAGGAGGCCGCCGCGCATCATGAGGGGAAGCGCCTGGAGGTTGACGAAGCTGGGGCCGCGGATGTGCATCCGGTACGGCTTGGGCGACCCGTCTGACACCAGGTAGCAGCCGAGCTCGCCCCGCGGGGACTCGGTGGCCACGTAGACCTCGCCCTCCGGCACCCGAAAGCCCTCGGTGAACACCTTGAAGTGGTGGATCAGTGCCTCCATCGACTCATCGATGCGGCCGCGGGGCGGCGGGGTGACTTTCTTGTCCTGGACCCGGTAGTCGCCCGCCGGCATCTTCTCGACGATTTGCCGGACGATCCTGATCGACTCGCGGATCTCGTTGAGGCGAATCGAATACCGGTCGAAGTTGTCGCCGAAGGTGCCGACGATGACGTCGAACTCGACCTCGTCGTAGCGAAGGTACGGCATGGCCCGGCGCAGGTCCCACGGGACGCCGGTCGAGCGCAGGAGCGGACCGGTGAGCGACAGGGCCAGGGCCTCCTCGGCCGACAGGTTGCCCACGCCCTCGGACCGTTGGCGGAACAGGGGCTGGCCGGTGAGGAGCTCGTCGTACTCGTCCAACCTGGGCAGGACGGTGTCGCAGATCACGGTGACGTCGTCCTCCCAACCGTCGGGCAGGTCGGCGGCGGTGCCCCCGGGCCGGATGAAGTTGTGGTTCATCCGCAGGCCGGTGGTCTTCTCGAAAAAGGCGAGGATCATCTCCCGCTCGCGGAAGCCGTAGATCATCATCGACGTCGACGCGTGGTCCATGCCGTTGGTGGCCATCCACATCAGGTGGGAGGACATCCGGTTGAGCTCCACCAGGAGCATCCGGATCCAGTCCGACCGGGGCGGCATCTCCACGCCCAGCAGCGCCTCGACGGCCAGCGACAGGACCAGCTCGTTGTGGAGGGGCGACAGGTAGTCCATGCGGGTGACGTTGGTCGGCCCCTGGACGTAGGTGAGCTCCTCGGCCGTCTTCTCCATGCCGGTGTGGAGGTAGCCGATGACCGGTTTGGTGCGCAGTACCGTCTCGCCGTCGAGCTCGATCATCAGCCGCAGGACACCGTGGGTGGAGGGGTGCTGCGGGCCCATGTTGATGATCATCGTCTCGTCGTCCGACACCTCGATGTCGATGTCGTCGGCGTTGATGACCACGCCCTCGGGCAGGCGCAGGACGGCACCCGCCTCACGCCGCAGTTCGTCGGGCCCGGTCTGGGTGCGCGGGAAGAGCTCCTGGGCGCCTTCGGACGTTTCGACGATCAGGCCCTTCTCGGTACCGGTCTCCGACGGCTCGTCGTAGCCCGCCCCGGACAACGGCTCCGGCAGCACCGTGTCGGTGTGGGGCACGCCGTCGCCGGCATCGGTTGCCGTGCTGTCGCTCATCGGGGCCCCGGGGCGCCCTTGAACTGGACCGGCACGCGTCCCACGCCGTAGTCCTTGCGCAGCGGGTGGCCCTCCCAGTCCTCGGGCAGGAGGATGCGGGTCATGTCCGGGTGTCCCGTGAACACGATGCCGAGCAGATCGTAGGCCTCGCGCTCCATGGCCTCGGTGCCGGGGTACAGATCGAACAGGGTGGCGACCTCGGCGTCGGTGGCCGGCACCTGCACCCGGACCCGCACCCGACGGACCTGGCTCAGTGACAGCAGGTTGACGACGACCTCGAACCGCTCGGGGACCATGCCGTCGGGCAGATGGCGCCCCGGATGGGTGAGGTAGTCGACGGCGCACAGGTCGGCGCACATCTCGAACCCTTCGTCACGCAGGCCGCCGACCACCTCGAGGTACTGCTCACGGGTCGGGAACAGGATCTCCTGGGCGGAGTCGCGCCGCACCCGGGGCGTGGAGACCGCGGGCGCGGGCGCGTCAGATGTGGCGTCCCCGTCGGTTGTCGTGGTCACAGGGGCTCACCCACACTGCGGGCGATGATCGGGTTCCGCTTGGGCGTGCCGAGGTGGACGGCGTCCGGCCGGTCCGGGTTCCACCCGGTGGTACCGTCCGACGGGCTGATGACATCGTCTGTGTCGGCGCCCTCGTCCGAGGAAAGCGAAACCTCGAGCCCCAGGCCGGGACGGCGTGTGATGTCTTCGACCCGGACCTTCTCGTGGAGGGTCAGGATGGCGTGCATCAGCGTCTCGGGGGTGGGCGGGCAGCCGGGCGCGTACACGTCGACGGGCACGATCTGGTCCACACCCTGGACGATGGCGTAGTTGTTGAACATGCCGCCGGTGCTGGCGCAGACCCCCATCGACAGCACCCACTTGGGCTCCATCATTTGGTCGTAGACCTGACGGAGGACGGGCGCCATCTTCTGGGACACCCGGCCGGCCACGATCATGAGGTCGGCCTGGCGGGGTGAGGCCCGGAAGACCTCCATGCCGAAGCGGGCCAGGTCGAAGTCGGCGGCGCCGACCGACATCATTTCGATGGCGCAGCAGGCCAGGCCGAAGGTGGCCGGCCACATGGAGTAGGTCCGGGCCCACTTGACCAGGTCCTCGAGGCGGCCGGTCAGGAAGTTGTGCTGGAGGTCTTCGAGGCCCACGTGGCGTGCCTTCCCCGCTCAGGCGGCGCGGCCGGGACCGGTCGGCGCGTTGGCCGGGCGGTCGGCGGCGGGCTCGGTGGGCGGGGCGCCGACGCGGGCGATGGTCGAGCTCGAGGTGCGCGATGGCATGGCACCGAGCAGTCGCTTGGACGGGCCCCAGTTGAGGGCCCCGTTGCCGACCAGGAAGACGAACGAGACGAAGACCACGCCGGCGAAGACGATGACCTCGACCAGACCGAACGACTGCAGCTGGCGGAAGATGACGGCCCACGGGTAGAGGAAGACCACCTCGATGTCGAAGATGATGAAGATCATCGCCACCAGGTAGAACCGCACCGGAAACCGGGTCGGAGGGTCGATGCCGGGGACGATCCCGCACTCGTAGGGGGCGAGCTTGGCCGCCGTCGGCCGCTTCTTGGGTGCCAGAAGGGCCGAAGCGATGAACGACAGGGACGCGAAGAGAAACCCCAGGACGATGAGAATCAGGATCGGCAGGTAGTCGGCCACAACATGTGATTTTTATCACGCACCTCTCCGGCGGGGCACATCCGCTGGCCTCAGCGCTTTGGGCAGCAGAACTGGACTCCGGACGACCCCTGGGGGTCGTCAGGCGGGCGGCGAGGCCAGGCGCCGGCGTGCCGACCAGGGCACCGCCCCCGTAGCATGACGGCGTGAACCCCGCGGCCCCCCAACCTGGCGAATCGATCACCGACGCCTCCGGTGGGGAGAGCCATGTCCACGACGTCCTGATCATCGGGGGCGGACCGTCGGGCTCGTCGTGTGCCTACTGGCTGGCCGAGGCCGGCTGGGACGTCGCCCTGGTGGAGAAGAAGGTGTTCCCCCGCGAGAAGACCTGCGGTGACGGGCTGACTCCACGTTCGGTGCGCCAGTTGGCCGACATGAGGATCGGAGGCTCATTGGCCGGGGCCCACCGTTACTCGGGCTTGCGGGCCCACGCTTTCGGCAAGGTGCTCGATCTCCCGTGGCCCGAGCACCCCTCCTTCCCCTCCTACGGCTACGTCATCACCCGGCACGATCTCGACGCGCTCGTCAATGAGCGGGCAGCCAAGGCCGGAGCCACCGTCTGGCAGGGCACCGAGGCCCTTGAACCGATTCTTGACGCCACGGCTGCCACGCCGGTCGGTGCCGGACTCCCCTCGTGCGTGGGCGCGGTCGTCAAGGACAAGTCGACCGGCGACGTGCGAGAGGTCCGGGCCCGTTACGTCGTGGTGGCCGACGGTGCCAACTCCCGGTTCGGCCGGGCCCTCGGCACCAGTCGCGACCGGTCCCAGCCGATGGGCATGGCCCTGCGCGGCTACTACACCTCGCCCGGACACGACCAGCCCTTCATCGAGTCCCACCTCGACATCCGCGACGGCGAGGGCACCGTGGTGCCCGGCTACGGATGGATCTTCCCCCTGGGTGACGGGCGGGTGAACGTAGGCGTCGGCCTGTTGTCGACCGACCGGCGGTGGAAGGGAGCCAACACGGGCACGCTGATGGAGCACTTCGTGGCCTGGGCGCCGAAGGAGTGGGAACTCTCCCCCTCTACCTCGCTCGGACCCCCCACCGGAGGCAAACTGCCCATGGGACTGGCCGTCGGGCCCCGCATCGGCGCCACCACCCTGGTGGTGGGTGACGCGGCCGGGACGATCAACCCGTTCAACGGGGAGGGTATCGCTTACGGCTACGAAACAGGTCGCCTGGCCGCCGCCTCTCTCGGCGAGGCACTCTCGGGTGACGGGTACGTTGCACTGCAGCGCTATGAGGACCGGCTTGAGGAGGCCTACGGCCTCTACTACCGGGTGGCCCGGGCCTTCATCCGGGTGATCGCCAATCCCGAGCTCATGAAGCTCTGCGTGGGGACCGGCATGTACTCCCAGACGCTGATGATGTGGATCCTGCGGATCATGTCCAACCTGATCCGCCCCGACGAGGTGGGACCGGCCGAGGCCGCCTACAAGGCTCTGGCCGCCATCGCCCGGCTGGCACCCGAAGGGATCTGACCCCGGGACGGCCGACGGTCGCTCCGGTGGCGTCTATGCCGAGGCGCTGGCCGCCGCCACCCGACCGGACACGGAGTCGTAGGCCAGGGCGAACACGTCGGACGGGATGATCGCACCGTTGGTCGAGGGCTGGATGACGGTGACCACACGCCCGCCGAGCAGGTAGGCGTCGCCCACCACCTCGGTGCCGGCACCGGGCAGTGTGTAGGTACTCACCACGCCATAGGACTGGACGCCCTTGGGTGCCGTCAGTGTGACGGGCACCACCGCGACCGAGGCCCCTGGCACCGCGGCCTGGGCCAGCGTCGTCCGGTACTGCTGGAAGCAGGGGACGAACTTCGGGTTGGCAAAGACCGCGTCGAGCGCCTGGACCTGCCCGGCCGACGTCATGGTCGTCGTACGAGACGCCATCTCCAACGACGAGCCGGCGGCGCTCTCGAACATCGGCGACTGCACCAGGCTGGTCTGACCCGGCAGCGAACCGGAGTCGAATAGCCCCGAGACCACGGCGTAGCTGGTGGTGAGGCACGACGCCATTGCGTTGGCTGCGGTGGCCTGGGCGGCGGCCGGTGCCACGGGCGGGCGCACCACGGCCTGGGCCGGCGGCGCCTGGGTCCAGCCGGCCGGAAGGTCGGTGAGCCGGAGGTTGACAGCCGCGGCCAGCGCGATGTCGGCCGTGGGCGACGAGGCCGGTGCAGGAGGCGTGGCGGTCGGCGTCGAGTTGCTCTTCTTCGAGATCATGTACGCGGCGCCACCGCCGACCACCACGATCAGCAGCACCACCAGCACGACGACGTTCCGGCGGCTCGACTTCGGCCGGGCAGGAGCCAGTACGACGTCGCCGACTCCCGGGTCACCGAACGACTCGCCCGAGGGGACGCCCGCTATCGGTAGGCCACTCGAGGGCGGGACCGGCTGCGAGGGATATGCCGTCGGTGCCTGTTCAGTCATCGGGGGCGGAGGCTGGATGGCCAGTGCCACCGGGTCCGCCGGAGGTGCGGTCGGAGGTGCAATGGTCGCCGCTGCGGCGGGGGTTCCGGCCACCGCGGTGCCGGCAGCTGCGGCCTCGGCGGCGTGCAGTTGCTTGCGGGTCAGCGCGAACTTCGGCTTCTTCACCTTCGGTGCTTCGGGCGCAGGTGCGGGTGCCACGGCGGTGCCAGCTACCGCGGTGCCGGCGGCTGCGGCCTCGGCGGCGTGCAGTTGCTTGCGGGTCAGCGCGAACTTCGGCTTCTTCACCTTGGGTGCCGTTGGTGCCGGTGCGGGCGCCACGGCGGCCTGGGCCGGCGCCGGCGCAACGGCTGCTGCGGTTCCGGCAACCGCGGTGCCGGCAGCTGCGGCCTCGGCGGCATGCAGCTGCTTGCGGGTCAGCGCGAACTTCGGCTTCTTCACCTTGGGTGCCTCTGGCGCATGTGTGGGAGCCACGGCCGTGCCAGCTACCGCGGTGCCGGCAGCTGCGGCCTCGGCGGCATGCAGCTGCTTGCGGGTCAGCGCGAACTTCGGCTTCTTCACCTTGGGTGCCGCCGGTGCCACGGCCGCGGCCTGGGCCGGAGCGACGGCCGCTGCGGTTCCGGCTACCGCGGTGCCGGCAGCTGCGGCCTCGGCGGCATGCAGCTGCTTGCGGGTCAGCGCGAACTTCGGCTTCTTCACCTTGGGTGCCTCTGGTGCCGGTGCGGGTGCGACGGGTGGCGCCAGACCGAGCGGAGGGTCGTCCCACGCGGTGGCCATTGGCGCCGGTGCGACCGGTGCCGGAGGAGCAGGCGGGGCCTGAACGACAGGAGTTGCCGGCGGAGGTGGGGGCGGAAGGGTCTCCATGATGGGCGCGGGCACCGTCGGAGCTGCGGGAGGTGCCTGCATGGTGGGTGCGGGCGGGGCCTCCATCGTGGGTGCGGGCATCGTCGGGGCCGCAGGCGGGGCCTGCATGGTGGGTGCGGGCGGGGCCTGCATGGTGGGTGCGGGCATCGTCGGGGCCGCAGGCGGGGCCTGCATGGTGGGTGCGGGCATCGTCGGGGCCGCAGGCGGGGCCTGCAGGGTGGGAGGTGGGGCCGTGGGCGTTCCGGCAAATGCACCATTACCGTTGGCAGATGAAGGGTCGGCTGCCTGCTCGGATGTGAGGCCTGCCGCGGCGAGACCGGCAGTACCCAGGGCAGCCCCGGTGACGCCGGCAGTGGCATAGGCAGGGGCCGCCGTCTGGGGCTGGGGCTCGATCTGGGTCTGGGTCTGGGTGTCGGTCGGATACGGGCCTGGAGCCGGGAGAGTGACGCCCGCCTCGGCCTGAGGGGGCGCGACAGCTACAGCCTCGGCACCGGGAGCGACCGGGGACGGCTGCACCGGGGCGGCCATGCCCTTGTAGCGGACCAGCCACGTCGGCAGAGCCTGGTCGAGGTAGGCGGCCTGTCCGGGCGAAACGGTGTCGCTCGGGAGGAGGAACCGGATGGATTGGCCACCGGAGGTCAGCTCCATGATGGCGGCCTCGCGGCCGTCGGTCAGCTGGACCTTCTCCCGGCAGGTGGCCGAATCGAGCGCGGACCAGACGAGTAGGCGCTCGATCTGCGGCTGGGGACCCTGCACGGTGACCCCGGCTGTGGTGAAGAGCAGACTGATCCCCTCGGTGGTCTTGGTGCCCCGCTCGGTATCGCCAGCCAGCGCGACGCCAGGAAGTTGCATTCCCTCCGGAGGTAGTTCAGTGATCCCGACGGTCATCAATATCTCCTTCGCAGCCGGGGGCATGTGTCGAACGGGCATCGTGTGCCCGCCGGTCCAGCTTCACCTGACGACCCCCGGCGGGAGACGTCAGGAAGTCGGCACCCACCCGGCCAGGTGATGTGCCGATGCCATTCTGCCCTGTAAGCAGGCGGTGAGGTTGGATCTCACCTTTGCCAATTGTTTCGGCATTCAGGAGTGCGACCTTGAGCGCGCACGAATCGCCTCTAACCGGCGAGCACCTCGGTGATTGCTTCGTCGGCGCAGGTCAGCGCCCGCTCATATTCGGCGGCTCCATGGGCCAGCGAGGGGAACGCCACCTCGTAGGGGCCAGGGGCCAGGGCCACGCCGCGATCCAGCATCGAGCGGAAGAACCTGGCGTAGAGGCCGGTGTCGGCCGAAGCCACCGCCCCGTCGTAGTCCGTCACGTCGGGACCGCCCTCGGGCACGAAGAAGATGCCGAGGAGCGGACCGACCACCGGCACCCGTGCGGTGAGTGGCCGACCAGCGGCGTCGGTGGTGCCGGCCGTCGCCAGCGCACCGGCCAGGATCCCTTGCAACGACGCCACGAATGCCACTACCGATGCGGACAGGTCGGCATAGGCGTCGGGCGTCAACGTGTCGAGCACGGTGCGACCCGCCGCCGTGGCGAGCGGGTTCCCCGACAGCGTGCCGGCCTGGTAGACGGGACCGAGCGGGGCCAGCACGGCGAGGATGTCCTCAGCACCGCCGAACGCGCCGACTGGCAGCCCTCCGCCGATCACCTTCCCGAAGCACCACAGGTCGGGCTGCACCCCGGTGAGCGCGGCCGCACCGCCCTCGCCGAGGCGGAACCCGGTGATCACCTCGTCGAACACCAGCAGCGCTCCTATCGCGTCACAGGCTGCCCGCAGACCTTCGAGGAAGCCCGGCGCCGGCGGGACGAGTCCCATGTTGGCGGCCACCGCCTCGACGATGACGCACGCCACCCGGTCGTCGAGCTCGGGCACCACGTTGTAGGGGACGACCACGGTGTCGGCCACAGCAGCTGACGGGACGCCGGCCGAGTCGGGGAGCCCGAGGGTGGCCACGCCGCTCCCACCGCCGGCCAGGAGTCCGTCAGAGTGACCGTGGTAGCAGCCGGCGAACTTGACGATTCGGTCCCGGCCCGTGAATCCACGGGCCACCCGGATCACACTCATGGTCGCCTCGGTGCCCGACGACACCAGTCGGACCTGCTGGCATCCGGGCACGCGCCTACTGATGGCCTCGGCGAGCAGTACCTCGCCCTCGGTCGGGAACCCGAAGGTGGTGCCCCTACCGGCTGCCTCGCGCACAGATGCCACCACGGCCGGGTGGGCGTGCCCGAGGATCGAGGCGCCGTAGGACTGGACGAAGTCGAGCAGCTGGTTGCCGTCGGCATCCCAGACGTAGGCACCCTCGCCGCGGGCCACGAAGAATGGGTGGCCGCCGACCGAGCGGAAGGAGCGAACGGGTGAGTTGACCCCACCCGGGATGACCCGGCTGGCCCGGGCGAACAGCGCCTCGGATGCGGCGCGCACCGGCCGTGAGGGGTCAGCCATGCAGGGCCTCGGCCAGCTCTCCTGCGAAGTAGGTCAGCACGAAGTCGGCGCCGGCCCGCTTGACCGCCGTCACCTGCTCGAGCGCCACCGCCGGGCCGTCGATCCATCCTCGTTCGGCGGCGGCCTTGACCATCGCGTACTCGCCGCTCACGTGATAGGCGGCCACCGGCACGTCGACCAGTGCCCGCACGTCGGCCACCACGTCGAGGTAGGTCAGCGCCGGCTTCACCATGACCATGTCGGCGCCCTCGGCCACGTCGAGGGCCACCTCGGCGAGCGCCTCCCGGCCGTTGCGGAAATCCTGCTGGTAGCCCTTCCGGTCCCCGCCCCCGGCGATGGTCACGTCGGCCGCCTCTCGAAAGGGTCCGTAGAGGGCCGAGGCGTACTTGGCCGCGTAGGCCAGGACCGCAGCATCGGCGTGCCCGGCGCGGTCGAGCGCGCCGCGGATGGCGGCCACCTGGCCGTCCATCATCCCGCTGGGGGCAATGACGTGGGCGCCGGCCGAAGCCTGGACGACGGCCAGGTCGGCGTAGAGCTGGACCGTTGCGTCATTGTCGACGTCGCCCGTGTCCGGATCGACGATCCCGCAGTGGCCGTGGTCGGTGAACTCGTCGAGGCAGCAGTCAGCCATGATCACCAGGTCGTCGCCCACCGCGGTGCGCACCGCCTCGATGGCCCGCCGGGTGATGCCGTCAGGCGACAGTGCGGCCGAGCCGGTGGCGTCCTTGTCCTGGTTACGCGGCAGAGGGAACAGGATCACCCCGGGCACTCCCAGGCCGGCCAGGCGCCGTACCTCGGACACCAGGGAGTCCACCGTGTGCTGGGACACGCCGGGGAGCGAGGCAACCGGACGCGGGACGTCGAGGCCGTCGGCCACGAACAGCGGTGCGACCAGGTCGTCGACACTCAGTGTGGTCTCGGCCACCAGCCGTCGGAGGGCGGACGTCCGGCGCAGGCGGCGCATGCGGCGGGTCGGGAAACCGGAGACGGGCGTGAGGTCGGGCACGGCCCACCAGCCTACGGCACCGCCACCTTCAGCCTTCCTTCAGACACCTTCCCTCCGGACACCCTCCGACGAGCTGGCCCCGCGACCCGATTCCGGCACCGGACGTGCCTCAGGCCAGGGCGGTTACCACCGCAGCCACCAGGCCGTCGAGGGTGTGGGGCTCCGCTTCGACCATGACCTCGAGCCCGGCACCGCTTACCGCCTCGGACGTCACCGGTCCGATCGACACGATCACCGGCGGCACCCCGTCGGTGCCGAGGAGGTCGACGGTCCGCTCGACGGTGGACGACGAGGTGAAGGCGACCGCATCGGCGGCGGTGGCCCGAGCCACCGCATCGGGGTCGACGGCCCCGGCCACGGTGCGGTAGGCGACGGCCTCGTCGACCCGCCAGCCCTTCTGCGTCAGGCCCGGCACCACCACGTCGCGCACCCGCTCAGCCCGCAGGAACAGGACGCGGCGCTCGTCTGTCGGGGGGCCCGGTGCCGAGGCCGGCCAGGCCCCCACCGGAAACACCTCGACCAGCGCATCCGAGACGGCCCGTTCGGGCACAAGGTCGGGCACCACCCCGCGGACCATCAGCGACTTGGCCGTCGACGTCCCGACGGCGGCCCACCGGGTCGATGCCGGCAGGGCCCTCCCGTCCAGGACGTCGATCATCCGGACCACCGCGTTGGCCGACGTCACCACCACCCACTCGTAGTCCCCGGCCAGCGCCCGGTCGGCAGCTGACGCCAGCGCCGCACCGTCGTCGTCGGGGTCCTCGATGGCGATGACCGGCAGCTCGACGACGTCGGCTCCCAGGTCGACCAGGCGCGCCACGAGGCTGGACGCCTGGGCCCGTGCCCGGGTCACCACCACGCTGCGGCCGGTCAGCGGTCCGTTGGCCGGTGTCGGCACCCCGAGCGACGGGGGCTGGCTGGACGACCCGCTCACCGGGTGGTGCACGGACTCACGCCCCTGCCTCCCCCGACACATGCGGCTCCCTCACCGCATGTGGCTCCCTCACCTCATGTGGCTCCGCCGTGGCGACGACCGCCGCCGCGACGACGTCGAGGTCCGCCACCGCCCCGATCACGATCACGGCCGGCGCCGGGAGGTCGACGTCGGCCAGGTGGTTCAGATCGGTGCGGGCCACCTGTTGGCGGTCAGTCGTACCCCAGTGGACGACAGCCACCGGGGTGACTCCGTCGCGGCCGGCGGCCAGGAGCCGCTCGGCGATGGCGGCGCGTGCGCCCATACCCATCAGGATCACCAGCGTGCCGTCCAGGCGGCCGAGAACGTCCCAGTCGACTCCGGGCAGCGACGGGTCCCCGGCGTGCCCGGTCACCACGGTGACCGATGTCGACACCATGCGGTGGGTGACGGGGATGCCGGCCGCAGCCGGCGCGGCGAACGCCGAACTGACCCCGGGCACCACCTCCACCTCGACGCCGGCCCGACGTAGCGCCTCAGCCTCTTCACCACCTCGCCCGAAGACGAACGGGTCGCCGCCTTTCAGGCGGACCACCCGGCGCCCCGACCGGCCGTGGGCCACTAGGAGGTCGTTGATGTCGGCCTGCCGCCCCGACTGCCCCGGGCCCTTGCCCACGTCGATCAGCTCGGCGCCTGCCGGCGCCAGGTCGAGCAGCTCCCGGGCGATGAGCCGGTCGTACACAACGACGTCGGCGACGGCCAGGAGTTCGGCACCACGGCGGGTGAGCAGGCCGGGGTCGCCCGGGCCGGCGCCGACTAGGGCCACGGTCACGACTCCGGCCGCCACGGTCCGAGGTCGCCGCCGCCTGCGTTGTCCAGCAGGTAGCGGGCGACGGCCCGGCCGAGGGCGGGGCCGTCCGATCCGGTCGCCTCGTGGCGCAACACGACGTGGCCGTCGGCCGCGGCCACCAACCCGGTGAGCACCAGGTCCCCAAGGTCGTCGGCGCACGGGCGGGCGTAGGCGCCGACCGGGAGCGTGCATCCGCCGCCCAGCTCGGCCAGGAAGGCCCGCTCGGCTTCCACCACCCTGCGCACATCGAGGTCGTCGATGGCGGCGAGGGCAGCCACCGTGGCTTCGTCTCCGGCCCGGCACTCGACGGCCAGCGCGCCTTGGGCCACCTGGGACAGCATCGTCCCGGTATCGAGCGTCTCGACCACCACCCCCTCGGGCGGTTCCCATGCCAACCGGTCGAGGGCCGCCCGAGCGGCCACCACCGCGGCGACCCCGTGTTCGCCCACATTTGCCAGACGGGTGGCCAGGTTTCCCCGCAGGTCGGCGAAGGTCAGGTCCGGGCGCAGGTTGGCCAGCTGCACCCGTCGGCGGGCCGAGCCGGTGGCGACGGTGGCACCGGTGGCGAGCGCGTCGAGTCGGGCGCCCACAAGCACGTCGCGCGGATCCCCCCGCTCGGGGAAAGCGGCCAGCACGAGACCGGGAGCGGCCAGCTCGTCGGCGGCAGGCAGATCCTTGGCCGAGTGCACGGCGGCATCGGCGTCACCCCGGGCGACAGCGGCCTGGACCTCCTTTACGAACACGCCCTGGCCTCCCAGCTGGGCCAGCGGGACGTCGGTGCGACGGTCCCCCTCGGTGTCGACGACCACCAGCTCGGCCTCGACACCGACGGCCGCCAGCAGTGCGGCCACCCGTTCGGCCTGCCACCGGGCCAAGGGTGAGCCACGGGTGGCCAGGCGCAGGTGGCCGGTCGGCGGGGTCATGCCGGACGCCCGGGCACCGCTCAGAGGTCGAACAGGGCGCGCAGTGACTCGACGAGCCGCTCCCCGCGCGGGGTGCCTGCGGCCTCCTTGAGGACGACAGTCGGCTGGTGGAGGAGCTTGGCCACCATGGCCCGGGTGACGGCGTCGACCTGCTCCCACTGGGCCTCGTCCAGGTCGGAGCGCTTCGACCGCTGCCGATCCAGTTCGGCCTGGCGCACGTCCTCGGCCCGGGAGCGGAGGGCGGACACCATGGGGGCCGCGTCGCGCGCCCGTGAGGCCGCGCGGTACCGCTCGACCTCGTCGGAGACGATCCCGGTGGCTGCCGCCACCTCCTCCTGGCGCCCGGTGATGGCGTCGGCAACCGCCGCACGGAGGGCGTCCATGTCGAGCAGCACCAGCCCGTCGAGCGACGCCGCGTCGGGCTCGACGTTGCGGGGGACGCCGAGGTCGACGATGACCAGATCAGTCCGGCCGGTGCGACGGGTCAGGGCGGCCGCGAGGTCGGCCCGGGTGACGATGGGGTGGGCGGTGCCGACCGTCGTGAAGGCCACGTCTACCTCGCCCAGGAGGGCGACCAGTTCGTCGAGGTCACGGGTCTCCACGCTGTCGGCGGCCGAGGCCGGCAGCCCGGCGACCAGTGTCTCGGCCCGCTCCGCCGTGCGGTTGGCCATGACCAGGTGCTCGACCCGGTGACCGTCGAGGGCCTGGGCCACGCCCTCGCCCATCTCCCCCGCGCCGATGACCGCGACCCGGGTGCCGGCCAGGCCGCCCGGACGGCGGGCGGCCGCGAGGGCCACGGCCCCGTGTGACAGCGAGGTGATGCCCCGGGCGATGGCCGTCTCCGACCGGACTCGTTTGCCGGTCTCGACGGCATGGCGGAAGAGGGTGCCGAGCACCGGGCCCGACGAGTGCTCGCCTTGGGCCCGCTCCCACGCCCGGCGGACCTGGCCCAGGACCTCGGACTCGCCGAGCACGGCCGAGTCGAGACCGGACGCCACCGAGAACAGGTGGCTGGTCACGTCGTCGTCGAACCGGATGGTGCAGTACTCGGCCAGGGAGTCGACCGAGCTGCCGCTCACGTCGGCCAGGAACTCCTGGATCTCGGCCACCCCGTCGTGGAACCGTTCGACCACGGCGTAGACCTCGGTGCGCAGGCAGGTCGACAGGAGGACCGCCTCCGACAGATTGGGCTGGTCGCGCAGGCGTCCGAGAGCCTTGGCAGTGTCCGTCTCGGTGATCGACACCCGGTCCAGCAGTTCCAACGGTGCCTGCTTCTGCTCGAGGCCGACGACGATCACCGACACTCGGCGACCGCCTCGGTTGGTGCCTGGTTCACTGGGTCGGTCACTTGGTCACAGCCTCGGTGTCACGGCGTCGGTCGGCCCGGATCGGCGGCGCATCCGTGCCTCGTCCATCCAGCCTACCGAGGATCAGAAACCCGCCGGTCGGTTGCGCGCCCTGTCACCAGCATCGCGGCACCCGGGCCGCACCGCCAGTCGCCGGGGCCCGCGTCCGCCCCGTCCCCGTCCAGGTGGTCAGCCGCCGGTGCCCGGTGACCGGCCGACCGACCGGATGACGGGCATCCGCTCGTCGGCCTCGTCGTCCAACCGGCGGGCCTGATAGAAGCTCATCACCTGGAGCTCCATGCTGAGGTCGACGTAGCGCAGGAGGACGTCGTCGGGCACATCGAGCACCCGGGGGGCGAAGTTGAGTAGCGAACGCACACCGGCGTCGATCAGCAGATCGGCCACTCGCTGGGCCACCGGGGCCGGGGTGGTGATGACCCCGATGGCCAGCGGCGTCGCCGCGGCGATGGCCGAGAGGTCGTCCGGGTGGCGCACCTCAACGCCGTCGATCTGCTCGCCGATGATGGCCGGATCGGTGTCGATCAGGGCCACCACCTCGAAGTTCCTGGCCGCGAACCCCTGGCTGCGGGCCAGTGCCCGGCCCAGGTTGCCGATGCCGGCGATGGCCATCGTCCAGTCACGGTCGAGACCGAGCTGGCGGTCGATCTGCTCGACCAAGAAGGCCACGTCGTAGCCGCTGCCCCGGGTCCCGAACGAACCGAGCAGCGACAGGTCCTTCCTGACCTTGGCCGCATTGACCTGAGCGCCGGCACCCAGCAGCTCGGACGACACGGTCGCCGTCCCCGAACGCAGGAGGTCCTCGAGGATCCGCTGGTAGACGGGAAGTCGGGCCACCGTGGCTTCGGGGATGCGCCGCCCGTGGACGCCAGGTCCCGGCGGCCGGTGGTCGCCATTCGTTGCGGATGTGTCCGTCGGCACGGCCAGGATCGTAGGACGAAGGGGGTGGCCGCGTCCTCTTGACGGCCGCGACGTGGCGGCGATGGGTCCCCCGAGTCCCGTCAGCGCCCGAGTTGGCGGGAGCGTTCAGTGGCGGCGGCGACGGCCTCGATGAAGGCCGAGCGCACGGCCTTGAACTCGAGGGTTCGCACGGCGGCGGCCGTGGTCCCGCCGGGCGAGGTGACGGCGGCCCGGAGCTCGGCCGGCTCCTGGCCCGTTTCGTCGAGCATTTTCGAGGCACCGACGAAGGTGCCCACCACCAGCTGCTTGCTGACGTCCCGGGTGAGCCCGGCGGTCACCCCGGCCTCGATCATGGCCTCGGCCACCAGGAAGACGTAGGCCGGGCCCGAGCCCGAGATGGCGGTCACCGCGTCGAGGTGCCGCTCGGGCAGTCGGACCACGGCGCCCACTGCCGACAGGATGGCCTCGGCCCAGTCGAGGTCGGCCGAGGTGGAGGCCATGCCTCCGGACAGTCCGGCCACGCCGGCACCGACCAGGGAGGGCGTGTTGGGCATGGCCCGGACCACCACCGAACCGGCCGGCAGTGTCACCTCCAACCGCTCCGACGAGATGCCGGCCACGATCGAGAGCACCCGGCGGGGACCCGACGCCCCCAATGCCCGGAGGGCGGCCTCGGCGACATCGGGCTTGACAGCCAGCAGGACGTCGGCGGCCTCGACCGGACCGTCTACCACGGTCAGACCCGGATGGTCCGCCTCGAGGCGGGCCCGCTGGGAGGGGTCGGTCTCGCTCACCACGAGGTCGCCGATGGGGGCCCACCCGGCAGTCACCAGGCCGCTGAGCAGGGCTGAGCCCATCTTTCCGCCGCCGACCAGGAGGAGTTTGGGTGCCATGCCCGAACGCTACCAGCGGGCATTCGGCGGCCCCGGCGGGATCCGGGCCGCCGACCGCGGCGCCGGATTCAGCGCGCCGACTGCGGTTTGCGACGGTAGCGGCCCTCGTACCCGATGGACATGGCCGTCGGGAAGCACTCGTCGGTGTAGGCCAGCGACGAGCCGATGATCCGGTCGAGCTCGTCGTCGTCCACCCGGGAGACCGGCACCCGGCCCACCAGGTAGATGGCGTCCTCGGCTCCCAAGGCGAACGACAGGCCGATCAGGTCGGCGTTGCGCTTGAGCAGGTACTCCCACGTGGCCCCGACGTTGGTCTCAGGGGCGGGCATGAACTGGGCCTCGTGGCGCAGCGTCCGCTGGCGCAGGGTCAGCCACACGGTGACGAACTCCTTCTCCTCGCCCCGCAGCCGCAGGTACCAACGGGGCGCCCCGGTCACCGGGTCACCACCGGCCTGGCGGTCGACGGCCACCAGGGCCCCTCCCTCGGCCAGCTGCCGGGCCGCCCAATCGTCGATGCGGGCGCATACGGCGTCGCGCTCGGCGGGCTCGAGGACGCCCGCCCACTCGTCGGTCATGTGCACTCGACCAGTCGGCTGGAGGTGAGGTCGGCGTAGAAGTCGACCAGAAGGTGGGCGGCCCGTGCCCACGTGTAGCGCCGGGCCCGCAGCACCGAGCCGGTGCTCAGGCGCTCGGCCAGGAGGGGCTCGGCCAGGATCTGACGCACCCAGGCGGCGTAGGCCTCGGGGTCGGGCTCCTCCACCAGGTAGCCGGTACGCCCGTGGTCGACCAGGCTGCGCAGGCCCCCCACGTCGGACGCCACCACCGGCGTGCCGCAGGCGGCCGACTCCAGTGCCACCAGTCCGAACGACTCCGACCGGCTGGGCACCAGGCAGACGTCGGCGGCCCGGTAGTAGGTCGACAGCAGCTCATGGGGACGGGGGGGCACGAACAGGACCTTGTCGGAGAGGTCGAGCGCCTCGACGAGCCCGGCGATGCGGGCGACCTCCTCGTCGCCGTGGGGGCCGCTCGGGCCGCCGACCACCACCAGGCGGGCGTCGGGGTGATCCCGGGACAGCGAAGCGAGGGTGGCCACGGCCACCGAGGCCCCTTTCAAGGGTTGGATCCGGCCGACGAACAGCAGCAGCGGTCCTCCTGCCGGCAGGTCCAGCGCCCGGCGGGCCTGGGCCCGGTCCCCCGGGCCGAAAAAGGCGTGGTCGACACCCGGGGCCACGATCCGGATGCGGGAGGGGTCGGCACCGTAGAGATCCGAGATCTGGGCCGCCTCGACCGAACAGGACGCCAGGACGGTGTCCGAGCACCGGATGATGGCTGCTTCGGCTTCGGCCCGCAGGTGCGACGAATCAGCCTCCACCTCCTCAGGACTGGACTCGGCCTTCACCCGGTCGAGGGTGTGGAACGTGGAGACCAGGGGGAGATTGAGCTGGTGCTTGATGGTGTGGCCGGCGATGCCGCTGAGCCAGTAGTTGGCGTGGACGGCATCGAAGGGCACGTCTTCGTCGGTGCCGAGCGTGCCGGCCGTCGTCATCGACTTCAGCACCCCGTCGGCGAACTCGTCGACCACGCCGAGGAGGGACTCCTTGGCCAGCGGAGCGGGCGGACCGGCGGGCACGTGATGGACCCGGAATCCCGGCTCGATGTCCAAGGTGGGGGCGAGGTCGTCCGACCAGGCACGCGTGTACACGTCGCAGATGACGCCGGCCCGGGCGAGCGCAGAGGACAGCTCGCGCACGTAAACGTTCATGCCGCCGCCGTCACCCGTGCCCGGTTGGGCCAGTGGCGAGGTGTGGAGGGAAAGGACGGCGAGACGCCTCATGCCCGGACGATCCTACCGGGAGGCCCGCGTCAGCCGGCTGCGGTGGCCGTGTCGGGCTCGTCGGCGGCATCCTGGCCGTCGGGCCCGTCGGTGGCCGGCGCCGGCGCCTGGCCGTTGCCCGGATCGACCTGGTCCTCGTTCTCGTGGCGGAACGACAGGTAGATCCGCATGAGCGCCTGACGCTGCTCCTCGGTGAGGTGTCGGTCGGCGAAGATGTGGCGCGACAGGTCGGTGTCGCCGTCGGGCCGCTCGAGGATCCCGGCCTGTACGTACAGCGTCTCAGCTGAGATGCGCAGGGCCTTGGCGATCTGCTGGAGGATCTCGGCCGAGGGCCGCCGCAGGCCCCGCTCGATCTGGCTCAGGTAGGGGTTGGAGATCCCGGCCAGCTCGGAGAGGCGTCGCAGCGACAGGCGGGCGGAGCTGCGCTGTTCACGGATGAACGAGCCGAGTTCGTTGAAGCGCTCCGGTAGCTCCTTGACGAACCGGTCGCCGTCGTGGCCGACCGGTTCCTTCATGACAGGAGGCCGTCGACCGAGGCCCGGCCGGTCTTGTGGCGCTCGACCAGTTCGGCCTGGAGGGTGTCGATCTGCTCGTGCAGGCCGCGGCGCTCGGCCGACACGCGGATTTCGAGCTCGCGGAGGCGTCCGGCCAAATCGGCCAGCTCGGCCTCGTCCAGCTGGGACAGGCGGCCGATCTCGTCTGCGCCGAGAATGTCGTCGAGCTCGGTGGTCAACCCGGCCATCTCGTCGGTGTCCGGTGTGTGAAGGACGGGGTTGCGTCCCGGTCCGCCGGCCCGTCCGGGACCGGCCAGTATGCCGGCGAGGTTGTCGACCACGCTCGACAGGTCAGGTGCGTCCGAGCCCGCCGGGCGGTCGATGTAGGCGTGGACGATGTCCATCCGGCCCTGGATCAGGCGCCGCAGGTACGAGAGCGAGGCTTCGGCCTCCTGGCACTCGGCCCGCATCCGCCGGATGTCGTCGACCGACAGACCGTCGACCCCGTGGAGGTAGGTGGGGTCGAGGAGTCGGCTGAGGTTGTCTCGGGGGCTCGGCATCACGCCCGATGGTACTCCGTGGGCCGGCCCACAGGGCCGGTACGGCCCGGCGGGCCGTACCGGTGGACGACCCGGCCGACCACCGACGCCAGCGGCACCGGGCCGAAGTCGCGGCTGTCGGTGCTGGCGTCCGGGGCGTCGCCCCGGACCTCCAAGGTCCCTGTCGACCGGTCGACCGAGGCCACCCGCTTGACCAGCACCCGCACAGGGTCACGTGGGTCGGAGACGGCCACGACGTCACCCGGGGCCGGTCGGACGTGGTCACCCCACGGCCTCGACAGCACCACAAGGCGGTCGCCGTCGAGAAGGCTCGGCGCCATCGAGCCACCCTGCACCACCACACGGTGCACGCACCGGGCCACCAGTGCCCACCCCACCAGGGCGACCACGGCGACCACGGCACCGCGGCCTGAGTGGCCTACGGCGAACCTGGGTAAGCTCACGCCGTTGGGGTCCATGCCCCACCTTGTAGCAGACGGGCTCGGCGCCAACCGTGCCCGGGTCGGGCGGGCCACCGGGTCGTCCCGACTCCGCAGAACCCAGCCGAATCCACGATCAAGGAGTTCCTATGCGCATCGCAGACCACCTGCTCGCCGTTGTCGACCGGGTGTCGCCCCCGGCCGTCGTCCACGCCCACTGCGACCTGCCGTGCGGGGTCTACGACCCGGCCCAGGCCCGCATCGAGGCCGAGTCCGTCAAGGCCACCATCGAGAAGTCCAACGCCTCGGACGACGAGTCGTTCAAGATCCGTGCCGCCATCATCAAAGAGGAGCGGGCGGACCTGGTCAAGCACCACCTGTGGGTGCTGTGGACCGACTATTTCAAGCCGGAGCATCTCGAGAAGTTCCCCAACCTCCACGATATGTTCTGGAAGGCCACCAAGACGGCAGGCGAGACCAAGAAGACCAGTGACGTGGCCGTGGCCGACCGCCTGCTGAGCGAGATCGCCGCCATCGACGCCATGTTCTGGGAGTCGAAGAAGTAGCCGCTCTCCAACGAGTGGAATCAGTCGGAGGGCGGGCCTGCGGGCCCGCCCTTCTGCATGGCTCAACCGGATGGCCCGTTCTCCGGTGGTTGTCCGGGCCGGAGTCAGACCGGCGTCGGGTCGACCGCATCCAGCCGGGCGAGCAGCTGGCTGGCCGGCTGGGGGCGAGCGAAGAAGTAGCCCTGCACGAGATCGCACCCGGTGGCTGCCACCGCGTCCTGGACGACCTCGGTCTCGACGCCCTCAGCGACGACGAGGAACCCTAGGTTGTGTCCGAGCTCGACGATCGACCGCACGATCGCCGCATGGGCATGATTCCGCTCGATGTCGAAGACGAAGCCTCGGTCGATCTTGAGCTCGGCGATCGGGAGGTCGGCCAACATGGCCAACGACGTCTGACCCGATCCGAAGTCGTCGACACTGATCCGTACTCCCGCATCGCTCATCTCCCCCAGGACAATGGCCGCACGGGCGGGATCGGTCATCAGGGCCGTCTCGGTGACTTCGACGATGACCCGACCGGCGTCCACCCCGGCGGCCTTGGTGGCAGCCAGTACCTGGCGGGCGAAACCTGCCCGTGCCAGGTTGCGGGCCGAGACATTGATGGCCATGGTCAACCCCGGCGACGCAGTACTGAAGACGACCAGGTCTCGCAGGGCCTGGCCGACCACCCACTCGGTGAGTTCGTCGATCAGGTCGGTCTGCTCGACAAGGGGGATGAACCGGTCCGGGAACAACAGTCCCTGGCTCGGGTGCTGCCAGCGGACCAGGGCCTCGACCCCGCTCACCTCGAAGGTGTGGACATCGATCTTGGGTTGGTAATGGAGGACCAGTTGGCCGTCGGTGATGGCGTGCCGGAGTTCGGACACCAACGTCAGATTGGCCGAGTCGTAGTGGTTCTGTGATTCGGCGTACCGCACGACGCCCGAGCGTTCACGCTTGGCGACGTACATGGCGACGTCGGCCTTCTGCAGCAGGTCATCGATGTCCCCACCGTCCTCCGGGGCCACGACGTACCCGATGCTCGACTCGATCGAGAGGGGCAGGCCGCTGATCTGCACCTCCTGTTGGATCACCTCGCGAAGCCGGGACAGTACGTCGTTCGGACGGTCCACATTGCTGAGGACAAGCCCGAACTCGTCGCCACCCAGGCGGGCCAGCGAATCCGGCGCCCGCAGGTGGGCGAGGAGGCGCTGCCCGATGGCCGTAAGCAGCCGGTCGCCGTTGTGGTGTCCGAGGGTGTCGTTGACCTCCTTGAACTGGTCGAGGTCGACGATGGCGATGGTCGTCGGGTACCCGAGCTTCGCCCCGCGGGCCAGCTCGACCCTCGCCCGACGGTGGAACAGGCTGCGGTTGGGGAGGTCGGTCAGGGCGTCGTGCTCGGCCAGGTAGGCGTTCAGTCGTACCTGGTGGCGGAGTCGTCGGACCACCCAGAACGAGATCCCGAACAGCACCACGTACAGGATGCCCAGTCCGATCGCCAGATTCCGGTAGAGGTCGCGCACCCCCTGGCTCACGTCGGCGCTTATCGGCGAATACGGGAGGTAGACCTCCAGTACACCGACCCGGGCGTGACGCGGTCCCGCGTGCAACGGCAGGTAGACCTCGACCGACTCCGGCCCCAACTTGCCCGTGTCGACACTGTCGGAGTTGATCCGCGTCAGCCGGACCACCGTTGCACCCCCTGTGGCGTCGAGAGCCTCGTCCTCGGGCCGCTGGCCGAAGCCCGAGCCGTCGTCGGAAAAGACGACCGCTCCCTTCAGGTCCCGAATCCGCAACCGTTGGACGTCACCCTGGGCAACGGCCCCAGACGCCAGGTGGTGAAGCCGCATCGCCTCGGTCGAGTTGAGGCCGTCGCTCAACGGGCGGCCGTCCAGTATCGGCTGGACCGCGGTTTGAGCCACAAGCAACGCCTCGGACCGACCCTCGGCCAGGCCACGGCGCGCGGCCTCGGTGCGGTAGCTCCCGGCCAGGACGAGACCGAGCACCAGCACCGGAACAATCGAGATGGCGGCAAAGATGATGAACTGCCGCATCGTCGACTCGGAGCGCGAGCCACCGTTTCGGGCCATGTGGACGTATCGGCGTTCAATTGGGGCCAACTGAAGCTTTCCGCCGTGTCCGCCAGGGTGTGGAGGGGAATCCGGCGGAACGTCCGGCCCACCGGTCTGAACAACGCAGGTGAACAAACCGTGACGTCCGTGCGTAGTCCCGGGTACTGAGCGTGCTGCGCGCCCAGGCGGCCACTCATGCGAGAGGATGGTCCGAGCGTTCCACGTACCCGGAGGGGAGCAACCGTGCTCCAAAGCGTCACCACCACGAGCGGCGAGCTCGCCGACGAGCAGGGACTGACCGCGGCGTTCTCCGCCCACGGCGGCGAGCTGTTCGGCTACGCCCGACGGAGCCTCGGCGACGCCGGCCTCGCCGAGGAAGCGGTCCAGGAGACATTCGCCCGTGCGTGGCGGGCAAGGGACCGGTTCGACCCGTCGCTCGGGGGCATCCGGGCCTGGCTCTTCGCCATCGAGCGCCGAATCATCATCGACCTGGCCAGAAAGCGCGCCGTCCGGTCGGTCGACCGGTTGCCCTACGAACCGCCGCCCGAGGGCTCCGAACTCGACGAGGCCATGCGCGGCTGGCTGGTGGAGGAAGCCCTCCGTCGCCTGCGTCCCGAGCACCGGACCGTCGTGGTCGAGATCTACTACCGGGGGCGGCCCAGTGGTGAGGTGGCCAGCCTGCTCGGGATCCCCGAGGGCACGGTGAGGAGCCGACTCTTCTACGCGCTCAAGGCGCTCCGCCTGGCGCTCGACGAGGTCGGGTGGGAGCCATGACCGACCAGGGATGCATCCGCTGGCAGGGCGAACTCGCCATGCAGTCGCTCGGCAAACTCGAGCCCGAGGTCGCCATCGGCCTCCAGGCCCACCTCGACGGTTGCACCGACTGCCGGGCCGAAGCGGCAGAGCTGGCGCCGTTGGCTGGTGCGCTGAGTGCCGCCTCCCTCGACGCCGTCGACGACCCCGGGGCTGACCGGGTCCCGCCTCAGCTCCAGGAGTCCGTCCTCGGCCTGCTCGAGGCAGAGGCCGACCACGAACGCCGCCGCAGCCGCCGTCGGGTCGGTGTCGTGGCCACGGCGACCGCCGGCATCGCCGGGATCGCCGCGGCGATCGTCCTCGTCGTGTCCGCGGCCTCGCCGCTGCCGCCCGGGCGGTTCGTCGCACTCACCGGTCGCCCGGGTACGGTCGCCACCATGACCCTGCGTCCGTCGACCTCGGGCACCGTCGTGCTGCTCCGTGAGCACGGCCAGCCCCTGGGCCAGGACTTCGTGGTCACCATGAAGTCGTCCTCGGGCACCTGGTGGCAGGCCGGCAGCTATCACACGTCGGGAGCAAACGTGCGGGCCCAACTGACGTGCGCCGTCCCACCGTCGGCCATCACCGAGGTCTGGGTCCGGGACAGCTCCGGTACGACGGTCCTCAGCGGCTACGTGCACTGATCCCACCGGATCTACGGATTCGGGACACTGCGGGTCCCTGACCGATTCAGGCGCCCTCGACCACCAGTATCCCGGTGCCGCACGATCTGCACTCGCGCACCAGCGGCTGGGCCGCCAGGTCGGTGTCGTCGATCGGGGAACCGCAGGTCTCACACCGCCCGTAGGTGCCGTCGTCCAGACGGGCCAGGGCCCGCTCCACCTCGTCGAGGAGCCCGTCCACTGCGTCTACCGCCGCGCGGTGGGCCTCCTCCTCACCGGCCACGCCGGCGTCGGCGTCGGGAATGGCCTCTCCTTCACCATCGGCACCGGCGGCGGACCTGGTCCCGTTGACTGGCTCAGTCGCTGGGACCCCCGTGCCGTCCGGCGCTGCCATCCCGTCCTGGGGAGCGCTGCTGTCCAGAGGTTCGGTGGCTGCCCCGCCCGTGCCAATGTGCCCATCGTCGACGGACATCTCGTCGGCGCCTCTGTCGTTACCCTGCTCATCGTTCCGTCCAGCGGACCACTCGAT
>Ga0097691_1000529_pt1 | contig 32691 bp, 31 predicted proteins | sample NGESurdeep072012_8_FD_72858 | JGI IMG/M metagenome (GOLD analysis project Ga0097691, IMG submission 72858) | Arctic peat soil microbial communities from Barrow, Alaska - NGEE Surface sample 210-1 deep-072012 | ecosystem: Environmental > Terrestrial > Soil > Wetlands > Peat ... | reverse complement strand
GCAGGCGTGGGACGCATTACAAAAGGCACGTTCGGCGCAGGGCAATCCGCAGGCGGCGCAGCTTGCCGGCGGACGCGGCACACGGGGCGATACGTTTGCCTCCATGCTTGGCTCTCTGGGCTCGCTACTGGATGTAGTCGACTCCGCCGACACCGCTCCCACCGAGCAAGCCCAGTCCACTTTCCGCGATCTCAGACAGCGCCTCGATACGGTGCTGGTCGCCTGGAAGGCACAGAGCGATCGGCGGTAAGCCAGAGTCCTCTGTGTACCTCCGTGTCCTCTGTGGTCGCGCCTTCGTGCCTTCCATCGTGTCCTTCGTGTGAACGCTTGTCTCTCCTCTATCATTGACGCAGTGCCCGCCCTCACCGCCATTTCCGAGCTCATCAAGCGCTCTGCTGCCGACGCCGGCTTTGACGCCGCGGGCATCGCTCCCGTCCGCGATTTCCCCGAGCTCGACTACTTCCCCGGCTGGATCGAAAAACATTATGCGGGCGACATGCATTACCTGGAGTCCCGCACCGAAAGTGGCGAACTCAAGCGCTCTTCCCTGTCACACGTCGCGCCTTGGGCACGATCCGTGATCGTCTGCGCCATCAACTACAACACCGATCAACCCAACTCTGTAGGTCCCGGAGCCCGAAGCCCGGAGCCCAAAGCCCACGGTTGGATTTCCCGCTACGCCTGGAGCAAAGAGGATTATCACGACTCGGTCCTGCGCCGCCTGCGCCAGGTGGAGGCCGAACTGAAGCGTGATTCCGACTGCCGGACGTGGTGCTACGTCGATACCGGGCCGCTCGTCGAACGCGTGTATGCGAAGTATGCCGGTGTCGGTTGGGTGGGAAAGAACACTTGCATCATGAATCAGAAGCTGGGCTCGTGGCTCTTTCTCGGCGTGATTCTGACTTCGCACGAACTGGAGCCCGATCTGCCCGCGCCCGACCGCTGCGGCACTTGCACGGCTTGTCTTGACGCATGTCCCACCAATGCATTTATCGGCCCGTACCAACTCGACGCGACGCGCTGCATTTCTTATCTCACCATCGAAAAGCGGGGCGACATTCCCGAAGATCTGCGCGCCGGCATGGGTCGCCACATTTTCGGCTGCGACATCTGCCAGGACGTTTGCCCGTGGAACCGGCGCGCGCCCACGACTGCCCTGCCCGAGTTCCAGCCGCGCGACGGCCTGGTGAATCCGGCGCTGGAGTGGCTGGCGGAGATGCGCGTGGAAGAATTCCGCGAACGCTTCCGCGGCTCGCCCATCAAGCGGACCAAGTTCTCTGGCCTGCGGCGGAATACGGCCATCGCCATGGGCAATAGCGGCGAGCGGCGATTCATTCCGATTCTCGAAAAACTCGCTACCGATGAGGACGAGACGGTCGCCTCGCACGCACGCTGGGCGTTGCAGAAATTACGTGATTTACTGACTTGCTGATTTGCCGCCCGCCCCCCGAAGCCCGGCGCCGGCCGCACGACTCTGGTACGATTCGGCCGTTCCTCCATGAGCACAGGAGACGTCATCGTGCATCGTTACGTGCTCGCGGCACTTCTACTCGTTGGTTTCGCCACCGCCTCGGCGCAGGATTGGGTAGAGGTAAAGTCTCCGCATTTTTCCGTCATCACCGACGCCGGCGAGGGCCGCGGACGCGACATCGCGCAGCGCTTCGAGGAGATGCGCGCTTCCTTCGGCGCACTCTTCGGCAAGCAAAAAGTTACGATCGCAACCCCGCTCACGATCGTCGCCTTCCGAAATACCAGGGATTTCCAGGCCTTCGTTCCGCGCTACAACGGCAAGCCGGTGAACTGGACGGGGTTCTTCCGCGGCGGCGATGACCACAACTTCATCGCGCTCGATACCTCGGCAAGCAACAGTTTTGAGGTCGTCTTCCACGAGTACGCGCACCTGCTGATCAACGGAAACTTTCCGCCCATGCCGGTGTGGTTCGACGAGGGCTTCGCGGAGTATTGCTCATCGCTGAAAGTCACCGGCAAGCAGATTGAATTCGGACTGCCGCGCGAAGACCTGGTCCGGGTGTTGCAAGCGTCCGCATGGATGCGGCCCCTGCAACTGTTCGCGGTCGCCCACGATTCGCGGGAATACAACGAAGGCGATCGCCGCTCGTTGTTCTATGCGCAATCGTGGATCACCGTGCATTACCTGATGGCGAACAACCTGGGAAAGCAACTGACCGTGTTTCTCGACCTCACCCAGAACCAGAAGGTGGATTTCGCGGAAGGCATTCGCCAGGCGTTCGGAGTGGAACCCAAGAACTTCGAAAACGCGGTGCGGAATTACTTCACCGTCGGACGCCTCAGTTACTTCCGCGCTCCCGTGCCCGCCGATTTAGGCAAGGTGCCGTTCGAGGTCCGCAAGCTGCCGCAGTCCGACTGGCTCTCGGCCTGGGCGGACCTGCACTACCACTCCGCCGACCACCACGCCGAGGGCGTCGAGCTGTTCAAGAAAGTGCTCGCCATGGACCCGGGCAATGTCGCGGCCAATCGCGGACTCGGCTATGCCTACCTCCAGCAGAATGAGTTCTCGAAAGCGGCGGAGTGTTTCGAGCGGGCCGCCGCGGGCGACTCCAAGGACGCGCGCGTGCATTACTTCTCCGCCTTGCTCGCCAACCGCGAGGCGGCGATATCGGGAAAACCACCGGAGAAGCTGGATGCCATCAAGCAGCACCTGAACACGGCCATCCAACTGGACCCGAACTACGCCGACGCTTATCACCTGCTCTCCTGGGCGGAAGCTGCGTCGGGAAACAAGGACGCGGCACGCAAGGCCATTGAGAGAGCGGTGGAACTGAATCCGCGCAACGACTTTTACGCGCTGACCATGGCGCAATACGAGTTGCAGGCCAACCAGTTCGAGAAGGCGCGGCCGCTGCTGGAACGGCTGGAAGGCAGTGACCAGCCCGAAGTCGCGCGCTTTGCCCACCAGGCTTTGGCTACACTCGGCGAGCGGAAGCCGGCGACGTCCATCAATTCGCCGCGGCAGCAGATCACCGCGCCGCAGTGGCAAACCAAGGAACCGGAGAACCCGCCGCTCCCGCCGGTCGAGATCGCAACCCCGGCCCCGGCGGAAGCGAAGCCGCAGAGCATCCAGTTCCTCAAAGGCACCTTGGTGGCGATTGACTGCTCCAAACCGCCGATGGTGAGCATTACCGTAGCTTCGAAAGGCAAGAACTGGGTGCTGTTCACGCGCGACGTGCAGAAGTTGATGCTGATCGGTGTCGAAAACTTCTCCTGCAACTGGACCAACAAGAAAGCGTCGGTGAACTACCGGCCGCAGCCGGACGGCCGCGGGGAGATTGTGTCGCTGGAGATCGACTGAAGGAATTTCTGATTCCCGATTTCTAACAAGATGTCATTCCGAGCGAGGATGCGCCGATAAGTGAGCGGCCGGACCCGGGGCCCCCGACGCAAAGGGGCTGGCACACCCTTTCGGCAAAAAAAAGAGGGATGCCCCACCCTTGTCGCTCCCGCCTTTGGAGCGACAGGGTGGGGATTTCTCTCGTGGTTCTCTGCGAACTTCCTATGGCATCCGGCTGGAATTGGCGCGCGACATGGGACACCCCCATCCTCCGCCAAAAGCAGGCGGAAGGATGGGGCAACCGTGATGAATTTATTCTGTCGGAAAGGGCGGGCCAGCCCCCGGAGATCTCCGTCTCCACTTGACCTTTACTTATCATGGATGTCCCCGAGATCCCCTACGAGAATTCCGTCCCCGAGAATTCCCCGAGAATTCCGGAAAGGGTCAAACCAGTGTTATTTCGGAGGATCAGAAACAGCCATTGAGCGCCACTGCCATGACGCGAACACTGCATCCAGATCGGAAGTAACCAATTCCTGCCGCTTTGGAAAGACAATGACGCTCAAGAAGGTTCCGTCCAGATCTTCGACATCCAGCAATATTTCTCTTGCAGTTGAATTCGAATAAACCCTAGAAGGCAGCGATCGTTTGCTCAGATCGGTCGGATATATCCCATGTATCAGCATGCCCGATGAATTCGTGCCAGAGCGCAAGGCCCACAATCTTGCGATCAATATATTCTCGAATTCAGCCACATTCTTTTGAACCTTGAACTCTTTGAGTTTCCAGTTCAGAAAATTATTCTTCTCTTGCACGACCGTCCTATCGTACACGTGCACCGCTCGCCCGTGAATATCGAAGGCGTAGTTCGGATTCGTACCTATTACTTGGTTGAGAAATGGCTGTAGTTCGCACGATGTAGCCTCGGCGTGAAGACCTCGCGCCACGGGCTCAGCTATCTCAATGAGCATTGGGACGCGACAACGAATCGCAAAGGCAGTAAGAACCCGCTCTAAATCGCCTGATGCGGCGAAAGTATTGGCGTCCGGTGTCGATTCCTGCGCAAACGTTCCGAAACCTAACAACAAACCCGGCAAAAGCGGAAGAAGGCGAGTACATCTCATTAGTGTGCTCCTGGATACCAATCTTGTGTCATTCTCAAGGTCCAACCGTTACCGTCGTACCGTTCACTGGTTGGGCGTCCAACCTTTCGCTGACCAGAGGAAATTCTGCAGGATACCTGCGCCGAAGCGCTGCTCCTCGTCGTGCCACACCTTTTGCTCAACGGAGATCTGCTCGCGGGACACCCGAAGCAGGTTCCATGAGTTCATTTCTCTGCGCGTCCGCCATGAGCATGCAGTGCCGCCATTCACCATCAGCGCGGAATAGCCGGCGATCTTGTACCGGCTCGACGAACAGGTAAACGTGGTGGCGTGAAGGTGCCCGGCCATGAAGACATCGATGCGGCACTTGGCGAATTCGGTGATGGCTGCACGGGCGCGTCCCACTATGTCACGGGACGAGTGCCCGGACGGAATCTCGAAAGGATGATGCGTCACTACGATGCGCACATGATTTTCGCTTACCGACTGAAAACGCTCACACGCCCGCCGGACCTGCTCGGAATTGATACGTCCGCCCTTGAAGGTCATCTTGCGCGAAGTATTGACCCCCGCGACGGCGATTTCGTCATCTTTGTAAAACGGGTCCAGGTCATCGCCGATGTGGGCGCGGTATTTCGCCAGCGAACGCCGCCAGGGAGTCAGCAGATTGAGCCGCGGCAGATCATGGTTGCCGGGGACAACCAGCAGCGGGCATGAGAAACGCCCGATAAACCGGTTCGCCTCCTCGAATTCCTGCCTGCGCGCCCGTTGTGTGAGGTCGCCTGAGATCACCAGCAGGTCAGGCTGGCTGGCCTCGACATCTTCCGCCAGCTTCAGGGCAATGCGCTCATCGACGCGACCGAAGTGCATGTCCGATAGATGGGCAATGGTGCGCAATTACTTACCGCCTTCCGTTTCGGCGGCGGGTACTGCGATGCGCAAAGCCTTTTCCCTGATGCGGTAATTCAGTGGAGTCGACATCAACGTAACCTCGCCATCCGTGGAGACGTGCACCCGGCGCCGCCGGGTGAGAATCCTGAACTGCCGAATCGCGAAAACGTCCATCTCGCCCTGCATGGCGTCACCGGCAAACATCCCGGCCATCATCGCTTTCAATAAATTGAGCCGGCCCGGACGTTGCGGGAGGTAGACGAATAATCTTCCCTCATCGAGCCGTTCGCGTGACTTCAGGATAAAACTTTGTACCTCATAGCGATTATTTGCGACAAACACCAGCGGCGCGGCGCGCCGGGTCACGGCTCCGCCGGCCTCAAGCGTAACCTCCATGATGGGATAGCGTCGCGTCAAGAGTGCCGTGGCTTTGGCCAGGGCCCACCACCGATTTGCTCCAAGTTTGCGCTCGCGATCACGCTCGGTCACCATGAGCGGATAAAGTCCAATGCTGGAATTGTTCACAAAAACTTTCCCATTCACTTCACCAACATCTATGGTCGCAAACCGGCCGGAAAAAGCCGCTTGTACGGCAGGTTCCAGATCGAGCGGAATCTTAAGGTCCTTGGCCAGGTGGTTGAACGTACCGCAGGGAAGGATCGCCATGGCCGTCGAAGTCCCGGCAATCACGTTTGCAATCGCATTGATGGTGCCATCTCCGCCACCGACCACGATCAGCGGACAATTGTCGGCAAGCGCGCGGCGCGCCAGTTCCTCTGCCGGCAAAGCGGGCCCGGTAAAACATATGTCGACGTCTCGGCCGCAGCGCGCAAACAATTGAGCCAGATTGTCGCGGTCCGGTTGGCCATTCTGGCCGGCGATGGGATTAAGGATGCACGGTATCTTCTTCGGCAAATAGCTTCTTTTCTCCTCATCGCCGGTTGCGATCCCGGCGAAACGTGGCGATCGATAATAGTAAGCTGACCCACACCGATGGCCGCTTCTATTCAAGGGGAGGTCAAGAAAAAAACTAACCGCTTGCGAGGAGGGATGATTCGCTCGGGGGCTGGCCCACCCCTTTCGACGGAAGAAACTCATGATGGTTGCCCCGTCCTTCCGCCCGCTTTTGGCTAGGGCGGGGGTGTTTGCCGAGTCTTCAGGGGCTATTCCGCCCTCAGGGTAATGGACGGATCGACCCGCGCGGCGCGCCAGGCGGTACCCTTCGGAAATCCGAGATCAAGAATCAGAAATGTTCCACTGCCCGAATTTTGTTGCACTGAGGGTAAGTTCCTGAATATATTGTGCTGCTCGCCGCCCGATACAACACCGTACGGACGGCTGGTTGGGATGGATGTGTAGTGCTCGCTGTCGGTTTAGCGTACAGAGATTCGGGGCTCCTGGTTGGCTGCTTTCCCGCGAACGCCGCAACCGGGAGCCCCTTTCCTTGGCGCGGCGGCAGGCCGCATCCACCATCCTCATTCGACGCTGCCGGCGACAGCGTGCCTGACGGATCGTTGCTTGGGGCGACGCCGTGGACATCCGGGCGCGCGGCTTGCGGCGCGAGGGAGTTACTTACCTGTGCAGAGGCGAAAGGAGTGCTGTTGTGAGAGAGAAGGGTACAGTGAAGTGGTTCAATGGAGCCAAAGGATACGGCTTCATACAGCGGTCGACCGGGGAGGACGTGTTCGTCCATTTCTCCGTCATCCAGGAAAACGGTTATCGCACCTTGAACGAAGGCGAGACGGTTGAATTCGACCTTCTCAAGGGGCCCAAGGGCTTCCAGGCGGCGAACGTCGTCCGCGGATAAGGGCACCCCGGTAAAAACCCGATAAATCCCCGGGGACCGCAACCCGGATCTCAGCCCTCCCGGAAACGGGAGGGTTTTCATCTGGTAATTCAGCGATTTCGACGCGCGCCCCACCCTCCACCAACAGCGGGCGGAAGGGTGGGCCACCCAACGCTTTCCCTGATTTGAGACTCGAAGCGGCGGCAACTCTGCTACGATTTCCTTAGCTCCTCATGAGTCTTCCGTTCACCAGCATTGCGGCTGCGCCCGCGCCCGCTGCCGCTCCACCACGCTCGATGTGGCATTCCACCGTACTGATGGCACGGCAGCTCGCGCCCACCGCTTCCTACCTGATGAAGACCGAGGTGCACACCTTTGCGTTCTCGGTGGCGGCCAACGTGATCCTCTCGTTCTTTCCGTTCGTGGTGCTGCTGCTGACGATCACGCGGCGCGTCTTCCACTCGCAAGTGATGAATGAAGTCGTGGTGCAACTGCTGCGCGATTACCTGCCCGTTGGCCAGGACTTCATCGTCCGCAACCTGAAGGCACTGGTGGCGGCGCGCAGCGGCGTGCAGATTTTCTCCGTCGTGATGCTGCTCATTACCTCCACCGGCGTATTTCTTCCACTGGAAGTCGCACTCAACCAAGTGTGGGGATTCAAGAAGAACCGGTCGTACTTGGGAAACCAGCTCATCTCGCTGGTACTGGCGGCCGCGTGCGGCGTACTGGCGCTGATTTCGATCGCGCTCACGGCCGGCAATCAGATGATGCTGGAGCGCATCCTGGGTGGCCACGCCAACCCGTTGGTGCGCGTGTGGACTTTCGGCGTTATGAAGGGCTTTGCCATGGCGGCGTCGATCACGATCTTCTTCCTGATCTTCTGGCTGCTGCCCAACGGCAAGGTGCCGGTGCGCTCGGTGATGCCGGCCGCCGTTCTGACCGGGTTGCTGTGGGAAGCGGTAAAGAACCTGTACATCCTGGCCCTGCCCTGGCTCAACTTCCAGGAAGTGTACGGACCGTTTTCCATCTCGGTGACGCTGATGTTCTGGGCCTTCCTCTCCGGCCTGCTGATGCTGGCGGGGGCACACCTTTCCGCCTCGGGGCGGGCCGAACAGATCGCCGGGAAAGTCCTCGCTTCCTAAATCGGGAAAGGCCGGTAAAGAAATTCCAGTTTAACGCGTTGGTTATCACTGCAACCTTGCGCCCCACCTGCATAGAATATTGCGTTCCATCCATTCGCCTCGGAAAGGGACCAGGACTTATGCGGCTATGGTTGTCGCTCCCGAGTGCAGTCGCGATTTTCGCCGCACTCACTACCTGTGCGGCCCAGCAGCAGAATTTTCCGGACATTCCGGAAATCGCCGCGCACGCCGGCATCATTTTCCGCGGGACGGTGCTGGCGGTGGTCACGGAGACGCCGCGCGCGCCCGGCGAGGTGGCCGCGAAGCGAGTGACATTCCGCGTCGAAGAAGGAATACGAGGCGCGGCCGCCGGCGAGACGCTCACCATCCGGCAGTGGAATGCCGCGGCCGATGAGTATCGTGTCGGCGAAGCGCTGCTGCTCTTCCTTTATGCGCCTTCCGACGAGCTGGGACTGACCTCGCCTGTCGGTGGCCGCGCCGGACACCGCCGCGTGGAAGAGGTGTCGGCCGATGTCCTGAACAGCCTGCGAACACCGCGCAGTCTCACTGCCACCGCGCCCTCATCTTCGGATGTGCCTCGGCGGCCCGCGCGGCCCGCACGCCAAGGCGGGAATCCATGATGACCCGCGTCGTGAAACTCACCTTCGCCATGATGCTGTTGAGTGTTGCAGCGTATGCCGGCGGCCCTGCGTACGTTGCGGGGAGAACGGGCTTCAATCCCGGATTGGCCGGCACTCCGGTGCGCTGGGCGGGGACCGAGGTCGTGTACTACACCGACCAGGGCGACCTCAGCGCGCTGGAGCGTCAAAGCGGAATCAACGCGCTCGTAGCCGACGCGTTCACGCGCTGGACCGGCGTCAGCACCGCTGCGCTGAAAGCGACGCGCGGCGGCCCGCTCGACGAAGACGTCAGCGGAACCAATGTCACGCTCGCCGGATCGGTGCTGACCATGCCCGCCGACATCCAGCCCGATTCCGTCAAGGCGATGGCGTTCGTGTACGACTCCAATGGCAACGTCACCGACGCGCTGCTGGGAGCGGGCGCATCGCAGCTTTGTTCCGCGAACATGGTTTTCGGCGGCGTCGACCGCATCTCCGCCGACGGCCACATCGCGCACGCGCTCATCATCCTGAACGGCGCGTGCGTGAAGCTCTCCAGCGACATTCCCCTGCTGCGCTACCGGCTCATCCGCATCATCGGGCGCGCGCTCGGCCTGGATTGGTCGCAGGCGAACGACACGCTGGAGACGAACAAGCCCGCCAGCCCCAGTGCCGACGAGATTGCCGGCTATCCGACGATGCACCCGATGGGCAGCCTGTGCTCCGCCTCCTACGGCTGCTACAGCAATGCCGACCAACTGCGCATGGACGACCGCATGGCGATCTCGGCGCTTTATCCGGTCACCGCCGAGAACGTTGGCAGCTTCACGGGCAAGAAGATTTTTTCGGCAACGACGGCCCGCATCCGCGGCAGTGTCTGGTTCGGCGAAGGCGCGGGCGCGGTACCGATCCAGGGGGCGAACGTGGTGGCCCGCCTGCTCGATCCCGTCACCAATGCAGTGTCGGTGAAGACCGTGGCAACTTCGGTTTCGGGGTTTCTCTATCGCGGGAATGCCGGAAACATCGTGACCGGCTTCACCGACGCAACCGGCCAGCGCTACGACCGCTGGGGCTCCGACGATTCCACCCGGCGCGGCTACTTCGATTTGGCCGGATTGGAGATACCCACCGGCAGCACGTCCGCCAAGTACCAGATATCCATCGAGCCGCTCAACCCGAGCTATACCGGCACGCTGGCCGTAGGTCCGTACAAGACTGCGCAGGTGGAACCGCCGGGATCGGCGGCGCCGATCGTTATTACCGTTTCGGCGGGCAGCGACGTCGCGCAGGACATTGTGCTGCAGGGGCCGGTGCTTGACGGCAGCGACATGTACGAGCCGCACAGCTTCGACGCGCCCTCCGTGATTCCCGGCAGCGGCAACTGGGCTGCCGTGCTGAACGGCGCCGGTGACGTGGATTGGTACCTGCTCACCGTGCGCGCCGACCGCACCTTCAGCGCGGAGACCACGGCTGTGTGCAACGGCACGCCCAGCTCGACCAAGACGCTGCCGGTGCTGGGCATCTGGAACGCGTCCGACGAATCCACCGCCGCTCCGGTTGTCTCGCAGACGTTCTTCAATGCGGGAAAAACCGGGCTCACGCGCGTGCAAGCATCGCTTCCCGCGGGCGCTTACAAGTTGGCCATTACCGACGCGCGCGGCGACGGGCGCCCCGACTTTCTTTACCGGGCGCGCGTTCTCTACGCCGATACCGTCTCGCCGCAACACGCGGCGCCCGAGGGCGGCACGGTGCTGACGATCGACGGACTGGGATTCAATGCGGACTTGAAGGTAACGGTGGGGACCTCGGACGCGCCCCTGATGTCGTTCGCGGCCGAGCGCCTGATGGTCGCCGCCCCTTCCCTGCCCGATGGCACGTACGCGCTGAACATCGAGGACCCGGCGACGGGCGCAACCGCGTCGATCGGCAATGCCATTCGTTACGGCGGCGCCGGCGACGACACGCTGCAACTGCTCAACGGCGCGAATCCACCGGTACCGGTGGGCACGACGGCGCCGAACCCGTTTCGCGTGCGCGTGCTCGCCATGGATGGCGTGACCACGGTGAGTGGCGCGTCGGTGCGCTTCCAGTCGCCGAGCGCGAGTGTTCTCCTGCTGCCCTGCAATACGCAGGATTGCACTCTCGCGACCGATGGCGCGGGTGAAGCTTCGGCTTGGATGTCGGTGAAGGCAGCGGGCGCAACCACCATGACCGCGACCTTGAGCAGCGGAGCAAGCGTTTCGGCAACGGTGAGCGGGATAAGCGCACCACTTGCGGTCGCCGCCGCCCCGCCCAAGCTATACATCGCGAAGGACACGGCCGCGTCGGTGCCGCTGCTGGCGCGGGTTGTCGGAAACGGCGCACCGCTCGCCGGACGCCTGGTTGAATTCGAAGTCATGCTGGGGAGCGGCACATTGTCGGCCGCCAGCGTGATGACGGACGCGAACGGAGAAGCATCGTCCACGCTCAGCATCGCGAACATGAGCTCCGAAATCCGGGTGAGCGCGTGCGTGGGCGTCGCGCCGCAGACGGCATGCGACATCTTTTATGTTTACGCGGTCTCGACCACCAGCGGCACGCGGCTGATCAAATCCGGCGGCGACGAGCAATACGTCGTCCCGGGCAAGCTCTTCCTGCCGGTGACCGTCCGCATGAACGATCTGTCGGACCCGCCCAACGTCGTGGCGGGAGTGCCCGTGAAATTCCACATGGTGGCTTACAAGCCGGCGCAGTCGGACCGGACGGTGACGGGCGAGGTAGTGACTGGACACTATGGCAGCCTGGTGGCGGTTGCGTCGGAAGAAGTAACGGTCAACACCAACGGATGGGGACTGGCGGGCTACGCGCCGCAGGTGAACGGCTCAGCCCTGACCCTAGAAATCCGTGCCACCAGCGGCGTATCGGAAGTGAGCTTCACGCTGCACACCTGGGAACTGGGGAGCCCGGCAACGCTGCTGGAACGGCAGGCGCGAACGGCGCGGCAGTAAGGACAGAAGCATTGGCGATTGTCGATTGCCGATTGCCGATTGTTTCGTGTTCCTTCGTGTGTCCTTCGTGTGAACGCTTTCTTCAATCGGCAATCGACAATCGGACATGAATTTGGTTTCCCGACCTACGACCCACCACCGACGACCTACGGCTTCTTTACCCACTGGTCCACCCAGTCGTTGACGGTCTTGTACCAGAGCTGCGAGTTCTGCGGCTTCAGGATCCAGTGGCCTTCGTCGGGGAAGTAGAGCATCTTCGACGGGACCTTCATCTTCTGCAGCGCAGTGAAGAGTTGAAAGCCTTCGCTGACGTCGAGGCGGTAATCGAGCTGGCTGTGCACGACCAGCGTTGGCGTCTTGAAGTTTTTCACGAAATTCGAAGGCGACCATCTCTCGTAGATCGGGCGGCTCGTCCAGGGCGTGCCCTTGAACTCCCACTCGGGGAACCACAGCTCCTCGGTTGAGCCGTAGGCGCTTTCAGTGTTGAATATGCCGTCGTGCGAGACGATGCACTTGAAACGCGTGGTGTGGCCGAGGACCCAGTTGGCCATGTAGCCGCCGTAGCTGGCGCCCATAGCGCACACGCGATTGCCGTCCATGTAGGGATAGTGCGCCAGCGCGTAGTCGAGGCCCTTCATCAGGTCTTCGTACGGACGCCCGCCCCAATCGGCTTGGATCGCCTTGGTGAACGCCTGACCGTAGCCGGTCGACCCGGTCGGATTGATCATCACGACGACGTAGCCGTTGGCGGCAAACAGCTCCGGGTTCCAGCGGTAGGTCCACGAGTCTCCCCACGCGCCCTCGGGTCCGCCGTGGATGAGGAACTTCACCGGGTACTTCTGCTTGGCGTCAAAGTTGGGCGGCTTGACGATGAAGCCCTGGACTTTCGCTTTTGCCGCGCCGATGAACCAGAAGGATTCGAGCGGCGACATGGAGACTTGCGAGAGGACGGAGTCGTTCAAGTGCGTGAGTTGCTCTGCCTTCGGACTGCCATCATCGACTGGGATTCGGAAAATTTCGTTCGGAGCGCGAGCCGACATGCCGGTTACGGCCAAGCTCTTGCCGTCCGGAGTAACCGCGATGTCATCGAAATGCCCACGAACCACTTCAGCAAGCACGCGATTCGCGTTCGGAATCACGTTTTGCATGTAGATCGGTGACTCGCCTTTATCTTCCGCAGAAAACCACAGGTACCGCGAGTCTGGATTCCATGTGAACCCTCCCACCCACCGATCAAAGTCCTTCGTCAGGCTGCGGATCTGTCCCGTCTTGCGGTCGAACAGCGCCAACTGAAACCTGTCGCTCTCGTAGGCGGGGGTCTCCTGCATCAGCCATGCGATGTACTTGCCGTCGGGCGAGTAGCGGGGCGAACCGTCGCTGCCCGGCGAGGTGGAAATCTTCTTCGGCGTGCCGCCCGCAACCGGAATGAGGAAGATGTCTTTGTTCGTGCTGGTGGCCTCCACCTCGTCGAGGTTGCTGGCGAAGGCGACCTCCTGCGAGTCGGGCGAGAAGGCGTAATCGTCGGCCCCGCCGAGGGAAAACGGAGGCGCGTCGTGATCGCCCGGCGTAAGGTCGCGCGCCGGGGCCGAGCCGTCGGCGGGTTGAATGAAGATGTGCGTGCGCTTGTCCCCCGTGTAAGCCGTCCAGTGCCGATAGAGCAGATTGCGGAAGACGCGCGCCTTCACCTTGCTTTTCGCCTGCTCCTCATCTTTTTGCTTGTTGCACGCGTCGTCTTTGCAATCCGGAAACACGGTTGACGTGAACAGCAGCCACTTCCCATCGGGCGACCAGATTTGCCCGTCGGCTTCGCTGGATATGCTGGTGATCTTCCTGGCCTCGCCGGTCAGCGCGCCCGTTGCCGAATCGAAGTCCTGCACCCAGACCTGCGTCCCGCCGTCTTTCGCCGACAGGAACGACAGGCGCTTGCCGTCGGGCGTCCAGCGCGGACGGCTCTCGCCGGCCTTGTCGTCGGTAATCTTCTTTGAATCTCCCCCAGCTAGCGGCACCACCCACAGGTGCGACTTGCGCGTGTTCTCGGCCAGGCTGACCTCGACGGCCGAAAACGCCACCCACTTCCCGTCAGGGGAAATGACCGGGTCGCCGACGCGCTTCAGCGACATCATGTCTTCAAAGGTGAAGGGCCGCTTCTGGGCCGAGGCGAACGTCACAAGGATTAAGAGGGCCAGCAGCACACGGCGCATGAGTGCCTCCGGGGAAACGGACAAGTGTAAACGAAGCCGTAATCGGTAATCAGTAATCGGTAATCGGAAGTGCAATCCGAGAGCCGCTTCGCCGCCCGGCGGTTCACACGAAGGTCACGACGGAACCCACGAAGGAGAGACGACAAATCACGCTGTTTATGTAGGACCCGGTTGTGCCGCCCGATTACCGATTACCGATTACTGATTACCCGTCCCCCCCGCAACCTCGGGCATAAATCGGTGTTATTTCAGACAAAACCCGCGCCCTGCCGCTTGCCCGGGGCATCTAATTGAGACAGGAATCAATTATGAATCGCCGATTCTCCAAGCTCTTCGTCCTTGCCGCTCTGGCCCTCATGCTGCCCCTGTTTGGCCGCGCCCAGGAAGGGTCGTTGCAGAAGACGGACCCGCAAGGGACCACCGTTGACGAAATCATCCGCAAGTTCGCCGCCAAGGAAAAGGACTTTAAGGAAGCACGCGAGCACTACACCTACACCCAGGACGTGCGGGTACAGACGCTCGACGGCGACACCGTGGACGGCGAGTTCCGCCAGGTGGTGGACATCACCTTCGACGACAAGGGCCGCCGCATCGAGCAGGTGAAATTCGCCCCGCAGAATTCGCTGCAACGCATCTCGATGACGCGCGAGGATTTCGCCGACATCGAGAAGCGCATGCCGTTCGTCCTCACTTCCGACGAGATCAACGACTACCAAATCATGTACGTCGGACAGCAGAAGGAAGACGAGCTGAACACTTACGTCTTTGACGTCGCGCCCAAACAAGTCGTGAAGGACCGCCGCTACTTCCAGGGACGCCTCTGGGTGGACGACCACGACTTCCAGATCGTCAAGACGCACGGCAAAAACGTGCCCGACCTCGGCACCGGCAAGCGCGGCCAGGAGAACCTCTTCCCTGCTTTCACCACCTGGCGCGAGCAGGTCGACGGTAAGTACTGGTTCCCGACCTACACGCTGGTGAACGACACGCTGCACTTCAAAATGGAAGACGTGCACGTCAAACAGGTGGTGAAGTACCTGAACTACAAGCGCTTCGGCGCCAACGTGAAGATTACCTACGAGGGCCAGGACATCAAGCCGGGCCAGGAAGGCGCGCAGCAAGCGCAGCAGCAGGGACAGCAACCGCCGACGGCCCCGCCTCCCAAGAACCCGAAGTAAGTTTCAGTTTCAGTAAAGCCCGGACGACATTCCGGGCTTTTTCTTATTACTTATTACTTGGTACTCGGCACTTACCAAAACGCTCTCCTCCATTTATCTTGGAACGTTCCCCATGCCCTCCGAAATCAAGCTGATCGAGTGCCCGCGCGATGCGTGGCAGGGATTGAAAGGCCAAATCCCCGCCGAAGTAAAGGCGGCCTACCTGCGCGCGCTGATCGGCGCCGGATTCAAGCACCTTGACGCCGCTTCGTTCGTATCGCCCAAGGCCGTGCCGCAGATGGCGGACTCGGAAGAGGTGCTGAAGCTGGTCGATCCGCCGGACGATGTCGAGATCATCGGCATCGTGGTCAACGAAAAGGGCGTTGACCGGGCGATTGCTACCGATGCAGTCCGAACCGTTGGGTTCCCCTACTCCGTCTCGCCGACCTTCCTGCAGAAAAACCAGAACCAATCGCTCGAAGACGCCTTCGAGACGCTGGAAAAAATCAAGCTCAAGGCAGACGATGCCGTGTTGGACGTGGTCGTATATATCTCGATGGCGTTCGGCAATCCTTATGGCGATCCGTGGAACGCGGAGGAAGTTTTGGTCGCGGTGGACTTGATCGAGAAAACGGAGATCAAGTCCATCTCGCTGGCCGATACGGTTGGGCTCGCGTCGCCGGAACAGATTCGCGCGCTGGTGGCGGTGGTGCTGGCGAAATTCGATTACCTCGATATCGGCGTCCACCTGCACAGCCGCAAGGACGACGCGACGGCGAAGATCCTGGCTGCCTACGACGCAGGTTGCCGGCGGTTCGATTCGGCGATGGGCGGTTTTGGCGGATGTCCGTTTGCGCAGGACGAAATGGTCGGCAACATCCCGACGGAGGCGGTGTTGAAGGCGCTGTCGCAAAGAGGAGTCACGCCGCCCATCCGCAAGCCGTTCGAAAATGTGCTGCGAATGAACGCCGACATAGCGCAGGAATTCGGAATTCACCACAGATAAGCACGGATCATTACGGATTTCTTTTTGCATTATCCGGGTTAATCCGTGAGAATCCGTGGTTCGTCTTTTTATGCCTAACACACTCACGCTCGCTTACGAAGATCGCGTCGCCCTCATCACGCTCAACCGGCCGGAGAAGCGGAACGCTGTAAGTTTTGAGCTTGTGTCCGAGCTGATGGCGGCGCTGGATGAAGTTGAGCGCTCGTCGGCGCAGGTGCTAATCATCACAGGGGCGGGCAAGGCGTTCTGCGCCGGGCTCGACCTGGAAGAACTGAAAGGCCTGCTCGGCAAAACGCACGACGAAAACGTGAAGGATTCGGCGCGCATGGCGCAGGTGTTCCGCCGCGTGTATGAATTCCCGCGCCCCACAATCGCTGCCGTAAACGGACACGCCATCGCCGGCGGCGCCGGGATTGCGACCATGTGTGACTTCACGCTGGCCGTGCCCGAGGCGAAGTTTGGTTACACGGAAGTAAAGATCGGATTCGTGCCGGCCATCGTGTCGTCGATCCTGGTCTGGCAGGTCGGACACAAAATCGCGCGCGACCTGCTGATGACCGGAAGATTGTTCAGCGCCACGGAGGCGAACCGCTACGGCTTGGTGAACGAGGTGATCGAGCCGGAGCGGCTGATGCCGCGCGCCCGCGAACTGGCCGCGCAGTTGCTGGAGAACTCGCCTTCGTCGGTGCGGCTGACCAAGCAGCTCATCAACGGTTTCATCGGCGGCTCGCTCGATGAGCAGATGGCAAAGGCAATCGAAGACAATGCGCGTATCCGGACGACCGCCGATTTCCGCGAGGGCGTGGCGAGTTTCCTGGAGAAGCGGAAGCCGAAGTGGAGCGGCAGCTAGCGGATGACGAATGAAACCAAAATCCGCGTGCGCTACGCCGAGACCGACCAGATGGGCGTGGTGTATCACGCGAATTATTTCGTCTGGTTCGAGGTTGGCCGCGTGGAACTGCTGCGCCAGCTCGGCTTCAGCTATCGCGACATGGAGGAAATTGACCAGTGCTTCATCGTGGTGGTGGAAGCGCGCTGCCGGTTCAAGGCGCCGGCGCACTACGATGACGAGGTCCGCATCCGCACGTCACTGAAGCATATTCGCAATTCGTTTATTCAGTTTGGCTACGAAGCGGTGCGCGTCAGCGACGGCGAAATGCTGGCCGAAGGAGAGACCATGCACATTGTCACCGACGCGAGCATGAACAAGCGGACGTTGCCGGGAAAATACCAGGAAGCGTTCCGGAATGCAGTCGAGAAGAGTCCTGAGTAATAAGTAATAAGTAATAAGAGCGCAACGATTAACATTCCGACGTAGCCCGCTTATTACTTGTTACTCATTACTGATTACTCTCATGCAAGCTCTTCATATCAACGGCAATGAACTGACGCTTTCGGACGTGCGCGAGGTAGTGTACGAGCGGCGTCCGGTCCTGCTCGATCCCGACGCGCGCGAACGAGTGGAAGCGGCCCGCGCCGTGGTGGACGAGTTGGTCGAAAACAATCAGCTCGCCTACGCGGTCACGACCGGCGTCGGCAAGCTCAGCGAAGTGCGCATCGAGCCCGCGCAGATTCGCGAACTCCAGGTCAACCTGCTGCGGTCGCACGCAGTAGGCGTAGGCGATCCGCTCAGCGAGGCCGAGGTACGCGCGATGATCCTGCTGCGCGCCAACTCACTGGCCAAGGGATACTCCGGCGTGCGTCCCATTGTCCTCGACACACTTTGCCTGATGCTCACCCGCGGCGTGCACCCGGTGGTGCCGTCACAGGGAAGCGTGGGCGCAAGCGGCGACCTTGCCCCATTGGCGCACCTGGCGCTGGTGCTGATCGGTGAAGGCGAAGCGTTCTACGCGGATTCGAAATCCAGGCAGCCCCGGCGTCGCGGAGATCCAGCTACGCGGCGTCATCCGGCTGTGGAGGCTCTCAAGCGCGCCGACATCAAGCCGCTGATATTGGAAGCGAAGGAAGCGATTTCGCTGATCAATGGCACGCAGGCGATGGTTGCGGTCGGCTCACTGGCGCTGATGGCGGCGCAGACGATGGTGGATACGGCTGACGTGATCGGCGCGATGACCACCGACGCGCTGCGCGGCACCGACGTCGCGTTCGATCCGCGCATCCAGCAGGTCCGGCCGCATCCCGGACAGGCGCAGACGGCAAAGAACCTCGTCCGCATGCTCGAGGGAAGCGAGGTGCGCGAGTCGCACCGCAGTTGCGGGCGGGTACAAGACGCTTACTCCATGCGGTGCATGCCGCAGGTCCACGGCGCCGTCCGCGACGCGCTCGACTACTGCTTGCGCGTGTTTGAAATCGAGATGAACTCGGCGGTGGACAATCCGCTGGTCTTCGTCGCACCCAAACAGCCCGGCAAGAAGGACGCAAACAGCACACTCGGCGAGATTATTTCCGGCGGCAACTTCCACGGCGAGCCGATCGCGTTCGCGCTCGACTTTCTCGCCATCGCACTGAGCGCGCTGGCCGGCATTTCCGAGCGTCGCATCGAACGCCTGGTGAACCCATCGTTGAATGAAGGGCTGCCACCGTTCCTGGCCGGAGGCGCCGGTCTGAACTCGGGATTCATGATGCCGCAGGTGACCGCAGCGGCGCTGGCGAGCGAGAACAAGGTGCTGGCGCATCCGGCGTCGGTGGACTCGATCACCACTTCGGGCAACAAGGAAGACTACGTTTCCATGGGCATGACCGCGGCGATCAAGCTGAAGAAGATCGTGGAGAATACGAGGTTCGTGCTTGCCATTGAGGCAATCGCAGCCGCACAGGCGCTGGATTTCCTGGCGCCGCTGAAACCCAGCAAGCGCGCGCAACAGGCGATGGCGGCGATACGTAAAGTGAGTCCGAAAGTAGATCACGATCGTTCGCTGGCGGCGGATTTCGCGCTGGTGGCGGAAGTGATTGCGCGGGGAGAGATTGCGGCGGCGCTGCAGTAAAGCGTGAGCCGCTGATGAACGCTGATCAACCCAGATATGAAATTGTTGTTATCCGCGTTCATCAGCGGCTGATCTGGTTTATTTTCGATCCTCGAACTCTTCGTTCCACGCCATCTGGATGGCTTCGAGCTTGCCCTCGGTCGACTTCTTGGGATCGTCGACGAACGTGGGGAGTTCCGTCACCATTTTGTGGAGCTCGGTGAAGCGCACTTCCAGCGGATTGATTGTCGGATGCGCATCGGCCAATTGGTAGCCGATCTCTTCTGCGTCGTCCCAGTGAAGCTCTGCGGCCATCTATCGCTCCAATTGCAAATTACAAATTTCAAATTACAAATTCTTCTAGTGGTGTTCTTCCGAAATGATGTTCCGGTTCCACGCTGGAATTTGCACGATGATCTCGCCGGGCTTTTCGATAGTGACCTGGCAGCCGAGGCGCGAATTGAGTTGCAGGTCGGCGGCCATGTCGAGACGGTCGGCCTCGTCGTCGTCCAATTCGCTGAGCAGTTCTGCGCCCTTGATGACCTGCACGTGGCAGGTGGTGCAGGCGCAGTTACCGCCGCAGGCGTGGTCGAGAAAGACGTTGTTGTTGATCGCCACGTCGAGGATCGATTGCGGCTTGCCGTGGTCCTTGTAGGGCAGTTTGCCGTGCTCGAACTCCACCGTGCGGCCTTCGGGCAGGAAGGTCACGCGAACCGTATTCGGTCCGGGTGCATCCATGGTAGCGGCTCCAGTTCCTTGTGTTTTCTCTTCAGCCATAAATGCCTTCTAACTTCTATTGATCTCCGCCGGCGCGATCGGGTGCGGCGCTTCGGGACCTTCGCCAAAGTCCGTCTCGTCCATCTTCTTTCCCTTGAGCGCGCCCGACACGGCGGAGTCCATCATCAGTTCGGCCAGACGCATCGTGCCCTGGTTAAGCGCGTCCACCGCGTTGCGGATCGCCTGGTAGTCGTCCTGCTCCATCACGCTGCGCAGCGCATTCTCCAATTTCGCGATCTGCTCGCGTTCGGTTGCCGATAGTAGTTGCCACGCCGGGTTTATGCGGCCCTTCTCCAGTGCGGTGAGGATCGTAGTCGCCTCGTTGCGCCCCTCGATCACCTGGCGCTGCGCGAAGTCCTGCTCGGCGTAATCGAACGACTCCAGGATCATGCTCTCGACCTGGTCGTCGGTGAGGCCGTAGCTCGGCTGCACCTTGATTTCCGCTTCCTTCCCGCTGCGCTGCTCGCGCGCCGAGACGTGCAGGATGCCGTTGGCGTCAATCAGGAATTTCACCTCGATGCGCGGCAAGCCCGCGGGCATCGGCGGAATTCCCTTCAGATCGAAGCGCGCCAGCGAACGGTTGTCCTTCGCCAACTCGCGCTCGCCCTGCACAACGTGGATAGCCACGCTTATCTGCCCCTCGACGCCGGTGGTGAAGTGTTCGGTCGCCGAGGCGGGGACAGTCGAGTTGCGATGAATGATCTTGGCCACCACGCCGCCGAGGGCCTCGATGCCGAGCGAAAGCGGCGTGACGTCGAGCAGCAGCATGTCCCGGGTGACTTCGGAGCCGCCGCCCAGGATGTTGGCCTGTATCGCGGCGCCGAGCGCGACGACTTCGTCGGGATTCAATTTGCTGTGCGGTTCGCGGTGGAACAAATCCTTCACCAGCGCACGCACTCGTGGGATGCGCGTTGAACCTCCAACCAGCACGACCTCTTCAATCTGCTCGGGCGTGAGGTTGGCATCGCGCAGTGCCTGCCTGGCAGGACCCGCCGTGCGCTGGAGGATCGGCTCGATGAGTTGCTCGAACTGCCGGCGCGTGATTTCGCGCTGGTACTTCTTGCCGCCGGGCAACTCCACCACGAGCACCGTGCCCTCCGCGGACGAGAGCACGATCTTCGCGTCGATGACAGCTTTGCGAATCCCTTGCACCGCTTCCGCGTTGCGCCGCAGATCGAGTCCCATGTCGCCCTGAATGTCGTCGAGCGCGATGGTGATGAGGGCGTTGTCTATGTCGTCGCCGCCGAGGTGCGTGTCGCCGTTGGTGGAGATCACTTCGAAGATGCCGTCGTGCAGGCGGAGAATCGAGATGTCGAAGGTGCCCCCGCCGAGGTCATACACCGCGACGATTCCGTTCTTCTTTTTATCGAGACCGTAGGCGAGCGCAGCGGCCGTGGGCTCATTCACCAGGCGCAGGACTTCCAGCCCCGCGATGCGGCCGGCATCTTTCGTGGCCTGGCGCTGCGCGTCGTTGAAATACGCGGGGACGGTGATGACTGCCTTCTTCACCGGGCCGCCGAAAAAACGCTCGGCATTGCGTTTGAGCTGGCGCAGGATGAACGCGGAGATTTCAGGCGGAGTGAATTCCTTATCGCCGAGCTTGATGCGCATCACCTCGCCGGTTTGCAGGTCTTCGGCGAGGCGGAAGGGGAACAGTTTGAGTTCCACCTGCACATCTTCGGCGCCGCGTCCCATGAGGCGCTTCACGGAGTAGACCGCGCGATCGGCAGTTTCGATCAGGAACTTGCGCGCTGGATTCCCGACGATGATCTGATTATTTGCATCGAGCGCCACGATGGACGGCACCAGGTTCGACCCGTCCTCGCCTGGAATAACGACGGGCTTCTCCTGCACCCCGGCCCCTTGCATGAACGCCACCAGGGAGTTCGTGGTCCCGAGATCGATTCCGACTACTCTTTCTTCAGCCATTTGAAATTTACAATTTGAAAATTTGAAATTTGGGCTGTGTCTCGTCCGCGTTAAATTTCAAATTCTCAAATTTCAAATTTTCAATCTCCCAGAACTTCGTTTACGTCCCGCACCAAGTTCCGTATGTACGACCGCCGGTTCAGCAAGTTGACCATCTGATCGCGGACCGGTTTGCGTTCCGATTCGCTGATCTGGCCCGACGGATGCTGCGCAACCAGTGCGTCCCACTCGTTCCAGTAGCCGCGCAGCTCTTCGTCGAGCGCACGGTATTTCGCTTCCAGGTTCGTCTTGGTTCCGCGCAAATCTTCCGCGAGCTGGGCATCTTCCTCGCCCGCCTTCCGGTTCATGCGCGCTTCTTCCAGTTGCATGTTCAGCTCGAAGACTTCCTCGAGCAGCTCCGGAGGAACCACCTGCTTTTTCGCTTCGCCGGTTTGCCGCGCTTTCTCGGTGGCCGACTTCGACTGCTCTTCCAGGTCCACGCCTTCCAGCTTCAGTAAGTATTCCGTTCGCGAAATCGGATCGCGCAGCGTGCGATAGGCGTCGTTCAACTGGGAGCTTTTTTCCAGCGACCAGTGCTGCTCGCGCGAATCGCCGCGCGCGTACAAATCCGGATGCAGTTTCCGGCTGAGCGAATAGAATTCGCGCTCCAGCGCCGCAAGGTCGATATTCAGCTCGCGTGGTACTCCAAAGAAGCTGAAGAAATCGGTGGGCGTGGCCGGCTGCAGTTTTCCGCAAGCGTTGCAGAAATGCGCGGCCCGCATGTCGCCGCAGGACCAGCAGGCATGGTGCTGGACGACGTCGGCGATGACGTGCAATGCCTGATCGGATTTTGGCGAAGTGGTCATGAAAACGTAGTTACGCCGCCGGATGGCGTTTGGCCGCCAGCGTCACCAGCCAATTGCCAAGCGCGAAATGCCAACGGCCGATGCTATGAGAACGACGTCCCGCAGCCGCAGGACTTGCTCGCGTTCGGATTCACGAACACGAACCCCTGCTGCATGAGCGTCTCCTGGTAGTCGAGCGTCATGCCGTGCAGGTAGATGAACGACTTCGGATCCACGAACACGCGCACACCGCCGAACTGGTAGATGCGGTCGCGCTCGCGCGGCTGCGTGTCGAAGCGGATGTTGTAAGTGAGGCCGGAGCAGCCGCCGCCCTGCACGCCGAGACGGAGACCGCCCTGCTCGGGCGAAATGCCTTCCTTCTCCATCGCACTCTTGACCCGTGCGATGGCGCGGTCGGTCACCTGGATGCCCTTGGCAGGAGGCTTCGCTGCCGCCGGACCCGCAGCCATCTGCGTCCCGGCGGAGTTCTCCTGCGGTGGCGTCTGTACCGCCGCGCTGGTCTCCGGCTTTTCGGTCATTTGCTCCATGATAAACCCGCCGCTGGTCGTTAGTCGCTAGTCGCTGGCTGGTGAAAACCACACCTGGCAACTGACAACTGGCAACTAGCAACTGCTCTTAGTCCCCCGCCTTCGCTTCCACCGGCTGCTGTTTGGTGACGCCGTTCTTCTTTTTCCAGTCACCGATAGCGGCGCGGATTGCGTCTTCCGCCAGCACCGAGCAGTGGATCTTCACCGGGGGCAGCGAGAGCTCGCGGACGATGTCGGTGTTTCTGATCTCCAAAGCCTCGTCCACCGTTTTGCCCTTCACCCACTCGGTGGCGAGCGAGGAGGAAGCAATCGCCGAGCCGCAGCCGAAGGTCTTGAACTTGGCATCCTCGATGATGCCGGAGTCCTTGTTCACCTTGATCTGCAGCTTCATGACGTCGCCGCACTCGGGCGCGCCCACCAGGCCGGTGCCGACTTCGGCGCTGCTCTTGTCGAGCGAACCGACGTTGCGCGGATTGGTGTAGTGGTCCAGTACCTTTTCGCTGTATGCCATGTGTCTGACCTTCTCCTGATTTCGAAATCGTTCGTACGGCATGTCGGTATTTCGGTTTATCGGTATCGCAGGATCTGAGATTCCGAATTACCGATATACCGGCGAACCGTCTTTAGTGCCCTTCCGCCGCAGCCCAGGACACCGTCTTCAGATCGATGCCTTCCTTGGCCATCTCGTAGAGCGGCGACAGCTCGCGCAGCCGCTTCACGGTGTCGATGACCTTTTCGGCGACGTAATCCACTTCTTCCGCGGTGTTGAAGCGGCCGAGCCCGAAGCGGATCGAGCTGTGCGCCAGCTCGTCGCCCGTGCCCAGCGCTTTCAGCACGTAGCTGGGTTCCAACGTCGCCGAAGTGCAGGCCGAACCGCTGGAGACCGCGATGTCGTTGATGCCCATCAGCAGCGACTCGCCTTCCACGTACGCAAAGCTGATGTTCAGGTTATTGGGCAGGCGGTGCTCCTGCGAGCCGTTGATGTACACCTCGTCGAGCGAGCCCATGATCTTGTCGCGCAGGCGGTTGCGCAGGCCGGCCAGCTTGCACGACTCTTCCGGCATCTCGTTCATGCAGATTTCGCACGCCTTGCCCAGGCCGACAATGCCCGTAACGTTCAGCGTGCCGCTGCGCATGCCGCGCTCGTGCCCGCCGCCGTCCATCTGCGCCACCAGTTGCACGCGCGGGCTCTTGCGCCGCACGTAGAGGGCGCCCACGCCCTTCGGCCCGTACATCTTGTGGCCTGAAATCGACGCCAAGTCGATCCCCATCTTGTTCACATCGATCGGAATCTTGCCGATGGCCTGCGTCGAATCCGTATGGAAAATGACGCCGCGCTCCTTGCAGAGCTTGCCGATCTCGGCCAGCGGCTGGACTACGCCGATCTCGTTATTGGCGGCCATCAGGGTGACCAGGATCGTCTTGTCGTCCATGGCGCGCTTCAGGTCGTCGAGATCGACCAGGCCGTCCTTCTGCACCGGCATGTAGGTCACGCGGAACCCGTTCTTCTCCATGCGCTTGCCGGTGTCGAGCACGGCCTTGTGCTCGGTGACCGCGGTGATGATGTGGTTGCCCTTTTCCTTGTACATCTCGGCGACGCCCTTGATCGCCAGGTTGTCGCTCTCGGTGGCGCCGCTGGTGAAGATGATTTCTTTCGTCGTCGCGCCGATCAGCTTGGCAATGCGCTCGCGCGCCTGCTCCACCGCCTCTTCCGCTTCCCAGCCGAACTGGTGGTTGCGGCTGGCCGCGTTGCCGAACTTCTCGGTGAAGTAGGGCAGCATCTCCTGCACGACGCGCGGGTCCACCGGCGTGGTGGCGTGGTTGTCCATGTAGATCGGCAGCTTGATTCCGTGTCCGTTATCTGCGCTCATGAATGTCTCTCCATACCTAGTGCAAAGTCACCAATTCGTCTTTTACCTCGGCCATGTCCGAGATGCTGATCTGGCTCAAAACTTGTTCGATGCTCTCGCGCACCTTGCGCAGAGGCTCGCGGACGGTGCAGCGGTCGGTGTGCTCGCAGTTGCTTCCGCTGACGGTCACGCAAGATGTAATAAAAACCGGCCCCTCGATTACCCGGATTACTTCGAATGCCGAGATCGTATGCGGATCGCGCGCCAGCACGTAGCCGCCGTTGATCCCGTGATGCGATACCAGCAATCCCGCCTTGACCAGCTTCTGCAGAATCTTCGCCAGCAGCTCCGGCGGAATGCCGTGGGCCTCGGCGATGTCCTTGGCACTCGACGAACTGCCTAGCTCCGCCAGGTAACGCATGGCGATGAGCCCGTAGTCCGACTTCTTGGTTAGCTTCAGCATCGCTATTGCAATCTCCGACCTATTTGGTCGTACATCGATTTTAGATGCGCCAGCCACCCGGAAGCAACATCTTTCAGCCAACGGCAAATTCCCGCATTGGGAAGTAACTCTAAGTGGCTGAGCTGTTTAGCAAAACTGGATGATTTCGGTCGGATTTTCGAATTCTTGGGCGGCAAGATTCTGCTTCGCAAAATCCAGCGGGCGGGTATAATTCGCTCCAACCTCCCCAAAGACAACGACCCGTTCCCTGGCGCACGCAGGGGACAAGGAAGATGCCATCGCCAAACACAAGAAGTCGCTGCTGCTGCATAGCGGCAACACCGGTGGGGAGGTGTGGACGACGGGCGTCAGCGTAATTGGGCGCCTCCTTAACCCTGGGCGGTGTTTACCGAAAGGTGTCCCTCGGATTGTGAACGGCGGCGCAAAGTCCGATGATCCTGCGGTGACTCCCACTTCGCCACGTCGTCTTGCGTTCTGGCTGCCCGCGCTGGCGTTGCTGCTGCTTGTGGCAGCGACGATCCCGTTGGCCGGCGCCGGTCCGCGCCCCGAAAATCCCGATGCTCCGGCGACAGTTGCCGCCCCCGCCGAGAGTGCGATGGGTCCGGTTTATGCCGTGTCGGCCGGCATCGACGGTGAAATCTATCCCGCCATCGCCAACTTCGCCTCCTCGCAAATGCCGTCGGCGAGGCAGATGGCAACGGTTTCGGTGAAGGTCACGAACCCCGGCGGCGAGATGCTGGAGAACCGCATCAGCGTTTCCATTCCCGGGTGGAGCGATCCGGAAATCCAAATGGCGGAAGTGGCGCCGGGCGTTACGCTCACTTTCAAGTTCGCGCCGACATTTCTGCCGCGTCTGTATGCGAACCGCGAGATCACGCCGGCAACCGTCATCGTGGTCGGGACCGATCCGGAGGGCCGCCCGGTGTTCACCACGACCTTACCCGTCCGCCTGCGCGCCACCGAAGACATGTACTGGGGCGCGCGCTTCAAGTACGCGCCCTTCATCGCCGCCTGGGTCACGCCGCACGATCCCCTGGTCGAACAAGTCCTGAGCCGCGCCAAGGAAAACATGCCCGGACGCCGCCTGCCCGGCTACGAAGACTGGAAAAACGCCGCCGGACAGACCAACTCCACCTATCTCCAGGCGAAGGCGATTTACGACGCGTTGTACCGGATGGGCGTTTCCTACGTGAAGAGCTCTTTGACGTTCGGCAACAACACGGACGTGAGTGAGCGCGTCCGCCTGCCGCGCGAGACCCTGAGCCGCACCTCGGCAAACTGCATCGACGGAGCCGTTGTCTATGCCGCCGCCTTCGAGAACCTGGGCATGGATCCAGTCATCGTGCTCGTGCCCGGACACGCGTACGTGGGCGTGCGGGAGTCGCAGCGTTCGCAGAATTACCTGTACATCGAGACCTCGCTGACCGGGCGCGCCTCGTTCGAAAGCTCGGTGCTCAGCGCCAGCCGCGGAATGAGCAAGGCCCCGGCCGACAAGGTGCTGCGCGTCGGAATCGCGCAGGCCCGGGCGCGGGGAATCTATCCCATGCCCTTGCCCGGCATCAGCTTCAACGGCCTGCCCTAGATCGCGGGCGAACGCGCCAAGCGTCCCAACCATCTGCTGCGCAGCCCCCGACCATCGAATTTTTACCAGACGGAAATGTGCACCGTGGGCCATTGGCCTTTCGTGGGGCTTGACATGGCCCCGGACAGGCATAAAATAACCGCAATTCCGCCGGGAACGCGCGCAAGCGCAGAGTCCGGATATATGAATTCGAACCAGCCTTCTGCCTCTCCGAATGCTCCCACACCGAGTAGTCCCATGAACCAGCCGTGTCGGCATCCGCGTGTGCAAATCGTCTCCCGGGACGAAGACGCGGAATATGTCGAGTGCCTGGAGTGCCGCGAGGTCTTCGAGGCCAGCGAGTTCAAGGACATGGCCATCGAAGAGCGCGTCGATCCAGAACCCGACGCCTGATCCCACCCATCGGCTCACTGCACGCGCCGCGCAGGTCCGCGCCGGACGTGTGTTTGGCAGGGCGTGATTCCCATAACCGAAAGTTGAGAATCGCCCCTGCAAACTAATTGCTTGACTCATGCAAGTACATTGCGGTAGGCTTCCCTCCATGAAGCACGGTGGCAAGTCCTATATCGAGGCCTGGCGCACGGAACTGGACCGCGCCGAACGGGTGCTGGGACGCATCGGGCCGGACGATATCTGCTGCGCGGGACTGACGCCGCGCCAGTCGTCCATTCTGAGAATACTGACGCAGCGGGAAGGCGCGCGCCTCTCCGACCTGGCCGCGGCAGCCGAGATCACCCCCAGCGCCATGACCCGCGTGCTGGAGAAGTTGGAGCGCCAGGAACTGGTGCGCCGCGTTCGCGGGACAAAAGCGGACGGGCGGGCCGCGATGGTCGAAATCACGCATGAGGGTCGCCGCGTTCGTGCGCGGATTGACGAGATGGTGTGCGATCGCAGCCAGGCGATCATGAGTGCGATTCCCGAACGGCAACGCGCGCAGGTCCTGGCGGCGCTCCAGTTGTTTAACAACGCGCTGGAGAATTCCGGATGCTGCGGTCCGAATTTTATCCGCGAAACCAACCCACCCTCCGCCAACACCGGGCGGAAGGGTGGGCCACCCAACACTTTTATCAAGATTGAGGGCATTCAGCCCGCAAGGAGAAAGTAATGGCTACCGACCTGAAGGAAGCAGTCCGCGAACACTATGCCTCGGTTGCACGGGGCGAAACCTCCGCCTGCGGTTGCGGCGCCGCCGAAGCGGCGCAGCGAATCGGCTACAGCAAGGAAGATCTGGCTGCCGCCGGCGACGCGAACCTCGGCCTCGGCTGCGGAAATCCGCTGGCGCTGGCGGAAATCCAGCCCGGCATGACCGTGCTCGACCTGGGCAGCGGCGCCGGATTTGACGCCTTCCTGGCGTGGCGCAAAGTGGGCCCGGCCGGACGCGTCATCGGCGTGGACATGACCGACGACATGCTGGCGCGCGCCCGCGAGAACGCCGCCAAGCTGGGCGCGACCAACGTCGAGTTCCGCAAGGGCTTCATCGAGAAGCTGCCGGTGGAAGATAACTCCGTGGACCTGGTGATCAGCAACTGCGTCATCAACCTGAGCACGGACAAGCCAGCCGTCTTCGCCGAGATCACGCGCGTGCTGAAGCCGGGTGGGCGCTTCGCGGTCAGCGACCTGGTACTCATGACGGAATTGCCGGAGAACGTGGCGCGGAGCATCAGCGCGTACGTGGGCTGCATTGCCGGCGCGAGCCAGATGGGCGAGTACATCCGGCTGGCGTTTGAGGCCGGGCTGACGCAACTTGCGGTCCCGCAGATCGCTTACGGCAAGCAGTTGGCGACCGTGGTTGCGCCCAGCGAAGGCGGATGCTGCGGATCGTCCGGCGATGCCGCGATTGTCGATGCCGCCGCTCGCGCGATCGCCTCGATCAAGCTGCACGGCACGAAACCGTAGCGCCGACCGGACGAACTTGATTATGCTTCAGTTGGCAGGAGGCGCCATGGAGCAACGGGTAGAGTTACGAATGCCGATCCAATGCCGAATGGAATGTAGCGCCGGCACGCAGACCTTCATGGCGGAAGGGTTCGACATGAGCGAAAGCGGGGTGTCGTTCGTCACCTCGCGTGAACTTCCGCAGGACACCGAAGTCGTGCTGCACTACCGCCTCCAGCACGACGGTCCCATGGTCACCGCCAGGGTCCTCATCCGCCAGCAGAGTGGCGGCCGGTACGGTGCGAAGTTCCTCGATCGCAAGGCAGCCCTCGAGAGTGGCGACTGAAGCGCTACTTCCTTTTCCAGCGCACGCCCTCTTTGGTGTCTTCCAGGATGATGCCGGCGCTGGCGAGATGATTGCGGATTTCGTCGGAGCGGGCGAAGTTCTTGGACTTCCGGGTCAACTGCCGCTCGGCAATCAGCGCTTCGATCTTTTCATCGCTCAGTTCCGCCGACTGCGCCGCCTCGATCGTCTCCTCGCTGGCTTCCTCAAGGCGTCCTTCCCCTTTCGCCCAATCGAGCACGAAGCGGATCTTTTCGGCGTCATCGTCGGGCAGCACGGCAAAGATTTCGTCGAACTGCTGGAGCGCGCCGAGCAGCGGCGGAACGTCGCCCTGTTTCATCTGCCCGATATCGGCGGCGGTGTTGGCCTCGCGCACCATGTCGAAGACCGCGCCCAGGGCTTCGGCGGTGTTGAGATCGTCGGCGAGGGCGGCGGTCATCTTCGCGCGGGTATTCTTCGCCAGCGCCGCCATGGCGTCCGTGCTTCCCTGCTCGAAATTCGACGTCTGCAACCGCAGCTTGAAATTGCGTAGGCGGTCGATGGATTCCTTCGCCTGCTTCAGCCCGTCCCAGGTGAAATTGAGTTGCTTGCGGTAGGGCACCGAGGCCAGCAGGAAGCGGATCGAGCTCGGCTTGTGTCCGCGCAGGATCAGGTCGCGGACGGTGAAGAAGTTCCCTGTCGATTTCGACATCTTGTCGCTCTCGATGAGCAGGAACTTGGAGTGGATCCAGAAGCGCGCCAGCGGTTTTCCGGTCAGCGCCTCCGATTGCGCGATTTCGTTCTCGTGGTGCGGGAAGACCAGGTCTTCGCCGCCGCAGTGGATGTCGAAGGTCTCGCCCAGGTACTTCATCGACATGGCGGAGCACTCGATGTGCCAGCCCGGACGTCCGGGGCCGATCTCGGTTTCCCAGAACGCCTCGCCGGGTTTGGGCGCCTTCCAGAGCGCAAAGTCGCGGGCTTCTTCCTTGTCGAAACGGTCGGAGTCCACGCGCGCGCCGTCCACATTCGCGTGCAGGTCTTTCTTCGATAGCTTGCCGTACTGCGGAAATTTCGCGATGCGGAAGTAGTAGGAGCCGTCTTCGGCGCGGTAGGCGTCGCCCTTTTCCACCAGCCGCTGGATGAAGCGCGCCATGTCGTCGATGTGCTCGGTGGCGCGGGCGATGATCTCGGGCCGCTCGATGTTGAGGAAGCCCGAATCCTCGAGATACGCCTGCTCGTACTTCTTCGTATACTCGCGCACGCTGACCCCGACTTTGGCCGAGTTCTCGATGATGCGGTCGTCCACGTCGGTGATGTTCATGCAGTGGCGGAGCTGGTACCCGCTTTGCAACAGAAACCGGCGCAGCAGATCGACAAACACGAACGTACGGAAATTCCCGATGTGCCCGAAGTTGTAGACCGTCGGGCCGCAGGCGTACATGCGGACGGTGTTGTCCTCGAGCGGCTGGAACTCCTCGACGCGGGCGGTGAGCGTATTAAAAAATCTCGGCATTCGGCTTCACTGACGACTGGCGACCGGCGACTGATAACTGGCGACTGCTCTCGTGATTCCGCATGCGCTGGCCGACCAGGTAGATGTAGTGCAGGGCGGAGACAAGGGTGAACGCGAAAGTCGCGTACAGGCCGAGACGGCGTCCCCAGTAAATCCAGGGGGCGCTGTAGATATTATTCAGCAGCACGAAAAACATCGTCGCAACCTGCGCAAAGGTATTGATCTTGCCGAAGACGCTGGGGCGAAAATCGCGCAGGCCGACGGTCGCGTAGAGCACCGCCGAGGTCAGCAGGATCGACAGGTCGCGGCTGAACACCATGATGGTATAGCGCCACGGAATCTGTCCGACGGCGGAAAGCACTACGAACAGGGTGCTGAGCAGGAGCTTGTCGACGATTGGGTCAAGATATTCGCCGAGCCGCGTCTGTTGCTCCAGGGCGCGGGCGAGCACGCCATCGAGACCGTCGCTGATGCCGGCGATAATCAACAGCGTCAGCGCCCATCCCCAGTTGTGACCGACGATGTTGATGATGATGAACGGAATAAAAATCAGTCGCACCAGGGTGAGCTGGTTGGGAGCGGTCAGCAGTTGCTTGATCATGGCTCCTGCTCCGCGTCGGGCATCAGTACAATCTCGGCCGGACATCCGCACTTGGAGAGGAAGCGCTGCCGGAGCGACGGGATCTCACCACTGGCAGCGTCGAGTTCGATGCGTTCCACCCGATGCATGGGGAAGAAAACCACGCCCGGCGAAACGGACTCGCCGTCGCGCAACAGGCTGGTGAAATCGTCGAACGCCGCCAGGTTGATTCCGCTCACGCCAACGCCCGCCGTCGTGATCTCCAGCACCGCGCCCCAGAATTTCTCCCGCGGCTCGCGCAAGGTGACGAGCACGACCGTGCCGCGCGCGAATGTGGAGTTGGAATTCACGATTCGATTGTAAATAACACCCCGCGATTCAGTGTGAAGAAGTATTGGGGAGCGAGCTTTCAGGCGATTCCTGCCACCACCCGGCCTTTCGTGATCGATGCAGACTGCGGTTGCTGTCATTCACCGCGCACAAGAGCGCCTCGGCGGCGGAACCTCGCGTCGAACTGCTGTAGCGGGCGAAAGCGCGCGGCAAGGACTGCGCCATCATCGTGCGCCGCGCCGGTCGCTGCGGGTTGATTATCTAGCGGACTTGCAGCGGGAAATCGATGGTGCGCGTGGCGCCCGCAAACGCCGTCGTCACGCGGACCGTGTAAGAGCCGGCGGGAGTGCCGAGCTCGACGTCATCCGCATCCTCTCCGCGTCCACGCAGCTTCTGCGGCCTGCGCCTCGCGGTGTGCATCGTCACACTCAGGTCGTGCGTTCCGGAGCCGCTCACCGACTGGCTGCTCACCTCGCAATCGGCCAGCGCCGGAATCACCTCACAAGAAAGACCAATCTCTCCCGGAACGTTCGTAGTGTCGAGACTGAACGCCATCTGACGGGATTGCCCAGCGACCACCGTCCCCGGGCGCGATGGCCTGTTAGGACGCGTCAAGGACATGTCGTACCCGGTGCCGGTGATGGGGATGACGGTGCTGCCATACGCGCCTGGACTCGTAAATTCCAAAGTGCCGAATTTGGGGCCGGCATCGGCGGGCGAAAAAGCAACCAGGATGGAACAAGAATAAGCACATTGAGTAATTGAGTCGCTTGCGAAAGAGTTCACATGTGCCGAGAAACCGGAACCCGAAACCGAGAATGTTGCCGAACTGGGGACCAGGATATTCATTTCTACGGACATCTTTTTTGTCACGCCCACGAGCGTAGGGGAGAATGCAATTGCACTGGGTGTTAATGACACCAGCGGCGGAGTATCGAAATCGGAGGTTGGACTCGTTGCCGTGAAGGTCTTGTAATGCGCGGTTATCTTCC